>VOFC01003888.1_pt1 | contig 11421 bp, 13 predicted proteins | sample 5384161 | NCBI WGS metagenome assembly VOFC01 (sample SAMN12384722, study PRJNA508395) | human gut metagenome | isolation source: healthy gut B | host: Homo sapiens | reverse complement strand
ATTTTCTGCGTTTCCCTCAGTATATTCTCTTTCGCTGGAATATCAACTGCTACGGAATCCTTGTCAGGGGAGACTGGGATCGTATACAGGAGGATACGGATCAGGCGGTAGAACAGATCCGTACGGTATGTGAGGCGGACAGCAGTGATTATGAGTGGTATGCAGCAGTATCGGATCCCGTGGAGCGGCTGAGTATGCTGCCGGAGTGTTATGATCGGGTCAGACAGTATTCGGCGTATCGTTTCATTTATCCGGAGCAGCATTTCTTTACAAAGCAGACGCTGCAGAACAATCTTTCGACGCTTGATGACACACAGATTGCTGAAGTGGAATACTCACAAATGTCACCGGAAATGATACAGGATTTTCTTGCAAAAGGAAGTCGAATGGAAGTGTACAGTTTTGTGGAGTCTTATCTGCAAAATGTTGGGGATGCATTGAATTCCAAGATGTTTAGGGACTATATTATTCTGAATATCCGTTTTACAATCCTGGCTTTTCTGGAAACGATTGGGGCTTCCAAGGAAGATTATTATGACAGAATTGGAGAATATCAGGATCAGGTTCACATTGCCAAGGAGGAAGTGAATGCCTATTTTGCGGAAGCACTTCTTGCAGCATTGGCGATACGGGATGAACAGACAAGCGGACAAAGCAGCAAAATATTAAAGAATGCGATGGATTACATTGACGCGCACTATGCGGACGAAACACTCACGCTTGGAAGCATTGCCTGTGAGGTACAGGTCAGTGCAAACTATTTGAGTTCTGTGTTTAGTCAGAACATGAGAAATGACGTTTACGGAATATGTTACGGACAAACGCATAGACAAGGCAAAGAAACTTCTGCGAAGCACCGACCTTGCGACCGCGGAGGTCGCGGCACAGGTCGGTTATAAGGATTCTCACTATTTTAGTTTTGTGTTTAAAAAGACACAGGGCGTCAGCCCGAGAGAATATCGAAGCGGTAAAGGAGTGTAATATCAATCTTTGCCCGCTACGGTTGAAAAAAATCCAATCCAGGTTTGATGAATTTGCAGGCAATCCTTTAAGCGGGGCTAATGCTGTTTCCGTAAGTTTTTGCTCCAATTCATGCTCCCGGTGGGAAAGTGAGAAAATGAAGGCTGACTTGTTCTGCAAAGATAACTGTGGTCGAACGAGACAACGGTAATTTCCGATAGACGCGGATCAGAGGACATATGTAGAGCACGGATAAGTTCATAGGCAATCAGGTCGTTGTGGCACAGTATAGCGGTACAGGATGAAAAGGATTCCTGTATCGCTTTTTTATGAAGTCTGTATCGCGTTTTTGTATTAATTGCTGCAATTCGAAAGTGTGGAACCAGCGCACGGATGCATCCGGAAGCGGAAGTCCGTTGTCACGTAAGGATTCGATCATTCCCTGATACCGTTCACTTCCGGAGAGATCGTCTGCGTAAAAGAGGGCTCCGAGAGAGGTATGCCCCTGAGCAAGCAAATGTTCTGTAAGCATGCGACTCCCGGAAAGATTATCTTCCCCGACACAGACAATTTTGTTTAGCTGAGGGTAGCTGTGGCGGAGAAAAACAATATGACATTGATTCCGGAGCAATGTGCGGTACAGATCCAGATTGGGATTGGGAAGTGTACTTTTGACCGGTTCGACAATGAGTACTCGTGGCGGATCAGAAAGAAGTTCCGAAAGGATGGAACGTTCCTTTGCAATATCATTGTCGGTTATGTGAACACGTAACATAAAATTTTTGCGTTGAAGTTCCTGACGAAGATGATACAGAAACGTTGGATAGGTATAATCCGAATCACTGGAGATCAGAATCGACACAATATTCTGATCAAATGAACGCAGCCGACCGGTAAGAAAGCTGCCGCTCCCTTGTCTTTTCTCAATCAAACCTTCCTGCGTCAGCTGCGCAAGTGCCTGGCGGACGGTCTGCCGGCTGACTTTGTAACGTGATGCAAGTTCCGCCTCGGTTGGCAGTTGATGCTGTCCACGTGCAGCGTAGTCCGATAATTGTTCGCGCAGCTTTGCTGCGAGCCATTTATATTTGATCGCCATAAAATTTTCCCCCTTTTTTGGAAATTAGAATTTGTACATTTAGTTACAGAATCGTAAAAACAAACTTTTTTACAAAAAAATGCTTTTGAGGCAAATGCTTTTTCAGTTTTCACAATGGATTATGGTGTTGAATCTGTCGCAGAAAGCGGATTTATCTTGCAAAATCATAGAAAAGCATTACATTCTGAAGTAAAAAAATTACATCATGTCACAATTTGTATTTGTTTTAATAATATCACAGTAAATTTGTATTGTAAATAACTTCCAAATACGAAGAAATAAGAAAAAATGAGATTGTGCATAAAATGAACGGATGGTATAGTGAACTTACAAAAAGAGAAGGGCCCAAACGAAATAAACAAAACAATTCAAAACAATGTAACATGGGAGGAAAAATTTATGAAGAAAAAAATCTTATCAATTTTAATGGCATCAATGATGGTATTCGGACTGGTTGCCTGTGGCGGCAATACAGCAAAAACAGACGGAGCAGGTGATACATCGGCACCGAGCAGCAGCAGCTCAAGCGGAGATCTTATCAAGGTCGGAATTATTAACAATGATCCAAATGAGTCCGGATATCGTACAGCAAATGACAAGGATATGAAGGCAATGTTCACAAAAGAGAACGGATATGATGCTTCATTTGCATACAGCCTTAAGAATGATGAGCAGATTACAGCTGCACAGAAGTTCATTCAGGATGGCGTTGACTATCTGCTTCTGTCCGCAGCAGATACCGCAGGTTGGGATTCCGTATTAAAGGATGCACAGGATGCAGGAACACAGGTTATCCTGTTTGACCGTGTTATCGATGCGGATGAGAGCCTTTATGCAGCATCTATCGTATCCGACATGGATAAAGAAGGACAGACAGCCTGTGATTGGTTAAAAGCACAGAATCTTGATGAATACAATATCATTCATATCCAGGGTGTTATGGGATCCGCAGCACAGAAGGGACGTTCCGGAGCTCTCACAGATATGGCTGCATCAGAAGGATGGAACATTGTAAATGAGCAGACCGCAGAGTGGAACGCAGAGAAAGCACAGCAGATCGTACAGTCTGTAATCGACAGTGGCGAGCAGTTCAACGTAATCTACGCTGAGAACGATGATATGGCTAAGGGTGCTGTAGCAGCTCTGGATAAGGCTAATATCTCCCACGGTGTTGGTAAAGACGTTATCGTTATGGGCTTTGACTGCAACAAGTGGGCACTTCAGGAACTGTTAGATCAGAACTGGAACTACGATGGACAGTGTAATCCATTCCAGGCCTCTTATATCGCTGATGTAATCCAGAAGCTTCAGAATGGTGAAGAGATCACAGAGAAGACCATCATCATGGATGAGAAGGGCTTTGATGCAACAACCATTACTGCAGATGATGTGAGCACTTACGGAATCTAAACACGCACAGGCATTAGCACAAAATGATATTCTGCATGCAGGAATGACAAAATAAGCAGGTAAAAGAAGCGCGGCGCAGCGTATGAGGAAAACGCAGCGTCGCGTTTTTTGACGAATGAGCAAGGGGTGAATGAGCTGGTGAAAGAAAATGTAGTATTACAGATGAAAAATATCCATAAAAACTTTACAGGAGTAAAGGCATTGCAGGCGGTTGATTTCTCCCTGCGTGAAGGCGAAATCCACGCACTTATGGGTGAGAACGGAGCCGGAAAATCGACACTGATCAAGGTTCTGACCGGTGTGTATGAAAAAAAGATGAGGGAGAAATTTTCCTTGCAGGAAGTGACAAGGCGGTAGAAATCCATTCGCCGCAGGATGCGCAGAATCTGGGAATCAGTACTGTGTATCAGGAAATTACACTCTGCCCGAACCTGTCCGTTGCAGAGAACATGTTTATCGGACGAATGAAGGGCGTGGGACAGAATTGGAAGAAAATGAACGAGGACGCAGATAAGATTCTGAAGTCTCTCGATATTCCGGCAAAGGCAACGCAGCAGCTTTCCAGCTGTTCGATCGCAATCCAGCAGATGGTTGCCATCGCCAGAGCCGTAGATATGGATTGTAAAGTACTGATCCTCGATGAGCCGACCTCCTCTCTGGATGACAAAGAGGTACAGAAACTCTTCGGGCTTATGAAGGATCTGAAAGCCAGAGGCGTAGGAATCATCTTCGTTACGCACTTTTTGGATCAGGTATATGAAGTATGTGACCGGATTACGGTTCTTCGGGATGGTAAACTGGTCGGAGAATATGAGATTGAGAAGCTTCCGAGAGTACAACTGGTAGCTAAGATGCTTGGCAAGGAACTTGACGATGAGGCTCAGATTAAGGATGAGACACAGATCTACCACGCAGATGAATCCGTTCCGCCGGTATTTGAAGTAGAACAGTTGCAGAGTAATGCAGGAATCAAACCGTTTGATTTCTATATTAGAAAAAGGTGAAGTCAACGGATTTACCGGATTGCTCGGATCCGGCCGAAGCGAATGTGTACGTGCCATATTTGGTGCGGATCGCGTGATCGGTGGCAAGATTAAGAAAAACGGAAAAGAAATCAAGATTTCAAAGCCTATTGATGCTATGAAGAACGGAATTGCTTACCTTCCGGAAGATCGTAAAGTGGACGGTATTGTCGGAGATCTCTCTGTAAGAGATAATATTATTCTTGCAGCGCAGGTATTGCGGGGGATTCTTCCGCCCGTTCTCTAAGGCACAGGCGAATAAATTTGCAGACGAATATATTAAGCTGCTGGAAATCAAGACGGCATCGGCAGATACGCCGATCAAGTCGCTGTCAGGTGGAAATCAGCAGAAAGTTATCCTTGCCCGCTGGCTTTTGACCCATCCGGAGTATCTGATTCTGGATGAGCCGACACGAGGCATTGATATCGGAACAAAGATTGAAATTCAGAAACTTGTACTAAAACTTGCTTCTGAAGGTATGAGTGTCACCTTTATTTCGTCCGAGACGGATGAGATGCTTCGTACCTGCTCCCGTTTGATCGTTATGCGTGACCGAAAGAAGGTTGGCGAGATTACCGGAGAAGATTTGACACAGAGCAAGATTATGGATACGATTGCCGGAGGTGACGAGAAGAATGCCTAAAACACAATCATTAACAAAGAAGAAAAGTATCATGGATATGCTGAGCGGAAAGCAAATCCTGATTCCAATTGCAGCATTGTTGCTGCTGGCGGTATTTAATCTGATTGCAGATCCGTCATTTTACAAAATTACACTCGATGTAAATAGTTCCGGAAATCATGTATTATCCGGATATCTGATTACAATCCTGGATTATGGCTCGGAACTTGCCATCCTCGCAATCGGAATGACACTTGTTACAGCGGCTTCCGGTGGACAGGATATCTCCGTTGGAGCAGGCATTGCAATCGCCGGTTCCGTTATCTTACGCGTGCTGTGCGGAAGCAATTCACGTCCGGATCAGTTACAGGCACCGATTATCGTGGCATTTCTGGTAAGTTGTGTCGTTGCAATGCTTTTTGGAGCATTCAACGGAATATTGGTGGCGGGATTTAAAATACAGCCGATGGTCGCAACATTAATCCTGTATACAGCAGGCCGTTCGATCGCGGCATGGATCAACAATAATGAACTCCCGGTTATCAGTGATCCTTCTTTCGGATACTTCGGTGGATTTATTCCGGGTATCCCAATCCCGACTCCCTTCTTTATTGCATTGGCGTGTGTCATTGTGGTTGCACTGGTTATGAAGTTTACGAACCTTGGGTTGTATACACAGGCAGTCGGCATCAATGAAAGTTCATCCCGCTTAAACGGATTGAACCCTGCATTCATCAAATTTATAAGCTTTGTAATCCTTGGTCTTTGTGTAGCGGTAGCAGCGCTCATTAAAGTAAGCCGTATTTCGACCATTAACTATTCTGTTATTGCAAAAGACATCGAGATGGATGCAATCCTTGCCGTAGCGCTTGGCGGAAACTCTTTAAGCGGCGGAAAATTTAATCTTGCGGCATCTATTTTAGGCGCATATGTTATCCAGTTTTTGACCACTACACTGTACAAGCTCAATGTTAAATCAGAAGCAATCTCAGCTTACAAGGCAATCGTTGTCATCATTCTGGTTGTAATCAGTGCTCCGGTGGTGAGAGAAAAAATTTGCAGCCTTCTCACAAAAGATGAAGGTTAAAAATGCAAAGGAGGTAGGCTAATATGAAATCAAAATCTTTAAAAAATTATCACTTTCGGATGCCAACCTGCTTTTGACCATCACGATCGTAGTATTCTTCTTAATGTATATTGGAGCAATGATTTTCGAGGGCGGCGGATTCTTAAAGCCGCAGACATTCTTTAACATTTTAAATGCAAATGGCGCATTGATCATTACAGCGTGCGGACTCAGTCTTGTCATGATCACAGGAAGCATTGATATTTCTGTTGGTGGTGTGGTTGCATTAGTCAGCATGTGCTGCGCAGTATACCTGGATTTTATGGGTGGAAACGTATTTGTTTCGCTTTTAATCGCTCTGGGAATCGGACTCGCATTCGGACTGGTACAGGGATTTCTGGTAGCATATCTGGATATCCAGCCGTTTATCGTAACACTTGCTGGAATGTTCTTTGCACGAGGCATGACATCGATCGTGCATACAGATCCGTTCAACGTGCAGAATGAGGCTTTTGTAAAACTGAAAGATACACGTGTAATTGTACCGGGAATGGGATCGGTAAACCGCATCGGAAAATATGTCAATGCATACGTTGAGATTGGTGTGATTGTTGCAATCCTGATTGTAATTATCATGTTTGTGTTACTTCGCTGGACAAAGCTTGGCCGTTCATTTTACGCGGTCGGCGGCAATCGTCAGAGTGCATTGATGCTTGGTATCAATGTCAAGAAGACAAGATTCCTGGCGCATCTTTTGAGCGGACTTCTGGCTGGCATCGCAGGTTATGTATATTTCCTGCATGTTGGTTCCGGAGCGGCAACACATGCAAGTGGTATGGAAATGAATGCAATTGCTTCTTCCATTATCGGAGGAACTCTATTGACAGGTGGTGTCGGCAATATTATCGGAACATTTTTCGGAGTACTTTCACTTAGTACTATTCAGAATATCGTTTCATCTGCAGGCCTTGATCAGGCCTGGTGGACAGGAATTACCATTGCAGCAATGCTTTGCCTGTTCCTCGTAATTCAGAGTGTTGTCCTCGCACGTAAAAAAAAGAGGTTAGTAGTACTCATATTTAAAGAATGTCTGCTTTTGTCGAAACAAGTACAAAAGCAGACATTTTTTATGTCGAAATATAAAGTTATATCATTGCTAATTTGGGGTTATGAACGTATAATAAAAGTATCATTTTAAAAGGGAGAAGAAGTGGTCATATGAAGGGTACAGATGTGAACAAAAAAGCAAAGAGGGGAATGGAGAAATTCTATCGAAAGAAGAAAGTTGGAGACAAGTTAAAGTATGCGTTCGGAACGGTAATCGTAACCTTTATGTTTGCGATGCTGATGGCCTTTATTGCAATCATTCTAATGAATGCGGATACGAAGAAATTCTATGAAGAGGCCTATATGAGTAGCGTGACACAAATGGAGATCCGCAAGGATGTACAGCTGATGAGCAAGGATATTCTGTGGGCTCTGACGGTGGATAATACAGGTGCGGCACAATCCTATCTGAGTGCCGCGGACCAGGCGGCACAGAAAGTGGAAAGGCAGAGGGAAAAAAAGCAAAGGCACTTGTAATTTTTAACGGTGATTATAATAATGCATTGGTTTCGGTTCAGAATAAGCTGGTAATCATCGGAGATAATGCGACACAAGAGGCAACGACTCAGTATCGTGCGGCACGCACTACCGGAATCGGATCGATCATTCTGATGGTGGTTCTTGGTGTGGTGAGCCTGAATTTCTCAATCGTAATCAGAAAGGCAATCACGAAAAATATGCTCCGTCCGATCAAACAGATCCAGAAGGCATCTGCTGATCTGAAAGCCGGCAATCTGGATGTGGATATCACGTATGAATCGCCGGATGAACTTGGTCAGCTGGCAAATGATTTCAAGGATGCGTGTGCGACGCTTCATGCGATGGTAGAGGATACGGGAGTGCTGCTGGACCAGATGGCAAATGGAGATTTTACGATATCGGAAGATAACAAGAGTAAATATGTCGGCTCTTTTGTGGAGCAGTTTGAATCGATGCATCAGCTCGGAAGCCAGATGAGCGACACGTTAGAGCAGATCAATGTCGCTTCCGAACAGGTCGCACAGGGTTCCGGACAGTTATCCTGCGGTGCACAGGCACTTGCGGAGGGGGCAACGGATCAGGCCGGTGCGGTGGAAGAACTGACAGCTACGGTTGAGAATATTACAGAGGTTGCAAATAATAATGCGACAGCCGCAGAGAAATCTTATGAAACGGTAAGGGAAGCCGCAGAACATGCAGGACAAAGCCGCGAGGATCTGGAAAGACTGACAGAGGCGATGCAGAGAATCGATGCGACATCGAAGGAAATCCAGAAAATGATTTTTGAAAAATATATGGAAACTTATACGGATGCAAAACCGGGAATGCCGTTTTTCCTGAAAATGAAAGGAAATACGGTGATTCAGATTTTGGAAAAACCGATGGCATGATGTGACTTGACCGTTTACGATTAAGGGTGTAAACCTATGAAGGTTGATGGTTACCGTAAGGAATCAATCAGCAAATACAATTACATTTTGCATGGACAAATGTTCGCATGTAAAAAGAGGGACGGACTTGAAGAGAAGCCGTCACCTGGAATAGGAGGAAAGATGCGTAACACTAAGACAACGGAGCTGGTTCTGACAGCTCTATTTGCAGCAATCATCATTATTATGGCTTTTACCCCGCTTGGGTACATACCGTTGGTCATCATTAATGCAACAATCATTCATATCCCGGTTATTCTGGGAGCACTGTTCTGTGGACCGAAGAAGGGCGGGTTCCTTGGATTCGTCTTTGGACTCACCAGTTTTATCAAGAACACCGTAATGCCGTCATCTTTGTCAGCATTCGTATTTTCACCGGTACTTGCAGCAAGCATGGTTGGAACAAGCGGAATTTTTAAGAGTGCATGTACTGATCGGAGTGTTCCTTCTGGTCGGGTGCCGTACTCGGAGTCATCGGCGGAGTCATCAGCTTTAACGGCGTGATCGAGGCAATCGTTGCGGCACTCGGCGTTGCATTAAACAAGATCAAGCCGATTCAGAAGTAATTTATCATCTGTTTTTGATAGAAATTCATAGGAGGAATGGACATGCTGAGGGGAAAATGCGTTGTTCTTGGCGTAACGGGCAGCATTGCGGCGTATAAGATTGCAAGCCTTGCAAGTGCGCTGGTTAAGCTGCATGCAGACGTCAATGTTATTATGACAAAAAACGCAACTAATTTTATTAATCCAATCACGTTTGAAACGCTGACAGGCAACAAATGCCTTGTGGATACATTTGACCGGAATTTCCAGTTCAATGTCGAGCATGTGGCGCTGGCAAAGCGTGCGGATATTTTTATGGTGGCACCGGCTTCTGCCAATGTGATCGGCAAGATGGCAAACGGGATTGCAGATGATATGCTGACAACTACGATTCTGGCGGCAAAATGCCCGAAGTATGTTTCCCCTGCCATGAATACCAATATGTTTGAAAATCCGATCGTACAGGATAACATCAAAAAGCTTGGAGGGTTATGGTTTTCATATTATTGATCCGGCAAGTGGATATCTTGCATGTGGGGGATACCGGGGCCGGAAAGATGCCGGAGCCGGAAGTACTGTTTTCTTATATTATGAAAGAACTTGCCTGTGAAAAGGACATGGTCGGAAAAAAGTGATGGTCACAGCAGGACCGACACAGGAGAAGATTGATCCGGTGCGTTATATTACGAATCACTCTACCGGAAAAATGGGCTATGCAATTGCGGAAAACTGCATGCGCCGTGGCGCGGAAGTGACGCTGATCACGGGACCGGTGGCAATCACTCCGCCGCCGTTTGTAAAGGTCGTTCCGGTTGTATCTGCCGCGGATATGGCAGCAGCCGTAAAGGAGACAGCAGAGCAACAGGATATTATTATTAAGACTGCTGCGGTAGCGGATTACAGACCGTCGGATCCGGCAGACGAAAAGGTGAAGAAAAAAGATGCAGATACAACGCTGCAATTAGAACGTACCGAAGATATTTTGGCTTTTCTTGGCGCACACCGCAGAGAGGGACAGTTTATCTGTGGATTCTCAATGGAAACAGAGCATATGCTTGAAAATTCCAGAGCAAAACTGGCAAAGAAAAATGTGGACATGATTGTGGCGAACAATCTGAAAGTTGCCGGTGCCGGATTTGGAACGGATACCAATGTCGTTACTTTGATTACAAAGGATGATTGCAGACAGCTTGAAATTATGAGCAAGGCGGATGTTGCAGCAGCAATTTGTATAAAAGTACAGCTTATGCAGAAAAGGGAAACTTGAAAAAATATAATAAAGTGTATAGTATAATATACAAGTTTGATACAAGTTGTGGGTAAAACATGTTAGTGAGGGATATTATGGGGACAAACGAAGGAAAACAACTGAAATATTTTCAGTTGATGGAAGATTTAAAAGCGAAGATTTTGACGGGAGAGATTCAGGCAGGTGACAAACTTCCGTCGGAAAATGAATTATCCGCGCAATACAAGATTAGCAGACAGACGGTGCGAAAGGCACTTTCCATGTTGCAGAATGCAGGATATATATATGCAGAACATGGGCGAGGAACATTTTGTTCGGAGATGATGCGGCATGTACAGCCATCAAAAAACATTGCTGTAGTGACGACGTACCTGTCAGATTACATTTTTCCTCGTGTTATACAGGGAATTGATGATGTACTGACCGGTGCAGGTTACAGTATTATTTTAAAAAATACGAAAAATTCCAGAACCAGAGAGGCGGAATGTCTGCAGGATCTGCTGAACAAAGGGGTAGATGGTGCCATTATTGAGCCAAGTAAAAGTCAGATTTTCTGTCGGCATATGAATTTGTATGAACAATTGGAAAAACTTCATATTCCTTATGTTTTTTTTATACAGGGATGTTTTCCGAAGATGTCAGACAAGCCACATGTACTTATGAACGATTGCCTGGGTGGTTATATGATTACAAAGTATCTAATCGACCGGGGGCACAAGGATATTGTGGGTGTTTTTAAAGCGGATGACATGCAGGGACAGAATCGTCATAAGGGTTATGTCAAGGCATTGCAGGAAGCGGGGATGCTCTATGATCCGGACAAGGTTGTCTGGTTTCATACCGAGGATCGAAGAATTCATCCTTACGAAACGATTCGCAGTATGGTGGCAGAAAAAAGTCGATGGATGCAGTGGTTTGTTATAACGATCAGACG
>VOFC01006225.1_pt1 | contig 11427 bp, 12 predicted proteins | sample 5384161 | NCBI WGS metagenome assembly VOFC01 (sample SAMN12384722, study PRJNA508395) | human gut metagenome | isolation source: healthy gut B | host: Homo sapiens | reverse complement strand
TTTTTAGAAATGTGTATTTTTATCATAAACTAAAATGTTGTGGAAATCAATGGAACAAAAAGGGAGCTAAAATCTTTTTTAAAATTAAAAGACAGAAAATAACTTTTTGCGATAATTGCATCGGAAAGAATTAGATGGAGTAGTGAGAGGGCTGCCGCCCGCTATGGATCGGCCTTAAGCAAAAAGACTGCGGGTCTGCGTGCTGTCAGACTGGCAGATAAGCCTTTTTATCTTGGCTGTTCTCTGCCTGAGCATCTGTTTCTGCCGGTTTGGTCAATAATTTTCACATATAGAATTGGCTAAAAAGTGTGAAATCTATTTTTATACAAAAACGGCATTGATAATTTGAGTTATGTGCTAAAAGAATAATTTATAAAGGGCTCCTGACAGTTTAAAACTGCCAGGAGCCCTTTGTAATCGTCATACTAAGAGTTTCACTGCTACTCTAAAGATTTCAAATGCAGATACACCGTATTTTTGGAGATATTGAGGATCTTCGCCACGCTGGTGACTGCGCTCTTGATTTGGAAGATCCCCTGACTGCTGCATCGCTTGATGATCTCCTTGTTTTTAGAGAAGGAAGAATATGGATGTCCTGCTCCACTTCATCCCTGATTTGTTCCACGACCCGGGTAAGCAGTTCCTCCGCATTGTCCACAAAAAGTTTCTGTCAGCATAGGGCGCTCATCCATCGCATCTTCGGTCAGATGGCCGATCAGTTTATAGAGGGGGTGTTCAGATAAAAGTTGATACACAGCAGGCCAATGGCCCGGCGGTTTTCACCATAGATAACGATGGTAGTGGAGCGCAGCGGTTCGCCGCTGCGGTTGCGGGGAAAAAATAGGAAATATGGCTTTTCCCATCCTCCTGCTGGATGGAGCGGAGCATATCCAGGGCCAGATCAGTAATGGGAGAACCCTCGTGACGATTTGTATAGTGCCCATTGGCGATGGCAATGACAGAGTGCTCCATGGACTCCAGGCTGTGCAGCACGATCTCATATCCTATGCCCAGATAATCCTCCAGACCGCACACCAGATCCCGGTAAGAGTTCAGGATCAGCCGCTCCGCGGAGTCAACACGATTTCTGTCTGTTCCATAACATCTTCCTTTCCTGAAAGCCTGTTAAATTCAAAATATCACAAACGAAAATGGCGCACAACCTTTTTGCAAAAAAGAGTTTATTTATGAAAAAGAAACAAAAATAAAAGGGAGATATAGTAGGAATCAGACATTGACATGATAAAAATTCAGTATATAATAAAATTTATTACAGTATATGAAGAGCAAGTGATTTGCTGCTAAGAACGGAAAAAGAAATTTGAAAGGAGCATCAATCATGTCACGCACCTATCTGAAAAATGTCCGCATCGTGGATGGAACCGGCGCACCGGCCATTGAAAACGGCCTCTATGTCTTTGACAATATAGAGGACAAATTCAATGAGGACGTGGTGGAGTATGTGGGAGAAATGGACCAGAGTGTCCTGGCCAAGGCGGGGGCCGGAGGATGCGGTCTTCGACCTGTCCGGGCACACCATTCTGCCCGGACTGATCAACTGCCATGTCCATCTGGACCTCATGCTCCCCCTATCGGGGGCTGGGCAACAGCTTTGATGAGTTTGGCATCCCCTACCGCACACTGCTGAGCTACCGGCGGGCGGCCGAGGCGCTGGACTGCGGCGTTACCACCATCCGCAGTGCCGCTATTCCCGATGACATCGACATTGGACTGAAAAAGGCCATCAACAAGAACATGCTCTGCGGCCCCAACATCATTGCCTGCGGAAAGGGACTGGTGGCCCACAATGGACACGGCTCAGAGGAAAACTCCGTGGTCATGTGCAGCGGTGTAGACGCATTTATGAAGGCTGCCCGGGAGCAGCTGGCGGCAGGGGCAGACCAGCTGAAGATGATGTACACCGGGGGAATGGCTTCCGCGAATGAGGGCCTGTGCGATATGCAGATGACGGATGAAGAGGTAAAGGCAGTGGTGGACGTGGCCCACCGGGCCGGAAAGAAGTGCTTCGCTCATCTGTCCAACGACAAGGCCATCCGTCAGTCCGTCCTGCTGGGGGTGGATTCGGTGGAGCACGGCTACACGCTGTCTGAAGAGACTGCCAAGCTGATGGCAGAGCACGGCACCTATTTTGTCCCAACGATCTCTGTCTCCTCCAGCGATGATTATCTGCTGGCCCACGGATGCCCGGCTCACCAGGTGGAAAAGGGGCGCGAGGCCGCCAAGACCCACCGGCAGGGCGTGACCTGGGCCCATAAGCACGGCGTAAAGATCTGCGTGGGCACCGATCTTCTGCCCTCTGACCCGGTGGACGGCACCAACGCCACCGTCCGGGAGATTGAGCTGCTGGTCCAGTGCGGCCTGTCTCCGATGGAGGCCATCAAGGCAGCTACCTCCACCGGTGCGGAGCTGTGTGGGCTGCAGGATGTGACCGGCACCCTCAAGCCCGGACTGATGGGCGACTTCATTGTGGTGGAAGGCAAGCCGGATGAAAATATCTCTGATCTGCGGAAGCTGCGCCTGGTGGCCAAGCACTGCAGGCTGATTTGGAGCACCCTGCCCAACCTGAATGTCCGCCGCTTCAGCGTGCTGGCCCCGGCTATGAGATGAAGGGCGGCACCTTCTGCGATTGGCGCCTGATCTGAGTGAGGAGACAAACCATATCACAGTAAAAAGGAGAGGAAACCATGACAAAACGCATCAATACCGAAAAGGCCCCTGCCGCTATTGGCCCCTATTCTCAGGGGGTAGCAGCGGGAAATTTCCTGTTCGTTTCCGGCCAGCTGCCGATTGACCCCAAGACCGGCAGCATCGACGCGGGACAACGTGGCCGACCAGGCGAGACAGTCTCTGACCAATCTGTCTCAGATCCTGGAGGCCGCAGGCACCTCCATGAATACGGTGGTCAAGACCACCGTATTCATTCAGCATATGGATGACTTTGCGGTGATGAATGAGGTCTATGCCCAGTTCTTCCAGGGAGAGGTCCTGCCTGCCCGCAGCGCTGTGGAGGTAGCCAAGCTGCCCAAGGGCGCACTGGTCGAAATCGAGGCGGTCGCGGCGCTGTGATGCTGCGGCCCAGCTCTCCCACCCAATCATAGAAATTAGAAAGGCGGGAACTCCATGGAAATTATCAGCTTTATTGGCATCGTAGCGGCACTGATCCTGATCATCCTCGGCTCCGTCCGAGGCTATTCCCCTGATCCTGCTGTCCACTGTGGCGGCTCTGCTGGTGGCAGCCACTGGCGGCGTGAATGTGTTTGAAAATTACGCCAATGTCTATATGGGCGGCGTGGCCAACATGGTGCTGGCCCTGTTCCCAATCTTCCTGGGCGGCCAGATGTTCGGCAAGATGCTGGAGATGTCCGGCCTGCCCATGGCGGTGGCCAGCGGCGTGTTCCGCAAGCTGGGGCCCGCCAGCGCGGTGGCGGCGGTCTATCTGGCTACCCTGGCCATGTCTGTGGGCGGCATCGACGTGTTCGTCATTATTTTCACCATGTATCCCCTGGCCGCTGCCTTCTTTAAAGGCTGCCGGCATCTCCCGCAGCCTGATCCCCGCCTGCGTATTGGGCGGTGCGGTGGCAATGCAGACCCTGCCCGGCATGCCTATCAACAACATCGTGCTCCCCGCCAATGCCTTCGGCACCACTCCCATGGCCGGTTTCTGGATGGCTATCGTCGGCTTTGCCATCGTGGGCGGCGGCAACCTGTGGTATCTCCACCGGGCAGGACAGAAGTACATCGCCAAAGGGGAAGGCTTTATCCCCGTGAAGGCGACACCGACGACGTGGATCTGAATACTGAGGGACTGCCCAACCCCTTCCTCCTGCTGATCCCCATGGGTATCGGGGTCCTTCTGCTCAACCTGATCCACTGGCCCGCCTGGGCGGCCCTGTTTATCGGCTGTGTTGTGCTGGCACTGATGTTCTGGAAGCGATACGAGGGCTTCCACAAGATCGTCAATACGATGGCAGAGGGAGCGAAGAACTCTCAGTCTGTGATCCAGACTGCCGCTATCTGCGGCCTGGCCTCTGTGGTGGGCGCGGTGCCCGGCTACAACCTGCTGCTGGGCCTGCTGGAAAAGGCCTCTTTTGGCAGCCCATACATCATGCTGTTTGTGTGCATCGCGGTGATCGCTGGCTTTACGGGCAGCGCCACCGGCGGCCTGGCCTTTGTCCTGGACAATTTTACGGACAAGCTGGTAGCTATGGGCGGCAATCCGGAGGCGTTGACCCGGATCGCCAACATCTCCCAGATCACCTTTGACTCCCTGCCCCACAACAGCGCGATTGTCCTGACCCTGTCCTACTGCGGCGTGACCCACAAGGAGGGCTACAAGCACCTGTTTGTGGTGACTGTCGTTACCACCACACTGGCCACGATCGTCAACATCATCATGGCCCATTTGGGAGTGATTTGAGCTTATGAGCATAAGAGACAAGATGCGGCCCCTGTTCCGTACCCTGGACGGCGGCCTGTTTTCTGAAAAAAGCGGGAAAGGCAGACGTGGGCGATGCGGTGTCCAAGCTCCAAGCGGAGGGCGGCACCCTGATGTGCTGGGCGGACCCTTTCTATCCAGACCGGGTGATCCCACAGAAGGTACTGGAGCGCAGTGTGGAGGTCATCCAGCAGGGGGTGGCCTGCCACTATACCCCGCCCATCGGCAATGCGGACCTGAAAGAGGTCATTGCGAAAAAAAATCGAGCAGGGACAACCACATCAAAGTAAACCCCCAGCGGAACATCATCATCAATCCCGGCTCTGACGTGGGCCTGTATTTTGCTATGACCCCCTTTATTGAGCCGGGAGACGAGGTGCTGGTCCACGACCCCAGCTATCCAAGCAATTTCCTGGACCCCCCAGCTGCTCAACGGCGTGGTGGTGAAGGTGCCCACCTATGAGGGAGGACAACTACCGCCTGCGGGTGGAGGAGTATGAGAAGCGGCTGACACCCAAGACGAAGATGGTGCTGCTCTCCTCCCCCAACAACCCCACCGGCCGGGTGTTCACCCGGGAGGAGCTGACAGAGCTGTCCCAGTTCATCATCAAGCATGACCTGATCTGTGTCTGCGATCAGGCCTTTGAGGATACCGCGTTTCCGGGACATGAGATGGTCACCATGGCCTCACTGCCCGGCATGTGGGAGCGCACGGTCACAGTCTGTTCCTGCTCCAAGGGCATGGCCCTGAGCGGCTACCGGGTGGGCTATATCTTCGCGGATGATGTGATCATGGACACCATGTACGCCACTGCGGTGAATATCCAGGGTGCGGCCAATACCATGGTCCAGATGGCCATGATCCCCGCCTATGAGGACACATCCTTCATTCAGGACTATGTGGCGGAGCAGGACTTCCGCCGCCGCTATGCCTATGAGAAATTCAATGCGGTGCCCGGAGTATCCATGCCCCTGATGGAGTCGGGCTTCTATGGCTGGGTCAATGTCAGCCGCTTGGGAGACTCCAGCGAGATCACTGCCTATCTGGCGGAGGAGGCCAAGACGCTGGTCAACGACGGAAAATTTTACGGAGACCAGGGAGCCGGCCACCTGCGCATCATCTACGGTGTGTTCGCTGACCGGCAGAAGAGCCTGGACGGGATCGACCGCCTGTGCGCGGCTCTGGCCAAGCGGGCCACCCAGCTGGGCATCACAGAATAAGAAAAGAGATCTCCTTCCCTGCCGGTGTCTCCGGCGGGGAGGGAGATCTGTGTTTTGGAGGGTGAAGATTCAGCCTTGTCCGTCCTCTACGAACCGGGCGGCGGCCAGGCCGGCCACCGCACCGTCTCCCACGGCGGTGGCCAGCTGGCGCACCTCCTTGGCCCGGCAGTCCCCGGCCACAAAGACGCCGGGGGAGGCGGGTGCGGCAGTCCTCACCGGAGCGGAAATAACCCTCCTCGTCCAGCTCCAGCTGAGCCCGGAAGGGGGCGGTGCCGGGGACCCGCCCTACGGCGGCGAACACCCCGTCCAGGGGGAGCTCCAGGGTCTGTCCGGTGGAGGCTTGGCGGACCCTCAGACCGGTGAGCCTGCCCTCCGCCTGGAGCAGGGCCTGCGGTGTATAGCCCAGCAGCAGGCGGATATTGTCCCGGGTCCGTACCCGCTCCGCCAGCTTTGGACTGCCCCGGAACTCCAGCCGGCGGTGGATCAGGGTCACCCGGCGGCACACGCCGGAAAGGAACAGGGCCTCCTGCAGGGCGGTGTCCCCGCCCCCCACGATGGCGGTGTCCCGGCCCTGATAGAAGGGGCCGTCACACACGGCGCAGTAGGACACCCCCTGTCCGGTGAGGGCCTCCTCCCCCTCCAGGCCCAGAGGGCGGTGCCGGGTGCCAGGGGCGAGGATCAGGGGCGCGGCAGTGGAGGGAGCCGCCGTCGGTCTCCACGGCAAAGCCCCCCTCCTCCGGGCGGAAGCCCAGCACCTGGGCATAGTCCAGCTCCACCCCTGCTCCTCCGCCTGGCGGGTGAGGGCCTCAGAGAGCTGGAGGCCGCTGACGCCGGGCAGGCCGGGGTAGTTCTCCACCAGGGGGGAGAAGTTGATCTGTCCGCCGGGAGCGGCCTCCTCCAGGACCAGCACGGAGCGGCCGGCCCGGACGGCGTACAGGGCGGCAGTGAGGCCGGCGGGGCCGCCCCCGCCACGATGATATCAGTCATAAGGGTCCTCTCTCCTTTGAAAAAGCGGCTCCAGGAGACCCGGAGCCGCTCTCTTTCCTGATGTCCCGATCCGTCTCAGTGCCCCCGCCGCCGCAAGGGGGAGGGAACTTGGGATCAAGGCGCGGTCAGCCTACTTCCCGGGCCCGGTGCTCCTCCGCGAACCGCTTGATGGGGCCCAGTCCGGTGATGCCCTCCCCCTGGACCACCAGGGTGGGGGCCTGACGCACCCCGTACCGGGTGGTCAGGTCGGGAGACTCCTCTGCCACCACCTTCTGATAGGGCACTCCCGCCCTCTGAGCAGGGCCTCCGCCTGACGGCAGTTGGGGCAGGTACGGGTGGTGAACAGCAGGGACTCCCCGCCGGACGCCTGGGGGCGCCCTCCTGGGAGAAGGTCACCTGGCTGCCGGCCCGGCCCACCTTCCGCAGGTGGGAGGCGGTGAGGTCATATACCTTCCGGTCCTTGAACTCCTGGGTCTTGCCGTCATTCCAGTTCTGCACCGGCCGGTAGTAACCGGTGATGCGGCTGTACACCTCCGCAGGCTTGCCGCAGATGGGGCAGGTGTGCTGCTCCCCGGACAGATAGCCGTGGTCGGCGCACACGGAGTAGGTGGGGGACATGGTATAGTAGGGCAGCTTATAGTTCTCTGCGATCTTCCGCACCAGCTCCGCCGCCGCCTTCCAGTCGGGCAGCTTCTCGCCCAGGAAGGCGTGGAACACCGTGCCGGAGGTATACAGGGTCTGGAGATCATCCTGGACGGCCAGGGCGTCGAAGATGTCGGCGGTGTAGCCTACGGGCAGGTGGGAGGAGTTGGTGTAGTAGGGAGTTCCGTTCTCGTTGGCGGTGATGATGTCAGGAAACTCCTCCTTGTCGTGCTTGGCCAGGCGGTAAGTGGTGGACTCGGCAGGGGTGGCCTCCAGGTTGTAGAGGTCGCCGTACTGCTCCTGGTAGTCGGACAGGCGCTCCCGCATGTGGTTGAGCACGTCCTTGGCGAACTGCTGGGTCTCCTTGTGGGTCAGGTCGGCCCGGAGCCACTTGGCGTTGAGACCCACCTCGTTCATGCCGATGAGGCCGATGGTGGAGAAGTGGTTTTTAAAGGTGCCCAGATACTACTTGGTGTAGGGGTAGAGGCCCGCGTCCATCAGCTGGGTGATGACGGTGCGCTTGGTCTTCAGGGAGCGGGCGGCGATGTCCATGAGCTTGTCCAGCCGCTGGTAGAAGTCGGCCTCGTCCTTGGCCAGATAGGCGATGCGGGGCAGGTTGATGGTGACCACGCCCACGGAGCCGGTGGACTCGCCGGAGCCGAAGTAGCCGCCGGACTTCTTGCGCAGCTCCCGCAGGTCCAGCCGCAGGCGGCAGCACATAGAGCGCACGTCGGAGGGCTCCATATCGGAATTGATATAGTTGGAGAAATAGGGGGTGCCGTACTTGGCGGTCATTTCAAAGAGAAGCTTATTGTTCTCTGTCTCGCTCCAGTCAAAGTCCTTGGTGATGGAGTAAGTGGGAATGGGATACTGGAAGCCCCGGCCGTTGGCGTCCCCCTCAGTCATAATCTCAATAAAGGCCCTATTGACCATGTCCATTTCTTTTTTGCAGTCGCCGTAGGTGAAGTCCTGCTCCCTGCCGCCCACGATGGCGGGCAGGTTCTCCAGGTCCTTGGGCACGGTCCAGTCCAGGGTGATGTTGGAGAAGGGGGCCTGAGTTCCCCAGCGGCTGGGGGTGTTCACCCCGTAGACAAAGCACTGGATGCACTGCTTGACCTCTTCTGGGTCAAGTGATCCACCTTGACAAAGGGAGCCAGATAGGTGTCAAAGGAGGAAAACGCCTGGGCTCCGGCCCACTCGTTCTGCATGATGCCCAGGAAGTTGACCATCTGGTTGCACAGGGTAGACAGGTGACTGGCCGGGGAGGAGGTGATCTTCCCCGGGATGCCCCCCAGCCCCTCCTGGATAAGCTGCTTCAGGGACCAGCCCGCGCAGTAGCCGGTGAGCATGGACAGGTCGTGGATATGGATGTCGGCGTTGCGGTGGGCGTCGGCCACCTCCTGGTCGTAGATCTCGCTGAGCCAGTAGTTGGCGGTGATGGCGCCGGAGTTGGACAGGATGAGCCCGCCCACCGAGTAGGTGACGGTGGAGTTCTCCTTCACCCGCCAGTCGTTGATCTGGAGGTAGTTGTCCACCAGCTCCCGGTAGTTGAGCAGGGTGGAGTTGACATTGCGCACCTTCTCCCGCTGCTTGCGGTAGAGGATGTAGGCCTTGGCCACCCGCGTAGCCCGCCTCGACAGCACCTTTTCCGCGCTGTCCTGATGTCCTCCACCGCGATGCGGCTGTCCCGGATCTTGGGCTCGAAGTCGGCGGTGACCCGCAGAGCCAGCATGTCGATCACGCTGGGATGATACTGCTTTTCCAGCGCCTCAAAGGCTTTGGTAATGGCGGCGCTGATCTTGCCGATCTCAAATTGGGCGGCGGTGCCGTCCCGCTTGGTCACCTGATACATCACACGGTCCCTCCACATTCTTCAGTCCCGCGGCGGCTTGGCCGCCGCGACTGCTCCTACTATACCATGAAGGAAATGGCTCGTCAATATCTTGTGCAAAATTCCGGCGGAAACACAATATTTTGTTTTCCTGAAGCGAAAAAGCAGGAAGTGCCGGCACATGTTTTGGGAAGAAACGGGGGAAAAACCGGCGATTTTTCTGAAAAAAGAACACTCCCGCACCCCGTGGGACGGGAGTGCTCTGCCATAAAAATTAGCCAAAAACGCGGAGGGGGGGTCAGATGCCCCGCAGCTCCACTGCCGGGACCCAGGGGCGGACCAGAGCGGCGAACCCCTCCATCTCCTCCCGGACCAGGCGCTCAGACCGGGCCGGAGCACGGTGTCCCGGTCGATGAAGGCCTGAAGAAAGTACCGCCGGGCGCCGGAGATCCAGGGGCCGATGGCGCGGAAGGAGGCGCTGTCATGGAACTGGCGCACCACGGTGGTGCGGAACTCATAGTCCCACATGGCCCTCCAGCAGCCAGGACACGCTCTCCCCGGATGGGCCCCAGGTCCAGGCCGGGGACCCCTGCGGTCTCTCCGTACCGCTCCGGGGAATTTTTGATGTCCATGGCGGCGTAGTCCACCAGCCCCAGGGACCGCAGCCTGGCCAGGAGCTGGGGGTGGCTGCCGTTGGTGTCCAGCTTGATGGGGAAGCCCAGGGCCTTGATCTCCTCCAGAAGCCCCTCCAGACCGGGGCGGAGCAGGGGCTCTCCGCCGGTGACGCAGACCCCGTCCAGCAGCCCCTTCCGCTTGGCGAGGAAAGCCAGCAGCTCCCCGCTGTCCATGGCGGCGGGGAGGGGGCCGGTCACCAGGTCCCGGTTGTGGCAGAAGGGGCAGCGGAAGTCACAGCCCCCCAGGAAAATCGTGCAGGCCACCCGGCCCGGCCAGTCCAGCAGCGTCAATTTTTGCAGTCCCTGAATGTCCATGGTCAGCGCTCCTTTTAGCTCTATTGTAGCGGCGGGAGGGGGAGTCAAGACCGGCGGCACCGGGAGACGGAAATAGCACAGCCCCGCCAGGGCGGGCAGGATGGGGGAGAACGCCTGGCCCAAGTAAATGCCGGCGGGGCCCAGGGCGAGGGGGAAGGCCAGCAGCCAGCACAGGGGCAGACGGAGCAGGGCCGCGTCCAGCATGGCATTGCACATAGCCACCCAGGAAGCCCCAGAGCCGATGGCGAAGGAGTCGAAGACATACATGGCAGCGTAGATCAGTCCGTTGACGGAGCAGCAGATGCGGAGATAGCGCACCCCCTCTGCCGTCACGGCCGCGTTCTCCGGTTCGAAGAGGGCGATGATGGGGGCGGCGGCCAGCTGGACGAGGGCGGTCAGAAGGGCAGTGGCCCCAGACTGAGGAGAAGGCCGCTCCTGACGGCCTGACGCACCCGGTCCGGATCGCCGGCCCCCAGGTTCTGCCCCCACCATGGCGGTCACCCCATAGCCCAGCGCCCAGCAGGGCATCCCGGCGAAGGTGCTGACCTTCAGGCCGATGCCGGCCGCCGCCGCCACGGAGACGCCGAAAGGGGTTGAGCAGGCCGGTGAGGATCAGGTAGGAGAGGTTGACCACCGCCATCTGGACGGCAGAGGGGGAGGCCCAGCCGGAGAAGGGGAGAGGAGGGCGGCGGGGCGGAGGGGGGAGACGCCGGAGGGAGAGGGGGACACAGCGGTGCAGGTGGGCCAGAGAGAGCAGAAAGGGAGACGCCTTGGGCCGCCACAGTGGCCCAGGCGGTCCCGGCGGTTCCCAGGCCGCAGGGACCTGCCAGGATCAGATCCAGGAGGAGATTGACCACAGCGGCGGCGGCCACGAACCGGAGGGGACCGCGGGAGTCGCCCCGGCCCTTCAGGATGGCGCAGACGGCGTTGTATCCAAAGACAAAGGGGTGCCCCAGCAGAGGATGGCCATATAGCCGCAGGCGTCCCCATAGCCCGGGAAGGCAGGGCCATCAGGGTGAACAGCGGGCAGTAGCAGAGCAGGGCGGCCGCCGTCAGCAGGGGCGGAGCCCGCCAGCGCCAGCAGGAACAGCGCGGCGGCGGCCTCCTCCTCTTCCAGGCGGTCCCCGGCGCCCCGGGCCCGGGCGGTGAGGACCGTCCCACCGGCGGAAAAGCCCATGCACACCGCGTTGAGGAGGAAGCACAGGGTGGAGGCGCTGCTCACAGCGGCCAGGCCGGTCTCACCCACGAAGCGGCCCACCACCAGCAGATCCGCCATGCTGTAAAAAAGGACTGGAGCAGAT
>VOFC01005571.1_pt1 | contig 11438 bp, 22 predicted proteins | sample 5384161 | NCBI WGS metagenome assembly VOFC01 (sample SAMN12384722, study PRJNA508395) | human gut metagenome | isolation source: healthy gut B | host: Homo sapiens | reverse complement strand
CAAATGCTTCATAGTTTCCATTACTATAATACATAATTACCTCCCAATATCTTTTAGTTTACCCATTTATTATATTTTTTAAAACAATTATTTTTCAAGATAAAATTTCATTTTGTAGTTTTTGTTGATATTTATTTTATCCAATTTGCTTTTCTTTATAAATTTTTTCTTTTTATGTGTATCATCAAATAACTAATTATAGCTAAAATACATAACAATTATTTCTGCACCATTTAAAGGTGATAATTGCAATAATTTATTGAATAATAATGCTGCTACATAAAATCCTACTGTTGTTGTTGCAAATAAAAATATATGCATTTTGTTAAATGGTGTACAAAACTTCTTGAACAGCTAATATGCTTACAAATCCATTAATATATACATCATTGTTGTTAATTCAGTTTAGGAATTCCAATAATATTTCCTGCTATTGTTAATATTATAATGTTAATCATTATTGCTAAAGCAAATGGTAATGCGTTTGTCAGTGCCTTTGTTAAAAAATGCTCCAATTATTGGTGTTTTATTACTTTCAAATGTAATAAAGAATGATGTATATCCTTCTATTATCAAGTCTATTAATGTTATTTGTATTGGTATAAATGGAAATCCTGTATTTGTTACTATACAAAATAGTGATAATAGTATTGAATATATAGTTTTATAAAGAATATTCTTGCAACTTTTGTTATATTATTTACAACTCTTCTACCTTCCATTAATACATCTTTTAAGACACTAAAATCAGGATTTAATAATACAATCTGTGAAACTTGTTTTGCTGCATCACTAGCATCAGGTAATGTTATACTACAATCTGATTCTCTTAATGCAATAACATCATTTACACCCGTCACCTGTCATAGCTACTTTGTGTTCTTTAGCTTGAAGTGCTTTTACTATAATACTTTTTTTGATGTGGTAATACTCTGGCAAAAATACTATATCTATCTACTAAATTTACAATTTCTGCATCAGTACTAATTGTTGATAAATCTATATATGATTCATAATCTTCAAGTCCTGCTTTTTTTGCTATATTTGATACTGTAAGAGGATTATCTCCAGAAATTATTTTTTTTACATCTATTCCTTTTGTTTTTTGAAATATCCTAGCATTTCTTTTGCATTTTTTCTTAAAGGATCTTCTAATACAATAGATGCTACTATTTGTAATTCTGGTAGTTCATCATTTTGATATTATTTCTTTGGTATATGCAACTCCTAAAACTCTTTTTCCGTCTTTTGAAGTTCTGTAATTTTTGATGGCATTTCATCTTTACTTTTTTGAAATAATCTTTCTGGTGCTCCTACTACTATTGTTCCTTCTTTTTTAAATGATATTGAACTCCATTTTCTTTCTGATGAAAATGATACATTATCTTGTTTTTCATATGTTGTTTTTCCGTCAAAATGTTCTTGTAATGCTCTAAATGTTGAATTTAGATCATCCATACCATTTACAAATGCTTCTAACATATTGTTAAATGGATGTGGTAATATTTTTTCATTATATATTTTTATTTCTGAAACAGACATTTTTCCATTTGTAATTGTACCTGTTTTATCTAAACAAATTGTATCTATATGTGCTAAAGATTCTATACTATATAGTTCTTGAACTAATACATTTTTATTTGCTAGTTTTATAACTCCTGATTCTAATGCTATTGTAATTAATAGTACTAGCCCTTTTGGTAACATTCCTAATAATGCTGCTGAGGAAGCAACTACTGCTTGTGCAACTGTGGCTTCTAAAGAAAAATGCTTTGTACAAAATAAAATTATTCCTACTGGTATAATTACCCAACTTGTAAATTTTGTAACTTTTTTTCATTGAATTTATTAATTCAGAGTTGTTTTTTTTTCTTGCTTTGTTGCATTTACTATTTGGTTAGCAAAATTGTCATCACCAACTTTTTCTACTATTGCATAACATTTTCCACTAACAATGTAGCTTCCTGAAAGTAATTTATCTTCTTTTCCTTTTAAAATTGAATCAGATTCTCCTGTAAGTAATGCTTCATTAACTTCAACTTCTCCTTTGAATTACATATGAATCTGATGGAATTTGATCTCCTTGTTTTAATAATATTGTATCTCCTAATACTACTTCATCTATACCTATTTCTTTTTGTTTTCCATCTCTAATTACTGTTGCCTTTGATGCTGTTAATATTGATAATTTTTTACTAGGTTTCTTCCATGTATTTCTTGTACTATTCCAATTAATACATTTAAAACTATTATTGCAAAGAAAAATGTATTTGTATATGCTTTTACCATAACTAAAGCAATTGCTATGATTAAATTAGATAAATTAAACAAAGTAAAAACATTGTCACGTATAATTTTGCCAATTAGTTTTTAATTTGTCTTTACCGCTTTTATTTACCTTTCCATTTTTTATTCTTTTGTTCAACCTCTTCTTGTGAAAGTCCTTGAATATTTTTTCATTCATATTTTTATTCCTCTCTTTATTTTGATATTTTATTTATATCATAAAAAATAAAAAAGAATAGTATTTTAATAACTATTCTTTTTATTTTATTATCTATTTTATTAATTCATATTTTTTGGGTAAAAATATAATTAAGCCTATTATTGCACTTCCTATTGCAGAAATTAATACAGCTCCTGCAGATACATCTTTTGCTATTTTAGCTTTTTTCGTTTTTTTTGTGTTGTTATCATATCTACAACCGTTTCTACTGCTGTATTGAATAATTCTGATAAAATAACTATTGTAAATAAAATTACACAAATAATCCATTCAAGTTTGCTAATTTTTAATATTATTCCTACAATTATTACTAATATCATAATTGTTATATGAATTTTCATATTTCTTTCAGTTTTTAATGCTGTTTTTATTCCGTCAAAGGCATATTTAAAACTATTTAAAATATTTTTGCTTTTCATTTTAATTCTCCTAATTAGTTTTTACTACTTTAAATCCCGCTTCTTCTACAGCTTTTTGCTAGTACTTCATCTCCTACTTCTTTTTTAAGACTACTTTTTGCTGTTTTTTTTCTTCTAAGTTTACCTTTGCTGATTTTACCTCTGGTATTTCTTTTAATGCACTTTCTACTGTGTTTACACAGTGCATACAATGCATTCCTTCTATTTTATTATTTTTGTTATTTTGTTACTTCCAAACATAATAATTCTCCTTCTTAATTTATAAATTATAATTTTATATTTTTTAATCTTAATGAATTTAAAATAACTGTTAAACTGCTTAATGTCATTGCTAAACCTGCTATCATTGGGTTTATGCTGATTCCTATTGGTTTTAATAATCCCATTGCAATTGGTATCATTAAAATATTATAGAAAAATGCCCAAAATAGATTTTGTTTTTATGTTTCTGATTGTTTTTTGCTTATTGTAATTAAATCAATTATTTTGCTTAAATCATTTTTCATTAATATTACATCTGAAGAATCCATTGCAATATCTGTTCCGCTATTAACACTAATTCCTATATTACTACTTGCTAATGCTGGACTATCATTAATTCCATCTCCACACATAATAACTCTTTTTCCTTGTTTTTTCAAGTCTTTTATAGTTTTTGTTTTTTCTGTTGGTATAACATCTGCTATAACTTGTTTTTATTCCTATTTCTTTGGCTATTCTTTTTGTGCAGTTTGTTTATTGTCTCCTGTTAGCATAATTGTTTCAATGTGGTTTTTTTTAAATTTTTCAATAACATCTTTTTACATTGTCTCTTATTATGTCATTTACTCCTATTAAAGCAATTATGTTATTTTCTTTTACTACATATATTATGCTATTTCCTTGGTTTGCTAGTTTTCTTCATCTTCTTTATGTGTGTTTTTTATGTTAAAATGTTCTAATATTTTATAATTTCCTAAGATTATTTTTTTCATTATTTATATTTCCTGTAATACCTAGTCCTGTTATATTTTCAAATTCATTTACATTTATTTTTTCTATTTTGTTTTCTTTTTAAGTAATCTTTAAATGCTTGACCAATTGATGTGTCGATTTACTTTCAAGGCTTCCTGTTATTTGCATTAATTTGTTTTTGATAATTTGCTATAATTTATTATTTCTGCTACTTTTAATTTACCATATGTTAATGTTCCTGTTTTATCAAATACAACTGTATCTATTTTTGATGCATTTTCTAATATTTCGCTCTTTTTACTAATATTCCTTTATTTGCACATGTTCCCTCACTTACAACAATTGCTAGTGGAGTTGCTAAACCTAATGCACATGGACAAGCTACTACTAATACAGATACAAATGTTGTTATTGCTGTTCCGCTTCCAGCTCCAATGAATAAATATACTATTAATGTAAGAACTGCAATTAACATTACAACTGGTACAAAATATCCACTTACTTTATCTGCTACTTTTGCAATAGGTGCTTTTGTATTTGTTGCTTCAACTACCAATTGTACAATTTGTGATATTGTTGAATCTCTTCCTATTTTTTCTGCTTTATATTCTAAATATCCATCATAATTTATACTTCCTGCAATTACTTTATTTCCTACAGCTTTAGTTACTGGCTTACTTTCTCCTGTTAAAAAGCTTTCATCTAAATGTGCTTTTTCCTTGTATTATTTCTCCATCAACAGAAATTCTGTCTCCTGCATGGCTTATTACTATATCGCCTTTTTTTTATTTCATCTATTGTAACTTTTTTTCTTTTTGCCATCTACTTTTATTATTGCTTTACTTGGTGTTATTTGAACGAGTTTCTGAATAGCTGTTTTTGTTTTTGTCTTTGCTTATTCCATCTAAATATCTACCTAATTTAATGAAAATAGTACAATTGCTGCTGATTCAAAATATAGTTGATGAATGTAATGGTTATGTCCTTGTAAAATCATTACCATGCTATAACAACTATATATAAAACTACTTATTACACCAATTGCAACTAATGTATCCATATTTGGTGCTTTATGAAATAGATTTTAAAGCCACTTTTTTTATTATATCTAATCCATATATTAAAAATAAAATTGTTAATACACATAATGTAACAGAATATATTTTAGGATTTAATTCCATATTTAACGATTTTATTATTGGCATTCCTATCATTTGTCCCATTGCAATATATAATAAGATAACTGCTAAAATACCAAAAACTATAAACCAAATTTTATCTTTTTTATGTTTATTTTCTTCTTCTTTTGGGTTGTATATACCTAGGCTTTTAAAACCTGCTTTTTTATAAATTCATCTAATTTTTTCTATCTATTTTAGTTTCATCATATTCTATTAAGGCATTTTGCCATTACTAAATTTACATTTGCATTTTGATTCCGTCTTGTTTGTTCAAATATTTTTCTAATCCATTTGAACAAGCACTACATGTCATTCCTCCAATTGTCAAAACTATTTTTTTCATGTTTTTGACCTTCTTTCTAAGTTTAATAAATTATGTATCATTTTCAATCATTTTTTTAACGCCCCTTGCTTTTTGTTTTTATTTATTTATTTTTCTTATTTTAGCTATAAAAAATCCTTCATATTCTTCATTTGGACATACACATAAAGTTCCTTTTATTTTTGTTGGCAACACTGGTATATTTTTATCTATTTCTATTGGTACAATTTCTACTTTTTTATTTTTTAATATGTTATTTACTATATCTTCATTTTCTTCTTGTAAAATTGAGCATGTTGAATATGTCATTTCTTTCCAGGTTTTAATATGTTTATAGCTTTTTAAAAGTTGTGTTTTTGTGCTTTTATTGATTTTTGAATTAGCTTTAGGTGTAAATGTTTTTTTCTATTTTCATCTTCACTATACAATGTTCCACTGCCACTACATGGTGCGTCAAGCAATATACGGTCAAATGAGAAGAAGTCGTCTATTTTTCTACTATCAGTTATCATTACATATACAGAGCTTGCTCCTTGTTTTTCTATATTGTATTTTAGCCTTTCTGCTCTTATGGCATTCATTTCACATGCTGTTATTCTAGCTTTGTTATTTACTAATGCTGCCATTTGAGTTGTTTTTCCACCTGGTGCAGCTGCCATATCTAATATATCTTCATTTTCTTTTAGGTTTCAAAATTATTGGTGGCAACATAGATGATAAACTTTGTAAATATATTTTTCCTTCTTCATATATTTTTAAGTTTAGTTATTTCTGTTTCTCTTACATTTTCTATTATTAGAGCTTCTTTTGCTCCATCCCGCAGTTCTATATTTTATATTATTTTTTGTAACACATCTTCTATTTCTTTAATATTGATTTTAATGCATTTACTCTTAATGTTACTTTTCTTTTTTTTATTATATCCTTCTATAATTTTTTAGTTAATTCTTCTCCATATTGATTTTGCAATTTTTTGTATTAAAATTCTGGTATCATATTTCCTCCTGTATATAGAATTTTTCTTTGGTTAAATTATACTAAGCATATTATTGAAAGTCAATGATTTCTTATTAATATTTTGGGGTTGCAATCATTATATATTTTTTATATAATAGCACTGTATTTTTGTTAAGAATAAACATAAAAACAAAGGAGAAATTTATGGAACATTGAGTATTGAAGATTATAAAAATTTTACAAATAATAAAACAAAAAGAGTAAATATAGAGCTAATAAGGTTTCTGTAGATGGTCACACTTTTGATAGTCAAAAAGAAGCCGACTTTTTATTGCGAGTTAAAGTTTAGATTACAATCTAAAGAAATTAATGGCTTTTGCTTACAGCCTATTTTTTTATGTTAGCACCCGGACTAAAAATATAAACCTGATTTTATTATTTTAATAAAGATGGTTCTACAGAAGTTATTGATGTTAAAGGTTTTAAAAACAAAAGAATATATTACTAAGAAAAAAGTTTTTGAAGATAAATATAATTTAAAAATTATAGAAATATAAATGTCCCCTCAACCCAATTACTAAGTTGAGGGATTTATGTTTTTGACTGCTTTTAGATCATTTTTCCTTCAATAAACTCATTAATGATAATAAAATGCAGGTTCCGTGACCTTTTGCTTTATATTTAATTGTATAAAGTTTATCTTCCTTCAATTTTTTGCTATGAACAATTAAGAAAACTGGTCTGACAGATTCTAACTCATTTATTTGCCTATACCCTTCAAAAGTACTTTCATACTTATTAGAATAGAAGTTTTTAATTGCATCATAAATGGTTTTGTTATCTAAAACATTGCAAAGTCGTTTCCAAGTTTCACCATCAAAGATTTTATTTGGATATTTTGCAATTGATTTCAGTTTTTCTGCCCTTTTGTCACTATATTTGTCCATATAAGGAAATGCTCTGGCCATTACTGCAATATCTAGTTTACTCCAGCTTTGACCTTTTTCCATTTCATTATCAATGAGTTGTTGAAGTACCTTTTCTTCAGTCATCTCCATAGTAAATACCTTCCTACAAGAATTGATTATAGTCTTTTAAAAAGCTTTAATCATACAACAGAACTATACGGATCTTCGTTTATGATTGCGAAGATGCAAGGCATCGAATAGCCCCCTCAATTTGATAAACCAAAGAATATAGTTTGTTTTTTTCGAGGTTTTCATCATTCTTCAAAATCAAGAACAAAACTTTTTAGTTTTCAAATTGTGTTCATACCGTTCTTTATATTCAGGATACTTTTTTTCATAAAATTCATCAATTTGCTTTACGAATTGATGGATTTTTCATCACTTTCATGAAGTTATTCCAAGTATATCCTGAAAATATTGTGTGGCACCTATCTTTTAATGTCATAAGATATCGGAAATTATCCTTTTCCTTTTTTCAGTTTTTTGGCTTCATCTGTAAGTCCATCAAGATAATTATGTATCATCAATGAAAGATTGTTTTTCCACCAATATTCCTTGTTAGGTCCTTCGGCAACCTCCTTTATGTGCTGCCTAAGGATTTCATTTACTGTGGCTTCGTCCAATTCTTTTTGCATAGTTGCTCCTTAGTGTTATATAATGGACATATACTTTACAAGAGCTTCAAAAAATTATCCTTAAAGCTCTATTTCTACATTATGTAGCATATATTATTATACTACTTTTTTTCATATCTTGCAAATTACATGTCTATTATTTGTTCCCATGGAAGATTACTTTTTCCAAAATGACCATAATTAGTTGTTTTTTCATATATTGGTTGTTTTAAATCTAAATATTTTATAATTCCATCTGAGTTAAGTCAAAATTTATTTTTATTATATTAGCAATTTCTTCATCACTTTTAGTTCCTGTTCCAAATGTATTTACATATATAGATAATGGTTCTTTCATTCCAATTGCATATGCTATTTGATTTCACATTTTTAGCATATCCATTTGCTACTATATTTTTAGCAATATATCTTAACATATAAGCTGCACTACGATCTACTTTTGTTAGGATCTTTTCCTGAAAAAACCCTCCACCATGACGAGCATATCCACCATATGTATCTACTATTATTTTTTCTTCCTGTTAACCCTGTATCACCTAAAGGTCCACCTATTACAAATCTTCCAGTTGGATTTATATATATTTGGTGTTTTCATCAATCATTTCTTTAGGTGCTGTTGTTTTTATTACTTTTTCAATTATGTCTTTTTAAGTTCTTTCTTGGCTTATTTCTTCGTTATGTTGTGTTGAAATCAATATTGTATCTATTCTTTTGGTTTATCATCTTCATATTCTACAGTTACTTGTGTTTTTCCATCAGGTCTTAAATAAGCTAATTACCACTTTTTACGTACTTGTGTTAATTTATATGATAATTTATGTGCCATGTTTATTGCATATGGCATATATTCTTCTGTTTCGTCGCTTGCGTATCCAAACATTATTCCTTGGTCTCCAGCTCCTCCTACATCTACACCTAATGCTATATCAGGACTTTGTCTTGTAATATTTATTTTTATGTTACAAGTTCTATAATCCATATCAATGTTTGCATTGTCATATCCTATTTCTTTTATTTTATTTCTTACTAGTTTTTCTATATCTACTTGTCCTTTGATGTTACTTGTCCTGTAATTGTTATATCATTTCCTGATGCAAATGTTTCTACAGCTACTCTTGATAAATATTTCTTCTAAAGAACTTTCTCCTTTAAACTGTTCTTTTATTTTTTCATATGTCCCAACAAGAATAATTTTTCCATTATTAATAATCCCAATTCTATCACATAATTTTTCTGCAACTTCTAATATATGAGTTGAAAAATACTGTATTTCCTTTTTAGCATGTTGCCTCATTCTCTCTTTTAAGTAAAAAGACGCCTTTGGATCTAATCCTGTCATGGGTTCATCTAATATCCAATTTTTAGGATTATGCAACAACACACCTATAATTATTATTTTTTTTCTCATTCCATGTGAATACGTCTCTAATCTATCATTTAAAGCATCATATATTTCAAATTCCTTTGCTAATGACTCTATTTTATTAATTCTATCATCATTTGAAACTTATCATCTTTTATTGTTGTTGTTTTCCCCTGCTCCATTTGGTCCCAAAATCCAAAATTTCTCCATTTTTATTTCTAGATTTAAATTATCAATTATGTTTTTACCTCTTACATATGATTTTGATATATTTTCAATTTTTATCATATTATCTCCTTTGTGATTATTTATTTTTAAACCATTTTCCAAATAATCCTTTTTCTTTTTCTCATCACTATTATTTTTTTCTTTTAAGTTGCTTTTTTTTTTGACTGTTTGAATAATAGGATGTTTTCCTCCGATTATATCGTCTTCTTCATCTTCATCGTCATCGTCATCCACATATTCGTTGTCATCGTCATCGTCATCCATATTCGTTGTCATCTTCATCGTCATATTCGTCGTTGCCGTCATCATCGTAATCATCATCTTCATATTCTTCATAATCGTCGTATTCGTCATCATCATATTCATCGTCGTCATATTCGTCATCATCATAATAATCATCATGGTCATAATCTTGAGCTACGTCATCGTTTAATTTATTATTTTCTTTTTTATTTTATTACTGTAATCTCTTACTATATAATCTTCTATGTTGTATTCTTCTTTCTTTTTTCAGACTCTGGGTTTGGTTCATCATCTTCTTGGTCTGAATAAATGTATCTTCGTCTAAGTCTTCAACTTTGTATTCTGATAAATCTTTTTCCAAATTTGTCAGTTACTTCTTCTTGAATGTATTATATATATTTTTTTTCCTTCTATTCTCCAATAATTAGAATTAATTACTGTTCCAATATTGATTTTTTATACTTGTAACTTCTTGCTCAAAAAGTCTCTTTCTTTTTCTTGAATACTTTTTAAGTATGTTTTATTATAAAGCTCTTTTATATGCTTTTTAGTTGCTTTATTTGTTGATTCTTTTACTATTAATTCATATAAGTTGTTGATTTGCTTTATGTCTAATAAAAAGTTTTGGCATGCTTCTTTCATTAATTCGTCATGAATAACTCTTCCATTTATTGCTGTTATTGTTTCATTGTCTAAAAAGCTTACAATATATTCTTTTTCCGCATTTAAAAAAGCTATTTTAACTCCTACGTCTCTAGAAAGTTTTTCGATTTAGCTAATTTTAATATTTCCAGTGTTTAATTCTAGTAACAACTTTTTTCATTCTTTCATATACATCAAGATATAATCCAACTTCTTTTTCTGCTACATCTGTTCTTACATCTACTGCATTTTTATTACTTCATTATTAAATGCTATTCTCTCGTTTTTTCCGTTTTTAAGCATTATGTCAATTAATTCTTGTTTCATATTGTCTTTACCAATTCTACAAACTTTTTGGCTATTTCTATAATTTTAGGGTCAACTTCATCAAAGTTTTTTACTGCTTGTTTTTGCATGTGCCAAGTATTCTGCTTCTGTTGTTCTATGAATTTTTGCATACTTGTTTCTTTCTCTTTGTCTTTCTGTAAAAATTACTAAGGCTTTTACATATTTTTCTCTTATTTCTTTTTTTAATTCATTATTATTTTTTCTAATACATCTTCTATTTTTTTTTAATTTTTGATCTAATGAACTTGGATTTTCACTTAAGTCATTAAATAGTTGATCTCTTGCAGTTTCTAAATTAAAGTTTTGCTCATGTAGCTCTGTTTGTCTTTTTTGAATTTCTTCGATTTTGAAGCGACTTCATCAAATTTTAGGATTATTTTTTCTTCTTCTTGTATTATTCTTTGGTATTCTTTTATTTCCTCTATCATTTGTGTGTATTCTTGATAATTAGTTTTTAAATTATTAGGTTTGTTGAATCCCAATATCTTAGTGAAGTAATTTTCAAGAACTATTGCACTTCTTTCATACATTTGTGAAAAACCTCCGAATTTTCAATTTGGATATATTATATAAAAAAATGTAAAAAGTCTACATTTTAGCAGACTTTTCTACACTTTTTATTCAAAAACTTCGTTTATATTTAAATTATTTCCTCTTAAATAATCTTGAATA
>VOFC01006758.1_pt1 | contig 11439 bp, 13 predicted proteins | sample 5384161 | NCBI WGS metagenome assembly VOFC01 (sample SAMN12384722, study PRJNA508395) | human gut metagenome | isolation source: healthy gut B | host: Homo sapiens | reverse complement strand
CCGCGGACGGCATCGGCAGCGAGAATCGAGGCGAAGATGTCTCCGGTGCCGGGGCGGGAGGCTCCGGCGATAGGGCTGGCAACGGTGGTATAGACATCGTCGTCCCACAGGAAAGTTCACCAGAAAATCCCCTGGCGGATCCCGGTGATGACGATGGATGCACTGACAGAATCTTTCAGACACAGAGAAGCCAGCCCAGCTCACACAATCCGGACAGCTCCTGCAGCGTCCATTCCCTATCCTTCCAGGGAGTCCCGGTCAGCAGGCAGGACTCCGTGATATTCGGTGTGATAATATCCGCCAGAGGCAGCAACTCCTTCATCTTCTGAACATGGGTCTCTGTAATGGAGGAGTAGGCTCTGCCGTGGTCTCCCATGACCGGATCCAGCAAAAACAGGGGCGGCCGGAACATTTCCACGAATTCCCGTACAATGTCGATCTGCTCTTCATTTCCTAAGAATCCACAGTATAACCCATCGAAGGTAAGTCCCAGTTCGCCCCACACTTTTATATAATCTCGCATATGAGAGGTATAGTCATCAAAATGGCAGAGAGGAAATCCCAAATGGTTCGATAAAACAGAAGTAGGCACAGGGCATACCTGTACCTTCATTACGCTGATCACGGGCAGGGACACGGTGGTGGAGCAGCGTCCGAAACCGGCAATATCATTGATCATAGCAAGGCGGGGAATGAAATCCCCGCCTTTTTGTGCATTTCTATCAGAAGTATCGAAATTAGATGTCATGGAATAATCCTGCTTTCTTCAGTGCCGGACGAAGTGCCAGATAGAATACGGAAGCACAGATCACAGCAACGATGGCGTTGACACCGGTAGTTACGGTGCTGATCTTGGCAAGAGCCTTGGAAATATCCTGAGGCACACCCAGCAGATACATTTTATAGAAGTAACCAACCAGTGGATCCGCTACCACGTTAAATGCCATACCGCAGGCAGAAGCAAGGATCGTTACGCCGGTCACATATTTTACGGAATGCTCTTTGCTCAGATGGAAGATCTTGTGAGCAACCAGTCCTACGATCAGACCGATGCACAGTTTTAATAAGAAGGTCTTGGGGGCACTGGTTACGTAAGCGGTGGTCAGATCGGCGATGGTCATGCCGATGGCACCGGCAAGTCCGCCCCAGTAACCGCCCAGCAGCAGAGCTGCCAGTACACAGAATACATTGCCCAGATGGAACGCTGTCTTCTCGGGACCACGGGAATGTCGATCTTGAAGAAAGCAAATCCGATATAGCACAGAGCTGCTAACAGACCTGCCTGCGCCAGCTTTTTCACATCTGCCTTCTGTGCGGGAATTACGCCTGCGATGGCATTGTACAATCCCTTGGCAGTTAACAGGATAGCGAAGAATACCAGAACCAGGCTATAGGAGTAAGGAGCGCTCTGCGGACAGCTTCTGGTCGGACAGAGTGGACTTCTGAGCGGACAATTCATCCTTCTGCGCATTCAGGGAATCCAGATCACCGTCTGCTGTGCCGCCGGTGACTGCTTCGATGGAAGCTTCTACTTCCTCCAGCTGTGCCTTGACATCACTTAACTGGCTGCCATAAGCAACGGATTCCTGATAACTGTTATTGTGGGTAATGACTGCTAGGACGATTCCCAGGATCAGGAGAATGGCTCCCGCAATCAATACACCGTATGATTTTTTCTTTTCCATGATGATGATCTCCTCTTTTAATTTCTTTTTCATAATTCCCATTTCTTCGGTGGGATATGTTAGGATTCAGTGTATAGAAAAAGTGGCTTGCTTAAAAGAGCCAGAATATGTTTTTTTTACCATGCCAGTTTTGAACGTTGATCATACAATCTGTAGGACAATCTGCAGGAAAACAAGATTTTCTTGACAAAGGATTGCTTCCTGTACTATATTTTTTATTAGAAGTTTTACAGATCAAAAGGCAATGACGAAGAGGAGTACACATATCCCCTTACCAGAGAGAGCGGCTGCATGTATGCGCTGGAAGGCTGCTTCAAGACAGGAATGTGGAAGGTAGCTTCCAAGCCGGAGAGCCGAGACCGGATATCCCGGGCGTAAGTTTTCACGAGTTATCCCCGTTACCGGATAGGACTTTATAAGAAGTCACGAGGCAGCGCAAGCTGTGAACAAAGGTGGTACCGCGTTACTGACGCCCTTTGCTGACGAGAGTCAGCAGAGGGCGTCTTTAGTTTCAGGAGAATTTAAGGAGGAAGCAATGAGCAAAGAATTAGCCAAAACCTATGACCCAAACGGCATAGAAGACAGACTGTATCAGAAGTGGCTTGACAAAAAGTATTTCCATGCGGAGGTAGATCACAGTAAGACACCCTTCACTATCGTGATCCCGCCCCCAAATATCACAGGACAGCTCCACATGGGACATGCATTGGACAACACCATGCAGGATATTCTGATCCGTTATAAGAGAATGCAGGGATACAACGCACTGTGGCAGCCGGGTACGGACCATGCAAGTATCGCAACAGAGGTCAAGATCATCCAGAAGCTGAAGGAAGAAGGCATCGACAAGCACGATCTGGGTCGTGAAAAGTTCTTAGAGAGAGCCTGGGAGTGGAAGAAGGAATACGGCGGACGTATTATTGGTCAGCTGAAAAAGCTGGGCTCCTCCTGCGACTGGGACAGAGAGCGTTTCACCATGGATGAGGGCTGCAACAAGGCTGTGACAGAAGTGTTCTGCAAGATGCATGAGAAAGGCTACATCTATAAGGGCTCACGTATTGTCAACTGGTGTCCGGTATGTAATACATCCATCTCCGATGCAGAGGTAGAATATCAGGAGCAGGCAGGACATTTCTGGCACATCAAGTATCCGCTGATGAACGAGGACGGAACGCCCAGCACCACAGAGTTTCTGACCTTTGCCACTACCCGTCCCGAGACCATGTTAGGTGATACCGCAGTAGCCATCCATCCCGATGATGAGCGTTACACCCATCTGCATGGCAGAAAGGTACTGCTTCCTATCGTAAACCGTGTGATCCCTATCGTTGAGGATGCTTATGTAGACAGAGAGTTCGGTACCGGTGTCGTGAAGATCACTCCCGCGCATGACCCCAATGACTTTGAGGTGGGCAAGCGTCATGATCTGCCGTGATCAATATCCTGAACGATGATGCCACCATCAATAAAAACGGCGGCAGGTTCGAGGGCATGGACCGCTACGAAGCGAGAAAAGCCATCGTGGAAGAACTGGATCAGATGGGCCTGTTAGTAAAGATCGAAGACCATGTACACAACGTAGGTACCCATGACCGTTGTAAGACTACCATCGAGCCTATGGTAAAAGACCAGTGGTTCGTTAAGATGGATGAGTTGATTAAACCGGCTGTAGAGGCAGTAAAGAATGGTGAGATCAAGCTGATCCCCGAGCGAATGGACAAGACATATTTTAACTGGACGGACAACATCCGCGACTGGTGTATCAGCCGTCAGCTGTGGTGGGGACACAGGATTCCCGCTTATTACTGCGATGACTGCGGTGAAGTAGTCGTAGCCAAGGAGATGCCGAAGGTATGTCCCAAGTGCGGCTGCACCCACTTTACAGGATCCCGATACGTTGGATACCTGGTTCTCCTCCGCACTGTGGCCTTTCGAGACCCTGGGCTGGCCGGAGCAGACCGAGGATCTGAAGTATTTTTATCCCACAGATGTGCTGGTAACAGGTTATGACATTATCTTCTTCTGGGTTATCCGTATGATCTTCTCCGGATACGAGCAGATGGGAGAGAAACCTTTCAAGACTGTATTGTTCCACGGACTGGTACGTGACAGTCAGGGACGGAAAATGTCCAAATCTCTGGGCAACGGAATCGACCCCTAGAGATCATCAGACCAGTACGGTGCCGATGCACTGCGTCTGACCCTGATCACCGGCAACGCACCGGGCAACGATATGCGTTTCTACTATGAGAGAGTAGAGAACAGCCGTAACTTCGCCAACAAGGTATGGAATGCTTCCCGTTTCATTATGATGAACATGGAGCAGGCACTGGAGAAGACCGGAAAAATATCACCACCCCTGCGGCAGCAGATTTACAGCCCGTAGATAAGTGGATCCTGTCCAAGTTAAATACTCTGGTAAAAGATGTGACCGACAACATGGATCACTTCGAGCTGGGTATTGCCGTACAGAAGGTATATGACTTTATCTGGGATGAGTTCTGTGACTGGTACATCGAGATGGTAAAACCCCGTCTGTACAGCACCGACGATGCAGTCAGCCAGAATGCGGCACTGTGGACCCTGAAGACTGTCCTGATCGACGCCCTGAAGCTGTTACATCCTTACATGCCGTTCATCACTGAGGAGATCTTCTGCACCATTCAGAATGAAGAAGAGTCCATCATGATCAGCAAGTGGCCGGAGTACAGCGAGGATCGTGCATTCCCCGCAGAGGAGAAGGCCATCGAAACGATCAAGGAAGCCGTTCGCGGTATCCGCAACATCCGTACTGAGATGAACGTAGCACCCAGCCGTAAGGCAAGTGTGTACGTAGTCAGCGAAAATGACGAGATCCGCAGGATTTTTGAGGAGGGTAAGCTGTTCTTCGCAAGCCTTGCTTATGCGAATGAGATCATGATCCAGGCTGATAAGACCGGCATCGCAGACGATGCGGTATCCGTAGTGATCCCCGGTGCAACCCTGTACATTCCGTTTGCGGAGCTGGTAGACATCGCACAGGAGATCGAGCGACTGAAGAAGGAGCAGAAGAGACTGGAAGGCGAGCTGTCACGTTCAGGGGAATGCTGTCCAATGAGAGATTCCTGTCCAAGGCTCCCGAAGCGAAGATCGCAGAGGAGAAAGGAAAAGCTGGCAAAAATACGAGCAGATGATGGAACAGGTGACAAAGCGCTTAGAGCAGCTGGCATGATCTGCAACGAAAACGTACAGAATAAAAAGAACGTAAAGCATAAGGAATACGATGAGATTCGGTAATGACATGATAACGTTTGAAGAAGCGGTGGCATATCTGAAGGATATGCCCCGCTTTACTGTTAAAAAAAATCCTGCGGACAGCAGGGACCTTAAATGGTTTTTAAAAAAAATCGGAAATCCGGAGAAGGATCTGCGGATCATTCATGTGGCGGGCACCAATGGAAAAGGCTCCGTCTGTGCCTACATGAGTTCGATCCTGCAGGCAGCAGGCTATCGCACGGCCGTATTTACTTCACCTCATCTGGTGGATATGCGGGAGCGTTTTGCCGTGAACGGTGAAATGATCTCAGAGGAAGCTTTTTTACAGGGGTTTCTTGCGGTATGGGACGCTTTGCAGGAGACCAATTCTGCTAATACCGGGGACGGGCAGCGAGGGAAGAAGCGCCACAGGAATTTGTACTCAACTTTTATGAATACCTTTTCTGCATGGCATTACTCTGTTTTGCAGAAGAAAAGCCCGACTACTGCATCATTGAGACCGGTCTGGGCGGGCAGACTGGATGCCACGAATTACGTGGACAATAAGCTCCTGACCGTCATTACGCGGATCAGTCTGGATCACGTACAGTATCTGGGAGACACCACGGCGAAGATCGCTGCGGAAAAGGCAGGGATCCTGCGCCCGGGTGTTCCGGTGGTGTACCTGGACGGGGATGCGGATGCCAGTGCGGTAATTTGCCGCAAAGCGTCAGAACTTGGTGCGATACAGATACCGGTGTCGAAAAAGGACTATACTTTCCTTGGATTTCGGAAGAAATACATTGATTTTTCCTGCGCTCTGAGTATTATAATTATATTAGTCTTACTTTGCATACTATTGCACGTTACCAGATGGAGAATGCAGCGTTGGCTGTTCGGGCCGTGGAAGTGCTGTTTCGCAGTACGGACATGCCTGACGGCAGAATGTGTGCCGCAGCCGGGTGTCCCACTGTGGAAGAGATCCGACAGGGAATCCTTGGCTGCTTCTGGCAGGGACGCATGGAAGAAGTACTTCCGGAGGTGTACGTGGATGGTGCGCATAATGATGACGGCATCCGGGCTTTTCTGGATACCGTGGAACAGGACGGCTGCACGGAGGGCAGGAGACTGTTATTTGGTGTGGCGGCGGATAAGGATTGCAGGCATATGATACAGAGGGTGATCACGTCGGGATTATTCGACCGGATCGCTTTTACGCATATGCGGACGGCGAGGTCGCTTTCGCTGGAAGAACTGAAAGGTTTACTGGCAGCTTATCCGGAAGACCGGTTTACTATGTATACGGAAGCGGATACGGCGCTGCGGACGGAAGTCTCGGGCAGACAGCCAGGAGAACGGCTCTATATCGCGGGAAGCCTGTATCTTGTCGGGGAAATAAAGGAGTCTTTGGACCATGATCAATTTTGAAGAAGAACTGAAGAAATTTCATCCCAGTCTGGAAGTGGAAGATGCTGAGGAAGCTATCTACAATCAGGATCTGACCGATGCGGCGGATCTTTTGGTGAAGATGATGAAAGAAGCAGAAGAAAAAGAAGAGAAATAAGGAGGGAGAGCATGTTTTGTTATAACTGCGGCTGCCATCTGTCGGAGCATGATTTCTGTACGTCCTGCGGAGCAGATGTATCCCTCTACAAGAAGATCATGTGTATGTCCAACCGTTTCTACAATGACGGACTGGAGAAAGCGGGAGTACGGGATCTCACGGGTGCGATCAACAGCTTACGGCAGAGCCTGAAATTCAACAAAAATAATATCGAAGCCAGAAATCTGTTAGGACTGGTATATTTTGAGACCGGAGAGGTCGTTGCGGCACTGAGCGAATGGGTCATCAGCAAAAATATGCGGCCTGAGAAAAATATCGCGGACGATTACATCAATATGCTGCAGTCCAATGCGGCCCGCCTGGATGCCATTAACCAGACCATCAAGAAATACAATCAGGCGCTGGTCTACTGTAATCAGGACAGCAAAGGATCTGGCAATTATCCAGCTGAAAAAGGTACTGTCCCTGAACCCGAAGTTCATCCGGGCACATCAGCTGTTAGCCCTGCTTTATATGGACAGTGAACAGTGGGACAGAGCGGAGAGAGAACTGCGTAAGTGCATGGACATCGACCGCAACAATACGCTGACCCTGCGGTATCTGAAGGAAGTTGAGATGCAGCTGACTCCGGACGAGAATAGCAAGCAGACCGGCCGGCGGAAAAAGGATGATGCGGTTCGCTACCAGAGTGACAATGAGATCATCATTCAGCCTTTGAATGTGAAGGAGCAGAAGAGTGCAGGTCTCTCTTCCCTGATCAATATTGCCATCGGTCTGATCATTGGTCTGGCCGTGATGTATTTTCTGGTGGTTCCGGCAGCGGTATCCAATGCCAACAATGAGGCCCAGAAGACCATCACCGACATCGGCAATCAGTTAGATACCAAGACTTCCCGGATCCAGGAACTGGAGACACAGATGGAAGCACTGCAGACGGAGAATGATACCCTGAACCAGGAGCTTCAGGGATATGTGGGAGCCGATGGAACCTTACAGACTATCGACAGCCTGTTAGCAGCAGCCACTACATATCTGGAGACACAGGATATTACCAGACGGCGGCTAACCTGAAAGCATTTCGGCATCTGTGGATGTGGACAGTACTTCGAAGCATTCCAGAAGCTGTACAAGACGTTGCTTGGCCTGATCGGGCCGCAGCTGTCCGCACAGTATTATGAGACAGGCTACAATGCATACCGCAGTGAGGATTACGCGACGGCTATCGAGAACCTGTCAAAGGCAGTCATTTACGATGAGACCAACAAGGATGCCTGGCTGAGCCTGGGCAACTCTTACCGTAAGAGTGACGATGCCCAGAATGCCATCACCACCTATGATAAGATCATAGAGCTGTTCCCGGAGACCGAGACGGCCAGAAGTGCCCAGAGATATCGTTCCCAGCTGGCAGAGAAATACGGCACAGTAGCGGAAGAACAACATACCATCAGACAATGACACACAACACACGAAAGAGAACTTGCGTAAAGTAAAGCGCGGGTTCTCTTTTCTTTTAGAAAATAAAAATGCTGGAAAACAGCGGAATGTGAGGAAATATGGAAGACTTTCAGATCATTGATAACTGCCTGATGGTGCGCATGCCGGAGGAAGTGGACCACCACAGAGCCTCCTATATCTGCGAAGGGGCGGACAGGCTCTGGTCAGGGAAAATGTGGAAAATGTAGTGTTTGATTTTGAAGATACCCGATTTATGGATTCTTCGGGGATCGGAATTATTATGGGGCGGTATCGCAAGATTTCCTGCTTCGGAGGCCATGTCTATGCGATCCATGCAGACCGGCAGATCCAGCGGATCTTCCGTATGTCCGGGCTTCACAAGATCGTCGAGATCCTGCCTGGTTAAACGTTGGAAGGAAGATTCTGTCGAAAATGAAAGAAATTATTCAAAAAATTATGAAAAACAGTGCAATAATAGGCGCAGAAATGAGGAGAACATGGTAGCAGAGAGGGAAAACATTCAGGTGACGGAAGAAAAAGAACTTTTGCAGCAGAGAACGCAGGGCAGCCGGAATGAGATGGAGATCGTATTTGACGCGGTTTCCTGCAATGAGAGCTTTGCCAGAGTGGCGGTGGCGGCTTTCATCACCCATCTGAATCCGACACTGGAGGAACTGGCGGATATCAAGACCGCAGTGTCGGAAGCGGTGACCAATGCCATTATCCACGGTTACGAGAATCTGTCCGGTTATACGAAGCATGGGGAGATGCGCCCGGCGTACAGCATTATCCATCCGGGAAAGGTAAGACTGCACTGCATTCTTGAGAACGATACGCTTTCCATCGAGGTATCGGATCAGGGAAAAGGCATCGAGGATGTGGCCAGAGCCATGGAACCTTTATTTACCACGAAGCCGGAACTGGACCGGTCCGGCATGGGATTTGCTTTTATGGAAGCTTTTATGGACGACCTGGAGGTGGAGAGTACGCCCGGTAAGGGCACGCGAGTACATATGCGGAAAAAAATGCGTTGCGGAGACTGGATCGGAAAAGAGGACTGAGGCATGGAAGAAGTATCAGTACTCATCGGAAAGTCACAAAGCGGAGATAAAGAAGCGAGAGAAGTACTGATCGAGAAAAATCTGGGACTGGTGCATCACATTGTGAAAAGATTCCTGGGCAGAGGATATGACCCGGAGGATCTGTTCCAGATCGGCGTGATCGGCCTGATGAAAGCCATCGATAAATTTGACCTGAAGCTGGAAGTGCGGTTTTCCACGTATGCCGTTCCGATGATCACCGGAGAGATCAAACGGTTTCTGCGGGATGATGGGTTACTGAAAGTGTCCAGAACCATCAAGGAGGATGGTCTGAAGGTCAGGCTGGCAAGACAGCGGCTACAGAGCAGACTGCACAGAGAACCGACGCTGCAGGAATTGTCAAAAGAAGCAGAGCTGAGTCAGGAAGAGATCATCCTGGCCATGGAAGCCGGGGCGGAGGTGGAATCCCTCTATAGCAGCAGCGGACAAGAGGATGGCAGCGAACTGTGCCTGGCGGACCGGGTAGTGGCCGCGGCCCACGGCTGTGTGGGAGCCAGCATGGGAAGCAGCAGTGCGGTGGAAAATGATGTGGAGAAGGACAGACTGCTGGACCAGATGCTGCTGGCACAGCTGCTTGGGGAGCTTCCGGAGAGAGACCGGGAGCTGATCCGTATGCGCTATTTTCAGAATAAGACCCAGACGGAGATCGCCGGGATCCTGGGAATCAGTCAGGTGCAGGTCAGCCGCCTGGAGAAAAAGATCCTGCGGGAAATGCGGGAGATGGCCGGATAAATCGAAATTTCATTAAGAATTCATAAACATAATTTTTCCCTCTTCTTTCCGTCGGAAATTCTTTTTATATGAAAATCTATATTCGAATAAGAATATGAATAAATTATGTTGTTCTTAAATGCAGGTCAAAAGGAGAGCAGGGGTACTTATGAAAAAACAAAATGAAAACGGACGGATTCCCGAGGATCGTCTGAGCAGAGCAAATAAGCGTAAGAAAAACAACACCATAGCATCCATTCTGGTCATGACCGGATGCCTGTTGGTGTTAGTACTGGTAACGTATGTTGCGGGAATCCTGTATTCCTGGATCGACAGCAAGTTCCAGAATAATGCCAACGATCTGGCGGCAGCAGCGGAAGCCGGGCGGTCAGACGGAGAGTGCACAGAAGCGGTGAAGACCTATACGCAGGAGGAAGTGGATGCGTTGATAGCGGAAGCGAAGCAGCAGGCCGAGGACGAGGAAGAGAACAAGATCCTCTCCGGGATCCGTGACGGTCTGACCTCTGGCACTACCATGGTAGAGACCCTGCGTCCTTACTATCCCAATGAACTGGTCGTTGTGAGCAACGGAACCTTTAATTTCGTACCCATTCGTGAGGATTTGCAGAAAAATGATTATGTATTGGAGAACCTGAACATTCTCGAGGACGGAGAAGTGCAGTATATGCAGGACGGTCAGGTAGTATCCCACAAGGGAATCGACGTCTCCAAGCATCAGGGCAATATCGACTGGACCAAGGTAGCCGCAGACGGTGTGGAATTCGCATTCATCCGTGTAGGCCTCAGAGGCTACGGCACTGAAGGGAAGCTTGTGGAAGACGAGTATTTCGAACAGAATATCAAGGGTGCTCTGCAGGCAGGAATCAAAGTAGGTGTCTACTTCTACTCTCAGGCCATCACGGACGAGGAACTGTTGGAAGAAGCCAATCTGGTATTAGAGAAGATAAAGCCTTACAATGTTGAACTTCCCATTGTCTACGATGTGGAGAAAAAGTCAAGCGGCGGCAAGGGCCGTGCCAACGAACTGAGCGTGGAAGAGAGAACCCGCCTGACCGCCCTGTTCTGCCAGACCATCCAGGATGCCGGCTACAAGCCCATGATCTATCACAACATGGAGATGGGAACACTGATGCTGGATCTGGGACAGCTGGAACAGTACGATAAGTGGTTCGCTTATTTGAGACGGTTGCGGCCGTCTCGTTTATGTAGCCAGAAATTTTATAACCTTATCCATATCCCCATATCCAAAAAATCATTTTATTTTCTAAATATACTACCACTTATTTACAAAAATATTGCCATAGATGTTGTGGAGAAAGAGAGGAAGAGACGGGGAGGAAAGATTATCAGGCATCTATGATGCATATATGATATTCGGAGAAATCCGGGAAGTAGCAAAGGAGGCGTATTATTCATTGATGAAGCATATTCTCTGCAAGGCGAGATCGCTATTACGACATTGCTTCGGGAAATGGAAAACCACAGAGAGGGGATGTCATTGTGATATTTGCCGGGCATTCGAACTCATGGTAGGTTCCTTGACAGAAATCTCGGTATGCGGTCCAGAATTGTATTTCAGGTGAAATTTGAGAGGACTATTACAGCCAGAACTTCCCTGGTAGGGAGGAATGCATAGGAATAAGCAGTGGGAACAGCATGCATAAAGCCG
>VOFC01005090.1_pt1 | contig 11460 bp, 18 predicted proteins | sample 5384161 | NCBI WGS metagenome assembly VOFC01 (sample SAMN12384722, study PRJNA508395) | human gut metagenome | isolation source: healthy gut B | host: Homo sapiens | reverse complement strand
TAAAGTTACGTATTGCCCAGCAGCGCGCGATCGATGCAGTGCTGGAAAACGCAGGTATGAAAAAAGAGGATGGCTTTTACCTCGGCAACAGTACCGGCATCAACTATATCTCGTGGTGGGCGGTGCAGAACTGCCTCAGATGAGGAATAGCGATGCAGCGCGGCAAGCCTTGACGCGGGTCGGCTGGCTGGCAGGTGGACTACATCATCACCCACTGCGCTCCCACCAGCATCGCGCCCTCATGGGAAGCCGCCACAACGAAGACGGATCGGCTCACGGACTTCCTGCAAGAGGGTACGGGAAAGAGCAAAATACCACTACTGGCTGTTCGGCCATTATCACGACAACCGAGCCATTGATGAAAAGCATTGCCCTGCTGTGGGAGCAGATCGTGCGATCATCTGAAGCAGGTCAAAGCAGAGGGGAAAACACGGTGACACCGCCGTGCTTTTTCTCTCTGCTCTGCTTTGAGCGATGATCGCGCACCGCACCAGAAAGGAGCAAGCCCGTGTTTTCCTCTTGACTTTACGCTAATATTAATAAAAAGCATAAAGAGAGGGGAAACCAAAGGAGGAAAAAAGAATCATGAAGGGTACTGAGAAGCAGATCATGGGCCGAAGATCCAAAAAAGCCATCGCCGCATTGGAGTGGATGAGAAGAACCCCAGCGACCCCGGCAAGGCAAACATCGAGATGTGGAACAAGGAATTGATCCAGGATCAACCATCAACTCCGTAGAGTACGCCAGCAAGCTGACGATGTTCTCCGCTTCGTAAATTTCAACGGCACCCTGATCAGGTCGCATGGCCGTGGTTTCCCGTGACGAAACCGTTATTCTGCATTGCGCGAGAAAGAACGATGGAGAAAAACGAATTGATTCAAGACCTGGCTGTTCGGCCATTATCATGACAACAGAGCCATTGACGAAAAGCACATCCTGCTCTGGGAGCAGATCGTGCGAGTCATCTGAAGCAGGTCAAAGCAGAGGAAAACACGGTGACACCGCCGTGCTTTTCTCTGCTTTGAGCGTTGATCAGGCGCACCACGCCGGAAAGGAGAAGAGCCTATGAATATCCGCAAGCCCACAGATTACGCCACCCTGTTCACCACACTGGACACGCTTATGGCGGCGCAGCTCCCGCAGATGGAGCTGTACTGCGAGATCGGCCGAGCTGGTCAGCGGCAGGGGCGAAAAAGGCGCGGCTGTCGCGGCGTCGGAATACCTGCAAGCGGCCTATCCCACGGCCGATGGCTTTTCTCCCCGCAACGTGCGCCGTATGCGAGAGTTTTACGCGGCCTACGAAGAATCCCCTGAAATCATACGGCTGGCGATGAGCCTCGGCTGGACGCGGAACGTGGCGATTTTGGAGCGATGCAGTAGCAGCGAAGAACGGTCCTGGTACATCCGAGCTGTCCTGTGCTTCTGGATGGAAAAAAGAAACTACTGGAATCGCCATAGAATACTCAGGCGTGGCTGCATTCTTCTCTCGACGCGCAGGCAATTTTCTGCTATACTGAGGAAAATGAAGTATAACGCAGGAGAGCGAGAGCGATGAAGAAGATACTCTTTGTGTGTCACGGCAATATCTGCCGCAGCCCCATGGCCGAGTTTGTGATGAAGGACTTGGTGAAGAAGGCGGGGCTTGCTTCGCAATTCTATATCGAGTCGGCAGCCACCAGCCGGGAGGAGATTGGCAATCCGGTCTATCCCCCGGCGCGGCGCAAGCTGGCGGAGCATGGGATCTCCTGCGACGGCCACGCAGCTCGGCAGCTCACCAATGCCGATTACGAAAACCTGCGGAATATACGATCTCCTGATCGGTATGGACAGTGCGAACCTGCGGAATATGGTACCGCATCTGCGGCGGCGTCACGGCCGTTGATGGTGATGGTGCCGGTGCCATTGGGGAACAGATGGACGCGGGCCACGGAGGACTTACGGCGGCCGGTACCATACAGATAAGGCTTCTTAGACTGATACATTCTCTTACTCCTCCTTACTCCAGCACGATGGGCTTCTGAGCCTGCTGCTCATAGTTGGCGTCAGCGTAGATGTGCAGGCGCTTCAGAGAATCCTTGCAGACGGTGTTCCGGGGCATCATGCCGCGGATGGCAACACGCATAGCAGTCTCGGGCTTCTCCTGCATCAGAATGCGGTACTTGGTCTCCTTCAGACCGCCGATCCAACCGGAGTGGGTCCGATAGATCTTCTGCTCGGGCTTCTTGCCGGTCAGGACAGCCTTACCTGCGTTGATGATGATGACGTTATCACCGCAGTCAGCATTGGGAGTGTAGGTAACCTTGGTCTTGCCGCGCAGCAGGTCGGCAGCCCGGACGGCGGTCTTGCCCAGGGGCTTGCCCGCGGCATCCAGAATGTACCACTTACGCTCGATGTTGGCCTTGTTTGCCATAAAAGTGGACATGATGTTTCCTCCGTATATAAATTTGATTTCTTTACAAATCAATAGCTCCGGAGGTAAAATCGGAGCAAGGATAGTTATACCATGATTCCTCATCCATGTCAACACAGGGTTTTTATTTAGCTCATGCAAATACTCTTAAAATCTCCGATTTTTCTCCTATTATAAAATCCCTTTGAATTTAAAATTGTATTTTTGAAAATACCGCAGGGGCATGACATCCCCGCGGCAGGACAAGCCCCTTACAGCACCCACTGCGCCAACAACAGCCGCACGAAACCCGGCAGCCCCAAAACGCCGACGGTCCAGGGCGTTCAGCAGGTTCAGCCCAGCGCAACACCGGTAACGGCAGCGGTGGCGTTCACCGCCCACAGACCAGAAACCCCAGTGCCGTGTTCATCAGCAGCCAGGGCAGGAGGGGCGTGCGGAAGATCCGCACCAGCGTAATGAGAAAGAAAGCCAGCAGCAGAAGCCGGCAATGATCTTCTGGTTCAGATCCATACAGCCCCGTCCCTTGTGCGGATCCGCCGCCACAGGCTGATTCAGCGGTATAATAGTCACAGCGGGCCTTGGCGGCGCTGATGCGGTAAATGCAGGACTCCACCAGCTCCGGGGCCGTTGCCTGATCGAATTGCCGATAAGCCAGAGCCAGCTCACTCTGGGCCGCTTGCAGTTCCGCCCGCAGCGCTAGCGTTTCCGAGTCCGGGGCGTATTTTCTGGATTGTTTCATCATAATCTCCCTCCCACCACCGGAGGCAGTTCCTGTCTACGGCACTATCAGTGTACGGAAAGTCTTGACAAATATACCAATTTTCATACAGGAGGGACTCATGACCGAGCGGCATGAATTTTATATGGCACAGGCGCTGGCGCTGGCGCGGGAAGCTGCGGCAGCGGGAGAAGTGCCGGTGGGATGCGTGATCGTCCGGGACGGGCGAGATCGGCCGGGGGCGGAACCGCCGGGAAGAAAAGCAGGCGGTGTGCTCCCATGCGGAAATGGAAGCCATGGCACAGGCCAACGCCCGCCTTGGCAGCTGGCGGCTGGACAACTGCGCGCTATATGTGACGCTGGAGCCGTGCCCCATGTGCGCCGGGAGCCATTCTCAACGCCCGGATCCCCAAGGTGTTCTACGGGGCACGGGACAGTACCTTCGGCGCCTGCGGCGGGGTGACGAACCTATTTATGGAGGAGTTCCCCAACCGCCCCGCCCTGGTAGGCGGAATTTTGGCGGAGGACTGTCAGGCGGTACTGGCGGAATTCTTCGGAAAACTCCGGCAGGGGCGGCGGGTCAGCGGAAGGCCGCTGAACATTGCCGGAAGATTTAATACTTTTGTAACAACTTCTGCTGGTTTGCTTAACAACTCTCCGGTATCTTAGTACTTGCAAGAGACAAAACTTCTTTTCATCCAATCTTCCCAATCATATACGAAGAGACCGTCGAAAGACGGTCTTTTTGTATGTCTGCCGCAAAAACATGGCCCTGACGGAAACCGTCAGGCGGCCTGACGAACATTTTCATTCCGTTTTGCCCTTTGCAGCGCGGACATTCTCATGGCTCTTTGGAAGCCCTCCAGAGCGGCGGCGCCGCCCAGCGGCAGCAATGCGGCGCTGTGGCCGTCTGCCAGCAGCGTCACGCGCCAGGATAGCCGTCAGGTCGGCATAGAACCCGAACATCCGGGGTCCGCCCGCCTGCACGGCAAAGCCGGAGAGCCGGTAGGAGGCCAGGATCAGCAGCATCAGCCCCAGCAGTTCCAGATAGTAATTCGTCAGCACCGGGTCAACGGAATACAGCCGGTAGGCGAAGATCAGCCGGGCCAGCAGCAGCACCGGCACCGCCAGCAGGATCTGGGGTTCCGTATCCGGCGTTTTGCGGCAGATGGCCACGCCTGCCAGCAGGCAGATCCCTGCACAACGGCCAGCAGGCCCATCACCACACCGGAGCGGCCGGTCCCACGCACTGACCGTAACGATCTCCATGCCGTCCGCAGAAACCGCCGTGACCGTCCGTCCAAACGCATTGGCGATCTCCAGCACACCGGAAAATGCCATGACGCAGCCGCCGGCCAAAATCCCAAACAGCCCCTCCTTGTCATTCCAGTTCAGGAGCTGTGACAGCGGGACCTCCACCGGTCCCCTTGGGCAGCTTGCTGTTCATCCGGAACAGCATCACCGCCGACAGCGCCAGCAGCACCGGCAGCAAAATTCCCGGAATACTGCCGGGAATGGGCAGTCCGGTGCCCGGTTCAAACCCGGTCAAGTTTTGCAGCAGCCGCAAGGACATACCCGCGGCGCCGAGGCAGAGAGTCAGGAGGGACTTTTTATCGCACTGCTTCATCGCTATGATCCTTTCAAAAACAGCCGTCGATCCTTAAATAGAGAAAGCGGCCAAACGTATTTTTTATTATAGCATGGCTTGTTTCGCTTGTCCACGGCAGTGCGATTTTTATCTCCTTTTTAAGTTGATTGCTGCTTGGTCAACCAACCTTTCTTTATCAGGGATGCAAAACAGGAGCAGGGCATCTTTCGACCTTGCTCCTATTTATTTTCAGTATGTGCTATTCAGTCCGCCAAAGCAAACGCTTATTCAACACTGTTGTAAACTTCCATCCCAAGAATTCTTACGATCATCCCTTCAAGGTATTCATCCCGGCCGTATCCACCGCACCCAGCCTATGTACGTCTTCAACCTGATACAAGACAGCTCGATAGACAACTGTGCCGCCGTCTTTCAGACGCATGGGGATCGGTACCAGAAGAACGATCGCCAGCAAGACGCAGATGCCGATCATCACTTTCTTTTTCATGCAGCCATCCCCCTCTTTTCAAATTTGTCATTTGCCTTAGATCAATACAGACGCTAAAAATTGCAAAATGTTCCTGTATGTATAGCATACAATACTTTTTCTGCTTTCTCAAGCCCACCATCCGCTCGCGAGGACAAGCTTACCTGTATGCAGATGGCGCAGAAAAGCCCGGGAGGATCTTTCCTCCCGGGCTTCTAATACATGCGGTTATATACAGTAATTCAGGGCATGGCCCGGACCAGACCGCGGGCGCAGTCCACCGTGACCATCGTGCCATCCGTCAGTCGCTGAACAGCGCCGGCGGCTCCCACGATCACCGGCTTGTCCAGAGCCAGTCCGATGGTGGCGGTATGGCACTCCACGCTGGCCTCCTCAGTGATGACCGCCGCCGCCTGTCGGATATAGGGCAGCAGCTCATTGGTGGTATAGGGCACCACCAGCACATCGCCGGGCTGGAATTTCTCCGCCACCTCGTCAGTGCTGCGGCAGATACACAGCGGACCGGAGGCTTTTTTCTCCCCCGATGCCAACGGCGTTCACCAACGCGCCTCCCACCTGCTGGATTCGGATCATATTAGTGGTGCCGGATATACCCACCGGCACACCGGCGGTGATGACCACCAGATCGCCCTCGTGGACCACACCCGCCTGAGCCGCCGCCTGAACAGCAAACTCCACCAGCTCATCGGTGCTGTTGGCGTAGGGCATCATCAGCGGCACTACGCCGAAGTACAGGGACATCTGACGCCGGACCTGCTGATCCAGCAGGCAGGCGATGATGGGGGCCGGGATGGAAGCGGCTCACCAGCCGGGCGGTGGTTCCCCGCTGGCTGACGGTGAGAATGGCGTCCGCTCCGATGTCCTGCGCCGTGGTGCAGGCGGCGTGGGCGGTAGCCGCCGCACGGAAAGCCGGTTCCGTCCGCCGGCCATCTGGGCCATGCGCTTGGGACATGGTTGATGTCACTCTCCGTCCGCCGGGCGATGGCGTCCATGGTTTTCACGGCCTCCACCGGATAGCGGCCCGCCGCGGTCTCGCCGGAGAGCATGATGGCAGAGGTGCCGTCGTAGATGGCGTTGGCCACATCGGTGATCTCGGCCCGGGTGGGCCGGGGATTCTCGATCATGGAGTCCAGCATCTGTGTAGCGGTAATGACCGGCTTGCCGCAGGCCACACACTGGGCGATCATATTCTTTTGGATCAGGGGGATCTCCGCAAAGTCGATCTCCACACCCATATCGCCGCGGGCCACCATGATGCCGTCCGCCGCGGCCAGAATCTCCGGAAGGTTGCTGACACCCTCCTGATTTTCGATCTTGGCGATGATCCGCATCCGAGAACCGGCCTTGTCCAGCACGTGCCGCAGTTCCCGTACATCTGCGGCAGAACGGACAAAGCTGGCTGCCACATAGTCGAACCCCTGCTCCGCGCCGAAGAGGAGATCGTCCCGGTCCTGCTGGCTCATGTAGGGCATATTCAGCCGCACACCGGGGACATTGACCCCCTTGGGTTCTTCATATTACCGTCATTTTCCACTCGGCAGCGGATCTCCGTCTCGCTGGTCTCCAGAACAGTCAGCCGCACCAGGCCGTCGTCCAGCAGGATGGTATCTCCCCGCCTTGACGTCACCGGGCAGTTCTCCGTAAGTGATGGAGCAGCGGTGAACATCGCCCTCCACCTGAACGGTGGTCAGGGTGAATTCCTGACCGGCGGTCAGATGGACCCGTCCACCGGCAAAGTCCTTCAGACGAACCTCCAGGGCCCTTGGTATCCAGCATGGCCGCCACCGGGGCGTCAGCTCTTCCCGCAGCGCCTTCAGCGCGTCCAGCCGCGCCTTATGCTCCGCGTGGGTCCCGTGGGAAAAGTTGAAGCGGGCCACGTTCATTCCTGCCCGGATCATCTCCCGCAGGACGCCTTCCCTGTCCGTGGAGGGGCCAAGGGTACATACAATCTTTGTCTTTCGCATCTCACGCACTCCTTCCGCCATTTCAAAAGAAACGCCGATTCTCTCCCATTATGAAGTAATCGTTTTTCTCAGTCATTTTATCACAAACCTATTCTTATGAAAAGACAGCAATCTGTAAAATTTTCATTTCAACTTTTGAAGCTCTGCACAAAAAAGATCCCCCGCCAAATCCCGGTACAGATGCCGTCCGCCAATTTTTCCGTACTTCCCGCCGGAACCGTTTGCTTCTTTCCGGCTTCTGCTATATAATTGCATATAAGTTAAATTTCTCACCGCCCTGCGGGGAACGCATCAAGGAGGTAACATATGCACTACATCGGTATTGATCTCGGCGGCACCAGCATCAAGGGGGCCGTTGTCACAGAAGGCGGCGCGATCCTGAAGGAAGCTTCCTGCCCCACCCAGAGGGAATCAGGGCCTGAGCACGTGGCCCGCGAGATTTCCGGGCTGATCACAGCTCTGGCGGAAGGATACGATCCCCAGGCGATCGGCGGCGTGGGCGTGGGCTGTCCCGGCATTGTGGAGGATCACAGCGGTATCGTCCGCTACTCCGCCAACCTCCATTGGAAAATTTTGATCTCCGGGCCGCCGTTCAGAAATACAGCGGTTATACCGTCCGTCTGGCCAACGACGCCAACGCCGCCGCGCTGGGCGAGGTGGTAGCGGGCTGCGCTCGGAATGTGGACAGCGCCGTGATCCTGACGCTTGGCACCGGCGTAGGCAGCGGTGTGGTGCTGAATGGAAAGATCCTGACAGGCTGCACCGGCGGCGCGGCGGAGCTGGGCCATATGGTGATTGAGGACGGCGGCGCGCTCTGCGCCTGCGGAAGAAAAGGCTGCTTTGAAACCTACGCTTCCGCCACCGGTTTGATCCGCATGGCGAAGGAGGCCATGGCCCAGCATCCGGAAAGCCTGCTCCACGCCACCGCCGCAGAGGTTGGTGATGTCAACGGCCAGACCATTTTCCGTGCCAAGGAGCAGGGGGACCCTACCGCCGTCGCCGTGGTGGGCGGTACATCCACTACCTCTCCGTAGGTATCGCCAATGTCATCAACTGCTTCTTTCCCGAGGTGGTGGCGCTCTCCGGCGGCATCGCCAATCAGGGAGAGGCGCTGCTGGCTCCCTGCGGGAAGCCGTTGCGCCCCAGGTCTATGGCAATCAGTATTTGCAGACTCACACCCGCATCCTCGGCTGTACGCTGGGCTACCACGCCGGGATCATCGGCGCGGCCATGCTGCCCACTGCCCTATGACCGCATAATCATCTGCCAAAAACCGCCCCGGGCTTGCCGTGAAGCAAGGCCGGGGCGGTTCTTCGTATGTTTCTATTTCAGATTTAAAATTGAATGGGCCTTCTTTTGGCAGCCGTGTTACTTGTTCTTCCGCATCATGGCCGCGTCAGCATCCAAAAGCTGCTGAGAGGCGTCCTCCAACTGCGCCGTCTTCTCGTAGCGGTCCGCCAAGCGGCTCTCCACCAGCTTTTCCTGCGGTTCGCCGCGGAAAACCAGCTTCAGCAGGATCGGCGTCAGGATCGTGCCGCCTACCACGGTAATGACCACCGGCGTCATCATCGCGCTGCTGAGGACGCCCATGGACAGGCCCCGGTTGGCTACGATCAACGCCACCTCGCCGCGGCAGACCATGCCCACACCCACCTGAATGCTCTCCCGCTCCGTAAAGCCGCAGAGTTTTGCGCCCAAGCCGCAGCCCGCCAGCTTGGAAATAACGGAGATCACCAGCAGCAGGACGGAAAATGCCAGCATCCCGCCGCTGACGCCGTCCAGCTTGACGTTGATGCCGATGGCGGCGAAGAACACCGGCGTCAGCAGCAGATAGCCAAGCGGATTATACTTGGACTGGATATAGGTTCCCTTTGGGGGTGCAGGCCACGGCCAGACCGGCGGCATAGGCGCCGGTGATGTCCGCCACGCCAAAAAACTCCTCCGCGCAGTAGGCCATCACCAGGCAGAGCACAAAGGCCAGAACAGAGTTGCGGTGAGTGGCCCAGCCTCCCTGCCGCTTCAGCATCCAGCAAAACAGGCGGTTGGCTCCCACACGGCCACAGCCGCGAAGATAAAGAAGCCCAGGATCTTCAGCAGGACCAGTCCAACGCTCTCCCCCTGCCGCCGGCCAGACTGCTGACCAGAGTCAGCGCCACAAGACCCAGCACATCGTCGATCAGGGCTGCTGCCAGAATGGTGTTGCCTACCTTCGTTTCCAGCTTACCCATCTCCTTCAGTGTCTCCACCGTGATACTGACGGAGGTTGCCGTAAGGATCGTGCCCACAAATACATTTTCCAGCATACCGTTGCTCTCAATCAAGCCTGCGGCGGCAGCACCCCATGCCAGAGCCGTACCCATGAGCAGGGGCACGATCACACCCAGCAGAGCCACCCAAAAGCCAGCCTTGCCGCTGTGCTTCAGTTCGTTGATGTCCGTTCCCATACCGGCGGAGAACATCAGCACGATGACGCCCAATTCGCTGAGCTGGGAAATAAATTCAGTTTCTGTCAGAACATTCAGTCCCGCAGGGCCAAGGATCAGGCCCGCCAGCAAAGCGCCCACTACCTGAGGGCATCTGAAACCGCTGTGTCAGAAGGCCCAGCAGCTTCGTACTTAACAAAATCAACGCCAGATCCAGTAAATAATGGTATGACACAAAAAACTCCTCTCCATGCGGTTCCACCGCATACACACATTTTTTCACAAGGACCTTATTCTATCGCTTTCCCCGATTTTTGCAATGGTCATTTTGCACAAAACAGCCGTTAATTTTTGTTAAGATTTCCTAAGTAAGCTTTTGCGGAGGTGCCTGCCGTTTTTTCCGGCCAGCGGCGCTATGTTCTATTCTCTGCAAGTGTTTAATATTTGTTAAAAATTTTTTCACACTTTTTCTCGCAGAACCGCCTATAATCTCCAAAATGTGATTTTTATTTTACTGACACGCCGCGTTTTTTCCGTGGCTGAGAGGATCCTGATTATGAAGCTGCCTCTAATCGATTACCGTCAGTTCCGTCTGAGCCGGCTGAATACCCCGCAGTTCCGGCATCTGAAGCTGCTGCTGTTCTGGCCGATTTTCAGTCTGGTATTCTGTTATCTGAAAACTACCGCCCTGCCGTCTACTATGCCCCCATGCGCTGCGCGCTGGATCATTGGATCCCCCCTTCTGCAAGTGGTTCGTCATCCCCTACGCGTTCTGGTTTCTTTTTGTGTAGGAGGGATGCTGCTCTACACCTTATTTTATAACATTCCCGCTTTCCGGCGGATGATGTGGTTCATCATCCTGACATACTCCTTTGCTCTGGTGACCTACCTTCTCTTCCCCAACTGCCAGCATCTGCGGCCCACACTGCTGGGCGGCGATTTGCTGACGCGGTTCACCGCAAAGCTGTACGCCGCAGACACCAACACCAACGTCTGCCCTTCTATTCACGTCATCGGCTCCTTTGCGGTGTACTTCGCTGCCCGGGACATCCGGCGCTTCCGCGCCAAGGGTTGGCGGCTGGGCTTTCTAACCATGGCCGTGCTCATCAGCCTGTCTACCGTATTCCTCAAGCAGCACTCCGTTCTGGATGTGCTGGCGGGGCTTGGCTGAAAGTCTGCGCCGCAGCCTATCCCCTGTCCCTCTATCGAGGGACCTGCCGGAAATCCCCCGCCGGCTGACGGAAAACCAGCTGGTGAACCGGCCGACCCGGAAAACGCCCTGTTCGTGGCGGAGAGTCCCTGGTTATCGGCCGGGCGCTGGACGCCGGGTGCGCGCCGGTGTCGTTTCTGATGGAGACGAAGCACATCAACGGCAAGGGTGCGGAGATCCTGGCCCGCTGTCCGGCAGATATCCCGGTATACGCGGCGGACCTGCCGGTGCTGACCCAGCTCACGGGCTTCCACCTGACCCGCGGAATGCTGTGCGCCATGCGGCGGCCTCCGCTGCCTGCGGTGGAGGAGCTATGCACCCGGTCAAGGCGGATCGCCGTGCTGGAAAACGTGATGAATCCTACCAATATTGGTGCAATTTTCCGTTCAGCAGCAGCGCTGGGGATGGATGCCGTACTGCTGACTGCCGCCGGAAGCGACCCGCTGTACCGCCGGGCCAGCCGGGTCAGGATGGGAAACGTATTTCTGGTGCCGTGGGCTTATCTGCCCGAAGGTGTGGATTGGACGGAGACTTTGCGGCAACACGGTTTCAAGACCGCTGCTATGGCCTTGCGGGAGGACTCCATCCGTCTGAATGACCCTCAGCTTGCCCGGGAGCCCAAGCTGGCTGTGGTCATGG
>VOFC01004458.1_pt1 | contig 11465 bp, 24 predicted proteins | sample 5384161 | NCBI WGS metagenome assembly VOFC01 (sample SAMN12384722, study PRJNA508395) | human gut metagenome | isolation source: healthy gut B | host: Homo sapiens | reverse complement strand
TTTATATTAGTAATGTTTTTAATATGTTTAGTGGTGGTGAATTTTAATGAATAGTTTTGATATAATTGATGAATTTGGATATAAAAGTGATTATAGTTATTTAAATGAAGTACTAAATCATACTTTAGAAAAATTAAATATTGATAATGCTTGTTTTTCTATTATTTTTTTATAGATGATGAAAAAAATGCATGATATGAATTTAGAATATCGTGGAATCGATAGAACAACTGATGTTTTAAGTTTTGCTTTAGAGGATAATGATTTTATTGAATGTGAAATACGCAATTTAGGAGATGTTTTTATTTCTATTCCCAAAAATGCAAAGTCAAGCTGTTGAATATGGTCATTCAGAAAAAAGAGAACTTTCTTTTTAAGTGTTCATGGACTTTTACATTTGCTTGGTTATGATCATACAAGAAGCAAAGAAGAAGAAAAAAGATTCAATTTGGACTTCAAGATGAAATATTAAATGATTTAAATATAGTTAAGTAGGTGGTATAGATGAAAAGTGGTTTTGTAAGCATTATAGGAAGACCAAATACAGGTAAAAGTACTTTGATAAATACAATAATAGATGAACATATAGCAATAGTTTCTAATGTAGCAGGAACAACTAGAAACACAATTCAAGGAGTATATCATGATGATGATACACAAATTGTTTTTGTAGATACTCCAGGTATTCATAAAGCTCAAGATAAGTTAGGAAAACACTTAAATAAGCAATCTTATGAATCTATGGATGATATTGATGCCATTTATTTTGTGGTAGATGCATCAAAAGTGGACTTGGTACGGGGATAAATTTATAATGGAAGCTTTAAAAAGCACACAAACGTACCTGTAATATTAGTCCTTAATAAAATCGATAGACTTACTAAAGAAGGTATAATTAATGCCATAAACGATTATAAAGATTTATTTGATTTTGCTGATATAATACCAATAAGTGCTAAAAACAATGATAATGTTGATAGACTAATTAAAATTAACTAAAAATATTTAAAGGATGATATCAAATACTATGAGGACGATGTTATCACCAATAATGATAAATATTTTATGATATCTGAGCTTGTTCGTGAAAAGATTCTTAATTTAACTAATGAAGAAGTGCCTCATTCAGTTACATGTGTTTTTAACTAATTACAATGAAAAGCCGATTCAGTATATATCAACGTTGATATCATTGTTTCAAGAGACTCGCTAAAGAAAATAATTATTGGTAAACAAAAGGAAGTATGCTTAAAACAATTGGAAGTGAAGCTCGTGCTGATATTGAAAAAATGTTAGGCAAAAGTGTTTATCTAGAATTATTTGTAAAAACCGTTAAAAATTGGAGAAATAAAGAAAAAAATATTTAGTAGAATTAGGTTTTGATGAGCTATAGTGAATAAAAAGCAAAATTTACCTCAATATATAAGTAGAGAGGTGAATATGATGGCTTACGATAAAAAATTGGGAGAAATTTAAAAAAACTGGTAAGATTGAAGATTATTTAAAATTTAAGAAAGTGATGTAGTATGTTAAAAAAATAAGAGGAATAGTTGTAAGCGAAGTACCTTATAAAGATTCCTCTAAAGTACTAAATATTTTGTGTGAAGAAGGAGTTATCGGGATTGTTTCCAAAGGATGTAAACGTATCAACAGCCCTTTAAGAGTTATTTCTAATAAACTGACTTTAGGTGAATATGTTATCTATTATAATGAATCTAAATTATCCACTTTAAAAGAAGGCAGTGTTATTGATAATTTTAATAATATCAAAAATGATTTAAATAAAATATCACATGCAACATATATTACTGATTTAGTAAATCAAGTGATGAAGCAAAAATGCTGATCCTACAGTTTTTTTTTTTATATGTAAGTGCTTTAAAGAAAATTGATGAAGGAATAAATGAAACGGTTGTTATGAATATTTTAGAGATAAAACTTCTTGATTATTTGGGAGTTGGAATAAACCTAAATGGATGTGCGAAATGTGGAAGCACAAGAGAAATTGTAACGATTGATCCGGATGTTGGTGGCTATATTTGTAAAAATTGTTATACCAACGAAATCATTTATGATGAACGAGTTAGAAAAATGCTTAGAATGTATTATTTAGTAGAAATAGATTCTATAAAAGAACTAAAGATTAAAAGATTATGTAATAGACTCTATAAACAAATTTTTATCTGTTTACTATGATAGATATACTGGTCTTTATATAAGAAGCAAAAGAATTTTTAGATAGAAATATTAAAATATAAGACTTATAAGTCTTTTTTTTTTTAATTTACAAATATAGTAAAATTATTGTAGGTGATTGTTATGCATAAAGTTATCGCGATAGATGGTTATTCAGCAAGCGGAAAAGGAACTGTAGCTGATTTACTTGCTAAAAAACTTGGATATTTAAGAGTTGACTCTGGAAAGTTTTATAGAAGTATCGCATATATTGGTTTAAAAGAAAACATCGATTTTAAAAAGTGATGATGCCATTATTAAGCTCGCAAATAGCATTGATTTTGAATATAAAAAACAATAGAATGTTTGCAAATGGTGAAGATGTAAGTGATAAACTTAAAACTAAAGAGATAGACACTTTAGTTATACGTGTTTGTGAGGTTTATGAAGTAAGACATATTGTCAATAAAAAAATTCGTGGTATTCGTGAATTTTATGATATAATAATCGACGGAAGAGACACAACTTCAGCGGTTTTTCCCGATGCGGACGTAAAAGTGTATCTAACAGCTTCCCTTTGAAACAAGAGTTAAAAGAAGATATGATGAATACATTAAAGCGGGTAAAACATTACCGTTGAGGAAGTTAGAGAAAACATTAAGTTTAGAGACCATTCTGATGATACTAGAGAAGAAGGAAAACTTATAATTGTCCCTGATGCTCTAGTGATTGATTCTACAAATTTAACTGCTTTAGAAGTTGTTGACATGATTATAAATAGAAAAGAGTGCGAGAAGTAATGAATTTAAAAGATTTATACATTGATTTTTTTGTAAGCAAAGGACACAAGCAAATTCCAAGTGCTCCGGTTGTACCCGAAAATGATCCATCTGTTTTATTTAATACAGCTGGAATGCAACCGCTTATTCCATACCTATTAGGAGAACCTCATCCTTATGGAACACGTTTATGTGATTATCAAAAATGTATAAGAACAAATGACCTTGAAAACATTGGAGATACATATCATCATACATTTTTTTGAAATGCTAGGAAACTGGAGTTTAGGAGATTATTTCAAGGATGAAGCCATTTCTTGGAGTTTTGAATTTTTAACAAAAGTTTTAAACATACCGGCAGAAAGACTAGCTGTAACTGTATTTGCTGGATCTAATTTAATACCATTTGATGAAGTTAGTTATAATAGATGGTGCAGTCTTGGAATAAAACCAGAAAAAGAATTGCCAAAACTGTAGATGATAATTTCTGGATTGCTGGAGAAACTGGACCATGTGGTGGAGATACTGAAATTTTCTACTTTAGAAGTGATGATGAAATTCCTGAAGTTTTTGACCCAGAGGATGAACGTTGGGTAGAGATTTGGAACAATGTTTTCATGCAATATGAAAAAACACGAAGACGGTTCAATTACTGAACTTCCTAAGAAAAACGTTGATACTGGAATGGGTGTAGAAAGAGTTACATCTATTCTTGAAGGAAAACTTGATAACTATGAATCTTCTATTTGGAGTGATATTATCGAGCTTATTGAAAGTATTTCTAATCTTCCTTATAAAGGAAATGAAAAATCAATGCGTATAATTGCTGATCACATTCGTTCTTCAGTATTTATTGCCGGACCCTGCAGGAATTAAAACCAAGTAATACTGACCAAGGGTATATTTTAAGAAGATTAATAAGAAGAGCAATAAGACACGCAAGAAATCTAAATATTGATATTAATTTAACTGGGAAGAACAAATCGCTTCAAAAAATTATCGATAAATATGCTAAATATTATGATGAATTAGTTGAAAATAAAGAAGTTGTTCTAGATGTTTTGAAAAATGAAAAAGAAAAATTTAATAGAACTTTAGAAAAAGGTTTAAGAGAATTCGATAAAAAAAGTAAGCAACGGATCTAAATCTATCGATGGAGAAACCGCATTCCATTTATTTGATACATATGGTTTCCCGCTTGAATTAACAATTGAACTTGCAAGTGAACGTGGAATCGAAGTTGATGTTGTTGGATATAACGAATGTTTTAAAGCACATCAAGAGCTATCAAGAGCTGGCTCTACAGCTAAGTTTAAAGGTGGACTTGCTGGAAACTCTGAGATTGAAACACGTTATCACACTGCAACACACTTACTTAATGCTGCTTTAAAATTAGTTCTAGGAAATGACACTCATCAAAGAGGTTCAAACATAACTGTTGAAAGAATGCGTTTTGATTTTAACTGTGATCACAAATTAACAGATGAAGAAAAAAAACGTGCTGAAGATATCGTAAACGAATGGATTAAAGAAGATTTACCGGTAACTGTAGAAAGTATGAGTAAAAATGATGCTGTTGCTTCAGGTGCTGAGTGTATGTTTATCGAAAAATATCCAGATATTGTAACTGTTTATTCAATTGGTGATGTATCAAAAGAACTATGTGGCGGTCCACATGTAAAACATACTGGTGAACTTGGCCATTTTGTAATCAAAAAAGAGGAAGCATCAAGCCAAGGAATTAGAAGAATCAAAGCTATTCTTGAAAGTGAGGAAAACTAATGAAAGAAGAAACCCGTGAAGCTGCTAAAAAAATATAAAGAAACTAACTGAAAAAAGAAAGTAAGTTTGTAAACGAATTCAAATCATTTATTCTAAAGGGAAGTGTACTTGATTTAGCAGTTGGTGTTCTTATTGGTTCTGCCTTCCAAGGACTTGTTAAAAGTTTAACCGATAATATCATATCTCCAATATTAGGATGTTTTTCAGAAGTTAATTTCAATCAATTTACTTTAAATATATGGAATCTTCATTTAAGATATGGAGCTTTTCTAACAGATGTCATTAATTTTATTATTATGGCGTTTGTAGTATTCTTAATTGTTAAATTCTTTAACAAACTAAAAGATTTTGGCAAAAAGAAGAAGTAAAAGAAGTAAAAAAAGTTGAAAGTGATGAAGTAAAACTTCTAAAAGAAATAAGAGATTTATTAAAAAGAGGATAAGAAGAAAAGTAGCAAAAAAATAATGCTGCTTTTTTTTTTTCTGCTGGACAACTATAGATTATTTTCATATAATACTCTATATTTAAATGGGAGATTGGTTATATGAATTTAAAGAATCCATTTCAAAAAAAATATATATCGCGTAACCAGCAGTAAGAAAGCAGACATACAAAAATCTAATCGCGAATTAGAAAACGTTTATAACGCCTTATTATTTCATACTATTGATACCCTAAAACAATTGGACGCTACTGATATAATAGATATTTGGGTTATTGTGAATTTGATGTGTCAAAACGGCTGTTTTTCATATAACAAAAACGAATGGAATGATTGCCTTTCAAATAACTCGTCTAAAAAGTTTAGAAATCTTAGTAAAAACACAAACTTTTCTTAAATGGTCATGGTGTATGCCGACATGCATCAGTATTTTGCAAAAAATATATAGCTTGCTTGGTTATGATAGTTCTGTAATGATTGGTTTTTTTAATTCGATTTCTAATAGTAAAGATACAATAAAAACAAAATCTCATGATGAAGCAAAAAAGATATATTGAAGAATATTTTTCAAATCGTAAAAATAGCATTAGAGATATAGAGTTCCAACAGGATTTTAGAAGTATAGAAATCTCCACAGGAAATCATATGGTTACAAGTGTAAATGCTGAAGATAAAACTTATTTGTTTGATATAACTCAACACATTGCTTATACTACTTTATATCCAGACATATTACATACAGATTGGGACTACTTTTTTTATACCTTATAAAAAAAAAAATCACTGAAAAAGAAAGTAAAAGATAAAATATATACAACTATTCTAAGATTATGATTTATGAATATGTAAATGAAACTGATTTAAATGGGATAGAATCGTTAGAGCAAAATTATAAAGATTATCTTAAACAAGTACGTTTATATGGTACTTTTTATGAGATAAACATCTTTTAGAAACAGGAGAAAGAAATATACAAGCTTTAAGAAAACATTTTAGTGAATGATAACTTGAAAACAATTTTATAGAAGTTATTTATAAATTACAGTAATTAGAAAGGCGTAACATGAAAAAATTGATGAAAATACCAGTTATGAAGAATTATTAAAACAAAAACAAATATGCATGGTTGAATTAGGAGCACTTTGTGTTGCAACATCAGTGTTAACGACAATATTAAGAAATCCAGCACCTTTTATTCCTTTTTAGGAATTACTCATGAGCTAACTAGCAAAATGAAAAAAAATTGAAAATACAATGTCAGAAAATGATGAAGATATAAAAGCAATTAAGATTATTTATGATGAAATACTTGAAAATACAATAAAAGAATTTAAAAAAGTTTGAACTTAATAATCCGATAGAAACATATCAATTTTTTTGATTACATATTTAGACATGGTTATTTTTCATATGACATGAACTACTACCATCCATTAAAAATGTCAGAATTGAAAACATTAACTATGGAAGAAATCCTTTTTTAAATGGACATGGAGTTTGTAGACACGTGGCTACTTTTCTAAATAAAATATATGAAAGTTTTGAATATGATTCTAACATTGCACTTGGTCACTTAAATACAATAGATTCAGAAAAAAACTGCATAAATTTATGGATATATGTAAGCAAAAACCCAACATTTACTAGTGAAGAAATTAATAAGAAACTTATAATAGAATATCTAAAACCACAAATATTTACAAAACTTAATTATAAAAAAAGCGGTGGATATAGTAATCATGCACTTATTAGAGTAAATTTTGAATCAATGACCTTATTAACAGATCCCGCAACAGAAAACATTTTTTATTCAGTTATGAATGATATATATCAGGCCATATCAACATCTGAAAACATCTTTCTTTTAAATCGAGAAATTACAAAATCATATTATGAAGAAATAAAATCAAAAGATATTTTTGAATATGAAGACTATAAATTAGAGAAGATAAATTTGGCAATAACTGAAGGCTTAAATAAAGCAAAAAGAAGCAAAAAAGTACATTTGATATTTTTCATAAAGATAATCTACCTGCACTAGAAGAAGCAGAAAATTTAACGAAAAAAATATTGAAAAAAGAAGTATTAGTTTATACTAAATAAACTTCACTACCTTAAAGTAAAATAAATATTACCATTTTTTAGTTGAAATTCTAATTTTATCTTTCCAATAGGTAAATTTGCTTTTTGTTTTTGCTGTGATAATATAAAAATCGTTTAAAAAACTTTGTCATAAAAAAGCTGAAAAAAGTTATAACTAGATAAAAATTCAATAAAATGGTTTTTATTATAATATTTAGAAAGGGGTAAACATGAAAAAAAATAGATGATTATTCTTATGAAGAATTATTGAAACAAAAAAAGAATAGGCAGGTTTGAATTAGGAGCACTTTGTGTTGCAACATCAGTGTTAACGACAATATTAAGAAATCCAGCACCTTTTATTCCTTTTTTAGGAATTTCATATAAGCTAGCCAACAAAGAAGCTGAAATTGAAAAATACAATGTCAGAAAATGATGAAGATATAAAAGCAATTAAGATTATTTATGATGAAATACTTGAAAATACAATAAAAGAATTTAAAAAGTTTGAACTTAATAATCCGATAGAAACATATCAGTTGTTTGATTCAATGTTTAGATATGGAAGTTTTTCTTATGATTTAAATTGTAGCCATCCGCTAAAAAAATGTCTTTTATAAAAAGTGTGGCAATGGAGAAAATTCTTTTTTAAATGGACATGGAGTTTGTAGGCATTTAGCAGTATTTTTAAATAAAATATATGAAAGTCTAGGCTATGAATCAGACATTATTTCTGGTCACTTAAACACGACAAATCAAAAATGTTTTGACGCTTTTTTTTTAATGAGTGCTCAAAGACTACATTAACAAGTGAAGAAATGAATAAGAAATTAATTACCAAATATCTTAGACCAGGCATATTTTCAAAATTAAATTATGAAAAAAATAAAGGATACTCAATCACGCACTTCCAAGAGTAAATTTTGAATCTATGACAATTTTAACTGATCCATCAACTGAAAATATATTTGGTTCCATTTTAGGTGATATTTGTTTGACAATATTACCAACTAACATTGTTTTTGTTATAAATCGTAGCGCAACAAAAAACTTCAACGATTATTACGAAATAGAACCTATTCGTGAATATACTGAATATCAACTTGATGTGATAAATTCAGCAATAATTGAGGGCTTAAATAAAAGCAAAAGAAGCAAAAAGTACATTTGATACTTTTCATAAAGATAATCTACCTGCACTAGAAGAAGCAGAAAATTTAACGAAAAAAATATTGAAAAAAAGTATTAGTTTATACTAAATAAACTTCACTACCTTAAGGTAAAATAAATATTACCATTTTTTAGTTGAAATTTTAATTTTTATCTTTCCAATAGTTAAATTTGCTTTTTTGTTTGGTTATGATAATATAAAAAGGCCGTTTAAAAAGCTTCGCCATAAAAAAGCTGAAAAAAAAGTCATAACTGGATAAAAATTCAATAAAGTGGATTTGTATCATGATATTTAGAAAGAGGTAAACATGAAAAAAATAGATGATTATTCTTATGAAGAATTACTAGAACTTAAGAAAAAAATTACAGGCTCAACCATAGCAATAGAAGGGGCTTCTTTATTAGGTAGTATTTTTACATCGCACCAGGACTTGCTGTATTTCTTTTATCATTTGTGCCATATCTATTTTTGAAAGATGATTTAGAAACAAAAATAGTGCAAAAAGATCATGATATTGTAGCTATAAAGGAAATATACGAGGAATATATTAAAAGTTTAATAAATTTAGCAAGTGATATGAATGTAAAAATCCTTTGGATATATATTTTTTGATTTATTTCATGTATGATTATGGTATTTTTTCGTATGATAAACTTGACCACTATGAAGTAAACTCATACTTAATTGAAAAAGAAATAATGGGTCCTCTTGCGTTAAATGGTCATGGTGTATGCCGTCATATTTCCATGTTATTACAAAAATTTATTATATGATGGGATATGAAAGCGATGTATGTCTAGGTTTCTTTAATATATTGGAAAGTAAAGAGCAAAAAGAACAAATAATAAAACTATGGAAGTATTAAATTCATTTAAACTTTCAAGTGGTATGCGTGAAAAAAGTTGTCAAAGCTGTTTCTGCAACAAATATAAGAAATGAACATATGAAAAAATTACTTTTTTGGCAGTATTAGAGAAGGAAATCATCTTATAGCACGTGCAAACTTTAATGGAGCAACACTTATGCTTGATGCCTATAATGGTGAAATTTATACTCAAGCTACTCGTGATTTGTTTTTTACCACAAGATTGCGGATTTTCTAAATTACTAAGAGATGAACGTGATATATGTTTTATGCCTTATATAAAAACAAAATAATCATATATGTGATGAATTTGGCATCCAAAAAATAAAAAATTATGACTATCCAGAATCATTGTTTGATAAAGAGATAAAACTAGCAAGAAGAAACTATGGTTGCATCGAAGCTGTGGACACATATAAAGATTTTCATAAAACACATTTAAATGAGCTTTACGAATTAGAGTCTCATCTTCAAAAGTATTAAGAAAGAAATATTAAATTGTTAATATTTCTTTTATTATATATAGAAAAATATCTTGTATAATCATTATGATAGGTGAGTTTAATATATGCAAAAAAAGAAGGATTATAATATTTATTATTATAAGCATAATTTTAAATATAATTTTGATTTTTCCATTCGATAAGAAAAAGACTAGTAGTCGCGAGTTAATAATAACAAAAAGAGAAGTAAAGAAAATTATAGGAACAATTTATACAGCCGAATCTCTACCACCAAAATTAAAAGTATATACATATGAAAGATATAAAGGGATTGTTAACAACCCAAATTTAACGTATGTGATTGAAATGAGTGATATCTATCCAAACGGGGACGGAATAACTACTGATATGTGGTAAAAAGCACTTTTAATAAAGTGTTTTTTTTTGTGTTATACTTTTTATAGTAGGTGATACGATGAATATTTTAGATATTATAACAAGAAAGAAAAATGGTTTAAATTTAAGTTATGATGAACTTTCATTTGCATTTAATGGATACTTAAACAAGGAAATACCTGATTATCAAATGAGTGCTCTTTTAATGGCAATAGTGATCAATGGTATGAACTTTACTGAGACTCTTGCTTTGACAGATATATTCTTAAAAAGTGGAGATGAGCTTCACTTGGGTGAAAAGATAGAAAATTTAGTCGATAAGCATTCAACTGGAGGAATAGGAGACACTACTACTATAATAATTGGCCCAATGTGTGCATCATTAGGCATGAAAATGGCCAAGATGAGTGGAAGAGGATTAGGAATAACTGGTGGAACGATTGATAAACTTGAAAGCATTCCTGGTTTTAATGTTGCTTTATCAGAAGAAGAATTTATAAAACAAGTTGAAGAAACTGGTTTTGCAGTTGTTTCTCAAACAAGAAATTTAACACCGCTTGACAAAGTTATATATGCTCTTAGAGATGTTACTGGAACAACTGAATCAATTCCTTTAATTGCATCAAGCATCATGTCAAAAAATTAGCTTTAGGTGCAAAAAATATTTTTAATTGATGTTAAAGTTGGAAGTGGAGCTTTAATGAAAACTCGTGAAGACGCTGAAAAATTAAGTAAGTATTTAGTTGAAATCGGCGAAGCCTATAATAGAAACGTCAGAACAATTATTGGGAGATATGAGTGCACCTCTTTCATATGCAATCGGAAATTCATTAGAAATATGTGAAGCAATGAATGTTTTTAAATGGAAAAAAATGTCCTTTATATGACGCTTGTATTGAAATCGTTGCTAATTTATATGATATGACTTTCTCTTCTGGTTTAGAAGAAGGATATAAACAAGCAAAATATGCAATTGAATCTAAACGTGCTTTAAATAAATTTTATGAATTCGTTCATGCTCAAGGTGGAAGTCTAAGAAATGTTCATGTAGCTGATAACAAAATAAAGGTTCATTCTAAAAAAAAAACGGAATAATTACTAAAATAGACGCTTATGGAGCAGGTGAACTTGCTGCTAAACTGGGAGCCTCAAAAAAACTTTAGATGATGAAATTGATTACACAGTCAGAATTATGCTTAATAAATATGTAGGTGAAGACGTCGAAAAAGATGATGTTTTATTTACTATTTATACAAATAACCCAAATATTGAGTTTAATGAGTCAGACTTTTTCATTTATTGAAGTAAATGATGGAATTGAATAAATTTT
>VOFC01003908.1_pt1 | contig 11465 bp, 20 predicted proteins | sample 5384161 | NCBI WGS metagenome assembly VOFC01 (sample SAMN12384722, study PRJNA508395) | human gut metagenome | isolation source: healthy gut B | host: Homo sapiens | reverse complement strand
GACCGATGGTAAGGTTGTCAAGACGACCTTTTAAAGAACGGATGGTAAGCAAATCGGTAAGGGTCTGAGTGGGATGCTGATGACCTCCGTCACCGGCGTTGATAACAGGAATCTTGGAAACCATAGAAGCTACCAGCGGAGCACCCTCCTTTCGGATGACGCATAGCACAGATATCTGCGTAACAGGAAACGACGCGGATTGTATCGGCAACACTTTCACCCTTTGAATGCGGAACTGGAATCAGCTGATGAAAAACCAAGAACTTTACCGCCAAGGTTCATCATAGCAGCTTCAAAGCTGAGACGGGTACGGGTACTTGGCTCATAGAAAAGAGTGGCAAGACGTTTGTCGTCGCAGGTATGGGCGTATTTTTGGGGTTTTTCTCAATATCGCTGGCAAGGTCCAGAAGCTTCTCAAGTTCTGGAACACTGAGATCCAACGGACTCATTATGTGTCTCATGATATACCTCCATTTGTAATCATTATTTTTATAGTTCAAAATCTCTTCGACCTATCATATACTACTTGGGATGATTTTTCAAGAAGATTTTGTAAGTATTTTTTCAAAAAATAATCCGGTGAGAAACCACACGGGAAGATAGTCCAGACGGATGATTCCCCGGTACTGGTGAGGAGCACCGGAATAGTCCCAGGGGCACATGTGAAAAGCCTGCAAAATAGAGCCGCTGGTAAAATTCCCCGAAGTAAAAACCGGCAGTATACAGGCATCCGCGAAGAAAAATGGGAAGATTTTTGATCCTGCGGTAAGCAGGGATGATCAGCGCCGCACAGCCGTAAATGGGGAACATAAGAAGGGATGTGGTGCCTTTCATGGCAGCATCTCCCCGAAGCAGGGAATGAAGTCCCGTCCAAAGTATTTCCAGACACCATCCGGTGAATCCGCAGAAGAGAAAAAAGGATGTTTGTTCATTGGTAAGCCTCCTCGTAAAAAGTTAAAATTAACATTCCCATTCTTGCCAATTTTATACGGTAAGGGTATAATGAAGGAAATATGCGAGGCGTAGCATCGGATATTTCCGCTACGCAAACGGAGCGAAGCGGAGTTCGCGGTTCCCGAAAAAGGCGCAGCATCGCATATTTCCGACAGGAGGACTTTTTTATGAACTATCAGGAGTGCCGGGCATATATTGACGATTCGGCGAAATACGGTTCCGTACTGGGACTTGACAACATGCGGGAAATGTTAGGCAGACTGGGAAATCCTCAGGATGATGTTCCCTTTGTGCATGTAGCCGGAACAAATGGCAAAGGCTCGGTAATCGCATATTTATATACCACCCTTACAAGGGCAGGCTACCGCGTGGGCAGATACATATCCCCCACCTTGTATTCCTACAGGGAACGTCTGGAGGTGGCAGGGGAGCGGATCTCCGAGAGAGAAATTCGCCGGGCATGTTGCCAGGATCTCCCAGGTCATCACCCAGATGACAGACGCAGGCCTGAACCATCCCACCCCATTTGAAATCGAGACAGCGGCAGCATTTTTTATATTTTAAAGAAGAAAATTGTGATCTTGTCCTTCTTGAGACAGGCATGGGCGGCAATCTGGATGCCACCAATATTATAAAATACACCAAGCTTGCCGTACTGGTTTCCATCAGTATGGACCATATGTCATTTCTTGGAAATACCCTGGAAGAAATTGCAGAGAAAAAGCCGGCATTATCAAGCCAGGCTGCAGGACGGTAACCACCAGACAGGAGTCCGGAAGCTATAAAGGTCATTACGAAACCTGTGAGCAGCTGGGCGTTTCCCTGTGTGGTAGCAGACCCGGACGAGGCAGTTCTGGAGCAGGAGAGCGTGTTCGGGCAGAGCTTTACTTATGAGGGACAAAATTTGACATTTCCCTTGCGGGAGTTTACCAGAAGGAGAACGCGGTGCTCGCTCTTAAGGCACTTGAAATTTGGATGAGCTGGCATGGCATACTACCATGGAACAGCGAAAGGATGGACTTTCCCATACAAGCTGGAAGGGAAGATTTACAGTGATCTGCCGGAAGCCTTTGTTTATTGTGGATGGGGCCCACAATGCCGGGGCAGCGGATAAGATGGAAGAATCCATCCGCCATTACTTCTAATGGGAAAAAAAGCTGATCTACATTATGGGCGTTTTTGCAGACAAGGAGTACCGCACCGTTCTTGAGAAAACCGCCATTTTGCAGAAAAAATCTACACCATAGAGACACCGGACAATCCCCGTGCACTGCCGGCGAAAGAACTGGCAAAAAGCAGCAAGGGAATATAATCCCGGCGCAGAGAGCACGAAGAGCATTGCAGACGCAGTGGAGAAGGCATTTGCTTATGCGGGGGATGATGAGAACAGCGTGATTCTGGCTTTTGGTTCCCTGTCCTTTATCGGGGATCTGACAAGAGCGGTAGAAGAGAGAATTTCATAAGAAACTGCCGTGTGCGTGCGCTGAATTTGCGTATTACAACAGAAATTGAGAGGACACAACATGACAGATTTGCAGGAATGCAGACGGAAAATAGATGAGATCGACAACCAGATGGTAGAGCTTTTTGAGAAGCGGATGAAGGTCTGCGAGGAAGTGGCAGAGTACAAAATCCACACAGGAAAGAAAGTGCTGGATCCGGAAAGAGAGAGCATGCCAAATTAGAAGAAATTCGGAAAAAAAGCCCACGGAGAGTTCAATGAGCTTGGCGCTCAGGAGCTTTTTCAGCAGATCATGGCCATCAGCCGGAAGCGTCAGTACCAGCTTCTTACTGAGCATGGTCCTAAGGAAGAGGAAGATTTTCAAATGGTAGAGGAGCTTCCCAGAAACAATGTGACCGTGGTTTTCCAGGGGTAGAGGGGGCTTACAGTTATGGTGCTATGCGGGCTTATTTTGAGGAAGATATTAAGAGCTATCACGTGAAGCTGTTCCGGGATGCAATGGAAGAGGTGGCAGCCGGAAGGGCAGATCGCGGTTCTTCCCATTGAGAACTCCACTGCTGGAATTGTGGCAGATATTTATGATCTTTTTAACCGAATATAACCTGTTTATCGTTGGGGAGCAGGTACTGAAGGTAGAACATGTACTTCTGACTGCCGGAAGCTGAGCTTTCTGATATTTCCTGCGTTTATTCTCATCCTCAGGCACTGGCACAGTGCAAGGAATATCTGGAGGAGCACAGAAGCTGGAAACAGACGGCCGTGAGCAACACCGCTGCTGCGGCGAAGAAGGTCAGCGAAGAAAAGACAGAACCCACGCAGCCATTGCAAGCAGGGATGCGGGAGAATTTTATAATCTGAAGGTACTGGCAGAGAACATCTGCAAAAATGACAGCAACGTAACCAGATTTATTATCCTGGCGAAAAAGCCTGTGTACGAGAACAACAGCTCCAAGATCAGCGTCTGCTTTGAGGCACGCCATGAAAGCGGAACCCTTTATAATGTGCTTTCCCATATTATTTATAACGGCTGAACATGACGAAGATCGAGTCCCGCCCCATCCCCGGCAAAACCTGGGAATACCGGTTCTTCGTGGCTTTCGAAGGAAATCTTCGGGACAGTGCTGTGAAAAACGCACTGCGGGGAATGGAAGCAGAGACAAGTTATTTGAAGATTCTTGGAAATTATTAGGGAAAAAAGATACAGAGAATTTAAGAAGATTTTATCTGTTTTTAATATAACAAAAAGTAAAATAGAAAAACGGCTGCAGAGGAAGGCTCTTTTTCGAAGTGACAGATCGAGCCGTATCTGCACCATGAAATTGAGAGGAAACAAAAATGGCAAGAACACAGGAATGTATCCTTTACCGTGATTTTGAAAACGGTGAGATACTGGACACAATGACATCACTGATGAACAGCTATGAGGCAAAAGAAGAAGGCTTTGAAAAACCGGAAGGAAGAATTTTTCCATATGGCAGGAAGCCTGGTGGAGATGGCTGGAATGTACGGATTTTCCGGGAATCTGTGGCACAATTACCTGACACAGCTTCTGGTAAACCACGAAAACGCATTCAGCACCGCTTCTGAGATCAGAGGCGCGGTGAAGGGCAGCATCAACCATCTGGCTATGCATGACTTTGAGATTTTCAAAGAACTTTACGATTATGATCTTGCTGTTTTTGACAAAGCTTTTGGAACAGACTGCACCGATTTTCTCTGCAATTATGTGAATACAGGATGCAACAGTAAGGTGTATAACCAGAGAATCTGCGACCGCATCTGTGACACGAGTAAACGTCTGGCAGAGGCTTCCACTGTGGAAGAATTTATGGCAGATATGGTGCAGTTTTATAAAGATTTCGGGGTTGGAAAGCTGGGCCTTAACAAGGCATTCCGCATTGAGCATGGCAAAGACGGGAAGCCGGTGATCGCGCCTATTACCAGAATCGCGCATGTGAACCTGGACGATCTGGTTGGCTACGAGATTCCCAAGCAGAAGCTGATCGAGAATACAGAAGCCTTTGTAAGAGGAAGAAAAGCCAACAACTGTCTGCTCTTTTCGGTGATGCGGGAACCGGTAAATCTTCCAGTATCAAGGGAATCCTGAACCAGTATTATGATCAGGGACTTCGTATCATCGAGGTGTACAAGCACCAGTTCCAGGATCTGAATGATGTGATCGCACAGATCAAAAACCGTAATTACAAATTTATTCTTTATATGGATGATCTTTCATTTGAGGAATTTGAAATCGAATATAAATATCTGAAAGCAGTGATCGAGGGCGGTCTTGAGAAGAAGCCGGACAATATCCTGATTTATGCAACCAGCAACAGGCGTCATCTTGTGCGCGAGAAAATCCGGAGACAAGCTTGAGGTAGCAGATGATGACGATCTGCATTCCTCCGATACAGTGCAGGAGAAGCTTTCACTGGTTTACCGCTTTGGCGTGCGCATCTATTTCGGGGCGCCAAACAAGAAGGAATTCCAGAACATTGTTACGACTTTGGCAGAGACGATGCCGACAGAGGAGCTTCTTATGAAAGCCAATGCCTGGGAACTTTCCCCATGGCGGCCTGACGGGAAGAACTGCACAGCAGTTTATCGATCATATACTTGGTACCAGCGAAGAACAGTAATCCATATGTCAGACAAAGGCTGGCGGGGGAGTCGTGACCGGCAGCCAAGAAATAACCCTTGCAGGAGGAAATAAGGTATGGCAGTAACCACATTTGCGGCAATTGATATCAGTTCATACGAGATCAGTATGAAGATTTTTGAGTTTTCCAGGAAGGGCGGGTTCCGGACCGTTGACGATATCCGGTACCGCCTGAATCTTGGCGTGGGAGTATATTCTGGCGGAACCATGGAAGTAGACAAGGTAGATACCATCTGCGAAGTGTTAGGAGATTTTAAGCGGATCATGGCGGAGTACGGGGTAAAAGAATACCGCGCCTGCACCACCAGCGTTTTCCGGGAAATGAAAAATCCCATCATCATCATCGAGCAGATCTACAGAAGAACCGGAATCCACGTAGAGGTTTTGAGCAATGCAGAACAGCATTTTCTGGGATACAAATCTATTGCAGCCATCGAAAACGGTTTCAAGAAAATGATCCAGAAAGGGAACTGCCATCCTGGATGTAGGCGGGAGGAAACCTGCAGATTTCCCTGTTTGACAAGGATGCCCTTGTGACTACCCAGAGCCTGAAAATGGGAAGCGTGCGTATCCGCCAGAGACTGAAGGAGCTGGAGAAAACCAACACCAACTACGCACAGCTGGTGGAAGAATTTATCCGCAACGACCTGACCGGATTCAAGCGGCTTTACCTGAAGGACCGGGACATTAAGAACGTGATTCTGATGGGAGATTTCCTTACCGAGACTCTTTTCAAAGAGGAACGGCAGGACAACATTATCACAAAGGCGGAGTTTTTAAACCGCTATGAAAAAGACGGTTTACAAAACTGAGGAGGCACTGGCGGAGGAGATGGACATTGATCCGGAATATGCGGCTCTGATCGTGCCTACCATGGTCATCTGCAAGGACTTTTATTGACCTGTTCAATGCAGAAGCCCTTTGGATGCCTGGTGTATCCCTGCTGGATGGAATTGCCTACGATTTTGGTGAAAAGAAGAATTTTATAAAGAGTGTACATAATTTTGAAAAATGATATTCTGGTGGCATCGCGAAATATTGCAAAGCGTTATTCTACTGGAAAGGACCACATACGAGGAACCACAGATCTGGCTCTTGCCATCTTTGACAGTATGAAAAAGGTTCACGGAATGGGCGACCGGAGAGCGGTTTCTTCTTCAGATTGCCGTTCAGCTTCATGACTGCGGGAAATATATCAGTATGGGAGATGTGGCTGAATGCTCTTATCAGATCATCATGGCAACAGAAATTATCGGACTATCCACAGAGGAGCGGCAGATCATTGCAAATGCAGTGCGCTACAACACAACGGAATTTGTTTACTACCAGGAGATTGCAGGGGAGATCGGAATGGACCGCTCTGTTTACCTGCTGATCGCCAAGCTGACTGCCATCCTTCGCATTGCCAATGCCATGGACCGCAGCCATTACCAGAAGGTCAAGAATATGAAAGCTGTGCTGAAGGACAGAACACTGCAGACGGTTGATTCTGAGCAGGATATTTCCCTTGAGCTTGGACTTCTGATGGATAAAGTTGAATTTTTTGAAGAAGTATTTGGTATCCGCCTGGTATTCAGGCGGAAGAGAAAAGTGTGAGGAGGGGCACCATGGATCTGAAAAATTTTGAAAAACCGGAATATTTTGTGAACAGGGAGTTAAGCTGGCTGAAGTTTGACGACCGTGTTCTCTCAGAAGCAAGAGATAAAAGCCTGCCTTTGTTTGAAAGGCTGAAATTTTTGAGTATTGTGTCTTCCAATCTGGATGAGTTTTATATGGTGCGTGTGGCGTCTCTTAAGGATCAGGTACATGCAGGCTACGCCAAAAACAGACATTGCAGGCATGAGCCCGAAGGAGCAGTTAAAGGAGATCAGCGCACAGACCCATGAGCTGGTGCGTTCCCAGTACAGCACCCCTGAACCGTTCCCTTCTGCCTGCTCTTGAGAAGGTAGGGCTTCACCTTGTGATGGAGCATGAGAAACTGAATGAGGAGCAGCAGGCGTATGTGGACCGTTATTTTGAGGATAATGTGTATCCGGTGCTTACCCCTATGGCAATGGATTCTTCCAGACCGTTTCCGCTGATCCGGAACAAGACATTGAACATCGGAGCTCTGATTTCCAAAAAAAAGATAAGAAAAAAGGCAAGGAGGTTCTGGTGTTTGCCACCGTTCAGGTACCTTCTGTGCTGCCCCGTGTGATCGTGATTCCTTCTGCAAAGAAAGAGGATACTACCGTGATCCTTCTGGAGGAAATCATTGAGCGGAATATTGACAAGCTTTTTTTGGGTTATGATGTAGTCTGCGCGCATCCTTACCGTATTATGCGAAATGCGGACCTTTCCATTGATGAGGACGGAGCTGAGGATCTTCTGGTGGAGATCCAGAAGCAGTTGAAAAAAACGCCAGTGGGGCGAGGTGATCCGCCTGGAAGTGGAGGATAAGATGGATTCCAGAACTTCTTGGCATTCTGAAAAAGGAATTTGACATTAAGGAAGAGGATATTTTCTACATCAACGGGCCTCTGGATCTGACTATGCTGATGAAGGTGTATGGCCAGGATGGCTTTGACCAGTATAAAGAGCCGAAATATACCCCTGCTGTAGTTCCTGCATTTGCGGATGCCGGCAAGGACATTTTCCAGGTGATCCGAGAAGGGGATGTATTTCTGCATCATCCATATATGAGTTTTGATCCGGTGGTGGATTTTGTACGCCAGGCGGCAAAAGATCCGGATGTACTGGCAATCAAGCAGACACTGTATCGTGTCAGCGGCAATTCCCCTATCATTGCAGCACTTGCGCAGGCTGCGGAGAATGGCAAGCAGGTTTCGGTTCTGGTAGAGCTGAAGGCACGTTTTGATGAGGAACATAATATCGTCTGGGCCAAAATGCTGAAAAAAGCAGGCTGTCATGTTATTTATGGTCTGGTTGGCCTGAAAACACACAGTAAGATTACTTTGGTGGTTCGCCGTGAGGACACGGGAATCCGCCGATATGTCCATCTTGCAACTGGAAACTACAACGATTCCACAGCCAAACTTTATACAGACTGCGGTATTTTTTACCTGTGATGAGCGGTTCGGGGAAGACGCAACTGCTGTATTTAACATGCTTTCCGGATATTCTGAGCCGAAGAGCTGGAACCGTCTGATCGTGGCGCCGATCTGGATGAAGGACCGTTTTCTGAAAATGATCGAAAGAGAAGCGGAGCATGCCAAGAAGGGAATGCCGGGAATGATCGTGGCGAAGATGAACTCCCTTTGTGATCCCAAGATCATTGCGGCACTGTATCACGCTTCTTCCTGCGGCGGAGATCGTTTTCCTGTTGGATGAGGGAATCGAGGACGAAATCGTATTTTGCTATTTCTGGAGGTTCCATTGTAAAAAGGCATATCCTTAAGTGTGGATTGGAAACAGGATAAATCCCTGATAAACCCAGAGGAGATTTGCGTTTTCCGAGCGGGCTAAAGCTGAAAAAAGAGAAGAAAGAAAAGAAGAGAGTTTTGCCGTGCCGGATCGGAGGATATTGAAAAATAATGTCCTTAAATGAGAATTGAAGACAATCAGGAAATGCTGGAAATTGAACTTCGAATAAGAGGAAATAATCAGCCAGAATCTATCCAGGCAAAAAAGGAGAAAAAAAGAAAAGAAGAAGAGTACTGGCTAATAAGGATATTATAAAAGAAAAGGACAGCCTGTATCATATCAATTTATGATACAGCTGTCCTTAAATAATGTTCTTAAAGATTATCCATATTATGTTAATACTGCATGATATTCAGAAAACCTGACAGCATGCGGGCGTTTCTAATAACACTTTGCAGGCTTTATACCCTGCAGCTTCAGCCTGGGAGCGTGTCTGTGGCATTATCCGGATTCATATTTCCACAGTTAGGGGATCCGGTGGTACTTTGCTTCCGGTAGCGGAGATCCATACCATATCACCCACTGGCTCCGGATCGGCCTGCACTTGGTCTGAGGGATCTGCAGCAGCCGAATCAGAAGATCATAGCCGGACGCACCGGAATTTTATAAGCGGAGGAAGGCTGTGCCGGTATCCGATTCATCTCCAGCAGAATAATCATTACAGGGACTCTGGTTCCACTGGATATTGCTTCCGTCGCTGACTGCGATCACCGTACCCTGCTCATCAGTACGAAATACCTGTATTCCCATATCCGCAAGCTTGTCCATGGTATCCTTATGAGGATGTCCGTAGGAATTACTGGCGCCGCAGCCGATCACTGCATATTCCGGAACAGTCTCCTGGAGCAGATCCCAGGTGGTGGCAGTGGCAGAACCGTGATGTCCCGGAACGATCACATCGCAGGAAAGATCAAGTCCCAGATCACAGATCGCTTCCTCCCCGGCAGATTCTGCATCCCCAGTAAAAAGAAAATGGTTATTTCCGTTTTCCAGTCGGATCGCAACAGAATTGTCGTTATCGTTGCTGCTGATCGATTGAGGAGAAAGCACCGTAAATTTTCCCGCCTCCGAAGGCGAAATCCGTTCCGGTTCCGGATGCTGTACAGTTAATCCCTGAGCGGCAACACTGTTTTCAAAAGATTGATAGATCTTATCCTGCACATAATCTGCACCGATCACATTTTTACGGAAAAACTGTCCAGGCATCCTACAAGACCAGCCACATGATCCTCATCATAATGGGAGGAGATCATATAGTCGATGGTAGAAATATTCTGTTTCTGCAGATACGAAACCACGAAACTGGAATGTCCCCGGTCACCGTCATACAGAAGATTCTCTCCCCGCGACTGTACCAGGATCGAAAGTCCCTGTCCCACATCCAGAAAATGGACAGCCATTGTCGTCTGTCAGCAGAAGCAGCCTCAGCTGTATAAGCAGAGGGAACTCCTGCGACTGTTAGCAGAACAAGCAGCAGAGAAAGAAAAAAATGTCTGTAAAGCTTTCTGCGAAAAAGAATGTTTGTGATGCATGAGAAGTCACCCCCCATCTTAGAAGTATTTTCAGGGAAATTATAAAACAGAAGAGAAAAAGAAATGCAAAATAATATATGTGAAAAATACAGAAAACAGATAAACAGGAAGAACAGAAATTTTTATATGCAATGTTCAGAGCAACGTTTGAAAGCGATAACAGGAAAAAGTGAAGTATAACAAAATCAAAAAAAGCAGTCAGAATAAAAAATCCTAACTGCTTTTAGTTGATGGCCAGTACGGGAATCGAACCCGTGTTTCCGCCGTGAGAGGGCGGCGTCTTAACCCCCTGACCAACTGGCCATATTCATTTGTGTCGTTTGCTCTTGATTTCTGTTGTTTCCGCAACCTGACTTCGTTAGTATATAATACTTTTTACAAAATGCAAAGCACTTTTTTTTTTTTTGAAAAAATTTTCACCCTGTTTTTGACAATTTTTTGACGGAAAATCGATTGATGATATGATAGATACAAAACGAAATGGAATAAAAAATATAAAGAGGAAGAGTATGGATTACAGAAAAAAGAAAATTTGATATGGAAGGGAGAATCCTTTCTTTTTTTGTGGTGCTGGTTTTTGGCGCGATCTTTGCGGCGATCCAACAAGGGGTTGATCCAGAAGCAGGACAGTGTACAGCTTCTTAACAAAGGATGGTACTACATAAAGACGGAAAAAAACAGGAGATCACCCCTGCCTGCGGAAAATTCCAAAAACAGGTGAAAAAGCTGATCCTGTTACAATGAAAGTCTGGGCAGGGGAAAGCAGAGGAATGACCGTGGTTTCTACAGGAGCCCAGTACGATCTGGTATACGCCTGAATGGAAAAAGATCCTGTATGAATATAAGGAGTGCCATGTTTTCCAAAAATGTGCAGATGCGTTCCAAGGTGCAGTGCATCGCCGCTCTGGGTAATGACACAGAGGAAAAGTCCTGACGTTCAGCTATTCTTCTGCCTCAGAGAGGAAAATATGTTATAGAGCCGGTATGCATAGGAACCGGAAGGTGCAATAGCCTGGTATCAGATCAAGAAAGCAGCCATTTCCTTTGGGGGGCGGCAACGATCATGATCGTATTAGAAATATGATCGCCCTGTGCATCTGCATCTATATGAGAATAAGGCAGATGCCGGACAGACCAGTTCAGGATGTGGCACTGTTCCTTATGATGTGCAGTATCTGGCTGGTGACGGACTCATCACTGGCACAAAGCTACAGCAGATGCCCCGAAGTATTATGTCTCATTTCTTTTTTATATGTTCATGCTGCTGGCAGTTCCGATGCTGCGTTTTTGCAGAATATCGGAAACATGAAAAAATACAGGCTCCTGGATCTTGGAATCTTTACATTTTTATCTGAATGCTGTTTTACAGGGAGTTCTGGTGATCCTAGGAGCCTTTGAATTTAAGGATAAGCAATACGTAACTGAAACGGAAGCA
>VOFC01004520.1_pt1 | contig 11468 bp, 21 predicted proteins | sample 5384161 | NCBI WGS metagenome assembly VOFC01 (sample SAMN12384722, study PRJNA508395) | human gut metagenome | isolation source: healthy gut B | host: Homo sapiens | reverse complement strand
TCTTCTATTATTAACCATACCTATATTATTATTTTCAATTAATATTTTCATGCATTTCTCAATAAATGTATTTTCTAAATAATCATCTGATGATAAATATATTATATAATCACCTTCACTCTCTTCTGAACACTTGCAACTATTCGCAAAACTTCCCACATTATATTTATTTCTTATGACAGAAAAAAATATATTTTTTTCTGCGAATTTAGGGATATAAGACAGTGCTAATTCATAAGAATTATCACTTGAATTATTATCTCTAAATATTACTTCATAATTAGGGTATGTTTGATTTAATACACTATCTAAACATTGTTTTAAATATTTTTCATAGTTATAATTAGGAATCAAAACACTTACTAGAGGATATTTTTTTTATTAATCACAATATTTCACCTACTTAAAATTATCAAAATTGATTGGTTTTTTAAAATCATAATATCCTTGTTCTGCAGCTTTACCAGTTAATCCTCTATAATTGCAATAGCCACATACTCTATAATAAGGCTGATTTATATAATCTTTTATTTTTTGCCTTAATTCTTCTGTTGAATTTGCTTCTTCTAAGTTTACATAATCCATTTTATTATCTGCAATTCTAAACTATAAATTGCTGTTCCAAAATCGCAAGGATGTAACTTACCATTTTTTATTTGCATACATCTTGGTGGCTGAACACAAGCATTCTTTTTTGGCTATCATTTTTTCTTCACTATCACCTAAATCATACAATGTAGATGGAATAGCCCATTCTGCTAAGGTAACTCCTACTGTATATGATATTCCCGCCTTTTTTTACTTTTTCTATGTTAGCATACATCATCCTTTTTGATTTTCATTAATACTTTGTTCATAATTTGAAAAACTAATATTAACTCTTTTTATCATTCAAACCTTTCAATTGCTCATCTTTAATAGGATATGTTCCTGAAGTTGCTATTGATACAATCCCAAAGTTTTTTCTTTTCTAACAACTTATTTACTATCTTGCTTAAATCAGGATGCATGAAAGGCTCTCCTCCCATAATTGTTACAGTTCCAACACTATCCATCGCTGCAAAGAATTTATCAATATCACTTGCTATCTGTTTAAATTTTACGCTTTTCTTTAGGATATTCATTCATATAAGATGTACAACATTTACATCCCAAACTACAACGAGAATTTATTACTAATGTTATGCTAAAGGTATGTAATGGATTTTCCTTCTCACATCTACTTTTCACTATATTGCTTAGTCTTTGGCAAAATATAGAACGGCAACACATACTACCTTGACATTGTTCTGATTCGACTCCCGTAGCTTTATCAAATGGACATAATGCCCCCATATAGAAGTAATCACCTCTTAATACATTCTCGTATCCATATTCAGACAATTCTTTTTAATAATTGATTCCTAATAACATTATTCCCGATACAAAAAATAATTAACGTATTTTTTCTTATCTTCACAATTAAATTATGTCCAATAAATCCGTATTAAAATATTCTCCATCTGTTTGTAAATCACAAAATGACTTTATATTATTTTTTGTTTGATACCTTATTTAAAAAAGTGCTCAACATATACTTCTTTTTGATTGGTAATCCTCAAAAGATAAAAAAGACTTAACTATTCTTTCCTTATTATTTTCAAAATATTGCTTGTCATATTTTTTATCATACATATTTAAAAAATAATCGCCAATATAATAAACTTCTAAATTCATATTCTTTAATTGATTATATATATCCTTATATTTAGCCACAGTAATAATTACAACCAAATCATTAATTTTTTACTAATTCATCAACAGATATACATTGCCTTCCAAAAAATATTTTTCCCCATTTACTTCTATCATTATCACATAATATGTTAAAACTATTAAACCCTGCAATATTAACACAATCTTCAAAAAAACTTTCCAATTCCAAAGCAGCAAATGTTACTACAATTTAATAGTCTCTCTCGCAACTTTTTGTCTATTGTACTTATCGTAATCATTTTTAATAACTTCATCAATTCCACTAATTAACTTATCAACTAATATTCTCTCTCTATCATCCATTCTAAAATTTTATTCCTTTCACTTAAATCCAACTTAAAAGTTAAATTTGTTTATCTACATAGATAATTATTCTATATTTTTGACCCAATTACCCTATAAATATTTATTTAAACATTTTTTGATTATGGTTCTCTCTATATATCAACAATCTTATTATTTATTCCACTGCAAAAGATGACACTATCTTCATATCCTAAATTCTTAATTTTTTCACAATTGGGTTCTAGCCAAAATGTAGATTTTGCATTTGTTTTTTTAGCTCCAAAATTAATATTTAATTTTGGATTTATTATATTCCTTGTTTCCATAACAAAATCTTTTAACAATCTAGTATCACTAGAAGCTACATTATATATTCCTTCAGTATTTCTATTTTCACCTAATATCCTTAATGCTCGTACACAATCATCAATATACATAAAATTCCACATATTTTCGCAATCTGATACCTCTGGTACCCTTCCTTCTTTTAATGTCTTTACCAAATAAGACATAAGTGTACCTTCATTTTCTCCTCGACCATATATACTATAAATTCTTGGCCATACAAAAGATATTCCTTCTTGCTCTGCTACAAGCTTGCCCATTTGATATGCTGCAAAGCTTTTGCTGCTCCATACATCATAAATGGCTTACATATAGTTTCATCTTCTTTAGCTTCTCCATGAACTACTCCATATTCTGCTTGACTTCCAGCACCTATAAATTTTTACAACCACATTTTTTTAGCTAATTTAATAGCCTCTGCAGTATATTTTATATTACTATATTGCATATCAAAAACATTTCTATTATTTCCTGATGAACCATTCCATGCTAAATGGTACATTAAATCATATCTTCCACTAAATTCATTTAATTTACCTAATGATAATTCAACAATTTCAACTTCTTTAGGAAGCCTATACCTTTTTTGAATTTTCTCTTATAATGGCTGTTACTTCATGTCCATTTGCAATCATTTCTTTTGCATAATGCTACACCAATAAATCCTGTGGCTCCTGTTATTATTATTTTCATAATTAATCCCTCTCAATTCTTCACAAAATGTTATTTCTATAAATAAGCGTAACAATTTGTATCCCATACCAATGGAGAATTATGCCTTAATACCAATTTATAATTAGAATTTAGACTTTTTTATAAATAGAGGAACTTCCCACAAATGTTCTAATTTATGATATGCACTTATAGTTAACTTGGGGGAATTATTACAAATAACTTCTTTAGCTCCTTCCAATGCTTCCAATTCTGCTCCTTCTATATCCATTTTTATAAAAGTAACTACTTTATCAGATAAAATATCATCTATTTTTACAATTTCAGCTGAAGCTTGACCAATATTATCTACATGTGATCCTGTTTTTGATACTACATAATTAATTTTTTTTAGAGCAATTTGATACCCCAAATTATACAAAATTATTTTTCCCCTGTTTGCTATACTTGTTAAATTTTCATTCATATTTTCATAATTTATCTTATCTAATTCAAATCCATAAATTTTATTAAACTTTCCTTTAACTTGTTTTATAAATTTTATAATAGTATCACCATCATATGCACCTGCATCTAACATACATTCATTTTCACTTAACTTATGCATATATTCTCCCTTAATCTCTAATTCATGAAATGTTTTTCAGAATACATTGGTGCAATCCTATTACAGATTAATTCAACATAAATCTCTTTTTAGACATATCATCTTCAAAAAATTCTAATGCATCTAATATTTTATTTTTATTATCACTAAACCAATTAGCATTATGATACTCAGTATATACATTTAAAAAAATTTCATAAAAAATATAATTTTCAACACCTAATTTATCCAATTGTTTTTTTACTTTGTAATTTCCAATCATAATTACAACAACTACATCTTCCAATTTTTTTAATTTATCAATTTGGATACATTCTTTGCCACAAAAAAGCTTACCTATTTTGTTTTCATCATTATCTATAACATAATCATATTTTTTAAATAACAATTATACCCTTCAAAAAAACCTCCTGTACCAAATATACATACATTTTGTGCATCTTCTAATCTTTTATTTATTTTTAACTGTTTCTTATAAATTTCATAATCAGATTCAATTGCATAATTTATTGCCTTAATTAATTTGTTTTTATATTTATCCAAAAACTTATCACCTACCTATTTAGTTACATAGTTATAAATATCATATATGTTTATATAGTTAGATACCCCCATTGCTTCTAATTGATTATTAAAACTTGTAGCATCTTTTGTATGTGTAATAACTAATAAATCGTCATATTTTACCAAATCCTCTGGCAAAACAAAATTTAATGTTGGAAACTTTTCTTTTTGCTTACATCATTATCGCTAAAAATATTTGCATTAATAGCCAAATCCATTTTAAAGGAAAATATTTATCAACAAATAATTTTCCTAATCCTAATATACAAATATTTTTAGCACTATTTATTCTTTTAACAATACTATCATTATTATTGTGTAACATTTCTCTTAATTTCATAGATTGAAGTTTTTCATCTTCACACGCTGCAGAACAATGTCTACATAAAATATCTATTTTGTCATCATTTAATCCCTTTAATATTTTTTGATATTCTTCACTTTCATATATTTCTTTTACATTTTGTTTATTTACATTTCCTAAAACATGTTTCATTGAATAATCCATACAACATAATACTACAGTACCATCAGGTAATATTTCTGGTGCCCAACTACCACTTTCTATTGATGTTCCTATTTGACAAATAATTTGCCCTTTAGGTTCATATTTTTTTAAATATTCATATTCTAAATTACCTGCTCTATTCATCATTTCATTATGTATAATTTCATTATTAAAATACTTTTTTATTTTAGTATTTACTTCTCCATGACACGAATACGAATTAATATCTATATACTTTTTTGAATTTCTTTAAAATATCTATATATTCATCATTTATAACAAATTTAGAGTTATATTTTTCGTCTGGTATGTGCAAAGTTACATGGTCGAATTCTATATCTTTTATAATTTCTAAATCTTTTTCTTTCATTCCAACTAAAGTAGTAAATAATGATATTTTATATCCTTTATCATATGCATAAAGTATCATTTCAGCACATTGTGGATTATGAAATGGCTCCACCATTCCTGAAAAAGTAACTCCTCCACCTTCCATAACCATACTTAAAGCATTTTTTGAAAGTTTCGAATGTCATTATTTTTTCTCCACCATTTTTATTATAATTATTAATCAGTTTGTCTTGAGGACAAAACTTACATCTTAATCTACAACCAATACCTAAAAGTAACTTCTATACTTCTAAATTTATACCCATTATTAACTGTACAAAACATATTCCTTAACTCCTTATTTTATTATAATATTTTCAAATTCATTCCTATCTAGAAGTGGTGACATATCCTCAAGTGGTCTTGATGCCATTTGTCCATCCTCTTTCATATAATTAGTTTGTTTTGGTAATATCTTTTGTGTAATATCAGCCTTTACAGTACACAATGCAGGTCCTTCACTATTTAATGTTTCTGCTACCTTTTCTTTTTAATTCTTCCTCATTATCAATATGATATGTTTTTTATATCAAAAGCCTCAGCTACCCTCTTCATATTTGGAAGAGTCAAGCCAGATTCTTTGGTACATCCTGTTAAATGACCTTTAAAATTGCCATTTTGAGAACCATATATCATACTGTAACCACTATTATCTACTACAAATATTTTTACTGGTAGATTAAGTCTTTTAAGTACCTCAAGTTTCCTGTACATTCATTACAATACTTCCATCTCCAGTTATACATACAGTTCTTCTTTTATTAGAAGCTATACATGAACCTATTGACATAGGTAAATCATACCCCATTGCTGCCAAACCTTTATTTAAAAATGCCCTTAAATGTTTTCATAGCTATATCTACTGACGTTCCAGAACTTGCAAATTGATAAATATCATTTTCTGTCATTTGATTTGATACTTCATTTACAAGATTATATGTACTTACATAACCTTTTCTTGGTTCTTGTTCTTTAATAAATATTGGATACTTTTTCTTTAATTCATTGCAATGATTTATCCAATCAGTTCTTAAACTAGTATTTAATTTATCCTTTTTATTTAGTAAAGCTTTAATAAATTCTTTTGCATCTGCATTTATTTTTTTAAACATGGATGAACGCTTTTCTTTTCCATTTCATATTTATCTATTTCTACCATTACATGATTAGCTTTTCCTAAAAAACTTTCATAATTGTAACCAGTTGATAGTAAATTTAATCTTGTACCTATTGTAAGGACAAAATCAGCATTTTGCTGTATAAAATTTGAATGTCTATGACCTACAGAACCTGGTCTTCCATAAAATAATGGATGATTATCTTCAATTAAATCTACCCCATTCCATGATGTCATAACTGGGACCTTTAATAAATCTATAAGTTCTCTTATTTCCTTTGTAGCTCCTGCCATTCTTATTCCATTTCCTATAATAAGTGCTGGTCTTTTTGATTTATTAAAAAAGCTTAATAGTCTCATTAATTTCTTCATCAGTACAATGATATTCTTTTAAGTCTAAGTTGTCATATTCTCTAATTTTATCTATCTCCACATTACTTGCCTGAATATCAAGAGGAATATCAATCCATACTGGACCTGGCTTTCCATTTATAGCAATTCATATTACCAAAAGGAATTATTAAGGTGCATTGCACCTCCACCACTTATATAAAATACATGTTTTACTCCAAGGTCAGATATAAATTCCATTACATAATCTGATACTTTCATTCTTCTCCTGCTCCTAATTATATTATTTATTCTGCTGCTGAAAATTCGTGATATTTTATTAAATCTTCTATTATTTCATTTCTAATTATTGTAGCTTCATATCCACCTATAAGATTCATTTTTCTAAGTAAATATTCCATAGTAAGATTACCATCTCTCCATTTTCCTCCAAGACCTATATGGGTCACATCAAGAAAATCCGCTCCTTCTTTTTTTATGGCAAGGTCAGCTAATTTTTCTGCTGTTCCATTTTTATCATGAAAATGACATCCAAGTTTTACTCCTACCTTATGGCATTCTCTTATAGTATCTCTTACATAATCCTCTGTCATAACACTTTCAGTATCTGCAAATTCCATGCCAGTTACACCCTTTGCCTTTGCAAATTCTGCAAATTTTATATTCTTTTCTATAGAATTATGACCTGCACTTGTAAAATTAAGAAATACTTCATATCCAAGTTCTAAAGCTTCATTTACATATTTTTGTCCATTACATCAAGATCAGTTTCTGGAGATCTTGACATAACTCTTATTGTGTCTATAATACTATCTTTTTTAGGTACAAGCTTTGATAATGGTCTTTGTATATCTCTCATAGCAGCTATTTTAGTAACATTTTTTGTATTATGAAACACTTCTTTTTATTTCATCATTTTTGTACTACAATATCTAAATATTCCCCTTCCTGGATCAGCCTCTATATTATGAAAGAAACCAAGTTCTACATAATCTATTCCTTTTCCTTGAGCAAATCTATAAATATCCCTTACTGTTTTTGTAGTAAAATTCCACCCTGTCTGATATCCTATTTCCCTCAAGCTACAGTCAAATATTGTAACTCCATTAATCATTTATAACACCTCTTTAATTCTCTTTATCATTTCATCAAGCATATCTTTCGTCATACCTGGATATACCCCCTATCCAAAATGAATTATTCATGGCATAATCTGTATTTTTAAGATCTCCAACTACTTTAAAATCTTTATCCTTCTCTAAATTTTCAAAACAAGGATGCCTAATTATGTTTCCGGCAAATAATGAGCGAGTTTGAATATTATACTTTTCTAAATATCTTACTATTTCATCTCTTGAAACATTACTGTCTTCTTTTACAGATATTATAAATCCAAAAGAAACAAGGATCTGCTTCTTCTTCTTTATTAGGAAGTATTATATTATTTACTCCTTCTAAATTTTTTCTTAGATACTCCCAATTTTCTTGTCTTTTTTCTTACAAAATCAGGTAACTTTCCAAGCTGTGCAACTCCGATTGCTGCTTGCATATCTGTTGCCTTTAGATTATATCCTAAATGAGAATATACATACTTATGATCATAACCAAAAGGAAGTGTTCCATACTGTCCTTCAAATCTCTTATGACATGTGTTATCTTCACCACCTGAACATACACAATCTCTGCCCCAATCTCTCATGGAACGTATTATTTTATTAAGTAAAGGATTGCTTGTATAAACTGCTCCTCCTTCACCCATTGTCATTTGATGTGCAGGATAAAAGCTAGATGTACCTATATCACCTACTGTTCCAGTAAGTTTTTTTTTACTCCATTTATTAAATATGTACCACCTAATGCATCACAATTATCTTCTATAAGCCATAAATTATTTTTATCACAAAAAATCTTTTATTACCTTTAAAATTAAATATATTTCCAAGACTATGGGCAATAAAAATAGCTTTAGTCTTATTTGTTAATGCCTTTTCAAGATATGAAACATCTAAATTGTATGATGGAATATCTATATCAACAAAGACAGGTACTGCACCACATTGAATAATAGGTGCAACTGTTGTTGGAAATGCAGCAGCTACAGTAATTATTTCATCTCCTTTTTTTATTCTTCTTTCTTTTTAAGAGGGGTGATGTTAATGCCATAACTGCTAAAAGATTGGCTGATGACCCTGAATTAACAAGTGAACAATAAGGAATATTTAAAAATTTAGCAAGTCCACTTTCAAATTCTTTTGTATACTTTCCTGCTGTAAGCCAAAAATCTAAAAGCAGAATCAACTAAATTACACATTTCCTCTTCATTATATACACGACCTGCATAATTAATTCTGTCACCTTTTTTATATTCCTTAGTTTTATGATTTTCATTATAATATTTTTTTTACTAAGCTTAATATTTCTTCTTTTTTCCATACTTCCTTCTCTAAACTCCTTTTATTTTTAAAGCATATATCTGCAGTCAATTATCTTTTTATTTCCCATATTTTTTACCATTTTAAATTCATCCCATGCAGTAACTAATGCAATAATATCTGATCTGTCGTATAAATCTTTAACATCCATACAATAGCTTACATTAATATCTGGATATTTCTTTTTAAATTCTTCTTTAGCTTTACTGGATCGTAAACTATAATTAGTATCATTTATAACTTTTTTCTATTTTATACAAATTCTTGTTACTTATTGTTACCCGACGCTTCCACAATTGTAATCAGAATAATTTGTCGCTTTTATACCTTCTTCTATTTTTATACTATCAAGCATTTCTTGATATGTAGTACTTCCTCCAGATACCCAAACATATGCCAATAAATATTTAGCCGTATTACTTGTCGTGACTGTTAAGTTAGTTGCCATTTCACTGCCACCTAAATTTTCTACCTTTTTTTGAATAATTTGGCATGTCGTTAGAACATGCAACAGTTAATCTATTTTTTATTTCATCATATTTTTTTGAAATAGAGTAAATTGTATTAGCTTTACAAGGAACACACACAGTTTTATAAGTGCCGCTTGCCTTTATTCCTAGAGTATTATTTGAAATCGCAGTATCAAATATACAATTTGTATCATTTTTATTAAATAAGTTTATATTATCTCCTACATTCTCAATTTTACTTGATATTCTAGGCTTGGTGATGGATTTTCTCCTGTATAAGGTTCATAAGGTTTATTTTCAGTTCCTTCATAAATCATTAAATTTTTGAATGTTGTATTAGTAGTCGCAGACTCATCGTAATTTGTTCCACTATAAATCCAGACAGTATCTACATTGTCACTAGTAGTGAACGAAGATTTTTAGTCCTTAGCAACATTCTTTCAAAACTTACATCATTATTATTATATCTAAACCTAAATAAAAAATTAGAGATGTACTAGTATTATCCGTATCTATTTCATCTGCTTGAATTGTATATGTGGTATTTACCTTCAAACTTATTGGTATTATTCTATTATTTTGTGAGCTAGTTATTTCAAAATTGCTAGGTACATTTAATAAATTGTAACCTTCTTGCTTCCTGCTCACTTCTACCACTCAACTCAAATTTTTGAACTTTTCTTCCAGCATTATTAATGGTTAATTCTTCACCTGTAGCTTCTACTTGATTAGCGCCTTTTAGTTTTCTTTTCAAATTTATATATCATATTTACACCTCATCACTAGCACACGTAACTTCATGATTTATATTCAATATTCCCGCTTCTATTGTGGTTTTTATATCACCTTTTATAATTTCAACATCATATACATATCGACCAAATTCCAACCCATTTGTGTCTTCTGGATCAATAAATATTTTGTATATTCCATCTTCAAAATAGATTTCCTTATCTATTTTCTTTTGAAATTTTATTGTATCTGAGTCCCAATCTTCTTTTACAGTCATAAAAATCTTATCAACAGTTGTTAGTTCGTTGTTTTCATCTTTTATTGATAGCTCAAAATATGCACTATCTCCTCGAGTTAAATCTCTAATTACCATTATTCTTCCTCACTTTCATCAGATCCATCTATTGTAATTTAATAATTGTATTTTGGTCACATTGCCAGACCACGAAATAGTATTTTTTACCAACATTTAAAGAAAATTTGTCATAATCTCCTTCTACTAATCTATTTTTAAATCTAGTCCTTTATATATGCTTCCAATTTTTTCTGTATCTATACTTATATACTCCTGGTTTTCTCCCAAATCTATCACAAAAATTTGGTTTCCATTAAGATTCAAATTTATAGTACCAGTGCCATAAACCGTAATAATTGGCTTTGAATAAATGTTGCCATTATTTCTTACAATTATGTTTTGCTGTTCTGTGGCAATCTCTTCCTTTATTTTTTCGTCTCTTAAAAAAAAAAAAAAAAAAAAAAAAAAAAAAAAAAAAAAAAAAAAAAAAAAAAAAAAAAAAAAAAAAAAAAAAAAAAAAAAAAAAAAAAAAAAAAAAAAAAAAAAAAAAAAAAAAAAAAAAAAAAAAAAAAAAAAAAAAAAAAAAAAAAAAAAAAAAAAAAAAAAAAAAAAAAAAAAAAAAAAAAAAAAAAAAAAAAAAAAAAAAAAAAAAAAAAAAAAAAAAAAAAAAAAAAAAAAAAAAAAAAAAAAAAAAAAAAAAAAAAAAAAAAAAAAAAAAAAAAAAAAAAAAAAAAAAAAAAAAAAAAAAAAAAAAAAAAAAAAAAAAAAAAAAAAAAAAAAAAAAAAAAAAAAAAAAAAAAAAAAAAAAAAAAAAAAAAAAAAAAAAAAAAAAAAAAAAAAAAAAAAAAAAAAAAAAAAAAAAAAAAAAAAAAAAAAAAAAAAAAAAAAAAAAAAAAAAAAAAAAAAAAAAAAAAAGCAGTTCTAAACCTTATTATCTCAAAGTCA
>VOFC01006849.1_pt1 | contig 11472 bp, 19 predicted proteins | sample 5384161 | NCBI WGS metagenome assembly VOFC01 (sample SAMN12384722, study PRJNA508395) | human gut metagenome | isolation source: healthy gut B | host: Homo sapiens | reverse complement strand
TATTGCTATGGGATGCTCCTAAAAACTACCAGATCAGTACGTTCTCTAAGCATCATGATCAAGTAGGGGAGAAGTTGACAGAACTGAAAAATATCATAATTAAATATTGCCCTGCCAAGGCGAACGAAAATTTGCTGAATGCAGCCCTTTTGATATTTATGTTGTGAGGCGGATTGGAATCCTTATTGCAAAGGTTGAAGATTATATTTTTGTTCCTGCCATTCTGAAGTTGGAAAGGAGGATAAGAGAAAAAATGAAAAATAACGAAGCCATTCGAATTGCGATCGCCGAAACCTCAGTGATTATCCGGGGTGGGCTGACCGCTGCATTGAAGCGTCTTCCTAATGTGAAGGTGCAACCTATAGAATTACTTTCTGCTGAGAGGCTTTGCATGATTGCTTGCGTACACAATGCCCTGAAATGTTGATTGTAAATCCTACTTTTGGCGATTATTTTGACGTAAATAAGTTCCGGGAAGAAACTGCCGGTAAAAAAATACGTTTGATTGCTTTGGTCAGCTTCTTTTGTAGATGCCTCTTTGCTGACTAAATATGACGAGTCGATCTCCATATTCGATGATCTGGAAACTCTTTCCAAAAAATTGCCGGTTTGTTGGATATGTCTTCGGCAGAGGATGAAGCTGGATAGTCAGGACGCACTTAGCCAACGGGAGAAAGAGATAGTGATCTGTGTGGTGAAAGGTATGACGAATAAAGAGATTGCGGAAAAATTGTTTTTATCGATTCATACAGTGATTACTCACCGGAGGAATATTAGCAAAAATTGCAAATACACAGTGCAGCTGGTCTGACTATTTATGCTATTGTAAATAAGCTTGTTACGCTTAATGATGTGAAAGATTTGTAACTACTGAAAGTGTTATAAAACACAAAACCGTTTGCGTACACGAAAATATTTTTGTACCTTTGCAGTGCAGTTGAGAAACTGTTAGTTTATAAGGTAAAAGAAAAAGGTTAAAGGTATTAGATTTGACAATTTAAGGTATTAATGGTTTTTTTAGTGTTCAATAGGAAATTTTTAATAGAAGGTAAAAAAGGATAACGATAGGTAACACGTTTTTAGGTAAAAAGAAGATTAGTTTTCAGGAAAAAAGAGGTAATGAGAAAGAAAAGCCCCCAAAGGCTTTTTCTGATGCGAGGCGAGTGGTTCCATAGAAGGAATTAGCTCGTTTTTTTATTTGGGGGAACAGATTAACGGAGTTATGTTTCCTGGATTAATAAAAACCTAAAGTCTGTGCAATCTGTGCTTAAAACAAAAAAAATCCCGACGAAATCGCTTCGGCGGGACCCTATTTCATTTTTACTTAAATGTGGCTACGTAATAAAATTATGACTAATTAATTCAATTCTGATACTGCAAAGATAAAGCGTTTCAGTGGGTGTCACAATCACCTTTATAAGGTATATTGCGTAGCTGCTCTCACTATTAATAATTACCGGATACTGTTTTTTCCACCTTTTTCCATTCTTTTGTTTCAAAATCATAGGTTTTGATAACTTTTGCAGGACATCCGGCACATATATAGAATAGCTGGTACGGAATGGCTGACTACGCTTCCGGCAGCTACTACACAGTGCTTCCCTAAAGTTACTCCTGGAAGAATAACTGAGTTAGCGCCTACCCATACGTCATCTTCAATAACAACGGGCTGTGTGTTGACCCCTTGTTCGTCGATCATCTTTTTCACATCCTGATAATTATGATTGAGTCCTGTTACGGTCACATTTTGGGCTAGATTAACGTGATTGCCGATATTGACCGGACCTATAATCGTATTTCTTAATCCGACACGGGTATAATCTCCGATAGTCAAATCACCAACTGCATTATTAAGGCAGGAGAAATCTTCAACCACAGAATATTTTCCTAAAAGAAATGGTTGAAAGGAGGAAGATCTTTGCGTACACTCCGATAGATCACAGAGCCTTTTTCCGCGTTTCAGGTAGATGAAATCAAAGAGGCGTATCCACCAGTTTGGACGAGTTTTGACAGGATGCATAATAAGCCGATACACTGCTTGCTTTAAACTGGGTTTTTCTTTAATTCGTTGCTTAAATGTCTTTTTCTCCATATTGAATGTTTTTTTCTTTTTGTCTTCCACCAAATAATCCGGAATAGCCAGACTATAAGTAACTAGTAGGCCGAAGAGTATAAGTTTTACCCAGCCGATAGATAATGCCCAGTTATATCCTGTAATCAGCAATGTCCATACACTGACGAAGATACACATTTTTAGCGGAGAAGGTATCAGATGCTGTACTATTCGGTTACAGAAATTCCAGTTCCCTTCCAAAAAGCGAAGGGAAGAAATAAGAGGCTGTCTTTCGGAGGCGTCTCCTATATGGGTGAACCGGACTTGATTGACAGTATACAATAGCATCCGGAAGGTAGTCAATATATACATTCTTCCGAAATAACTTCCGTTCGATATTGGTTTTAGAGCTTCTCAGATTGTTTTGCAACCATTCCAAGTCGATAGCCATATTGGTTCCGGATAAGTTAGACGACAGTCCGAATTGTGTATTTCCAGCTCTGAAAAGGCTGTTCTTTATTTCTTTACATATAGCACGGAAACGATTACAGAAACCTTTGCGATTTTCAATAACTGTGTGTAATTGAATGGCTTGTATTCCGGCATCATACGCATTGTAGATTTTCTCCAGAAAGAGTGGAGACAGAGAAATGGCTGTGTTTGATAAGATAAGGACCAGTTGATAGTGTTCTTTGTCAAGAGTATTGATTCCTTGATGCAAATCGTTGTATGTGAAGAATTCGTAAGATTCTTCACGATAGATTACGGGAAGCGGACTTTCTTCCGAACGAGGATAGCACAATGGTATTTCTTTTCAGCTTTTGGATAGACAATGCGCTTGAAGTGCGATGCAACTGCCAATACAAAGAGGTATAGAATAACAATCCCCACGAAGAAGAATACCAGGTCATCTATTATGTAAATGTAGGTGCTCATCGTCTGTAAAAGGTTATACGTTCTCTTTTTGAATAAATGCAGTAACTGTTTTCAGAATAATTTTGATGTCCAACCAGAAAGAGAATGTCTTTTTGCATACTTGATATCCAACTGTTTTGCGTTCTTCCGCAGATAACTTACCCGCTTCACCTCTTTTTCTTACTTGCCATAGCCCGGTAAGTCCTGCCGGTCCCATAAAGCGGTCGATATGTTCATCACTAGTTAGTAATTCGGCTTCGTAGAGTGGGAGGGGGCGATTACCTACTATGGACATATCTCCTTTTAAGATATTAATAAGCTGTGGTAATTCGTCAATACTATATTTACGAATGAAGCGCCCTACCTTCGTTATTCTAGGATCATTTTCCAACTTGACAAAAGCATTACTTTCTCTCTTTCGATTTTTTGTGAATATAATCTTCTTCCGGAAATAACGAAATCATCAGATATCAGGAGAATTTCTTCTTCGTCCACTTTTTGAATTTCTTCGGTCTCTTGCTCTTCTCCCAAATATCTTCTTCTTGTTCTTCCTCTTGCTGATACTGGTTGAGCGTATTGAAATCCTTCAAATGTTTGTCGGCATCGGTATACATGGACCGAAATTTGAGAAAATCAAAATCAGATAATTGCTTCCTACACGTTTGGATTTGTAAATAATAGGACCTTTGCTTTCTAGGCGGATAGCCAGTGCTGTGAGTATGAGAAGTGGGGGAAAGACATAACAATGCCATTCCTGAAAAGACGATATCAAAAGCTCTTTTCCATAAAGGTAGGCGGAAAGCATTCAAGTTTTGCGTCTTGAGTTGAAGTGCCTGTATCTTTTTGATCTTTTCTATGTTTCAGGAAGGTTGACAGAGCCTGCAAGGATTCCGGATTCGTTTCGTATTTAATGGTATTATTTATACCGGCTTTGAGATATTCTGGGGCTTCTTCTTTAGATAAAGAATCAATGACGAGTACCATATAAAGTCCCGGGTACTTTTTTGCGCATATAATGAATATTAACAATATCTTGGGATAGATTTATCTGTTCGAAAAAAACAGAGCTGTATCGTATTTTTCCCGTATCTTGTCTAGTACCTTAATTGCTTGATTACAATTAGATGCTGCATAAAATACCCCTATGCTAAGTTTAGAGAATAGGTTTATAGTCTTTGCTATCTTTGCCTATGTAAACAAAAATATTGCATATAGAGGATCTGGTGTTAATCGATAATCTTTTGATTCGAATTTTGAGTTCTAGTGGATTGAATGGCTTTAAAATATAATCTTCCGCTCCTTCTTCCAGCAATCTGATTCTTTCGGTTGTACTTTCTTCACTAGATAACATAACGATAGGTATTGACTTGAATAACTCGTTATTTTTCATATATCTTAGAAATTCGTCACCTGTCATTAACGGCATACGGATGTCTGAAATGATAAGATCAGGTACGTTACCTTCATTCAGCCATTCTATTGCTTTAATGGGATCTTCCAAATAGGTAAAATCATAATCCTTACCTAGGTATATACCGGCAACTTTTCCAATAGTCGCTTTATCATCGACTAGTAATATTTTTTCTTCATACGAATAGACCTTTCTATCGCTTGCTTTGTTATTGATTTATAGATTAGCTTACTGTCACAGATTATTTATGACAGTTTGCAAATATAGATATTATTTTAGAATAATCTCAATATTGACAAGTAAAATTCGTGATATATATTTATTTTATCTAATAAATTTCAGTGCGATGTTCTAATAGAAAAACACGGATTTCATATTGATGAAATCCGTGTTATCAATAAATATTTGGTTGTTATTTGTACACTTTAGATGAATCGAATGTTTTCCACCATTCCTGATTCTTAACACCACCGCTAGTTACCCAATCTGTAAACAAGGAATAAACAGTTTTTATATTTACATATTCTAAAGCCCACTTGAAGTCAGTAGGGACCATGATTCCCCATGCCAGATTGTCTTTACTGATGTAATATTTTTACCGGAAACAGAACTATTATCATTATTTCCTCCAAATAAATCAGTATTAGCTAGTTTGGTTGGTTGATAGCCGATAACATGAATTTCTTTACGATTATTTCTATTTCCTTCCACAAAAATGAAAACATTCAGTTTGTTGATGTTTAATTCATCCGGAGAAATCAGATTGCTGAGTTTTTATGGTGAAACTGATGTTCTTAACATTCGTATTGTTTGAATGATTGGCAAAGGTGTTAATTTGTTCATACCGATCTCTTCCCAATGCTTTGTGCGCATCGTCGAATAACGGAATAACTGCATAATCTTGTCCGTTCTCAATCTTATTACTGTTCAGGTTGAAGCTTTTGATAAAGAGAGTTGTCACTAAATTCAACAGGTTGCATAATTGCGCTGGCAGGAACACCGTCCAACATGATAGCAGCTCCAATACTTTTAGTAGCTCCGGTAGCGGCTAAATCGATGCTTAATTTGAATTCTTCCACTTTATTATTCTTATTGAGAGAAATCGTTCTTTCTTTGATAATCATGACTAAATCATTCATATCATAGTCTCCATATAATGGCCATTGATCTTCAAATAAATATGCATAATTATGTGTATCATCCACTATGATCGGGAATTTAGGTTCCTCTGGTTCTTCTCCCTTATTTCCTTCGTTCTTTGTTCCTGTACAAACTTCGATAGTTACTTTGGATTCTCCTATTTTTGTAATATATGCGCGTTTTGTACATGAAAATTAGTCCAATGTGGACTTTTCTCTACATGATTATCTGATTCAATAGCCAAATTGCCGTCATAAGTAAATCCTTGACCGGCTATAATGGGAGATTTTATCATAGAGGTGTTTTCACCTTTTCCATAGAACGTAGCATAACCAGGAGGTATATCCAGTCTTGTAGTTGCTTCCAGCATAGAGCCGTTATTCAAGTTAACAACTCCGTTTTGGAACTCCATTTTAGGTGCCTTGATATATCCTTGGGTTAAGTTTAACTTAATTCCGTTTTGCGTAGAAGGAAATAGTGGCTTCCATACTGCAACTATTGTTGACGGTAGGATTAGTGAAACTGATCGTCTCAAAAATGATTATATTTTTGTTTGTGATAACAGTATCTGAGTTTGCAATCATTTTTTTCCATAAATCTCTCCGTTATTTTCTAATGAGAAATTAGACGGAAGGTTAAACTCTCCTTCAAGTTCAATCTTATTGTCGTTGATAATTTGGGTATTTGAATTAATTGCTATGTCCTTGCTTGTTATAGTACCTCCGTTGTAGAGTGTAGCTCCCGAATGTAATGTCATAGTGTTTGTAACTGATACATTACCCCAGTTTCTTAATGCCTGCAGGTGCTCCGTTAGTAAATGATATATTTTCGGCTTCAACGTTTCCTTCATCCATGACAGTCAGCATGGAGTTTCTTATAAAAAGTCATCACTCCGGATGCTTTTATTTTAGCATTGTCCATAACAATGATTTCAATACCATTCTGGAACTGGAATGTAGTCGGAATTGTCCATGTTGCATCAACGTAAACTTTGGTTTTAATCTCACCGTCATATCCGTCAAATTTGAATGTACCGTTATAGTCAGAGGTAATTTTATAGGAAGCGTCACGCAGTAAAGTTGTTCCTTGCATTTCTGTAATTTCTTTTTGCTTCACTTGGTATGGAAGTATAAACCGGTTTCTCGGGTGAAACAGCTCTTGTGGTAGCGGTACGGCTCATTAACACTCTGTTTTGAACAGCAGATTCTTGATAGTAGAGTTTACAGGTAAAGTTGTCATTATCTTCTGGCACATCAAACAGATATACCTCTACACGTCCTCTGGGATCAGTCTGCTTTATATAAATACCTTTTTTGCGTAGGTAGCAGAGTGATAGCAGCTGTAGCTTTAAAGTTATTCTCTTTATTTGCTGTCCTTGTAGCCAGTACAGATGCGTTTTCATTAGTAAAGGATCTTCTGTATATATTTCTACTAAGTAGGAATATAATCCCTCCTTCTTCATCTTTAACTTCGACTGTGACATTTTCTGTTTTGATTGTGCTCCAATCAAAACCATCGGAGCAGCAAAACCGTCTCCCATTGGGTTGGACGTTTCGTAGGAGGATCATACAAATCCTTTCCCGAGTCAACACAACTAAACAGGATACCTCCATTGCTATTGCAATGATTGGCATGAAATGAATTGTTTTTCATCATAATTAATATTGCTTGATTGTTTGTAACCAAATCTAATGCAAAAATAGCCGCATGTTTTATATTTAGGCTGTATTTTCTGTTATTTTATGTAGGAAAAACAATTGAATTTCCGTTTGGTTCTATTTTAGCTCTAGTAGGTGCGATTAAGACTTTTTATATGATAGAAAAATCCCTTGATTTTCAAATCTACAGATATATCAGATTTGAGAATCAAAGGATTATAATAATCGAATTTGTCTTAAGACTTGGTGATTTCTCCTATTAAACAGGAGTTCATTTTGTATCGTATATCTTTGTTGGGCAGTCCGTGTCCCAATAGAAACATTAGTTTTGTTATAGCACATTCGGGAGTACTGTCGTATCCGCTGATGACGCCTGCTTGCAGCAATTTCAGTCCGGTTTCGTAGCGTCCCATTTCGACTGCTCCGGAAGCACATTGTGTGATGTTAACAATGATAATTCCACGATCAGTAGCCTCTTTTAATTCCCGGATGAACCATTCTTTTTGCGGTGCATTTCCTGATCCGAATGTTTTCATCACGACAGCTTTCAATCCGGGAACATGAAGGAGTGAAGTTACAATACTCTCTTGAATGCCAGGGAAAAAGGGTTAAAATAACCACATTGTTATCAAACAGGTAATGCGGCTTTAACGGCTTTGTCGGGGTCTGGTTTACGAATGAGGTTGGGCTCGTATTTAATATGTATGCCAACGCGTGCCAATAGGCGGGTAATTGAAAGAGCGGAAAAGCATTAAAGTTTTCTGCATTGATTTTGGTGGTACGATTACCACGCATCAGATGATTTTCAAAAGAAAATGCATACCTCCGGAACGATAGCAGTTGCCATCCGGATTTTTTGGCAGCAGCGATTTCAATAGCAGTGATGAGATTTTCTTTCCCGTCTGTACGCAAAGTTCCGATAGGGAGTTGGGAACCGGTGAGGATCACAGGCTTGCTCAGATTTTCAAGCATAAAACTTAAGGCGGAGGCAGTATATGCCATTGTATCTGTTCCATGAAGAATGACAAAACCGTCGAAGTAATCATAATTGTAATTGATGATTTTTACCAGTTTTGCCCAGTAAGCAGGCTCCATGTCCGAAAGAATCGATAGGAGGTTAAATTGATAGGAGGAAATGCGATAGTTGAATCTTTTTGAGCTCAGGAACGTGCTTGAGCAAATGATCGAAGTTGAAATTTTCAAGCGCACCTGTCTCTGGGTTCTCTATCATTCCGATGGTTCCACCCGTGTAAATTAACAAAACGGAAGGAGTTTCTGCTCTCATAATTGTTGAATTACTGTTAAAACATTGGCAAAGATACGGATTAAATGCGAATAATGAGTGCTAAACGACGAATTATATAAAGTTGGAAGGACAAGGCTATAAAATATCTATGTTGCATTTTTGCGATATGTAGTATGAAAAAATGTCCCCATCTTTGGGGCAGGTTGGACGAAGTGTCCGGCTTTAAATAAAAAACGAAAGAGAAAATGAAAAATGACCGGTATTTTCCGTTAGAAATCTGTTTTTGGGCAGGCGACAATTTGAGCGTCATGATGTATCAGACAGGGGGAGTGCAACTTGTAGGGATTTATGTGTTGTTGCTGTATCTGTGTGCAAAGAATGACTACAGCAAATCAGTGGTTAATAGTATGCAAAAACCAGTGGAAAAAAGTGCAGTGGAAAAAAACTCTGAAACGCCGATGGATAAAGGGCAAAAACCGAATGAAACCCAAGAGAGTAGAGTAGAAGAGAAGAGAAATATTACTATTGTTGTAAACAACAGCAGCAATATTGGCGAGGAAAGGAAGACTGCTGCTGTTGTTGTTCGGACTTTGGATTCGGTGAATGACAGGGGCAACGAGATTGTCAGCCCACGCCTCGATCCTGTTCAGTCCACGTCTTGTTTTTGTTCAGCTCACGGCTCGTCTCTGCTCGTCCCACGGGTGAAGTACGATCTCCCCACGGCTTGCAGAAATAGCCCCACGGTTTGCGGAAATAGTCCTGCGGCCTGTGGAGATTTTCATCCGAGGCTCTTACTTCAGGGCTTCTTTCAGTCTGGTAATCGCCTTTTCCGGGTCTTTTTCTTCTTCGAGCAGAGTGACGAACTTACTGCCGATGATAGCTCCGGATGCGTGTTCGCAAGCTGCTTGAATGTTGCTTTATTGGAGATACCAAATCCCACCATCAACGGATTGTTCAGATGCATATCTTCAATCTTTTTTTGAAGTAAGCCCGTTTTTGTTCGTTGAAATCTTGTTGCGCCCGGTGGTTGCTGCTGATGAAACCATATAAATAAATCCGTCGGTATGTATCTATCTCGCGTACCCGTTCTTCGCTGGTTTCCGGTGTGATGAGCATAATCACTCTGATGTTATAGCGTTCGGCAATGATACGATAATGTTCTTGGTAATCACGGAAAGGGAGATCAGGGATAATGACGCCGTCGATACCACATTCCACACATTTACGGCAGAAATTCTCAAATCCGAATTGCATGATTGGGTTTAAATATCCCATAAGCACAAGTGGGATTTTTACGTCCTTGCGAATATCCCGTAATTGTTCAAAAAGGAGTTTTAGAGACATACCATTGCGCAATGCCTGCGTAGCGGCATTCTGAATAACAATGCCATCTGCCATCGGATCACTGAAAGGAATGCCGACTTCAATCATACTCACCCGTGCTTTTCGAGCGTGCGGATTACATCAGCGGTACCATCCAAAGTAGGAGTACCGGCACAAAAATAAATAGAAAGTATGTCTTTCTTGTTGCTATTGAAAAGTTGATTAATTCTATTCATGACGTTGGAATTTTTAGATTATGATTTTAATTCGTTTAAAAATGTCCGGATACGCTCCGGATCCTTTTCTCCCGGTTTCAATTCAAAACGGCTGTTGAGATCGTATCCGGCAAGCCGGGGATGCTTGAACTCTTTCAGGGCATTGGCACTGTATGAGTTAATGCCTCCACTCAAAAAGGAAGGGTACATGTCCATTGTACATATCCAGAATACTCCAGTCGAATTGATTTCCCGAACCACCATACTGTTCGCATTTGGTATCGAACAGAAAAAAGATCACAGACTTTTTTTCGTAGTCATATACCTTTCTCAAATCTTTGGGACGGTCTACTGAAAAGGCCTTGATGATTTTCAATCCAGTGGAATGTAAGGACCGGCAGTATTCCGGTGATTCATTTCCGTGGAGCTGTACATAATTCAGTCCGAAACGATCAGCATACATGCTGATTGTCTGCTTGTCTTCGTTGACGAAAACTCCGACACGCCGGGCATGAATGGGCAAGTAAGCCGGAAGCTCGTAGACATATCGGGGAGATTTAGGATAGAAGATGAATCCCAGCATATCTATGCCTTCGATAGACTCTACGTCCTGTATGTTTTCAGCTTCACGCATACCGCATACTTTGATGATTTTTCCGTTGATCATAGGGCTGTCCGTTTTGAATAATTAGTTTATTGAATTGCTTGCAGGAAATTCTGTAAGGTTTCTCCCGGTTGCTGTGTTTTCATAAATGTTTCACCGATCAGGAATCCCTGGAATCCGGCTGCCCGAAGGCGTTTTTACTATTTCCGGATCGGAGATGCCGCTTTCGGATACCAATACAGCATCTTGGGGAAGCTGTCCGGCCAAGCGGAAAGAGTTTTCTACATCAGTGAAGAAAGTACCCAGATTACGATTGTTGATTCCTACCATATCTATTTTCTTGTCGATGTATATTAATTCTTCGGAGCTATGAATCTCCAGAAGAACTTCCAGACCTAGTTCATGAGCTTTTTCTGCAAGTTCATTACATTTCTCCGGTTCTAATGCGGCTGCGATAAGAAGTACGGCATCGGCACCGACAATTTTGGCTTGATAAAGCTGGTATTCGTCAATGATGAAGTCCTTCCTAAGAATGGGGATCTCTACCAAAGGGCGTGCAGTGGATGTCCTTCAGGCTTCCTCCGAAAAATTTTCGTCGGTGAGGATGGAAAGGGCAGAAGCTCCTGCTGCTGCATAGAGGGAACAATTTCTTCCGGGCATGCTTCTTCCTTTATCCATCCTTTGATGGAGACCGACGCTTGAATTCAGCGATAATACCCGATGCAGACGAGGCTAATGCCTGCTTCATAGAACGAGAGGTCGGAACTTCGCTAATACCTTCCTGTAATTGTTCGATGGAGATAGCCTGCTTTTGCAGGTCAACTTCAAATCGTTTGTTGGCTATAATCTCTGATAATATATCTTTCATTGATGTGGGATTATTAATTGTAAATGATGGATTTGCAAA
>VOFC01002904.1_pt1 | contig 11482 bp, 19 predicted proteins | sample 5384161 | NCBI WGS metagenome assembly VOFC01 (sample SAMN12384722, study PRJNA508395) | human gut metagenome | isolation source: healthy gut B | host: Homo sapiens | reverse complement strand
ATCGAACACCGTGATATCCTTGCCGGAGTGCAAAGCTGTTGGACTCTTTAAAGCGCCTCCGCCCTCGATATCGACGTCAAACAGATGCACTTTCCTGTGGCGCGATCTGCTCTCCGTTTTCGTCAAACACAAAGCAGGTGTTATAAAGCTTATCGCCGCACTTTTCCGGCACAGAGCCGCCGACAAGTATAAACTCCGTTTTTCCCCAGCGCGACATGGCTTCCCTGCTCTCGCCGTTTTTCGCTGTCGGCGAAGGCATGGAAATACTTTTTTAGAATACGGGCAGTTCCACATTTCCGGCAGAAGCGACAAGCTCCGCGCCGTTATTTGCGGCCTCGCCGATCATTCTTTCCGCTTTGTCAAACGTCTTTCCCTTTATCCGTTTCCGTGCGTATCAAATAATAACGGCAACTTGAATTTCGGTTTCATACCCTCACCTCACAGGCAGTTTTTTTCCAGATAAGCGACTATGTCAAATTCCTCGGTCGGCGCGTCCTTGCGCAGATACAGCGGATGGTGCGGATGCCCCTTGACCGAGCGCTTACCGGCACTGTGCCACTTTGCGCCGTACTTTCGGCCGAGAGATACCATGTCGAGAACGCAGTCTTTCCAGATACGGGCGCTTTTCTAACTTATCGTGCCCCATGCCGCCCATACCGACGGCGACACGCCCTCGCCTACATTTTTTTAATATGTATTCAAACGCGCGCATATTCTCGCGGTGCAGCGTTTCGTTGAGCGTCAGATCCATATCGTCAGGGGTCTGTCGCCCTCTGGGCATAGACATTGAACATTATCCAGCTGTCGTAGCCGTTTCCGGCGGCAATGCGCGACACGCTTTTTAGCGTGTTGTCAAGATCATCGGGCGCGGCAGTCGATGGGTTTATGCCGATGCAGATGAGCGGATCGCTTCCGCGAGTTCCGAGAATATATCGGTTCGGTATACGGGAACATACAGCCACTTTTCGGCATCATAGTCCCCCCTGCCGCCGGACGATGCAAGAGCATCGTCAAAGCTTACGATATCAAGAAGGCTGCTTTCGCAGGTCGGGACGTGCATTACTTCACGGCCTCAAGCAGGAGCGTCAACTCTGTCGGTATCCTCCCAGCGCACGCCGAGATCGGTGCGGCCCATGTGACCGTAAGCTAGCAAGCTTTCTATAAATGGGCTTTGTAAGCTCGAGGTCGCGGATGATCGCGGTCGGGCGCAGGTCAAAAGACCTTATTGACGGCCTGAGCAAGCTTCTCGTCGGAGACCTTGCCGGTTCCGTAGGTATCAACCATGACGGATACGGGGCGAGCTATGCCGATGGCGTATGCAAGCTGAACAAGGCACTTGTCGGCAAGACCGGCCGCGACGATGTTCTTTGCAACATAGCGAGATGCGTATGCTGCACTGCGGTCGACCTTGGTGGGATCCTTGCCGGAGAATGCACCGCCGCCGTGAGGTGCGCTGCCGCCGTAGGTATCTACCGATGATCTTTCTTCCTGTGAGTCCGGAGTCGCCCCTGAGGTCCGCCGATGACAAAGCGGCCGGTCGGGTTTACATAATACTTGGTTGCTCTCGTCTATAAGCTCGGCAGGAACGCTGGGCTTTATAACAAGCTCGACCATATCGTTTCTGATCTGCTCAAAGGCTTACGTCGGGAGAATGCTGAGTAGAGAGAACAACGGTGTCAACGCGCACGGGCTTGCCTGCATCGTCGTACTCCACGGTGACCTGAGTTTTGCCGTCGGGACGCAGATAATCGACAAGGCCGGATTTTCTGACGGCTGTGGGGCGCTTTTGCGATCTTGTGCGAAAGGCTTATTGCCAGGGAGTCGAACACGTATCGGTTTTGACGGGCAGATTTCCGCCCATGCCGCGTTAAAGCACTTGACAATACGTCAGTATTCTCTGCGAGTCTTTGCCTTGCCTGAACAAAAATCTGCTCCGGCAAAACTGCGAGCACCTGTCGGATGTGCTTTTTTCGAGATATTTTCGGCTTTCTTTGATGCAGGTGGGCTGGCGCCCATCAAGACAAAAAAGGTGAAAATAGCCGGAAGCTTCGTTGTTGGATACGCTGCCACGGTCTTGAAGTGCAGACAACGCGCGGAGAAAAATCAGACCGTGCTCGTCGTTATCGGCGAGGCCGACAGGCTCGATGCGGCATATATCGAGGATATGGAGATCGTCGAATATGTAAGAGCAATCACGCAGCCATATAAGCTTGCCGGGCACAAGGCGCCGAATGACAGCAGCGTAGTTGATGTCGGCGGCGTTAAGATTGGCGGCGGCACGTTTACGATGATAGCCGGCCCCTGCTCGGTCGAGAGCACTCAGCAGATAATCGACATAGCCCGAGAGATAAAGTCCGCCGGAGCACAGCTTCTGCGCGGCGGCGCATTCAAGCCGCGCACTTCGCCTTACAGTTTTCAGGGCATGCGTGCCGACGGTCTTCCGCCGCTTATCGAGGCCGGGCAAAATGCGGCATGCCGACAGTCAGCGGGGTAACCGATAAGGAGCATCTTCCGCTCTTTGACGACGTTGACATCATACAGGTCGGCGCAAGAAACATGCAGAACTTCGAGCTTTTAAAGGCGCTCGGAAAGCTTGACAAACCGGTGCTTTTAAAGCGCGGATGGGCAAAAAACACGGTCAAGGAGCTTCTGACCTCGGCAGAGTACATAATGAGCGGTGGAAACGAACAGGTTGTGCTGTGTGAACGCGGCATACGCACATTTGAAACCGCAACGCGAAACACGCTTGATCTGTCGGCAGTAGCTGTGATAAAGGATCTGAGCCGGCTGCCGGTCATCGTCGATCCGAGTCACGCGACGGGGCACGCAAATTTGTTGAACCCATGGCGCTCGCCGCAGCGGCCGCCGGAGCGGACGGGCTGATGATAGAAGTTCATGACGATCCGGCGCAGTCAAATGTGATGCGGCGCAGGCCGTGACTCCGGCGCAGTTTGCCGTTATTGCCGAAAAAATCAGCGCACTGCGCAAAGCAATTTTCTGAACATTTTCTCATAAATAAACTTCTTGACATCGCCGGTGGGCTATGCTATTATATTTCAGCGGCAATGTGCAGAAGTACCCAAGAGGCCGAAGGGGCTCCCCCTGCTAAGGGAGTAGGCGTCTAAAAAGCGCGCGAGGGTTCAAATCCCTCCTTCTGCGCCACGAAAAAGAGCACACATTTGTGTGCTCTTTTCAATAGTTGAATATTCGGAGAGTTATCGAAGTGGTCATAACGAGGCGGTCTTGAAAACCGTTTGGGCTCACGCCCACGTGGGTTCGAATCCCACACTCTCCGCCAGACATTGTAAAAATCCCGAAGTCGTTGAAACTTCGGGATTTTCTTTATTTATCAATGGTTTGCGGCGTTTTTGCGCCGTATATTTTCTAACGTAATCATACAAAAATTAACGTAGATATACACGTTTTAACTTGCAATTTTACGTCAAAATTTACGACAACTTTGTTATGCGTTTTTGAGGATGCTTATTGCTTTCTTGATTGCCATGTGTTCGCTCTCGCAGCCTGCGGTTTTTAGCATCTCTTCGAGCTGTTCTATAGCGTGCTCGCTCTCATCGGCGCGGCTGTAATTCCTGCGGCTATATCCGTCATCCCGGCTATAACGCCCCATGCTGTCGCGCTTGTAGCTGTTGCCTCGCATAAAGCCTTCTGCATCCCATTCGCTTCTACGGCTGTATCCGTCGCTCATGCAGATCTTATCGATGTTCTTTATGCTGTGCACAATCTTGTCGATAATGTCGCGTGTTGCGTTCTGCACAGTGTTGCGAGTATCGCAAGCCTGTGTCGCCATATCATAACGCACCTGAGCAATAGCCGCGCGGTTCTCACAGCAGCATTCCTGAGCCTGCATCTGCATTGCGTTCAGCTGCTGCATAAGTGCGGCCTGCTGATTGCAGCGCGACAGCTCGGAAGAGTAGAAGCCGTTTGTAACCGCCTGAGTGACACCGGCGAAGCCGTTAAAAGCATTCCCGTGTTCATGGCATAGAAGCCGTCACACAGGCCGTTGTTGACGCTGTCAAGCTTTCGCTCGATGTTTGCAAAGTCGGAAGTCAGAACGTATCCGTCCATCACTCCGCCATTGTTACCGCCCCAGCCGTTGCCGCCCCAGCCGAAAAGCACGATGAAAAGAGGATTATCCACCATCCGTCGCCGCCAAAACCGCCGAAGCCGCCGTTTGCTGAGGTTGGTGCAACCGGCATAGTCATTACCGGCGCATCAGAAGAAATCGCCATTGTTTAGTTTTTCCTTTCGATAGGCATTACCTGAGCGAAAACGAATTAGTCGTTGACCATCTTAACGATAACCAACACATTAACACCGAATACAATCTGTCTGTCATGGCCAAAACCGATAACAACCGCAAAAGAGATATTATATCCAAAATACAGTATACCTCCGCTTGCATAGTCGCGTATGTGCAAGGAAAATACCGTGTGCGGCTTTTTCTTCGCACCGACATTAAATACTTTCTACAGGAGTATGGCACAAGTCCAGAACGCAGAGCCGCTATCATGTCCAAAACCGTACCGGGAGGGCGTCCGAATTACGGGCAATTTGAAGAGCGCTATACATGCTGCAACAGCAATGAGCTTTTGGCATGCCTGCGTCGTGAAGCACTCAGGACAAGGCGTCATACTATACCTCTGCTGGAAAACCGACGAGGCTCGCAGTTATTAATAAGCGTCAGCAAAAGAAGGGGAGCGAAGCTCCCCAGCTGACGGTGCAAAAACTTGTATGGTTATTATTTTCACGCAGAGAAGTGTATGCAACCGGCAATCATGTCTATAAAGTTTTGGGTTATGGCGGTGAACATCTCGCCGATTCTGTTTTTAAGCTTTTTCGAATGTTCGTCAACATATTAATTTTGCAATTTATCATCCCTTTAAATCTTGGGCTTTTTCAATACTCTGCGCCGTCAAAACATGGGCTTATGCCGCGCTTTTTCTGCATAAATTCCAGTGCTTTTTGCCTGAGATTATTCTTTTCATGCAAAACTGGGGTTATTGAAAGGTTTATCGGTGTCAGCGCTGACGAGAGTCGAACACGTATCGGTTTTGACGGGCAGATTTCCGCCCATGCTGCGTTAAAGCTCTTGACAATACGACAGTATTCTCTGCAAGCTTTGCCTTGCCTGAACAAAAATCTGCTCCGGCAAAACTGCAAGGCACATGTCAGATGTGCTTTTCGAGATATTTTCGGCTTTCTTTGATGCAGGTGGGCTGGCGCCCATCAAGACAAAAAAGGCGAAAATAGCCGGAAGGGTACGCCGACAGGCGATATGGGTTCGGCTCTCGTCAGCTTAAGATCAAGATATGCCTGTTCCGTTACCTTGACGCTTGAATGACCCAGCAAGCGGCTGAGTGTATAAATGTCCATTCCGTTCATAAGTCAGCGTTTTGCGAAGTTATTGCGCAGGCAGTGAGGCGTGACATCTTTCTCAATTCTCGCCCGTCGTACATAGCCTTTGAAATTGGTTTCAAAACCGCTGACATTCACGGGCATTTTGCTTTTCTTCGTTGGGAACAGATACTCCGTTTCAAGGTATCTGTCTTTGTATTGCAGCCAGTTTCGCAGTATGCGCTCGGTCTTTTGAGAGAAGAAAGCGGAACGTTCGCGCTCTCCTTTGCAATATCTGCTTTATGGATATCTGCCGCCGTGCTATATTAATATCGCTCACCTTCAGCATTGAGCACTCCCCCAGTCTCATCCCCGTATCAATCATCAGCATTATCATTGTATAATCACGGTGCTCTGAAAAATATGATTTATCCATTGAATTTACAAGTTTTTTTGAACTCATCGTCTGTCAGGTAGTCCTTAGCTTTTTCTCGGAGCTTTAAGAAATTTCACTTTCTTCATTGGGTTTCGACTTATGTAATTTTCTTCTGCAAGCCAGCCAAAGAAAGCCCTGAGATTTCGCAGATAGTTGTTTATCGTCGTTGGGATTACAGGCTTTCTGTAATCGCGGCGGCGCTCGGGCTTATACAATGTCTTTTGCTCTGTGCCGCTGTAGAAAGAGTACTTCCCCCTCTTTCCTGTATGCTGATTATGTAGTGACGAATGCTGCTCTCGCTGACTCGTCCGACTGTTGATATCTTCAACTCGTCGCCGCACCAGCGCCGGAAAAAGCCGCAGCGATTGCTCATAGCTTGCCATTGTCTTTTTACTTAGCTGTCTGCTATGACAATAAACTAAATACTCGTCGATCATTCTGTCAAAATCATACTCTGTCATAAATAAAAACTCTCCTGTTTATCGGTGTGATTTCCACCAATAAATCAAGAGAGTTTATCGTTATGCGCTAAAACGGTTTATAGGTCTGTGGCGGCTTCAGCTCCGGGATTTCCGAAAGTTTATCGAAGCCGTGCCGCTTTTTTCCATCTCACAAGTCCTTGCGCTGCCGGGGTTTTCACCGCATTGCGCCCTGTTTTTTGACGCAGGGAAAGGCAGTCGGCTATCATGGCGATAAATTCGCTGTTTTTGTCGGGCCTAACTGCCGCTCCAAATTCTACCGTCAGGAGGCGGCGGAGAGCCGCAGCCGGGAGTGTACCTGTGAGAACTGCGGCAAGGCGTTCACCACAACAAGGTCAGATGTGAAATATTGCAGTGACGATTGCCGTTATCAGGCACAGATCAAGCGGCAGGGCGCACGAAAGAAAGCCTTGCGAGAGGCAAAGAACGAGCCTGCAGCGCCGGAGAAAGAAACGAAATCAGCATAAGATAAGATGCAAACGGCGGCTTGCCCCTTAATGGGCAGGCCGCCATTTTTTGCGCAGAAATGGAGGTACAATGAATCTTTTTGAAATTGTAAAATACGGCGTAAGCTGCCGGGAGGCGGCGGAGCGGTACGGTGTGGAGGTCAACCATTACGGCAAAGCCCTCTGCCCCTTTCACAACGACCGGCACCCCAGCCTGTATGTGGCCGGCAATCACTACCATTGCTTTGGTTGCAGGGAACATGGAGATGTGATCGACTTTGTAAGCAGACTGTTTCAGCTTTCGCCCTACGATGCAGCACGGAAGCTGATGGCAGATTTTCATCTCAGCCTGGATAAGCTGCCCAGCGCAGCGGCGCTCAGCGCAAAGCACACTCAGAATAGAACTGGAGTGGCACCGCTAACGCTGCGCCGCTCCGCTTAAATTTAAATTTTTCCTACATAGGGACTTTTTTGTGCTGTCCGTATAAATTGGGCAGTTCAACTTGCGATGGGGGCTTTTTTGCCCTGCGCATCCTCGACCATGCGGATTATCTGCGCAAGCGCGGTATCGCCTCCGACGCGTGGCCGTGAATACGATCAGCCCCTCGCCGTTAATGCTGCCGCCCGTGACTGTGCCGCCGATATCTAGCGTAACAGGCAGGCTCTCGCCCGTGAGCATACTAAGATCGGCGCTCGATACCCGGACGTGACCACGCCGTCACAGGGAAAGCGCTCGCCGGGGCGCACGCTTATAACATCGCCCACACGCAGCTCCGATACGGGGACCTCGCCGGTCTCACCGTGGCGCGTGACCAGCGCCGTCTCGGGCGCGAGCTCCGTGAGCGCGCGTATTGCATCCGAGGTGTGCCGCTTCTGCGCGCCTCGAGGTATTTCCCGAGCATGACGAGCGTTATTACGACCGCCGCGCTTTCGAAAAACAGGTTTTCCGCATAGCTCATGTCGCCGAGCGCGATCTTGATCGCGGCGTAGATGCCGTACAGGAGCGCCGAAAACGTACCGACGGCAACGAGTGTGTCCATGTTGGGGAGACCCTTCACAAGGCTGCCGAAGCCGTTTATGTAAAAGCCGCGCCCGCCGATGACGATAGGCAGGGTCAAGGCCAGCTGCACGAGTGCAAAGGTGAGCGGCGCGTGATGCGGCGACATAAAGCTCGGCAGCGGAAGTCCTGCCATGTGCCCCATGGACACATACAAAAGCGGCAGGGCAAAAACAATGCACAGTATGACGCGCTTTTTAACGCAGTTGAGCTCCGCGAGCTTCTGCGCGACCTCCCTTTTTGCGACGCTACGCCGCGAGCGCATCGGCAGAGATATACTCCTGAGCACCGAAACTAAGGCTCGAGACGAGCTCGCATATTTTGTCGGCGTCGAGCCTATCGTCATAGACGACGTCCATTTTCCGTCGTTAGATTTTACGGAAACGCTCTGCACTCCCTCCTGCCGGCTCATGAATTTTTCAAGGATCGAGGAGCAGGCCGCGCAGTGTATCCCGCTTATTTTAAATGTCTTTTCAGTCATGCTGTCTCCTAAAAAGTTAGCCTACGCTAATTCGTTCACATCTATATTACACTCTGCGGCGCAAAAATAAAGTGTCTTTTGAAAAAAGAAAAAAACCACACCAATCGCCCTCTCAGGGCGGCCGATGCGTTTTTTTCTCACATTTTATGCGAGAGTGTGGGAGAAAGCATACGACTGTAGATACAAGATTCAAATACATTTGATATCACGCATCCGCTCGTAATATAAACGATTTATAATTACTTAGATATTTTTCCAGAGGCGGGTTCCCCACGGGAGTTTAGAGGCATTTTGAATGCGCCTATTATGCAGAACACGCCAACGATACAGAATGCGGCTGCTCCGAACAAGCCGAGGGACAAGCTCTTTGTTATATCATAAATCAGCCCGTAAATCGGCATTGCTACCATTGCCGACAGTGCAGCGGAAGTCTGTACAACGCCATAAATGGACGCATAATCCTTCTTACCAAACAGTTTGCTGGGTAAGACTGCGGGCTGCGTACCGCCGGAAGATCCAGCAAATCCCATTATGATAATGCAGGCAATCAGTCCGATCAAAATTTTACCTGTCAAAACTGCGCCAACAGCAGAGAATGCAAGCAGAATCAGAGCGAGAATGGTGGTTTTTCTCTGCGCCGATCTTATCGTTGAATGCGCCAAACGCAAACGAGCCGATCAGAGTACCTATCATGGTGAAGCTGGCCAAGGAGGAGCTGAAAGTGATGTCATAACCGAGGCTGACTCCAAATGTGGGCAGCATCTGTGCAAAGCATGCCAGGAAAATGAGGAAGAACATGGATATGTAACACAAAATGAATGCGGGGGACTTGAGTGCTGTACCCGCAGGAACGCCAGATTCAGCTGCTGGATCTGTAGTTTCTGATACAGCTTCGTCTTCTGTTTCCTCTGCACCATATGCCTTCAGGCCCTTCATCGAAGGATGAGCTACAGCGATAAACGAGCCAATAAGTTCAAGAACCAGTGCAGATGCTCCAAGTACTACATACGCGACATGATATCCCGCCGATTTAATCACAATGCCGCCGACAATGCTGAATATAGCGCCAAAGATACCCGTCATTGACATCATTATGCCCATTGCCAGTCCCTGCTTCTTTACAAACCAATTAGTTATGAGCATCGGACCTGCCATATAAAACGGAATTGCCATTGCAAAAGCATAAATGATGCCGACAACATACCAGCACCAGAGTGCCGAGTACAGAGCATAGCTCATAAACAGTGCGCAGGCCACTACTGAGCACACACAATAAGGAGCGGTCGGAAGGGGAGCTTTTTTTTAACTATTTTTGCCCGCAAAAACCATAGCCACCATCATAGCCGCGGAGCTGACCGAAACATATCCGCTGAATGCACCGGTACCAAAGCCCTGCTCAGCGCAAACAGAAGCTATAAAGATACCCTGCGTATTGGATAAAAATGCCTTGGCCGCCGGCAATAAGCAGACATGCAGCTAAAAGCATCCGCCATGCCGGATGTTTACTTTTCTTCATAATTCTCTAATCTCCTATTTAATATGTAGGTTCTTCCCCAATCCTCGGGCACCCATGACTCAGGTGGGATAGGATCGCGATAAAAACCGTCCATCTGGCGATAAGCCATACGGTGACGGCTAATACGCCATACACCGTTTTCCTTAACAAAGTCCTCACAATAGACTGCCCAGCCCTCGCAGGTCTCGGCATCATCAAAGTAGCACATATGGTCTTCATATTGAAAAACTCCGCGTGCATGATCACTGTCAATAAACCATATCATGGGCTGATGCCCCATGTGCATTGTCTGCATGACACGATTACACCACTTTGAAACAAGAGCCTGTTCCCTCTTGTCCGTAGTTCCGGGATTGCCATTCCAATACTGAAAATCATCTGCGAAGAGTTCTGTTGCGTACTCCTCTTTTTTTTCATATCCATGCTCCACCAGTAGAAGTACATACATTCAGTACCTTCTGGTGTTCACAAAGAAGTTCAGGAGTATACTGCTGACGTCTCACATTTTTGATGACCTCGATGACCCAGCCTCTGAACTCTTCGTTAAAGGGTATATTAAAAGTTGCCATGTCGGTCTCCTTAGTAAAGTTTTCTCAATTCTGATAGAAAACGGGCGTGCCGAACCCGCTTTAATTCGTGTTACGGCACGCACAGCTTGCTTGTGTCAGTCACCGATAGCCTGGAGATCTGCCTCGATCGCATCGAGCATTTCTGTCCCATGCCTACCTGGGGGAAGGCTGCGAGAGACTTAAAAGGACATGCCATAGGTCATCGGGAAAGTGGGGTCGGCAACCAGCGCGGGATGGTGCTTAACAAGCACTGCCTTTGCGCGGGGATCGCTGACGAGCTTCTTAACTTTGTCGTTTACGGAAAATGCCATTTTGTTTCCTCCTATAGAATTTCTAGCAAAAACTTATGTTGCAGAACAGTTGTATAACAAACTAATCAGTCGCCGATGGCCTGGAGATCTGCCTCGATCGCGTCGAGCATTTCCTGCCCCATGCCTACCTGGGGGAAGGCTGCGAGAGACTTAAAGGACATGCCATAGGTCATCGGGAAAGTGGGGTCGGCAACCAGCGCGGGATGGTGCTTAACAAGCACTGCCTTTGCGCGGGGATCGCTGACGAGCTTCTTAACTTTGTCGTTTACGGAAAATGCCATTTTGTTTCCTCCTAAATGTAAATTTAATAAATTATGGGGCAGTGCCCGGTTTTTTAATTGTTGTCGGTGCAGGCAGTCAATTTAACTCTGCTGTGTATCAGTCGTCGAGCTGCTCGATATTGCAGTGGTTAAGCATACCACCGTCAATAAGGACGTCCTCACCATTTATGTACTTTGCGTGGAGCATAAAGTCTATAAGCTCCGCAGCCTCTTCAGGTTTTCCCATGCGACCTTCGACCGGACAGGTGCAGGCAAAGCCGGTTATGACACCAGGCATGAGCTTTTCAACGGCTTGGGGCATCGGAGTCCAGATCAGGCCCGGACTGATGCTGACTATACGCGCACCTTTTTCACTCATGCGGTCAATATTGGCCATGGTATACCATCGGGTAAAAGCGCTTGGAAACACTGTACGCCTCGGTGCCGTTTATCTCGCCGCCGCACGCATCAATAAGCGGCTGGAAATCACCGTTTAGTGCCGCTTTATACCGATCAACCAGCAGAGTATAATCGGCATAATAGCTGGACATTGAAGCAACATTCAGATAGCA
>VOFC01000817.1_pt1 | contig 11482 bp, 12 predicted proteins | sample 5384161 | NCBI WGS metagenome assembly VOFC01 (sample SAMN12384722, study PRJNA508395) | human gut metagenome | isolation source: healthy gut B | host: Homo sapiens | reverse complement strand
GTCCGGGCCCATTTCAACGTGCTGGCCTGGTCGGACGACGTGCAGGAGCTCCGGCATATCCGCAATGATGTGGGCAGCCAGCTCGCTCTGATGGAGTGCCGCCCGCGCCACAACACCGTGGACGCCGCCACGCTCTACTGGGCGGGTATGCCGGGCAATGCGGGGGATTTCCCCGCCGAGGAATCGTTCTACACGTTCATCGAGCCCGCGGTCTGTTTCTTCACGGAGGAAACCAACTATAAATCCTCGTCCAGTCCTTTCGGCATCAAGCTGTGCGACCGCGTAAGCGGCAGGCCCCTGCACCTGGACATCTCGGACGAACCGATGAAAAAAGGGATCATTACGAACAGGAATAAATTCGTGTTAGGCGGCTCGGGGTCAGGCAAGTCATTCTTTATGAATCATTTAGTCCGCCAATACTGGGAGCAGGGCACGCATGTCGTGCTGGTGGATACCGGTAACAGCTACCAGGGTCTTTGCGAGCTGATCCGGCGTAAGACCAAAGGTGAGGACGGCGTGTATTTTACCTATACCGAGGAACATCCCATCAGTTTCAACCCGTTCTACACCGACGACTACTATTTCGACGTGGAGAAGAAGGACAGCATCAAGACGCTGCTGCTGACACTCTGGAAAACCGAGGACGACAAGATCACGAAGACCGAGAGCGGCGAGCTGGGCAGTGCCGTGAACGCCTATATCGAGCGTATCCGCGCCGACCGGAATATCGTGCCGTGTTTTGACAGTTTCTACGAGTACCTGCGGGACGACTACCGCCGCGAGCTGGAGGAGCGGGAGATCCGGGTCAGCCGCGAGGATTTCAACATCGACAACATGCTCATCACCCTGCGGCAGTATTACAAGGGCGGACGCTACGACTTCCTTCTGAACTCCCGGGCCAACATCGACCTGCTCTCGAAGCGCTTCGTGGTCTTCGAGGTGGATTCCATCAAGGAAAACAAGGAGCTTTTTCCCGTGGTCACCATCATCATCATGGAGGCTTTCATAAACAAGATGAGACGGCTCAAGGGGGTACGCAAACAGCTCATCGTCGAGGAGGCCTGGAAGGCGCTCTCTACGGCCAATATGGCTGAATATCTGCGTTATATGTATAAAACCGTCCGCAAATACTACGGTGAGGCCATCGTGGTGACGCAGGAGGTCGAGGACATCATTTCCAGCCCGGTGGTCAAGGAGGCGATCATCAACAACTCGGACTGCAAGATCCTGCTCGACCAGCGCAAGTTCATGAACCGTTTCGACGCGATTCAGTCCTTGTTGGGGCTGACCGACAAGGAGAAGGCGCAGATTCTCTCGATCAACCAGTCCAACGACCCTTCCCGTAAATACAAGGAGGTCTGGATCGGTCTGGGCGGCGTTCAGTCGGCGGTCTATGCCACGGAGGTCAGCGTCCCGGAGTACCTGGCCTACACGACCGAGGAAACGGAGAAAGTGGAGGTGCAGCGGCTTGCCGGCGAGCTGGGCGGTGATATGGAACTGGCGATCAGGCAGCTCGCCGAGGGCAAACGTTAAAGGGAGGGCAGGCCATGTATCGCAAGTGTATCGGATCAGACCCCACGGCGGCGCGTTTGGACTTCGCGCTGTACGAGGTGGCGGGCGAGTGGGAAAGCCGCTCGGGTTCTCCCCGGGTTCGCATCTACCGCAACCCGGGACGCCGGGGCGGCGGTTTTTACGTGGAGGTGTCTTACAAGGACGGGACACGCTTCTCCCGTCCCGTGAGGAAGTATTGGGGAGGTATCCGTTACTTCGACCTCTACGGGTATGTCGCCCTGGCCTACGATGCGGGGCGCGAGGTGCTCCAGCTCTCCGCCTACGGGGATTATTACCGGGCGTCGGAATGACCGCCCAAGTATTCACGAATTAAATAATGAAAAGGATGAAACGATTGATTTTAACGCTGTTCGTGGGGCTTCTTTGCTTCACGTACCAGGCAAAAGCGCAGTGGACGGTCATCGACCCGTCGAACCTCGTTCAGAACATCAAGAGCGCGGTTCAAAGCTCGACCACGGCGACCAACATGGTCAAGTCGCTGCAAGAGAGTATCAAGATTTATAACCAGAGCAAGGCTTACTACGACGCCCTCAAATCGGTGCATAACATCATCAAGGATGCCCGGAAGGTGAAGCTGACGCTCGAAATGGTCAGCGAGATCACGGAAATCTACACCTCGGGATTCAACCGTATGGTTTCAGACCCGAACTTCACGGTGGACGAGCTGGCGGCGATCTCGGCGGGTTACGCCCGGCTGCTGGAGGAGGGCGGCGCGCTGGTGACGGAACTCAAGACGGTCATAACCGGCGGCAACGGCCTCTCGCTCTCGGACAAGGAGCGGATGGACGTGGTGGATCAGGTTTACACGAAGATGCTGGAGTACCGCAACCTCACGCGCTATTACACGCGCAAGACCATCTCCGTGTCCTTCATCCGCAGCCGCGAAAAGGGCGACGCGCACCGGGTGCTGGCACTTTACGGGAACCCGAACGACAGATATTGGTAACCTGAAAACGGAGGCAGTCATGGATTTCGACAATTTACACCAGGTTCTCCGGAACCTGTATCAGGAGATGATGCCGCTATGCGGCGACATGATCGGGGTGGCGAAAGGTATCGCCGGCCTGGGTGCGCTCTTTTACGTGGCTTACCGGGTATGGAAGGCACTGGCCAATGCGGAGCCTATCGACGTGTTCCCGCTCCTGCGGCCTTTCGCCATCGGCTTGTGCGTGATGTTCTTTCCCACCGTGGTTCTGGGGACGATCAACGCCGTGATGTCGCCCGTGGTGCAGGGCACGCACGCCATACTGGAGGGGCAGACGTTGGATTTGCAGGCATACCAGCAACAGAAGGACGATTTGGAAGCCGAGGCCCGCAGGCGCGAGGGCAAGGCTTGGTTAGTGGACGACGAGGTGTATGAACAACGGCTTGCGGATATGGGTATCACGGATTTGGGCGAGATTATCAGCATGTGGGCCGAACGCACGTGGTACGACATCAAGGCCGGTTTCCGGCAGCTTGTCCGGGACTTCTTCGAGTTGTTGTTCAACGCCGCGGGGCTTACCATCGACACGCTGCGGACATTCTTTTTAGTCGTGCTGTCGATTCTGGGGCCCTTGTCGTTCGCCCTCTCCATTTACGACGGCTTCCACTCGACGCTCGCGAGCTGGATTTCCCGCTATATCAGCGTGTACCTTTGGCTTCCCATCGCCGACCTGTTCTCCGCGGTGCTGGCCAAGATCCAGACGTTGATGCTCCAGGCGGACGTCCTGGCCCTGCAAGACCCCAACTACATTCCCGACAGCGGCAGCGGTGTCTATATTATCTTTTTGATTATAGGTATCATAGGCTATTTCACGATCCCCACCGTTGCCGAGTGGGTGATCCAGTCGGGCGGAGCCGGCGGGGCTATGGGCGGTATCAACAAGGCCGGGGCATTCGCCACGGGTGTCGCGGGCGGTATCGCCGGCAACATGATCGGCCGCACGTTCGGGCGTCGCGGCGGTGGCGGTTCCTCCTCCGGTAACGGCGGCGGTGGCCCGGCTTCGGGCAGTGCCCCCAACGGGCGCAACCTGGCAACACAAGGTAACAATAATCATTCATAACAATTTGGACAATGGAATTCAAGTCATTAAAAAACATCGAAACAAGTTTCAGGCAGATTCGGCTTTTCGGTATCGTGTTCCTCTGCCTGTGCGCGCTGGTATCCGTGTTCAGCGTGGTCGCGAGCTTCCGTTTCGCCGAAAAGCAGCGCGAGAAGATCTACGTCCTGGACGGGGGCAAGTCGCTGATGCTGGCGCTCTCGCAGGATTTGAGCCAGAACCGCCCCGTGGAGGCGCGCGAACATATCCGGCGTTTTCACGAGTTGTTCTTTACCCTCTCGCCCGACCGTGCGGCCATCGAGAGCAACATCAACCGCGCGCTGTTCCTGGTCGATAAGAGGGCCTTCGCCTATTACCAGGACATGCAGGAGAAAGGTTACTACAACCGTGTGGTGTCGGGGAACATCAGCCAGCGTATCGAGGTGGACTCCGTGGTGTGCGACTTCAACGCCTATCCCTACCGGGCCATGACCTATGCCCGGCAAATGATTGTCCGCGAGAGCAACATCACCGAGCGTTCGCTGGTCACGCGCTGCGAGCTGATCAACTCGGGGCGTTCGGACAATAACCCGCAGGGTTTCATCATGGAGAAATTCGAGATTCTGGAGAACCGCGATTTACGTACATTAAAAAGATAAGGCTATGGCAAAGAAGAATAAAGGCTTTCGGGGAGTGGGTCGAAGACCACCTGCGCCGCGCTTGCGGGGCGCTCTCGCCCGATAAGCGGATTATCGTGATCCTCACGCTGCTCTTGTTCTTTTCCGTCTTGTCGCTCTACTTTACCGTGTCTTCCATCTACCGCTTCGGCAAGGGAGCCGGGGAACGGATGCAGATACGGCATATCGAGCGGCTGGAGCTGGAATTAAGACAACGGCAGGAGGCCGACAGTGTAAAACATCTAAAAGATTTCAATTATGACGACGAACGAAAAACAGAATAAACAGCCGGAGGCGGGGAAAAAGGAACTCACGCCCCGGCAGATACAGATGCGGAAGAAGATGGTGGTCTTCCCGCTCTTTTTCCTGGCCTTTGCCGGGTGCATGTGGCTGATCTTCTCCCCCGGCGAAAAAGAACGGGAGGAGCCTTCGGCGGGTTTCAACACGGAGCTGCCGACCCCGGAATCGGAGGGTATCCTCGCCTACGTGCAGGAGGAGATGCGGCGCAGGGAGCGGGAAAAGATGCGCTCCTTGCAGGATTTCGCGTTCGGGATGGAGGACGAGGAGGAAGAGCCCGTCATGCCCGCTGCCGTGCCGGATAAGTCTTCCGGCCCTGCCGGCGGTTCGTCGGGAGCTTTCCGGACTTCCCGTGCCGCCTATGCCGACATCAACCGCCAGTTAGGCAGTTTCTACGAGGACACCGCCGGTGAAACGGGGAAGAGCGCGAGATGCAGGCCCGCATCGAGGAACTGGAACGCCGCCTGGAAGAACAGCAGGCGCAGAAAACGGCCCAGGAGGAGCAGGTGGCGCTGCTGGAGAAGTCCTACGAGATCGCCGCCCGCTACATGAACGGCGGTCAGGCCCCTGAAGCCCCGCGTCAGAAAGCCTCCGTTTCCGGCAAGGCTTCCGTGCAGCCCGTGCGCCAGGTGCGCCGTAACATCGTGTCGCTGCTCGCCGCCCCCTGCTGCCCGATTCGGTCTTCGCCCGTGAGTGCGTCAAGCCCCGGAACTGGGGTTTCAACACGGTGGGGAGCGACCTTCGCGAGCCCGAGCGCAACAGTATCCGTGCCGCCGTGCAGCAAACCGTGACGCTCACCGATGGCGGGGAGGTTACTTTCCGGCTGCTGGAACCGATGATGGCGGGAGAGCTGCTCATCCCCTCGGGTACGCCCGTAACGGGGCGGCGAGGATCAACGGTGAACGGCTGACGGTCAAGGTCAGCGCTGTCCAGCACGGCGGGGCGGTCGTTCCGGTCGATCTGTCGGTCTATGACACGAACGGCAACGAGGGTATTCCCGTGCCGGGGTCGGAAGAACTCAATGCCGTGAAGGAGATCGCCGCCAATATGGGCGCGGGCATGGGCAGCAGTATCACGATCACGGACGATGCCGGTTCGCAACTGCTCTCCGACCTGGGGCGCAGCGCCATCCAGGGCGTGTCGCAATACGTGAGCAAGAAGATGCGCTCGGTCAAGGTCACGCTCACGCTCAGGCCGGTTACAGCGTCCTGCTGCTCCCGCCCCTTCAATAAGGGTACAAACGACGTACTTCCGTACACCACTGAAAAAATCCATTTTTATCAACAATCAAAAATTTATCGAGTATGAAAAAAGATTCTTCTGGCACTCGCTTTTATCGGGTGCATGTTCGCTGCCCACGCGCAGGAAAAGCCCTCCACGGGCGATTTGTACGACGGTCTTACCCGTCCGCTGACTTTCAACCGGGTTATCCCGCCCTACGCGCTGGAGGTGACGTTCAGCAAGACCGTGCATGTGATTTTCCCCTCGGCCATCCGTTACGTCGATCTGGGGTCTTCGGATCTTCTGGCGGCGAAAGCCGACGGCACGGAAAACGTGCTGCGTGTAAAGGCGGCCCTGCGTGATTTCTCGCGCGAGAGCAACCTTTCGGTCATTACCGAGGACGGGGCCTATTACAGCTTCAATGTCAAGTATGCCGACGAGCCGGTGAAACTGTCGGTCGAGATGGCGGACTTCCTGCATGACGGGGAGGCGGTAAACCGCCCCAATAACGCGCTGGACATCTATTTGCAGGAGTTGGGATGCGAATCTCCGCTGCTGGTCAAACTGATCATGCAGTCCATTTACAAGAATGACCGCCGCGAGATCAAGCATATCGGTTGCAAGCGTTTCGGGGTACAATACCTCCTCAAAGGTATCTACGTGCATAACGACCTGCTTTATTTCCACCTCCAACTGAAAAACTCCTCCAACGTGCCTTTCAACGTGGACTACCTGACGTTCAAGATTACGGACAAGAAGGTGGCCAAACGCACGGCCATCCAGGAGCAGGTCGTATGGCCCGTGCGTGCGTACAACAACGTGCAGGTCATCGGCGGCAAGCGTACCGAGCGCATGGTCTTCACGCTCCCGAAGTTCACGCTGGCCGACGACAAGCAGCTGGTCGTGGAACTGCACGAGCAGCAAGGCGCGGGCGACACCAGACTTTCACGGTGGAGAATGCCGACCTGGTGCGCGCACGTGTTATCAACGAGTTAAAGGTAAAGTGATATGAAACGGGCGATATTCATTCTCACGCTGGGGTTATGCCTCCTCCTTTCGGACGGGGCGCACGCCCAGCGTGCCCTGCCCGCCATGCGCGGGCTGGAAATACGGGGAGGCATGGCCGACGGCTTCTATACCCGGGACAGCCGCAGCGAAACGGGCTACTGGTTCGGGCTGGCCATGAGCCGCTACGCGAAGAATGCCGACAAGTGGGTGTTCGGCGCGGAGTTCCTGAACCGTTATTACCCCTACAAGTCGGAACGTATCCCGGTGGCGCAGTTCACGGCCGAGGGAGGTTACTATTACAAGTTCCTCGCCGACCCGTCCAGGACTTTTTCTTCTACCTCGGCGGCTCGGCGCTGGCCGGTTACGAGAGCGTGAACCGGGGCGAGAGGCGGCTCTATGACGGCTCTACGCTCCGCCACCGCGACCGTTTCCTCTATGGCGGGGCCGTCACGCTGGAGGTCGATGCGTACCTGACCGACAGGATTATCCTCTCGCTGACGGGGCGTGAGCGTATCCTATGGGGGCACTACAACGGGACATTTCCACGCGCAGTTCGGCCTGGGCGTGAAATTCATAATCCATTAAACTTGCAAGCGACATGAAAAAGATGAAAAAGATATTGGCCCTGGCGGTCTGGATCGCCGCCCTGGGTCTTTTATGCGCATCCTGCGACAACGGGCTGGATATACAGCAGGCGTACACGTTCTCTCTGGAAACGATGCCCGTTCAGAAGCGAATCTCCGTTGGTGAAACCGCTGAAATCCGCTGCACGCTCGTGCGGGAGGGGAGATATGACGGCGCACGTTACACGATCCGCTATTTCCAGCCCGACGGGCGCGGTGAGTTGAGGATGGACGACGGTACGGTGTTCCTGCCCAACGACCGCTATCCGCTCGACCGTGAGGTGTTCCGCCTCTATTACACATCGCGCAGCGATGACCAGCAGGCCATCGACGTCTATGTCGAGGACAACACGGGTCAGGTCGTGAAGACCTCCTTCACGTTCCAGAGCGAGAACGGGACGGAGGAAACGGACCGTCTGAAGACACCGAAAATGTGCCGTGCCGCCGTCGATAGCAACAGCTACGCGCTGTATTACGTTCCGGAGGGGTTGAAGCCCCCCGAACTGTGCATGACGGCCGTGAAGCGCAACGGCCTGGTGCTGGAGGCCGTTCCCGGGGAATTGAGGACGCCGCAAATATGCCGTGCGGCGTTGAAAGCGGTGGACAGTGCCGATTACAAGATACTCCCTTACATTCCGTATCCCGATATATGCCTGGAAGGGCTGAAAAAATTCGGGATGTCGTTCGTGGACAAGTTCGAGATTTTCGCCTCCATTGCCCCGGAGGTCATGACCGGGGAGCTGGCCCTTCACGGCGTGGGGATGGACGCGTCCTGCCTTTCGCTCGTGCCGGTGGAACTGCGCACGGAGGCAGTCTGCCTGCGTGCCGTCAGCGGGGACGGCATCCTGCTCCATGAAGTGCCGGAGGAATTACGCACGGAACGGGTCTGCGAGGCTGCCGTGTCCTCGAACTACCTGGCACTGGAGTACGTTCCGAAACATCTGAAAACCGACCGTCTGTGCGAGATAGCGCTGGAGCGCGATCCCCTGGCCATCCGCTTTTTCAACCCCGAACAGCTCACGCCGGAGGTCTGCAACCGGGCGTTGGCCCGTACCGACGACCTGCGTGTCCTCCGCTATATCCCTTTCGAGGAGATACACCTGAAAGTGTTGGGGTTCTATTGCACGAATTACGATAAGACCTTCGATTTTTTGGAGAACATGAACCCCTGGTTCCTCACGCCGAGGGTGGCCCGGGAAATTTTCGCCCTGGAGCCGGAGCTGTTCTACAACCTTCCCGATCACGCCAAGAACGAGGAGATGTGCCGCCGGGCCGTCGGGCACGACGGGAGCTACCTGCAATATGTCCCCGAGAAGTGGAAAACGCCGGAGTTGTGCATGGAGGCCATACGGCGCAGTCCCTATGCCATCGCCCACCTGCCCGAGAGCATGAAAAGCCCGGATCTATACATGAGCCTGGTGCGGGAGAACCCGCAAAACCTGAAAGGCGTCCCCGCGAAGCCCGGACGCCGGAGATGAGCCGGGAGGCTTTCGAGCGTACCTACGGGAAGGACAAAACCGATTTCTCGGTTATCAGCGCGTTGAGCGACCCCGCCCTGGTCTTGCAGGTGTTCCGCGAGCAGGACGACCCGCAAAAGATACACCGGTTGATGAGTGTCCTGCACCTGAACCGCCGGCTTGTAACGGAGGAGGTGGCGTTGGAGGCCGTTCGCAAGGATGCGGGGGTGCTGTACGACATTCCCCAGACGGCCATCACGCCGCTCGTGGCCGATACGGCCGTGCGGGGCGACCCGAGGATGATCCAGTGGGTTCCGAGGGAGCTTCGCACGGCGGATCTGTGCCTCTATGCCGAGGCCACCCATCCCGAGTTGCGGGTTTACGTTCCCGACGAGATAGCAAAGGGACGTAATATCTATTCGTTCCACCGTCAGGTGGACGCGAAATTGCGGCAGCCGCTCGAATACGAACAATACAAGACCCTCTACTCGGGCGGCGCGGTGCGTGTGAACAACGTGTGGACGTCGGTTGCGGGTGAGATTGACTGCTGCGAGGTGCGTTACGACCGTAAGACGGAGAAACTCAAACTGCGGATCGTCGAACCGCCCAGGGAGAAGAAGGCGCAGCCGAAGGTCGCGCCCCGCAAACCCGCCCGGGGGCCGAAATTGTAGGACGGCGGGTAGTTCTTTGGCAGGAAGGTTGTTAAAAATCGCACGTGTTGTCGCCGATACCCGGATGAAATCGTTATATTTGCAATCGAATCCTCCGGCGGCGTGCCGCCGGGCGATTTACATACGGAAGGAACACATTATGGTGGGGCATTGAAAACAGCCAAATTTTAATCCGCTCGCAAAATAATGGGTAGTTCTCTTCTTCATCGTCGTGTCTATATGCGTCAAGCGTATGCGATAGCGGCGTGGGGAGAAATTATCTATCGAGTGGATGGGTGCTTGGCTGTACCTCAATGCCGGTATTTAACGTATTCTCACGCCTTTTTCGTATGGTATTTGTCTGAACCTAAAGAAAAGCGATATGGAAACGAAATCGACAAATGAGGTAAAGGGTGATGATGGCACGGCAGTATTATACAATGACGGGAAGATACGTTTTGACGAGATCGCCGACATCGAGGTCGGCTCGGTGTTCGTGGGCATCCTGCTCCGCAACGGCTATCTGTTCTACCTTTCCCGTACCGAACCGCTCAAGACGTGCATATACACGCATGGCGGGTGGGGTTCAATCTCTGAAATTTCTCCCCGTGGCATTGCCGGACATATCGGGCGTGAACTGCACGGGAACCTGGGCGACCATACGGCGGTCGATTGACGGGAAACAAAAAAATCGGACGGTTGTTATCGTCCGATTTTTTTTTCGCGTCGTATTTTCACGGCCGTTGCCTGCCTTGTTCCCGTTTCCGCCTTTGCAGGGCGAGCAGTTGCCGCAACATGTAGGCATGGTTTTCCCCCACGGTATGCCCCGAGGGCATCAGGTAGGGACTTGCGAGGCACTCCCGGCATTGGCGTACCGCCTCTTTTAAGTCGGTAACGGTTATTTCCGCTCCCGTGATGTCTTTAATCTTTGTTTCCATTCTTTTCCTGTTTTTTGGGTTCGTACCAACTGTCCCGGTAATTTTCTCCCACGAGCGAGAAAATTCCGCTCATGCCGCTTTCAGCGGCGAAATTTTTAGCTTCCCATATACCGGAAAACTCTCCCAGCAGCCGGTAGCCGATGAATAATTTGTACTTGCGCATGATTTTATCGTTTTTCCAGGTTGATAATCGGTGTGTTCTTTTGCAGCCATTCCTTCACGCTGTCCATGTTGTATTCGGATGTGATAACCGCCGTTCGGTCGTCGATTTCGGTGAAGCGCGTAGTTTCATACCCGTCGATCCACTGCTTCAGCGTGGCGGACACACGAAATGGGCGTTATGCAGGTCTTTCCCGAAAAAAATCGCAGCAGGTCGATGTAGTCGCGTCCGTCGGTTTCCCGATAGCGTACCGTTACGGATGGCGATACGGATAGCCGACCAATAGTCTGCGATATTGCGGGAGGAACGGGCGAAAAAATCGCACGAGTGCCGTTTGTCCCGTAAGCCGTTGCCGGGGATAGATGCGTGTGGGCGTGATGTTGTATTTCCCGTCGTTCTCCGCCCGCAGTTCCAATGCGCTCGACCAACTCCACCCGTGAACGAAGAAGCCCATCAGGCGCAGCCGTGCAGAAAGGTTGCGGGCGTCCGTCAGGGGCAATCCACCGCTGTACGGCTTCGATATGGGTGTAAACGGGCGTCTGTCCCACTTTCGCCCAACACTCGATATAGACGAAGCGCAGGACTTGAAAACCCTTGCAGCGGGTTACGATGCACAAATACTCGTAATCGTTGAACTTGCGGCGCAGGGAGGTTTCCACTTTCAGCGTGGTGTGGCAGTGCGGACCCGCACCCCAACAGATTGTCCGTGAGTTCTCCGTTTTCGCTCTGCCACGTGGCCGCACTCGGTGCAGGTGATAAGTCCTTTCGGCGTGCGGCGTCCGGTATGCTCGATGCGTTCTTGTACCCCCATTCGAATTGCGCGGGGGGTAAGCGGCGGCAGGTGTTTACTTGCCGCCA
>VOFC01002481.1_pt1 | contig 11488 bp, 19 predicted proteins | sample 5384161 | NCBI WGS metagenome assembly VOFC01 (sample SAMN12384722, study PRJNA508395) | human gut metagenome | isolation source: healthy gut B | host: Homo sapiens | reverse complement strand
GATGGTTTAAAACCGGTTCAGCGTAAGTACTTTATTCTATGATTGAATTGAATAACGGTCCTGATAAGCCACATAGAAAGAGCGCACGTATCGTTGGTGATACAATGGGTAAATATCACCCTCATGGTGACAGTTCCATTTATGGTGCATTGGTTAATATGGCGGAATGGTCAACACGTTATCGTTGGTACTTTGGCTCTGTAGATGGACATATGCAGCTGCCATAGAAGAAATATCAGATTTCCATGGAACTTCTTGCAGATATTAACAAGAATACAGTAGATTTTGTACCGAACTTTGATGAAACAGAGAGGAACCTAATCCCAATCTTTTAGTAAATGGTACTCAGGGTATCGCTGTTGGTATGGCTACCAATATTCACCTCACAATCTCCGTGAAGTCATTCAGGCTGTTGTGAAGATGATTGATAAAAAGTCCAGGACAGAGATACGGATATTGAAGAACTTCTTCCAATTGTAAAAGGACCGGAGATTTAACAGGAGGAATTATCCTTGGAACCAGAGGCGTAGAGGAAAGCATACGAAATCCGGTCGTGGTAAGATTCGTGTACGTGGTGTCACCAGTATAGAATCCATGCCAAATGGCAAGAGCAGAATCATTGTATCGGAACTTCCATACATGGTTAATAAAGCCAGATTAATTGAAAAGATTGCCGAATTGGTAAAAGATAAGAAAATAGATGGCATTACAGACCTTCGAGACGAATCAGACAGAGAAGGTATGAGAATCTGTATTGAGCTACGTAAAGATGCCAATGCCAATGTCATTATGAATCAATTATATAAGCATACACAGATTCAGGACAGCTTCGGTGTTATAATGCTGGCTCTTATGTAAACAATGAGCCAAAAGTCATGAATCTGAAAGATATTCTGACTTACTATATCATGCATCAGGAAGATGTAGTGACCAGAAGAACACAGTATGATCTGAACAAGGCAGAAGAACGTGACCATATTTTACAGGGGTTGTTAATTGCACTTGATAACATTGATGAAGTCATTCAGATTATCAGAAGCAGTGAGAATACACAGGTTGCCAAGGACAGATTAATCCAGCGATTCAAGTTGACAGATGTTCAGGCTCAGGCAATTGTAGATATGCGTCTGAGAGCTCTTACCGGTCTGGAAAGAAGCAAGCTGAACAGGAACATGCAGATTTATTAGAGAAAATCAAAGAATTTAAAGCAATTCTTGCAGATAAGAAGCTTTTACTTGGTGTGATCAAAGAAGAAATCCTGATTATCTCTGAAAAGTATGGAGATGACAGAAGAACCAAATTTGGATATGATGAATACGATATCGACATGGAAGATCTCATTCCACGTGAATACAGTAATTGCCATGACCAGTCTTGGATATATTAAGAGAATGACTGTAGATAATTTCAAGACACAGAACAGAGGTGGTCGTGGAATTAAGGGTATGTCTACTATTGATGATGACTATATCGAAGATCTGTTGATGACTACGACACATCATTATCTTATGTTCTTTACGAACTATGGACGTGTATACAGATTAAAGGCATATGAGATACCGGAAGCAGGCAGAACTGCCAGAGGAACAGCTATTATTAATCTGTTGCAGCTGACACCTGGTGAAAAGATATCAGCCATGATTCCAATCAGTGAATATGAAGAAGGCAAGAATCTTTTCATGATCACAAAGAATGGTATTGCTAAAAAAACCTGTTATTGAATTTTCAAATGTGAGAAAAAAACAGGACTTGCAGCAATTAATCTTCGTGAAGATGATGAATTAATAGAGGTAAAGACTACAGATGCTGATTCTGAGATATTCCTGGTTACCAAGTATGGCATGTGTATCCGATTCAAGGAAACAGATGTCAGAGCAATGGGCAGAACAGCAATGGGCGTTATCGGTATGAATCTGGAAGATGGCGATGAAATTGTCGGTATGCAGCTGAATACTCAGGGTGACTCTCTCTTAATTGTATCTGAAAAGGGTATGGGTAAGAGAACTCGAATGGATGAATTCAGTGTACAGAAACGTGGCGGTAAGGGTGTTAAATGCTATAAGATTGCTGATAAGACCGGTAATGTAATCGGTGTAAAGGCTGTAAAATGATTCTCATGAGATTATGATGATCACAACAGAAGGCATTATCATTCAGCTTCGTATGGAAGATATTTCCATGATTGGACGTAATACATCCGGTGTTAAGATGATCAATCTTGATGAAGGTGTAACTGTAGCAAGAATTGCAAAGGTACGTGAGAAGATTTCTGATGGAATGCAGGAATATGATGACGTAGATCAGGCTGCAGAGAAAGTAAATGAAGAATCTGAAGACGAAGAAGAGGAAAATATCATTTTTCCTACAGAATCTGATGAAGATGAAGAGTAAATAAATAAGCAGCAGAGTTTGAGATTATTTTTCAGACTCTGCTGCTTTCTCATAAAGATACGCATTTCCCATTTTGCCGACTCTGACTACAGTTTTGGTCTCCAGTAGAACATTCAGACCGGTGGTAGCATATTTTTTGTGGAATATGAGCGCATTTGGCGTAGTCTTTCGTGGTAAATCTGGCAGGAAGTGTATCTGGTAAGAATTTATGATAATCCTTCATGGTATCAATACGTACTTCATCATAGATATCAACAGGAATGCCATCCATTCTTGAGGAACCTCTTTTTTTGTCATAGCTCCATCCATTAAGATATCTGGTTTCTTCTACATCAATCAGCGAGATAATAAAGTGAAGTCTCGGATTTTGAAGAAACATTTTGATTCTGTATAATTCAGGTATGATCTGATAGAAAGTTCCTGTCTTGGGAGATTTTCTCTTATCAGAGAGTTCCCCGTTTCTACATCCAGCCAGGATAACCATTTGGTATGCGCAACAGGGTATACGATCGTGACATCATGATTCTGAAGAAAAAAAGCTAAGCTTGTCTCTCATTGTATTAAAATTACGTGTCTGTATTTCAAAGATTTCTCCATCTACACAAATATCAGCAACATAAGTTCCAATTCTGATTTCATGATATGCAGGGTTTGGTGCATAATAATATTTAAGGACAGAGTGTATTGTTTTTTCACGCAATGTTCCAATTCCATTTGTCCTTGTAATGCGCCAATCATTTGCATGCATGCTTCGGAAAAAGAGCTTTATGTCAACAGATTGGCAGACTGTATGGGATTCTTTTTTTTTTCTCATGAAAATATATTCCTTTACATATGGATTCTTAGTTTATCTTATCATAGATACTGTAAAGATTCAGAATTTTTTATGTTTTTTTATTGAATATGAAAAGACTGCATTACAATAAAGAGTAGGTAAGGCATGGTTGGTCAAATGTTTGGATATATAACAGTAAATAAACAGGAATTAAAAATTCAAAAGAATTTGATATGTATCAGGCATATTATTGCGGTCTATGCAGAGTATTGCGGGAAAAAATACGGTTTTAGCGGGCAGTTTACATTAAGCTATGATTGTACTTTTTGATTTTATTCTTATCAGGGTTATACAGAACCGCAGGAAGTGAGAGATAATAGAAAATGTGCACTTCATCCTAAGAAGGGAGCACCGGCATGTATTAACATGTATACAGAATATGCAGCTGACATGACGATACTTTTGAGTTATTATAAATGTGTGGATGATTGGAAAGATGAGCATAAGGCAAGCAGAATGCTTTTTGCAAAGTGGCTTACCGGCAATTATCAGAAAGTACAGGGAGAAATATCCTGATAAATGTAAAAAAGTAGAAATCCTGTTTGATAAAATATCGGATTGTGAAAAGAAACAGGAAGAAAAGCCTGGATAAAGTATCAGGACTTTTTGGTGAAGTACTGGCAGAACTGTTTGCCTACAAAAAATGATGAGTGGGACGCCAGTATCCGAAGAATGGCATTTTTTTCTTGGTAAATTTGTATATTTAATGGATGCCTATGAAGATTTGGAGAAAGATAAGAAGAGCGGCAACTATAATCCTTTTGTATTTGTGGAGCAAAACGAGGAATATGAAGAAAAATGTCGTTCCATTCTATCCATGATGATGGCAGAATGTTCAAAGGAATTTGAAAAATTACCAATTATTCATAATATCGAACTATTAAGAAATATACTTTATTCAGGTGTCTGGTGCCGTTATGAGCAGCTACGCATGAAGAAAGAAAGGTTACAAATGAATGACCCGTATAAAGTGCTGGGAATAGAGAGGGAGCAACAGAGGAAGAAATCAAGAAGGCTTATAGAAGTTTAAGCAGAAGATATCATCCTGATGCAAATATCAACAATCCCAATAAGGCACAGGCAGAAGAAAAATTCAAAGAAAATTTTTTTCTGTGGCGGTCCTATTATGGAGGACGATAGTGTGAATATAATAAAAGAGTAAATATTATGGTATTATCAGAGGTGTTACGGTTGGAATAGCGTTTTTGCTGCAGATTATCACTATGGTGCTTCTTGCCGTATATCTTTTCAGAGGATTTTTTATCATCTATCTGTTAATGGAATTATTGAGCGTTTTTTAACGGTCTTTGCACTGGTTAATAATGCAGAATCCTATAAAATGTCCTGGATTATTATTATTCTGGTACTTCCGGTAGCAGGATTGTTTTTGTATTTTATGTGGGGACGTAAAAGACGTAATTCCAAAAGAAAATAAACGAATATACGAAATTGAATCAGAAATATTTGACCACATGGTCCAGAATACAGAAGTAGCAGAAGATATTCAGAAGCAGCATCCTAATAAGGTTCAGATTAGCCGTTATCTCAGGAAAAAAGGCTTCCCAATCTATAATAATACACAAGTTACATATTATGAGATTGGTGAAGATATCATTCAGGCAATGATAGAAGACTTGAAAAAGGCACAGAAATTTATTTTCCTTGAATATTTTATCGTATCAGATGGAAGAGTATGGAAAGAAATTCTTGAAATACTGACCCAGAAAGTACAGGAAGGCGTAGAAGTCAAATTACTGTTTGATGATTTTGGTACACTGATTATCAATAATCATGCGTTCCGTAAAGATCTGGAGAGCAGAGGAATAGAGCTGCGTATTTTAATCCAATTCATAAAAATGTGGCAAGATTGTCTTTTAATTATCGTAACCATCAGAAGATTACAGTAATTGATGGCAATATCGGATATACAGGAGGCATTAATCTGGCAGATGAGTACGCCAATTATATTGTGCGTTTTGGACATTGGAAGGATACAGGACTCAGACTTTATGGAGAAGGCGTGTGGAGCTTTACCTGTATTTTTTTATGGCAATGTGGAAAGCAACAGATGCCGAAAGTGTCTTTGAATATGACAAATATCGTCCTAATGTAAAAGTAAAGGAAGATGGCTATGTACAGCCATTTGCCGGTGGAATGCCTCACAGAAATCCAAGCAATCCGACAGAGGGTGCTTACACCAGAATGATCAACAAAGCCAGGGATTATATCTACATTACGACACCATATCTTGTACTTGATCAAAGTATGAGAGATGATCTGATCAGTGCCGCTCAAAGTGGGGTAGATGTTAGAATTATTGTACCTGGAATTCCTGATAAATGGTATGTGTATATGGTCAATGTATCCAATTATGGCAAACTGATAGAGTCGGGCGTCAGAATTTTTGAATATAAGCCAGGATTTATTCATGCCAAAAATGTTGTTTCTGATGATGAGTGTGCGATTTGCGGAACCATTAATACAGATTACAGGAGTTTTTATCTGCATTATGAATGCGGTGTCTTTTTAAGTGAAATGGGCGCTGTATATGATATGAAGAACGATTTCCTCAGTACGATGGAGAAGTGCGAGGAAATACAGCTTGATAAATGGAATAAGAGACCCTGGTATCAGAGATTGATTCAGTTTGTATTAAAAATAATATCACCTATGTTGTAGGAGAATGGAGATATCTATGCGTGAGAAAATAGCAAGATTTATGCAGGGCAGGTATGGTGTGGATGAACTGGCAAGATTCTTAACGGGATTTTCTATGGTATGGATTGTATTGGAATTAATCACCAGAAACCGATTTTTTGAAATTCTGTTCTGGGTAACGGTAGTATGGCTGTATTACAGAATACTCAGTAGAGATTATGGGAAAAAGGCAGCAGGAGAACAGCAAGTTCCTGACACTGCGTTATCGTTTTACTTCAAAAATGGAATCGGTGGATTCATCCCAAAGGGATATACAGCTAAGGGCAGCAGATGGGAGAAATTAAAATATGATCTTGCCCAGAAAAAGGCATATCATATCTATAAATGTCCAGGATGCGGACAGAAGATCAAATTCCCAGAGGAAAAGGCAAGATTGCCGTCATATGTCCCCAAATGTAATACGGAATTTATAAAAGAAGTTAAAAAAGGTAGCCGATTGGCTACCTTTTTCATGTTCTGAAATTAACCTACAACTTTCTTTACCGCTTCTAATACACGTTCTGCCTGGAAAGGCTTTACAATGAAATCTTTTGCACCGGATTGAATTGCTTCAATAACCATTGCCTGCTGACCCATTGCAGAACACATAATAACCTGAGCGTTAGGATCATTTGCTTTAATTGCTTTAAGGGCCTGGATACCATCCATTTCCGGCATTGTAATATCCATTAATACAAGATCGGGTTTTGCCTCGTTATATTTGTCTACTGCTACCTTGCCATTTTCAGCTTCTGCGGCAACAGTATAACCATTCTTGGATAAAATATCCTTTATCATCATTCTCATAAATGCTGCATCATCGACAATTAAAATATTTTTTGCCATTTTATTTCCTCCTCTGGAATAATTTATAAATAGAATGCGCAAGATCAAACGGGTTACAACTGTATAATTGTACTGTCTATCAGATTACCTATTTTCATTTTAAAATTAATTTTCACAAACAGATCATCAGGAATATCATCCGGAAAACGGAACGTGTCAATTTTAACTGATTGAACACTTGGTGGTGAGATCTCAATTTTGCTATCGAACATTTTACTCATTGCGGTTGCAGAACTGGCTGTCATCTGGTTCATCGCCTCGGCTACTGCACTGATATGCAAATCGGTTATTTCACCGGTAGAATATGTTCCTGTACCATCATTTCCCATCATCAGATCAGTAATTATCTTAGCGTCTTCGTCCTTTAATATCAGGATGTTGTTTCCATATAACCCTTGTGTGTATTGAACACGAATCAAAACACATGATTTCTCATAGTCATTTAAGATTTCTGTTTTATGAACAAGGGATACATCAGGTGTTGTAATTGTAATGGGCTGACCAAGCATCATATTCATGGCAGTTGCCGAAGAACCTATTGATATATTGGATATTTCACCAATTACATCAGCTTCTTCTTTGAAAAATAATCCATATGATGGCTCCTTTTATTCATTTAAAGAATTTGTTGAATACGTCTTCATATCATATTCTACATTTATTTTCTGAATTTGTCTATAAAAAGAGTGATATTTTTATTTGAAATTGTTATATAATTAACATAATCACGTTATATAATATAAAAAATAGTTAATACAGATAATTATTATAAATATCAAATGTATTAATTATGTAAAATCTTGAAAAGCGGTTTACAATATCACGAAAAATGTAGTATAACTTAGAGCAGAAGACACTATAGAAATGTCTTGAAAGAATTAGAGTTTTGGAGGAAAGTATGGGAGAGAACGAGTTAAAACAAATATTAAGGGAACATGGTCAGGAGCATATTATAGAAGCATATGATGCACTGGATGAAGCTGGCAAAGAGAAGCTGGCTAATCAGGTAGCCAAGATTGACTGGTCTATGGTCGCAATGGCTGGTCATAAGGAACTTGCCCAAGAAAGAGGTAAACTGGAACCGCTATCTGCATTGGAAGTAAACGAAATCAATGCAAGAAAAGATGAATATGAAGCAAAGGGATTGGAAGCAATCAAAGCAGGTAAAGTAGGTGCCGTATTACTGGCTGGTGGACAGGGAACCAGACTTGGTTCTGATGGACCTAAGGGAAAAATACAATATCGGACTGACTAAGGATGTTTACATATTTGAACGTTTGATTCGCAATCTGCAGGATGTGACAGATAAAGCAGGATGCTATGTACCTCTTTATATTATGACCAGCGATAAGAATAATGACGAAACAATTGCATTTTTTCAAGGAAAAGTCCTATTTTGGCTATCCTGAGGAATATGTAAAATTCTTTAAGCAGGAAATGGCACCTTCTACAGACTATGATGGTAATTACTCATGGAAGCTAAGGCTTCTCTTTCCTTATCTCCCAATGGTAATGGTGGATGGTTCTATTCCATGTCTGTAACAGGTATTCTGGATGATGTTCATCAAAGAGGTATTGAATGGCTTAATATTTTTTGCAGTTGATAATGTACTTCAGAGAATTGCAGACCCTGTATTTGTTGGAGCAACAATTGATTCAGGAAGAGTCAGTGGTGCCAAGGTCGTAAGAAAGGCAGATCCGAATGAAAAGGTAGGTGTATTATGCCTTGAGGATGGCAGACCTTCTATCGTAGAATATTATGAGATGACAGAAAGAGATTATCAATTCCAGAGAAGCAAATGGTGAATTATCCCATAATTTTGGTGTTATTCTGAACTATTTGTTCCGTGTTGATAAGCTGGAAGAGATCATGAATGAGAAGATGCCGGTACATGTAGTAGAGAAGAAGATTCCATACATAGACAAAGAGGGCAATTATCATAAACCGGAGACACCTAATGGCTATAAGTTTGAGCTTCTCGTACTGGATATGATTCATTTACTGGATAACTGTCTGTCTTTTGAAGTAGTCAGAAATCATGAATTTGCACCAATCAAGAACAAGACAGGTGTAGACTCTGTAGAAAGCGCACAGGCTCTTTTTGAAGGAAAATGGCGTAGAGCTTTAAGGATAAAGAAAAGGCATATATTTTATATGATAAAGAACGTAGTATTTGATATCGGCAATGTATTGGTAGATTTTAGATGGCGTGAATTAATGAAAAATCTTAACCTTTCCAAAGAAGCGCAGGATCGATTTGAAACATCAGTATTTGGAAGCTGTTGGTGGCATGATCTGGATCATGGTACGATAGATGAAAAAGATGCTGTTATCAGATTAAGAGAAGATAATATAGAATTCAGAGAAGCTTTTGATCTGGTATGGGAGAACCGTGATAAACTGGTGAAACCATATGATTATGCGGTATCCTGGATAGATTCTTTAAAAAGAACAGGGGATATCATGTGTATTTGTTGTCTAATTATCCCAGAGATATATTTACATTACATGCCAATGTAGGATCATTTCCGTTTCTTGATCATGTAGATGGCAAGATAGTATCCGGCTTTGTTCAGATGAGAGAACAAAACCTTTAAAAAAGTAAAAAAACGCAAATCGAAGATTTGCGACGGATAAGCCAGTTTAACTGGTGCAAGAATCAAACAACTTTAACATGAGAGTTTGATCCTGGCTCAGGATGAACGCTGGCGGCGTGCTTAACACATGCAAGTCGAACGGACTTTACATGAAGCCTAGCGATTGTAAAGTTAGTGGCGGACGGGTGAGTAACGCGTGAATAACCTGCCCTGTACCGGGGGACAACAGTTGGAAACGGCTGCTAATACCGCATAAGCGCACGGTTCCGCATGGAACAGTGTGAAAAACTCCGGTGGTACAGGATGGATTCGCGTCTGATTAGCCAGTTGGTGGGGTAACGGCCTACCAAAGCAACGATCAGTAGCCGGCCTGAGAGGGTGAACGGCCACATTGGGACTGAGACACGGCCCAAACTCCTACGGGAGGCAGCAGTGGGGAATATTGCACAATGGGGGAAACCCTGATGCAGCGACGCCGCGTGAGTGAAGAAGTTATTCGTAACGTAAAGCTCTATCAGCAGGGAAGAAAATGACGGTACCTGACTAAGAAGCCCCGGCTAACTACGTGCCAGCAGCCGCGGTAATACGTAGGGGGCAAGCGTTATCCGGATTTACTGGGTGTAAAGGGAGCGTAGACGGCACAGCAAGTCTGATGTGAAAGCCCGGGGCCCAACCCCGGAACTGCATTGGAAACTGCTGGGCTTGAGTGCAGGAGAGGTAAGCGGAATTCCTAGTGTAGCGGTGAAATGCGTAGATATTAGGAGGAACACCAGTGGCGAAGGCGGCTTACTGGACTGTAACTGACGTTGAGGCTCGAAAGCGTGGGGAGCAAACAGGATTAGATACCCTGGTAGTCCACGCCGTAAACGATGATTACTAGGTGTCGGGGGACCAAGGTCCTTCGGTGCCGCCGCAAACGCAATAAGTAATCCACCTGGGGAGTACGTTCGCAAGAATGAAACTCAAAGGAATTGACGGGGACCCGCACAAGCGGTGGAGCATGTGGTTTAATTCGAAGCAACGCGAAGAACCTTACCTGGTCTTGACATCCCGATGACCGCTCTGTAATGAGAGCTTTTCTTCGGAACATTGGAGACAGGTGGTGCATGGTTGTCGTCAGCTCGTGTCGTGAGATGTTGGGTTAAGTCCCGCAACGAGCGCAACCCCTATCTTCAGTAGCCAGCATTTAAGGTGGGCACTCTGGAGAGACTGCCCGGGATAACCGGGAGGAAGGCGGGGATGACGTCAAATCATCATGCCCCTTATGACCAGGGCTACACACGTGCTACAATGGCGTAACAAAGGGAAGCGAACCCGTGAGGGTGGAGCAAATCCCAAAAATAACGTCCCAGTTCGGACTGTAGTCTGCAACCCGACTACACGAAGCTGGAATCGCTAGTAATCGCGAATCAGAATGTCGCGGTGAATACGTTCCCGGGTCTTGTACACACCGCCCGTCACACCATGGGAGTCGGAAATGCCCGAAGTCAGTGACCTAACCGCAAGGAGGGAGCTGCCGAAGGTGGAGCCGGTAACTGGGGTGAAGTCGTAACAAGGTAGCCGTATCGGAAGGTGCGGCTGGATCACCTCCTTTCTAAGGAAGAGAATAAGTAGGGGTTACATTACTGTTGATTTATCAAGTTGAGAGCTGAGTGCGCAGATGATGGCGCGAAGCGATAGATAAATCGAAAATTTCTGGTGGCGATGCGCTTAGGGGACACACCCGTTCCCATCCCGAACACGATGGTTAAGACCTAAGCGGCCGATGGTACTCCGCTGGAGACGGCGTGGGAGAGCAGGTGGCTGCCAGATCCCTTTAAAAGAAACATGTGAAGACATGTTCATATAGATGGCATACAGTGACCAAGACCTGTATCAGAAAGATAAAGGCTTTGTAAATGATGACTGCATGGCGTCACGAAGATAAGCTGTCGGTGATACAGCCGCAGAGTGTTCCTTGAAAACCGAATACAGAAAATCAATCTAATCTTAAATATTCTATAGAATCTATTGATAGAAATAGAAGTTAAGACATCCGAGGTAACCAAACAACTGACAATCAGTTTTGGTTATAAATAGCAAGCAAAAGACAGAGAGATCTGTCGAGAGAACAAAGTATCT
>VOFC01006845.1_pt1 | contig 11491 bp, 16 predicted proteins | sample 5384161 | NCBI WGS metagenome assembly VOFC01 (sample SAMN12384722, study PRJNA508395) | human gut metagenome | isolation source: healthy gut B | host: Homo sapiens | reverse complement strand
GCCAGCGTATTGTTTCAGCCACCCACTTTGGGAACGTCGCAAATGCGCTTTCTTGGTGGGTTGTGTCGGGATTAGTCCATACGTCTCTCTTTGTTCCGGAAATTCCCTGTCGAGGCGCGTTGCCGCTTTGTCCGGTAGCTGAAGTGATTGTTCTGATTGTGCTGCTGAGCCATGGCTTTTTCTGTGATAGCCCTCAGGAAGCAATATTTCGGGGATTGGTGAGCAAGAAGATATGAAGTTCATGGGATTTGCATGACCGGTCTTTCATACCTCTTTCCGGCATAGTTAGGCTTTTGCCCAATATCCTGCCGCAGAAACCAGTTGTGTCTCATCTTTCTGTAACGCAAAGGGGCCAGCATCCAAGGTATGCCGGATGAGGTCTTTGCCTTGTAGCCATCGAATTTCGACTACAAGGGCCGAACGCCCGACAGTCCCTCGATTTGTCCCTGTTTCTATTTCATAACAGTTTGGGATAGTTTGCTGCCCCTTTTCCGCTGCCAGCATAGCAAATCCCTGATATTTACCCACCCTGCAGGGGCTAATACCTGCCTTACCTCGCTTTTGAATGTATTGTTCAAAGTGTATTCTAACCCGATCTGGACTGCTCAACCCATAATCCCAGGTTGAAATACGGCGGGGAGGTAACACAACAATCGCCATCGTCGGTTAGTGATTGCAACCCCGTAAGGCAGTCAATGTTATATATTATGGCTTCCAAGCTTCCATATTGTTAGAATGGGCAATCGTCGTCCGGCATATCGTCGTTCCTCGGAAATCAAACACAAGCCCAGGTATGCCTCCCTCCAACAGCTCTTTGTTGTCGGTGTTGCAGGTGGCTGGTATTGTCCCCAGTAATAGCGTCGAAAGTGCCGTCGAACGGTGCCGACCCGTTGTTGATGTTGTATTTGAATAGGCAAGTCCCGCACTCTCCGAGGTGTCGGAACTCCTGACTTTCTGAACGTGAACCTCGACCGTATTTTCAAGGCGGTTCCAGAACCACGATGCCGTGAAATCTGCTTGTTGTAGAAGTTGGCCGAGCCGCTGATGCTCATACAGCGTCGGGCTTCAAATTACTCCGTCTTTGTTCTTTCGGTTGCTTGGTCGAAAGTCATCAGAATTACAGGGATGTCATTACTTGAGCGAAATTGTCAGTTTGTCGAGCAGTTCGCCGATGTACCGCGTTTCATTCCGCCTCTTGTTGCCTATAATCCGGTTGTATAATACTCATGCGAGGGTTAACGCCGCCGGACGATGAATTTGGCTTTTTTCGAGGATTGTATCTATCGGAAATTATCTGCTGGCTGATGAAGCAAGTTGGTCTTCTTGAGGTGTTCTTCTTTTTTACCAGCCGATATTCCCGAATTTAAGTTGCTCGTTGAATTTTTGCCGGTAACTTTATCAACTCTGATGCGTGATAGGCGAGCGGGGCGTTTTCGGGGCTGAAATATGCGAATCTCTCCACCCAGTTATTGAGTCGTTCGGCAATTTCGTCGATGAACCTGATTTACTCGTGTCTGTTACGATGCAGAGGCGTTTGGTCTGAATGAACATGAACTGGTTTAGCCTGAAAGTCAAAGCCCGATTGTTACGCCCTTTTGCAGGTGCTGCAAGCCCAAAAAATGGCGTCCAGCGGGATTGCTCACAGTCCGAAACCGTGCGTCTTCTACCTTACCTCCGGCGCATCATGTCGAGGCAGACATTTCAGCAGGCGGTCCCGTCCGAAACTTAGTCAAATGTCGTTGTCTGCACTTCCCCATATTCCGTGAGAACAATGCGACAGCGGTCAGCTCCGAAACGCCGTAACAACTTCGTCCTGTAAAGATAAACGCTTTGGCAAGTCGGTCCAGATGATGAAAATCGTATCTTTGTCGTTTGAACACCTCGATATAATCGTCCAGGTAAGAGAGGCTGCGCCTGGCCCCTGCTCGGAACGCTACAACGTCGGTACGGCCACCACGAACGAAAGCAACCATTTCGCCTCCGTTATGATACACTTTTGCCTCGATAGCGTCGATACAGGCGCGGCAGCAATTCTGCCCCTCGCTCCTTCATTTTTGAAACACTTGTCGCCCGTGCTACCACCCGCCCTTGCGGTAGTAGTTGAATCTGATTTCTGTGTTGGCTCCTGACTGTTTTCTGTGGTGCATCCATTCCATACCCTCCAAATCTACGAGCCTTGAGTTGCCTTGCTGATACCCTGCCCTGCAAACCGCTAATGGCCTTGCAGCCTATAGTTGAAAAGTATTGCCTTTGTCTTTGTTTGGCTTTTTGTGCTGGGCTTCATGAGCCAGCGGGCGAGGGTTGTAAATATCTATCCCACCGTTTTTTCACAGCAGCGCAGCCAGCCCACCTCAGCAGTAGTGCAGCTTAATCACACCTGTCGCCAAGTAAGTCCACCGTGATAGGCTTTTTATCCTGTTTGTTGTGGCGGCTGTCCCTTGCTACTTGAGGCAATAGGTCTTGATGTTAAGTCGTCAAAAGGATTGTAAAATGGGATTTCTAGCTCCCCAACTCTCTCCACCGCATCATAACAGTATCCATTTTTGCGTTGAACTGTCCCAAGCGTATTTATCGCCAGGTCTGGGAGGAGCGTTCATCGGGATTGTAACCTTTCCTGACCCATGCCGGCGTCCGTTCCCCGATGCGTTCATCACAGCCAGAGGGGAAGTGGAACTTCGGTTTTGTGTTGCTGAAGCTGGCCTTTTGCTGGCGTAGCTGCCCCTATGACCTTAACCCAGTTCTTTAGTTGTTAAGTTGAACAGCCAATCGAATGTCGCTTGCCAATTACCCGATTTGTTTCGCCTGCAAGAAGCTGCCTTCACTGCCTCAAACAAAGCCCCGCAGGTCGGCATCCAACTTTCGGGCTTTGAACTCGTTAAGCCTGGCTTTTTATCTTCGCCCGCCGATGGTCGATAGCTTGATATTTTCGGGAGGCTCTGTATATCGAGTTCCACAGGTCGGCAATATCCGATGGCGATTTTATTTCTCCTTTTCCTCTTGTTTCCTCCTTTGCGTTATTTGGCCGCCACTTTATCGGTTTTGCTGAAATTGGCTGCTGCTGGTTTTGCTCGCCATAACCCGCCATTATTCAATGCGCCTGAAAGTGTTTTGCCATGTCGGAAATGCGCTTCCGTTCTCTGTTGGCGAGTAAAGAGGCGAACTGTTGCTGGCGGCGGGCACGGGAAACGTTTATTCCTCGCCCGCTTGCAACAAATCTGGATTTCATTAATGTATCAACAATTTCGGTCAGCTCGCCAACCGGATAATCCGCCGTGCAAGGAGTTCGATGTTTATTTCCTCCCACTCAACCTCGAAAAATCGCTGTCGGTGAAAGTGTTTCCAACAGGTGTAATTCCATACGGCATACCCTGTGGGAAAAATGGCGGCGATAGTTTTTATTTTCACGCGTCATTCCGCATATCGGCGCTTCGCGCGTGAAATACTCTGCATTATTTTTCTTGGCCCACATATCCCACTTCTTTAAGTGTTTGCAGAGTGATTGTTTGGAGGTTTCGTTGTGGGCTTTCCACTCGAAATTGCCAACACCATTGTCGGTAGCTGGCCGGAACGTCGGCGATGCGCTCTGCCTTTATGTCACTCGCTCGAAAGGCATGATCCTCCGATAACAGCTTTTTGCCTGGCATCCATAGCGGTCCACGTCCTGTTTCGTTACCCGTCCGATGTCGCTGATAGGTATGCCGCTCAACAGTCCCCGCCGCTGCCGAATTACCTCCATATTTTCCCCGTTCAAATGTCCCGACCTTGCCAGAAGCGTGCCGGCTACTGGGCCGCCGTGAGAGGTCGATGTAATGAGGGCGTCCCCTGCTTGCTCTCGGTCGATGCAGCACGCCCGATGATTTGATAAAGGGGCGATTTGAGGCCGCTGAAATACCGAGAACAATGCAATCTATCCCTTCGTGTAGTTTGAAGCCTGCTGGAAAGCTTACCCGCACGCTGGTACCACCTGCGGGCGTCCGGCTAGGAACATATGACGAAATCCTTCCGTTGCTTTATCCATACGCTATATCGCATGCTGAATTTTCATATCGTTGTGCGATAGGTCGACAGCGTCCTGCGCGCTTGGAACAAAATACGAGGATATGCTCGGTGCGTCTTTATGTCGTCGAGCGCGTCGATTATGCCGCCTGCGCCGCAAGCGCTGGCATTGTATGCCCAGCTGAACGCTGTATCTCGTGTATTCGATTTGGATGTTGACATGAGCATATTGCCAAAAATCGGCAGCCCGGATATGACGAGCTATTCCAAAATCTGAGTTCTAACACATTTCCAATCCCGCCTGACATGTCCTGAAAAATTGCCTTCTTTGCTGCGGAGGTAAGCATCACGAGTTTGGAAAGGTGTTGCCTGCCGGAGTTCCGGTTGGTTTGTAATTTTGGACAGGCGTGGCCGTTATACCGAGAATCTGCGGTGTAATCCCGCTTTCTTCGAGAACTTGTCGAGCATACTATCGGATTCACGGGGATATAGATGTGCCTCATCATCGAGCATTTTTGTAAAAGCGCCCATTTGCTTGGTCGTCGTTCTGAGCGATTTTGATGCTGCTGATAGTGGCGTAGTAATTTGTGTGATGTCCTTTGGCCGAATGATGGAGTAGATACCGGCGTTGGTTGGCTGAACCCGCATACAATATTTTTTTGTTCTGTTCAAATAGCCTTTGAGGGCTGTAAACGAGCATCCGAGCAGTTCGCAACGAAAGCAGTAGATTGATTTTCCCCACGCTGTGGGAGTACTATCAAACCTGTTTCGGATTCTTTTCGTTGAAGAATGCAATCGTTTTGCTTTTATTCTGCTCTGATTGATTTGAACGTAACGCACCATAGCTGCAGGTAAGCAAAAAGCACCGTATTTAGGGGCTACCACGCATTAACAGCGGAGGCCTTCGGCCACTCCCAATACAGTGCTATATTCTTTTCTTATTCATAATCTGTTACTTTTGGTTTTTGCGAAAATAATAAATGATTATAATACAATCATATTTTGAGCGAAGAAAATTTAACTGTTCATTTATACATAATTGCTTAAAAAATCATTTGGTGTCATTGTTCATCTGCTTTTTATTGTTCAACTTCCTTGTCAGTATGACCGCTCGGCGTTTGATATTGATAGTCTTTAATTTTTGCCGGCAAAAATGGTAAAGCAGCAGAAGTTTGATAATTTCCTCTTGTTGGTTTGATATTGCATACATTGCCATATAAAGCCTCCAACTGTGTTTTTGAATCGTAATGTTTCCTGTTTTACCCACTTTATCGTTGTTGATTGTCTAAACAATGGCGGTGTCGAATCCGGGAGAACCCAATACCCAAAGTCGTTCTGTCGGGTGATAATTTATGCTTTTTATTGAATATTTTTGTCGGAATAAGTTCCTCCGTGTACTTAACTCTCAAGTTTCCGAGACACTGTTCTTGAACAGCCAATCTCCGGCTGAACTTTTGATGACCTCTCTCGGTACGCCCTGTTGCGTCAGCCCAAAACTGCGATACGGCATCTTCGAGATAATGCCCTGCTTTCATTGCAAAGGTTTCGTCGCTTGGGGGCGTCCAGCCCTTTTTGCGTCTCCATAACTGATAAAAAGGGGTTTCCCACGGATTGAGGCCGAGGATTGTTGCTACTTCGGAACTACCGATACCGTCTTTGCGGTATTCGAGCCATTCGGCTCTGTCTTTGGGGCGTATTATTGTTGTACTCATTGTTTTGTAAAATTTGGGGATAGACCGAAACCTATCCCCGATGATTGTTTTTATTTCTTTTTAATCAGGTAGAAATCAGCCCATAAGTTGATGAACTGCTTTCCGCAGTAAATGGCGAGGTCGCTGCTTCGCAAGCAAAGGCGAGAGCCGAGGTGCGCATCCGTATTCGAGGGGGCGTCAGCCGAATTCGCAGAGCCGAAGCCCGCATATTCAGTTACATAGTCGCCGGTGTCAATCATTCGCCGCTCCCTGCTTTTCCCCGTCGCCCATGTCGTCGAGTTCCGCCTGTGTGTAGAGGTAAAACCAAAGGATAATACCGCCATTCATCCTCGGTAAACTGCGGTTCCCAACCCTCGTTGAAGCGGCGCAGATGATGCAGTTTGAGGTAGGCGGCAAGGTCTGCGGAGCAGCATCCCTGCCAACAGTTCCATTCTTTTACAAGAGGATGTTCCTCGCCAAGCTCCTTGCAAGCGTCCTCGAACGTCTTGATGCGCTCCGTTACGGGACGGTCGTCTTTGGTTGTTACCGCATCGCCGAACAATGTGGTGAGCAGTTTTTTCGTGTTGTTGTCGTCAGCTTGTTTGTACGCTGCTTCGAGGTTCGATTTTTGATTTCTACGTTATCCATTGTTATATTGAATTATGCTCTTTCGAGCGGTTATTTTTTTGTTACTTCGCCTGTTTCGGGATTCACGGCCTCCGATGTTTCGGAGGGTTGTCCGCCACCTTGTGTTGCAGCCGTAGCTGCGGCGGCGGCCTCTGCCACCTTTGCGGCGTTTGGCCTCGGCTTGTTTTCGGGCGTCCTCGGCCAACTTCTCTGCGTCGGCGGTGTTCTGCTTGAATGTTTCGGCTACGGTCGTTGTGCCCCCTCCTTTATGGCGTTTTTCAAGCCGCTCAACTCGAACACCATTTCGCTGGTGATTTCCTCGATACGTTTCACGCCGCAGTAGGTGAGGATGTCCGTCTGCGATACACCCAGTTTGCCGAAGTAGGCAATCATATTCTGCCTGCGGGTTTCGAGGTCTATGGCTTTGCCGAGCGCAACCTGTTTGATTTCGTCGATGACCCGTTTTGTTACGGCTTTGGGAACTACTTTCAGAACTGCATTTCGGAAAGCGATTGCCGATGCTGCGTTGCCGGTTGTAACCTGCATATCTTCCTGAGTAGGTTTTGCCGCTTTTGTCCGTGATACGGCGTTTCACTTCGACCGAAACGGCAAGATTGGTTTCAAGGTCATGGCATACGCCCTGTGCCGTGATCGTCTTGCCGTCGTTGCCGATGATACGGGTTTGTACCCGCATATTTCCCCCACGCTCCGGCGATAATCTCTGCGAGGCGTACCGATACGCCCTCGATGAGTGTCCCCCTGTCGGCGCAGGGCATAGAAACAATCTTCTGCCGTCGAATTGTCGAGCGTGGCGCACTCATAATTGCTGATTTTTTTGCCCTCTTACAGCTTCCGGGCTTTGCTTGCGCTGGGGGCAGGGTTCGAACCTGCGAAATAGAGGTGGCGAAGTCCGTGAGCGCACTTAAATCACCACCTTAGCGTAATGCCGCCTCGCCTCCCCAGCCGGTTTATAATTGCAGTTTGGATTGCCCCCAATTCATTCATGCGTGTCCCTTTCTGCGGCAGCGGGTATTGGTGGTAGTAGGTTTTCCAACGCCGCCCGTCCTTTTCGTTCCAATAGCTTTGTATGTCGAATCCCTCGCTTTTGAGGAGCGATACAATTTTGCGGAAATCGACGGTTTTGCCGATGCGGTTTCCCTGTGCCGTTGTCATCCTGATTCCGGATTCAAAGGCTGCCCGGATGCGGGCTTTCGCTGTATTGAGGCTATCGTCCATAACTCACTTTTTTTTGTTGATTGCTGTGTAGGTGGTGGCTGCACTTTCAATCTCGGTGTTTGTTTGTATCTTGTTTTGCAGCATCCAATCTTCGATTTCCTCTTTCTTGAAATAGAGTACGTCCGTTGGGCTTGTAGTGCGGGATTTTTTTGCCCGCTTGTCAGGGCGATATATGTGCCCTTTCGTGAACCCTGTTATTAGGGCAACATCATCTATCGTCAGGACGTTTTTTTGCCCCCAATAGGGCTATTTTTTCGAGCCGGTCTATTTTGGAGGTTAGTTCTTGAAATTCCTCCGAGCGGTGTTGTTTGTCTTTATCATTCATTGCGTTAGTCATAATCAAGTCCGTAAATATCTTCTATGCTACCTGCCCCGTAGCATTCTTCGCAACTTTCAACCTCTCTTGCATCGGCGGGCAGCAGGGCGTATTCTTCCTCGGAGATTCGGTCTCCGTTCTCGTTGTAGTAGATTTCGCCCGTTCCGTTGCAGGCAGGGCAGGTTATCATTCGAGGTTCCGGTGTGCAACTTGGGCAACCGGGGTATCCGTTACATACCGGGCAACTCATATCTCACAATCATTTTCATCGTCCATATCAGGCAGCAGTCCTGCTTTATCGAGCCTTTTTCCTACGAGGCAGCATAACCCCAGCGATGCCAGCCCAATTCCTTTCAGCACGCAGAATTTTCCCAAAGCCATATCGTCTATTGGTTCGCCGGAAAGCCAAATGATGGATAGTATTCCCCATAAGCCTATTGCATACAGGCGGGTATATTTTTGCGATTGTCTGTTTGTTCTTTTTCATAAAGCCGCAACCGTTGATTTAGCGATAATTTTCTGATAGTTATGCAAAAGCCTCACGAGCCGTCGATTTTCGCTGTTGAGTGTTTTGTTCGAGGCTTCGAGAGCCGTGATGTACCGTTGGTCGTCCATACCATTGCGGGAAACCGAAACCGGTTCCGTCTGTATCTGTTGTTGGGCAGCAGCCCGTTTTGACGCAGCTTTTTTCTCCCAATACCGTTGCTGGTATTTCTTGTTGTACTCGTACTTGGCTCGTGCAGCTTCGGGGCTTAACTTTGTACTCATAATTTTCCCTCCCTTTTAAGCCGTTTTTCGGCTCTTTTACGCATAACCCAAATAGTTGATGAAGAATGGATGTTGTACTTCTGCATCAAATGTTGGGTTACGCCTGTTGCACTTTGTCCGGGAACGGACATTAACTCGTTCCATTCGTTGTAGATAGCCATATCTTTGGCTTCCTGTTCCTCTTGATAGGCCGTTTTGAAAACCTTTTGTTCCATTATTTTTGCATTTACTGTTTGGTTTTTTCGATTTCAAGTTTTTCTTCATATTTTTGAATGCGGTTTTATTAAAACCCGTGTGCAAATATAAACTTTGCTTCGATTTAAAACAAAATTTTCGACGCAAAGTTGCGATTTAATTTTAAGTTAGTTTGCAAATGACAGAAACACAAAGGGTTAAAAAGGTGATAAATTGGCTCGTTTTTTATGGAATACGCCGAAAACGAGCGAGAATTAGCCGAGAAGTTAGGCTATACAAAGTCATCATTCTCACAGATAGTAAATGGAAAAGTGCCTTTGTCGGAAAGATTTGTGCAGAAATTGGCGTCTGTCGATAGAAATATAGACGAAGTTTGGATAATGACAGGCGAGGGCAATATGCTGAACTCCGTGGAGGCGGGAACAAGTGTCGTAACTATTCCGGCAAATGTTTGGGAGGTGATACAAACGCAGGCCGAAAGCCTGAAAAGCAAGGACAAGCAGATAGACGAGTTGGTTGCCTTGTTGAAACAGCAAATTGCGGAAGGCAAAAAAATGCCTGCCCAGCAGGGAGGCAATGCCACCTCTGCCGTTGCAGGATAATAGAGTTCGGACAAATCCGATATAAAGTACCGTTATATTGAAATTTATGAACACAAGGTTACTCGAAATAATCAAATATAAAACAGGCGGGCGACAACGGGAGTTTGCTGATTTGTTGGGCTGGACGCCTCAATATCTTGCCAAGTTGCTAAAAGGGGAAAATTTCGGTATCACGCCGGTAATGACAATCGTATCGAAGTTGCCTGACATCAACGCCCGTTGGTTTTTGACCGGCGAGGGGGATATGATTGAAGAACCCAAGTATGCGGACATTCGGAAAACAATGCTCGAAAATATGCTTGCATTGCTCGACATTGAGAAATATATGCCTGTAATGACCCCCGAAGAGTTGCGAGACTACGAGTTGATAGTTATCGGACACAAAAAGCCCGATTTCAGCCCCGAATTGGTTGCAAAATGGCAAAGATTATTACAGGAGCGAGAAAATAAAATAGACGCAAAATTCAAGGCCGCAAACGCCCATTCAGAAAAGATATGCAGCAAAGCGAAAACGAAAAAATAACAGCCCGATTTTTCGAGGCTTTATACGCCCTGAAAGCAAAGGGGGTGATACGAGGGAAAAAGACGTTTACCGACCGATATAATATCAACCGGTGGAACCTGAATGCCCTCGAAGCGAAAAATCCCAATACCACGCAGAATAGCGCACAATTACCGTGGTTGGTGTACCTTGTCAGAGATTACGGCGTGTCCGCCCATTGGTTGCTAACGGGGCAGGGAGAAATGTTCAGGAAAACGCCGTAGCCGCTATTCTTTGTCGGTTTCTTCCGGCAATATGTTCGGTATCATCGACACGGCCTCTTGCTTCTTTTTGTCGAGAATCTTGGCGTATATTTGGGTGGTCTGAATCTCTTTGTGTCCGAGTAATTTTTGCAGGGTATAAATTTCTGCTCCGAGGTCGAGCATCAAAACGGCGAAAGTGTGCCGGCCTGAATGAAAGGTTATATCCTTTGTTATACCAGCACGAACTGCCCACATTCTTAACTCCGTTATCATATAGGAACTATATTTGAAGCCGACAAACACTCTGTCGTCGGGCTTACCTCGCTCGCCCAAGTAGGAGGCTGCCTGTGGATTGATGTCGAGATATTCTTGCCCGCCCGTTTTCTTCTGCTTGAAAATAATACGGGTGAACTCCCCGTGCTGTTGGACTTCTTTCCACCGCATTTTTTCGATGTCGCTCTTACGGATTCCTGTCAGGCAACTGAACATAAACGCCTTTTTCAAAGCAGGGTATTTGCAATGCGCCGCAGCCATAGCCTTTACTTCGTCGAGGGTGAGGTAGCATCGTTCCGATTCCCCCGCTTTGAACCCCTCGATACCCCGCAGGGGGTTATGGGGCATAATGCGGTCGTCGAACGCTTGATTTATACATGCCCGCAGTTTGTTGAAATAACTTACTTTGGAATTTTGCGACAACGGCTTTGAAATCTCGTCCGTTACTATCTTCTTGCGCTTATCCCTGCAACGGGCGGTTTTATCCAAATACTCCCGAAAGCCCTCTATCCATTCCGGCGTAATGTCCTTGAACGTGGTGTTCGGTTTGCAATATCGTTCGAGGTGTTTCAGGCAGCTATGCCAATTTCCCCAATTCCCGTTGCTGTCTGTGCTCCCGTGTCGTTTTTCGCACATTGCCCGGTAATAATCGAGAAAATTGGTTTCGAGTTTGTACGCTGCATTGAACCCAAATTCGCCGTTCTGTAATTCGACAATCCGTTTCGCTTTGACGGCTTCGGCCAGCTGCAAAGTCTGCCGGTTCTTCTCTTTGTCGGCTTTTGTCTTTTCGGGGACGAGATACATTTTCAGGTATTCATACGACCGCTTGCCGTTCAAATATATGTCCAGGTATAACGACACATTGCCTGTCGGCGTCGTCCGCTTCCGGAGGCGGATAGGTTCTTTTGCTGCTCCCATATTTGTTGCTTTTGTTGCTCAAATTATTTCGAGCAACAAATTAACAACAAAAATCGACAAATCAAATACAACGTATGTAAAAAGAAACGCCCCTTAATAGGAGGCGTTAATCGTTCATTAATAGA
>VOFC01006136.1_pt1 | contig 11497 bp, 23 predicted proteins | sample 5384161 | NCBI WGS metagenome assembly VOFC01 (sample SAMN12384722, study PRJNA508395) | human gut metagenome | isolation source: healthy gut B | host: Homo sapiens | reverse complement strand
TTCCCTTATAATACATTTTTTTTATATATATTATATTACGGTAAAAAATTATATTGCATTTTTTATTAAATTTACATTACAGTTTTATTTCATGTACATTTTAGTTTTTGCGTAGTCTACAACTCTTTGTTTCTCTTATGATGTTTACTTTTTATTTGTCCTGGATATTCCATTTCTTCTTCTACTTTTTTAGCAACATCTCTTGCAAGAATTGTCATTTCTGCATCTGAAATTTGTTCTGGTTTTACAACTATTCTAACTTCACGACCAGCTTGAATTGCGAATGATTTTTCAACTCCTTTGAATGAGTCTGCAATTGATTCTAGCTTCTAAACGCTTGATGTGTTTTCTAAGTGTTTCTCTTTCTAGCTCCAGGAACAGCTCTGTGACTGTAAGCTCTCCGGGCAGGGCAGCATGGAGATCTGCCTCGCCGGGAATCGGCATGGGCAGCAAAGACGGTCAGACACAAGAAGTGCAGCATGCGATCGAAACTGCAGATATCCTGCTGGGTGCGGAGCGCATGATCGAAAGATATTCTGCTAAAATCGAAAAAAGACCCTACTACATGACGGAGCAGATTCTGCCGTATCTGGAGCAATTACAGAAAAACGGTCTTGCAGCACAGAAAGATTCCCCTTCGGGTAGCGGTTCTGTTTTCCGGAGATACTGGATTCTACAGCGGATGCAGGAAGCTGTATGTGGCATTGCAGGAAGCCGTTGCCGTAGGAGTACGTTGAACGCAGGAGTACGGATCCTGCCGGGAATTTCATCGGTGGCTTCTCTGGCGGCCCGAGTGGGAGAAAGTTATGAAGATGCGGCCATTTTGAGCATGCACGGCAAGAAGCTGAACCGGCTTTCGGCAACGGTGGAGAGCCATGAGAAGGTATTTTTACTGACCTCAGGAAGTGAGGACATCCGCAAGATCGGACATTTGCTTGCAGAAGCGGGACTGACAGACTGTGAAGTGATCGTAGGATATCAGCTGTCCTATCCGGAGGAAAGCATCCGGATCCTGACCCCGGGGCAGTGTGAGGAGATTACGGAGGAAGGGTTATATACCTGCCTGATCCGCAATCCTCACTGGCAACCGGAACGCCTGACCCATGGAAGAGCCGACATACCTGTTTTCTGCGGGATGCGAAAACTCCAATGACAAAAGAAGAAGTCCGCGAGGTCAGCATCTGCAAGCTACACCTGACACAAAACGCCGTGGTCTATGACATCGGCAGCGGCACCGGATCCGTTGCCATAGAGATCGCCGGGGTGCCCGGAGGGGTGCATGTCTATGCCGTTGAGAGAAAGCCGGAGGCGGTGGAACTGCTTCGGAAGAACCGAGAGCATTTCCATATGGACAATATGGAGATCATCGAAGCACTGGCACCGGAGGGACTGGAAGAACTGCCTGTGCCCACCCATGCTTTTATCGGCGGCAGTGGAGGCAGATTAATGGATATTTTACAGACCTTGTATCGGAAAAATCCTCATATGCGCATTGTGATCAATGCCATCAGCATGGAGACGATTGCGGAGCTTCAGAAAGTATTGGAAGCGTTTCCTATGGAGGACGAGGAAATCCTGCAGATGCAGGTAAACCGGGTGAAGAAGCTGGGAAACTATCATCTGCCGCAGGCGGAGAATCCAGTGTGGATCTGCTCATTTACGTTCAGGGAGACAGGAACGGATCCTATGGATAACGCGAAGAAAACAAAACAGGACGCAGGGGAGACCGGAAACGGTAAGAATGGAGAAGTGCAGAGATGATCGGAGCACAGGAAAAAGAAGATACGACGCATTATGATCGCTGCCCCGAAAAGCGGCAGCGGCAAGACTATGATCACGTGTGGATTATTGCAGATTTTTAAGGAAAACGGAGAGGATATCTCTTCCTGTAAATGCGGCCCGATTATATCGATCCCATGTTCCACAGACAGGTGCTTGGGTGCCATCTCGGAATCTGGATACCTTTTTCCGGAGAAAGAGGGCACCCGTAAGCCTGTTTCTGAGAGATCGCAGGGAAGGCGAGCTTGTGGTCATGGAAGGTGTTATGGGACTCTATGACGGGCTGGGCGGAATAAGAGAGGAAGGCTCCTCCTATCATCTGGCAAAGGTGACGCAGACCCCCATCATACTGGTGGTGGATGCAAAAGGCATGGGAAAATCGGTGCTTCCTCTGATCACCGGATTTCTGGCTTATGATAAAGAACATCTGATCCGGGGAGTGATCTTCAACCGTATGTCAGCAGTTTACTATGAGATTCTGAAGCCCTTGGCAGAAGATGAACTGGGCATTGCGGTGCTGGGGTATTTCCCGGAAAATAAGGACTTACAGATCGCCAGCAGACATCTTGGCCTGTGCCTGCCGGGGAGAACTGGAAGATCTGCAGGGAAAGATCCGTATGACGGCAGAAAGATTACGGGAGACCGCAGACATTTCAAAACTGTTGCAGATCGCAGAGGAAGCGGAACCGCTGGAGTTGTAGAATAGAGGAAGAGACGGTAGTGGAAAGAAACCGCAGAAACCAGCGAAAAACAATAAAGCCCAGGATCGCCGTAGCCAGGATGAAGCTTTTTGCTTTTTATTACGAAGAAAACCTACGGCTGCTGGAACAGGCGGGCGCGGAACCGGTGTACTTTTCCCCACTGCATGACAGCGCATGACCGGAAAATATTCATGGAATGTTATTGGGAGGCGGATATCCGGAACTGTATGCCGGGCAGTTAAGTGAGAATGATGCCATGCGCAAGCGATCCGGAAGGCAGTCACAGACGGCCTGCCCACGGTGGCAGAGTGCGGTGGTTTTCTATACCTGCATACGACCCTGACGGACCGGGAAGGACATTCTTATCCCATGGTGGGAGTCCTGCCCGGAAAATGCTTCGACACCGGACATCTGGTGCGCTTCGGATACATTGAACTGGAAGAGAGCAGCGGATATTTTATGCCTCGTGGCAGCCGCATCCGTGCCCACGAATTCCACTATTATGACAGTGAGGACAACGGCGCAGACTGCATCGCTACCAAACCAGCCACCGGACGAAATTATCCCTGCATTCATGTGGGTGAGAACCACTGGTATGGTTTCCCCCACCTCTATTATCCTTCCTGCCCGGAGTTCGCGGAGCGCTTCGTGGAGGAGAAAAAATGCAAAAAAATTCTCAAAAAGCAAAAAAGATGTGTTATAATCGTAATATCTTTTTTGTACGGAGGATAAAGTTATGGAAAAATCAAAGGTATATTTTACAGATTTCAGGACCCGTCTGGGAGAGGGACTTCCCAGTAAGTTAAAGCGCCTGATGAAGGCGGCGGGGATTCAGGATATGGATATGGATCACAAGTTTGTTGCCATCAAGCTGCACTTCGGTGAGCTGGGCAATCTGGGTTTCTTACGTCCCAATTATGCGAAAGCGGTAGCGGATGTGGTAAAGGAGCTGGGCGGAATTCCTTTTCTGACGGACTGTAATACCCTGTATCCCGGCAACCGTAAGAATGCCATCGAGCATATGTACTGTGCCTGGGAGAATGGTTTCACACCGTTGACGGTAGGGTGTCCTGTGATCATTGGTGATGGTCTGAAGGGAACGGATGATATCGAGGTACCGGTAAAGGGCGGCGAATATGTGAAAAATGCTAAGATCGGTCGGGCCATTATGGATGCGGATGTGTTTATTTCCCTGAATCATTTCAAGGGGCATGAAACGGTGGGCTTCGGCGGTGCTATCAAAAATATCGGTATGGGCTGCGGATCCAGAGCCGGTAAAATGGAGCAGCACGCTCAGGGCAAGCCGGAGATCAATGAGAATCTTGTGCCGGGGCTGTAAGCGCTGCATGAGAGAATGTGCCAATGAGGGACTGGTATACGACGAGACTACATAAGATGCATATTGATCATAACAAATGCCTGGGCTGTGGACGCTGTATCGGTGCCTGCAATTTTGATGCGATCCACAGCGGCGATGCTGCGGCGACGAAGGATTTTCAACTGCCGTATGGCAGAGTATGCGAAGGCGGTCGTGGACGGCAGACCCAATTTCCATATTTCTCTGGTGGTGGATGTGTCTCCGAACTGTGACTGTCACCGGGAGAATGATGCCCTATCCTGCCCAATATCGGTATGTTCGCCTCCTTCGATCCTCTGGCGCTGGATCAGGCCTGCGGGATGCCTGCCTGAAGCAGACACCGCTGCCGAACAGCCAGCTGACGGATGCCATGGCAAAAGAGGGCTTTTGTGATCACCATGATCATTTTGAAAATACCACTCCAAATGCGGAGTACAAGACCTGTCTGGAGCATGCGGAGAAGATCGGTATCGGCAGCAGTGACTATGAACTGATCACGATTTCGTAAGCTTGAAAAGCGAAGAAATCGTTTATGAAGTAATTTTTGGAGAGGATGAGCTTATGCGTCCAATGGTAAGCATCATTGTTCCGGTATACAATGCGGAGCAATATTTACGACGCTGTGTCGACAGCATTTTGAATCAGGAATACACGGACTATGAAGTGCTGCTGGTAAACGACGGCAGTACGGATGCTTCCGGCGATATTTGTGAAGAGTACGGAACCAAGATCCCAGAGTCATTGTGATCCAGAAGGAGAACACCGGAGTCTCTGACAGCAGAAATCGGGCATTTGATCGTGCACGGGGAAAATATCTGCAATTCTTAGACAGCGACGACTGGATCACGCCGGATGCCACAAGACTGTTCGTGCGGGCGGCGGAAGAGTATGGCTGCGATATGGTCATTTCAGACTTTTACCGCGTGGTGGGAGAGCGTCTGTCCCCCAAGGGAGACATTGAAGAGGAGGGTGTGCTCACCCAGGAGGAGTTCGCGGCACATATGATGGAGAATCCGGCAGACTTTTACTATGGTGTGTTGTGGAACAAACTGTACCGCAGGGATCTGGTGGAGGAGCACAGTCTGCGAATGGATACGAATATCAACTGGTGTGAGGATTTTCTGTTCAATCTGGAATATATCCGTTACGCGAAAGTATTCTATGCCCCTGCATGCCCCAATCTATTATTATGTGAAGCGCAAAGGCTCCCTTGCCAGTCAGGGCATTAATATCTCGAAGACTGTGAAAATGAAGCTGAATGTATTTGAGTATTACAATAACTTCTACAAGCATGTGCTGGAAGAGGAAGATTATGAGAAGAACCGTTTGCAGGTATACCGCTTTTTTCATCGATGCTGCGGGGGACGGCACCGTTCCGCCTTCAATCCTGCCCGGTTCCAAGAAGCTGGGAGACGAGAGAGTCTTTGTCAATACAGAGATCTTGCAGGCGGAAGGACCTGGCAGGAGAGGATTACCGTAAGAGAAAGTTATTAGAACATTATCTGGAGCCGGTGGCATTAAAAGGAGATCTGAAGGTAGCGGATGTGCCTGCTTCTGTGCCTGTGTGAAAAGCACGAGTGGGACAGCAGACGGGAACTGGCGGATTTCGCCGGAATCACCCGACGAATCTGACCAGCGGATTGCAGCGACTGACCATGAAGGGATTCCTAAAAGTAGAAGAGGTGAAGGAACCCAAACCATCCAAAAAAGATAAGACGACCGGAAAAAATAAAATGAAAGCAGCGGAGATGGCAGAAACGAAGCGGAAGGGACGGGGAGGCAGGATCGCCGTGACGATTCTTCCGGCAGCAGATGCCGTTATGAAAGAACTGGAGATGGCACAGAGGGATTATGATGCTGCCAGATTCGCCGGCTTCACAGAGGAAGAACTCATTAAATATGCTGAGCTGTCTGAGAAGATCAAAGAGAATACTAAAGAATATTTTATACTTTCTTAATTGACAGGGTAGTTTCTGAAAAGTTATGATAAATAAGTATATATGATGTCGGGAAAGGAAGGTATTTGGATGAAGAAAAACGAAGAGTATATGTTGGAACATGCCGGATTGTGCAGAGCGGCAGATAGATTGGAACCCCAGATGTTCGATGAATACGGCGTACAGAGGGGACTGCGTGATAAGAACGGTAACGGCGTAGTCGCAGGTCTTACCAATATCTCACGGATCGAATCCTTCAAAATGGAAGACGGCAAAAAAGTTCCCTGTGAAGGTAAGCTGTGGTATCGCGGCTATGACTGCATCGAGCTGGTCAACGGCTTCCGGGGTGATCATTTCGATTCGAGGAAGTGGCTTATTTACTTTGTTCGGTAAGCTGCCGAACCGTGAGGAACTGAAGCATTTTAACGATATTCTTGGCATCCAGCAGAACTCTTGCCTACCAACTTCACTAGAGATGTCATCATTATGAAAGCCCCAGCAGTGACATCATGAATTCACTGACCAGGAGCGTTCTGACACTGGCTTCCTATGATAAAAACTGCAGCGACACTTCCATTGAAAATGTATTAAGACAATGCCTGGGACTGATTGCTGTGTTCCCCATGCTGGCAGTCTACGGCTACCATGCATATAATCACTATTCCAACGATGAGAGTATGTACATACACCGTCGTCCCCAGAAGAAACTTTCCACCGCAGAGAATCTGCTGATGATGCTTCGCCCGGACAAACAATATACCGAACTGGAGGCCAAAGTACTGGATACCGCACTGGTGCTGCATATGGAGCATGGCGGTGGTAATAACTCTACCTTTACCACCAGAGTTGTAACCTCTTCCGGATCCGATACTTATTCTGTCATTGCGGCAGCACTTTTTCCTCCCTGAAGGGACCCAAGCACGGTGGTGCCAATATCAAAGTCGTAGAGATGATGCGGGATATCGAAGCACATGTGTCTGACTGGACAGATGAGGATGCGGTAAGGGCATATCTGAACAAGATTCTGAGCAAAGAAGCCTTCGACGGCAAGGGACTGATCTATGGTATGGGGCATGCAGTCTACTCCCTGTCTGACCCCAGAGCCCAGGTATTCAAGAGCTTCGTGGAAAAACTGGCGGTAGCCAAGGGCAGAGACAAGGATTTCGCCCTGTATTCCATGATCGAGCGGATCGCACCGGAGGTCATTTCCCAGAAATCCCGGATCTACAAGGGTGTCAGCGCCAACGTTGATTTCTACAGCGGTTTCGTATACAGCATGTTGGAGATCCACTGGAGTATATACACCCGATTTTTGCCATCGCCAGAATCGTAGGATGGAGTGCATCGTATCGAAGAGCTGATCAATATGGATAAGATCATTCGTCCCGCTTACAAGAGCGTAATGCAGGAACTGGAATATGTTCCTTTGGATCAGAGATAAATTATAAATAATAAGGGACTGCGTATTTTGCGCAGTCCTTTGATGATTGTTGGATCATGATCAGGAATAGATCTTGCAGATAATGGATACGATCTCTTCAGCGGATTCTTTGGAATCTTCCAGAATCCAGGTGACATAAATATTGTAGAGGGAACCGGAGAAGGCTCGGAGCGTGTAATAAAAATCCCGCCCCTTGTCTTCGGTATAATAGGTATCAAGGATATAACTGTCCAGGGCCTGCAGCAGAGATGCCCCAGTCCTGTGTTCACCAGGCAGGCAATGAATTCTCTGTAATGATCAAAGTATTCATAGCAGTGCAGCATATTGCGGTAGTCGTTATAATTGCCTTTATCAGGCCAGGCAGCGACATCCTGACGGTAGGCATCTACCAGATCCTTCAGATAACTGATGAAGATCTCGTCCATGGAGTTGTAATTGCGGTAATAAGTCATACGGGAGACTCGGCCCGCTCGGTCAGCTCTGAGATGGTAATATTGGACAGAGATTTTGTCTGAAGCAGCTGTATCAAAGCCTGCACCATGCAATCTCTGGAAAATTGTTTGGAATGGTTCGTGGACATGGCAGATCACCTTCTTAATGTTTTCTACTGACAGTATAAAACGTAACACAATCCGGCGAAATACGCAAGGAAAGTTCCTCGCGGAAAGGAGCGGCATATGGCAGGAACGGTAATAGAATATTTGAAAAATACGGAGACATTTCATTTCTCGGGAAAAACCTCTGAATGATGTGGACAGTCTGGCATTGTGCCAGCTCTCTTATCTGAAATTCGACGGGATGGTCAGTGACGTGCGTCACAACGGTCCTTCCGTGACGCTGCAGGAGATCGCCAAACGGCCGGATGTGGATCAGCTGTTCGAGATGTCCGTTTTGAGAAGGAGAACCGGGCGCTGTTCGAAGGAATGTTAAGCGGCAGACGTTTCCGGGATATGAAGCTGAACTGCTATATCAATCTGGTGGAAAAGGAATGGGAGACCCAGTTCTCCGCCATCACCTTTTATTCTGGATGACGGAACCCTGTTTCTGGCATTCCGCGGCACGGATGAGACTATTGTGGGGTGGAAGGAAAGACTTCAACATGGCATTTCTGTCACCGGTGCCGGGGCAGGAGTACAGTGTAAAATATGTAAATATGGTCACCGGATGGCTACACCAGCCCTTTTATATCGGAGGGCATTCCAAGGGCGGCAATCTGGCAGTCTACAGTGGCATGAAATGTGCGCCCCTTTTGTGCAGAAACGGATCCAGAAGATCTACAGTCTGGATGGGCCTGGGATTCCGGCCGGAAGTGCTGAAGGAGTGTCACTATAATGCCATCGAAGGCAAGGTGGTAAAGTAAGCTTCCGCATTCTTCCATGATCGGTATGATTTCGAGCGGGATATTCATTACCGCGTGGTGGAGAGTAAAAACCACGGTCTGCTGCAGCATGATCCTTTTTCCTGGCTGGTGGAGGAGGACCATTTCGTGGATGTGGGTGACATTTATGAGAGCCAGAAGATCATGAACGAAGCACTGAATGAATGGATCCTGTCCCTGAACGAGGAGCAGGTCCGTACCTTTGTAGACACACTCTATCAGGTAATCTCCGCATCACAGGCGGACGATCTGATCACCTTTACCGCTGACTGGAAAAAGAGTATGAATGCGGTAGTTACCGCATTGAAGGAAGTGGACGATCAGACAGCCGAGATGCTGCGTGGAATCATTCGTTCGCTGTTTGAGATAGCCAGGTGCAAGGTGAAGGAAGAACTGACCGCCACCAAAAAAACACGACACAGATTTAAAAAATACGAAGCGAGCAGGGAAAGCAGAGGAAGTCCGGCCGGATCCGGCAGCCTCTCCGGATGCCACTGTAACCCAAGGATCGGCAGCTCGTCATGCTCCAAAGCTTCGGGGCAGCCATCGTCAGGGCAGACCTGATGAGCTTCAGATGCTGACCTAAGCGGTCGATCCTCTGATGGTGGGCGCTGTTGACGTGCATTTCGACAGGAAAATACTTGAAAAGACGGGAATCATCTACCATAATAGTATCATGAAACACATCGCCGGAAGGGGAACTGTGCAGGCAGTCTTCGGGCATATCCTGTGTGATCGTACCGCCGAAGGCAACATTGATGACCTGCATGCCCTTGCAGATCCCGATCACGGGGATCCTGGCGGCAATGGCTGTGTCAAGGGCCTGAAATTGCAGGATGTCCAGTTCGGTGTCAACAGTACGGGAACCTTTGTTTTTTTCTCCGAAGAAAGCCGGAGTGATATCTCCGCCGCCCGGCAGAATCAGAGCGTCGCAGGAAATGACCTCTCCAGGGAACCAGAGTAGTCACGATCTGCGCGGGAAGTGCACGGAAAAAGGCTTCATAATTTCCTGTTTTGGACTTGCGTCCCCAAAATGACTAATTTTGTCATATGATTTTCTGATACCTCATTTTTTATAGTTAATATATGCCATAACTTTTCATTTTTGCATGGAACAAATTAGCAAAAATGTATCTTACGTTTTTATAAATAGGAGTAAAATAGCAACGACCGTGAGGGAGCGAAAGCTCTTTCAAGGATGTTCACGGAAAGGAAGTGGTATTATGGAGGAATTGGCATCAGAACTGCTCAAGGAACTGAATTGTGACACGGCTTTTTCTATTAAGCTTCCGGCAGGTATACCCCTGATCGGTGGAGTACAACTGGACATTGCGGAATCGGTCGTTATCACCTGGGTGGTCATGGCAGTCATTCTGATCTTGTCGATTATCCTTACAAGCAACCTCAAAGTACACAATGTCAGCAGACGACAGCTGGTGGCAGAGACGATCGTGACAAAGCTGGAAGGCATTGTTACGGGAATGATCGGAGAAGAAGGCAAACGGTATGTACCGTATCTGGTTAGCGTACTGTTGTATCTGGGGTATATCCAATATCATTGGATTGTTCGGTATGAAGCCCCCTACCAAGGATCTGAACGTAACGGCGGCACTGGCCCTGATGAGTATCGTTCTGGTGGAAGCCGCAGGTATCCGCAAAAAAGGTGTGGGCGGATGGATCAAGAGCTTTACCGAACCCATCGCGATCGTAACACCTATCAATATCCTGGAGGTGTTCATCAAGCCCCTGTCCCTGTGTATGCGATTGTTTGGTAACGTTTTGGGAGCATTCGTTATCATGGAGCTGTTGAAGCTTCTGGTTCCGGTAGCATTGCCGGTACCTTTCAGCTTTTACTTTGATATTTTTGATGGATTGATTCAGGCATATGTATTTGTATTCCTGACATCCATGTACATTAAGGAAGCCATTGAATAAGTAACTATTCACTAACAACACTTTTTTTAAAACTAGGAGGATTCATTATGATAGCTATTGGAGCAGGTATTGCAGCACTGGCATGTATCGGAGCAGGTATCGGTATCGGTATCGCAACAAAGTAAAGGCAGCAGAGGCAGTTGCAAGACAGCCGGAAGCAGAGAGCAAGATCACCAAGATCTTACTGTTAGGTGGTGCGCTGGCAGAGGCAACCGCTATTTACGGATTCGTTATCGGTATCCTGATCATTCTGTCTTATTCATGGCATTTGTAAGCTTGAACGGTAAAACTCCATGAGCAAAAGAACGAAAGAGCTAAGAAAGGATGAAAGCACATTATGCTGCTGAGATTAGATATTAATATTGTATGGACCATCCTGAATCTGTTGATCATATTTGCCATTGTGAAGATCTTCCCTGATCAAACCCATCCACAAGATCCCTGGATGCAAGACAGGCAGAGATCGATAAGCAATATGCAGATGCAAAAGCTGCACTAGGACAGTGCCAATGAACTGAAAGGCCAGTACGAGGCATCCTTAAGCGGTGTTCAGGCAGAAAAAGAAAGCATTCTGAACGAGGCAAGAGGCAAGGCCAGCAACGAGTATGACCGCATCGTGGCAGATGCCCAGACCGAAGCGAAAAAGATCATGGACAATGCCGATAAAAAATGCCGCGCTGGAAGAGCAGAAACGCATCGAGCAGGCACAGGACATCGCCGGCCTGGTAGTGGAAGCTACTGCAAAACTGGTAGCTGCCAAGCAGAACGCAGATTCAGACAGAGAACTTTACAACCAATTTATAGCAAAGACAGGTGAAAAGATTGATTAGTACAGCTTTAGAATACGCAAAAAGATTGCGTGAACTGAATATCCCCGGAGACATTGTAGGTCAGACAGGCGATATCTTCAAAGCCTACGTACCGCAGGTGAAGCTGGATTTCGAATCTCACTGCCGTGGCACTGTCTGC
>VOFC01005340.1_pt1 | contig 11497 bp, 14 predicted proteins | sample 5384161 | NCBI WGS metagenome assembly VOFC01 (sample SAMN12384722, study PRJNA508395) | human gut metagenome | isolation source: healthy gut B | host: Homo sapiens | reverse complement strand
ATTTCTATTCTTCTGTTAAAACTTCTGTTGGCTGAGTTTCTTCAGACAACACTTCTTCTATCGGATATTCTGGCTCCTGATATTCTGGCTCCACATTCGCTGGCTCTGTCTGTTCAATCTCTGCTGCCATAATCTCAGGCTGTGAAGGTATTTCTTCCTGATTCTCTGCCATCTCAAATGGATATCTCACACCCCCCATTTGCTGCGAAGCTCATCCATCATTTTCATGATGCGCAAAGTCTCACTATGTGCATTTCCCAGCATTCTGTTGCATTTTTATCCAGCATCCAGACAGGATGCAATTTCATACTTCATATCCTGTAATCTGCGCCGGTGCTTTCACTTCCTTGAGTACTTTACGATTCTTGTCATATACTGTCACTGATTCGTAATTATTAAATGTTCTCAATCTCTATGTAACCATTCGTTCCGTATATAATACCTCTACGATCACTATATCCAAGCATCGTACTGTTAAGAACTGCCATTTTACCATCTCTGTATGTCAATGTAATACTGTTAGACGCATCTACCCCCTGATGGTGTCAGTATGCAGCTGGAATCCACCTTGACCACATCTGTTCCAAACATCATGGATGCGAAATTAAGTGTATATACACCTACATCCAGTAAAGCTCCTCCTGCAAGGGATGGCTCTGTCAGTCTTGGTACATCTACAATATGATACCCCCAGATTACAGGTCAGCATAGAAGGCTGTCCGATCATCCCTGATGCCAGCAAGCCTTTTATCGTAGTCAGCATAGGCATATATCTTGTCCACATTGCTTCTGCTACAAAAACATGCTTCTCTTCTGCAAGCTTGAATATCTCCTCTGCCTGTTCGGCATTCGCTGTAAATGCCTTCTCACACAGTACCGAAATCCATTTTCTATGCACAGCTTCATATTGGCATAGTGTTCTGAATGGGGCGTAGCAATATATACTAAATCAATTCTGTTGTCTGCCATCATTTCTTCATATGAACCGTATGCTCTCTTGACTCCAAATTCTTTTGGCAAAAGCCTGGGCTCTGTCCATATCTCTGGATGCGACCGCATAACATTTCACATTTTTCATGCGCTTTATGGTACGTGCCATTATCTTTGCGATATTACCGGTTCCCATAATTGCTATCTTCTTCTGATTAAACATAACATCCCTCCAAAACTGAGAAATATACAGGTTTAAAAGCCCATGTAACCGTGAGGCCACATGGGTTTTCTATCGACACTCTATTCTATTATATATGATTCAGACATGATTTCAACTAAATTTATTCAAAAAACTCTGCTTTCACATATCCTGTCTGACCATTATATTCGATCTTGAGCCACTCTCCCTGGTCTTCCAGTACGTTGAAAGTAGCTTCTCCCTGAGCAACGCCTATCTTATCAGCATCCTGACTGGCTGCATTTCTGACATTGACATTAGTCTTGGCTTTCACAGTCTTAACAACGGTTTCTGTTGTGGCAGCTGCTGTATCTGTATTATCTGATACTACTTCCAGATAATCACTCTTGATATAAGCTTCCTTACCTTCATAGATAACCTTGTCTCCAACCATTATTCTCTTCTGTACGGGTAAGGATATCTCCCTGCTGTGCCTTGCCGATCTTATCTGCAACTTCACTGTCAGAAGATCTGACATTAACAGTATCTGTAGCACGTACCTGCTGATTTACTGTCTGTGTCTGCGGGCTGCTCACTCTGTCGCCGCTGTCTCTGTGGTAGTCTCCTGTGCGGCTTCTGTTGTCTGCTGTTCTGCCTGAGTCTGTTCCTGGGATTCCTGTTCCAACTGAGCCAGCGCAACACCTACAGAGGTCTTAATCTCATTGGGGAACTCTGCAAGGAATGTATTAAGCTGCTCATCCTCAGCAATTGCTTCCTTATACTCTACATCAACCTTATTATATAAATCTACCACGTCATCCTGACTTGTTACCAGCTTCAATGCGGCAGTCACACTTTCTTCCATATCTCCATCTATCTGAAGAGAGCCTGCATCATTCGTATATACATACCAGGCATTCAATCCCGGTGCCATTGTATCAATGTCCTTGAATTTCACATCATAGCATACATATAAATAGTAAGTATTAGGATCAATGCCGTCCTTGGTGTAACAGGTCAGATTGTTATAAGACTCTATATACTCACTCTTCTTCTGATATGTAATAATCTCTTTATCATTGGTATAATCCTTCAATGCCTTGACAGTATCCATATCATCTTCTGCCAGTGCAGTATAGAAAGACTGAACCAGTTCATTCACTGCCGGGTACTTGTTCTCTTCCAGTGGCTCATTTAACACAGCAGAGGAAACGGTTCCTTCTGTTGTCTCCTCTGATAAGGATGCTATCGCTTCTGTGTCTTTTCCATTCTTGAATGTACCAGGAAAATGATCATTGCAACCACAATAATCAATGCAATAACCGGGAGTACAATCTTTGCTGCTGAGACTAATACAATCCTGGTGTTCTTACGATTCAGAACATTGGTCAGCTTATCTTTCAACTCATTGACATCAATTCTGTTCTCTGTTTTGGCTGCCTTGCTGATCTTCTCAGGCTGTGCCTTTACTTCTGCTGCCTTTGGTTCAGCTACAGTTTCTTTTTTCTACCTCTTTGGTATTTTCAACATTCTGTTTCTTTACCTGTTCGGCTTCTACTGTACGTATCTGTTATCGTGAATCACCAGATCAATTACAGGATCTCTTCCCACACGGATTTCCAAACCGTACCCTTGTAAACAATTCACTAACATACAAAATGCACCCGACAGGAATCGAACCTGCATTAAAGGCGTCGGAGGCCTCCGTTCTATCCATTAGACTACGGGTGCATATGGTGATATGTTACAAATTTGTTACATCACGAGTGTAATCATAGCATACTTATATTCATTTGTCCAGTATAACCCCATAACAAATTATGTCAGCCAAATATTTACTGGTTTTCCTTACCATATTGTAACTATTCAGCACCCCATGCGCAAAACCGCTGTTTCACAGCTTTTCTGGATAACAAGTTTACTTGTTATCTGCTTATTGTGGTTACTTCGCCATATAAATTGTGTCAAATATGCTTATGAATAAGCATATTCTGCCTCAATCTGTCAAAGAGTTCTTCAAACTGTGCAAACTGCTTCTGAAGGCTCATATATCCTTCCGGATTGGACTTTTCCAACTCATCTATGAATGCATAAAGTCTCTCCTGCTGTTTTAAATGTTCTCTTTGCATCTACTCTGTGTGTATCAGCTATGCGGATCACTTTGTCCAGATATTTGGAGATCCGACGCTCATTATTCTTATTTAATGCATTACTGAGTAACTCCATATTATCAATCTCATGGCGCTGTCTGTTATCTGTGCGAAGATATTGGCTCCTATCGCATAATAAGCTTCTCCGATCTGATAAATAAAACCATGCTTCTGGTAAATACTTTCTTTCAAACTGCCCATGTATTCCACACCTTTCTGTCTGATAAGCAATAACTGTTTTCGGGAGCTTCCAATGATTCCCGAAACAGTTACGATTTTATCATTATTTTTATCTTTTTGTCTACTGCCAACCAAGCTATCTGAGATTCATCGGCAGTACATAAGCATAATCCATATCACTTCCATAATAATATTTCGGATAACAGGGCTGATTATAGCAGTTATTCTGCCATGCGATACCACAACGATACTGGGTATCATGCATCAGCGTAAAAAGCTTATGAGTGCTGATGTCTGTATTCATATAGATACGGATTGCACTGCTGTCTGTTGTTCGCAGCAATAATTCTTCCCTGTAATCTCCAAAAATATCTGCTGCCAGACAGGGATTGCCTTTGGTTCCATTATTAGTCATTGTGTCCTCAGGCGTAAGCATAATACCATGTATGTTGTCATTGACAATTCCCGGCTGAACAGTACCAATATACTGCACTCCATCCAGTATCTGCGTTGTCAGATCAGGAGCATAACGGATGCTCTGATTGGTTCCAGGAAGCGGTGCTGACAGCTTATTGCCCTTACAGTCATATACCTCATTCACCCACACCTGATATCCTCTTGTATCCGGGTCAATCTTGCCGATCATACATCTTCCAAGATCCGTAGTGGCATATTCTCCAAATATCACTTCTCCGTTTTCTGCATCACGTAATGCATAGCCATAGGGAACCGAAGCTCCGCCTTCAAATACATTAAAAATCTGAAGTCCGGGTCTGTCCGGATCAATTCTTTGCTACATGCATGGCATCTCCATGTCCAAGCTTGGTATACACACCATCCGGTCTGTAATCATAACTGCTGTATAATAAGCTGCCGTCATGATCAATTACTGCTGCACCGTATATGATCTCCATGCAGCCATCCTGATCCACATCTGCAACAGACAGACTGTGATTGCCCTGACCCGCCAGTTTCCCATAGACCGGGTCTGTTCCGACATTTTCATGTGCCTCTTCATCATTAAAAGTTGCTCATGGTAACAAATCCACTGTCTACGCAGAATACTTCATGAAAGCTGTTCTGGAAGAAATCATATGCTACAATCGTGCTTCGCGTATAATATCCTCTGCATATCAGCAGATAAGGTCTTTCACCATCCAGATAGGCAACTCCTGACAGGAATCTGTCTACTCGATTGCATGGTTCTATTCTTCTGAATGCATAATCTCCCCACATCAGACCATCATCTACCCGTGTTATTTTAAAAAGGTATTGTCTCCAGCTCTCCACCGTCTCCAGCAAACATAGTCAGATATTCAGGTCCTTCGTAAATAAAGCCTTCAAATTCATCCAGTCTATTCTTCTCACTTCTGCCCGGAGCATATACATGGATAAAAGTATTCTGCCAGTTCTTCTGCATCTTTCCTGCTTAGTGGGTATTCATATCGGACAGGTATGCCGAAACATTCCTCCAGTGTCTGATACCAGTGTCCATTTCTGACCTCTGGATGATTATGCCACTCCATAAACACAGCAATCAGATGTTCCCGATAGTCTGCTGCCGTGCACACAAAATTACTCTCATGGGTAATTCCTGCTTCTATATCAGATAAAGGCATGGTAATATACTGTTCTTTCAGCACACTTCCATCTGCACGATATGTTGTCATTTTCGTACCGGGTGCTGTTTTCACGGCCATCTCTGCCTTGCCATCCCCATTAAAATCATAGACCATGAACTGCGTATAATGGGCACCCGCACGGATATTTACCCCCATATCCAGTCTCCACAGCAATGTACCATCCAGTTTGTAACAGTCCAGATAATTATTTCCTGTGTATCCCCGATGTGATACATCATGAGAATTAGATGGGTCCCATTTTACAATATACTCATATTCGCCGTCTCCATCCACATCTGCCACACTCATATCATTTGCACTGTACTCGTAGCTCTCTCCTGCCGGTGTTATTCCTCCTTGTGGCTTTCTGATTGGAATATCGAGATATTCCTTATCCCACACTGCTACTTCTTCGCAGCATGCTTTCTCCTGTCCATTCTGTATGGGCGCAACCGCATATCTGTCCTCTTTACTGCCCTGTGTATCCAGATAATTCGTACTCTCTGTTACCAGTTGCAGTCTCTTACCATTACGGTAGACCATGAAATCCATCCCTGTCAGTCCGATGTCACAATATCCATCCACTTCATCCAGAAAAAGGCGCCAGCTTAGAAAAATTCCATTTTTAACAGGTATTGCCACCAGACCACGATTTAATTTCTCTAGCTGTTCATGAAATACTTTCTTTACAGGAGTTCTCAGAACGTCACTGTACACGGTATCTCCATTCTGGTCTGTATAGGACACTTTTATAAAATGTGGCACATGTGTCGTTTTCTTTAATGTATACTGTGTTTGTGACACTTGTGTCGTTAATCTGTACTGCATCGTGGGTGTATCCTTATCTGACCAGTATACACAATATTCCTGTACACCTTCTACTTTATCCCACTCTATTGTCACCTGCTCATCCTGAATGTCTTTTATTCTTAATTTCATACTTATTAACCAAGCCTTTCTTTAAGCTGACATTTACGCCTTATGAAAAAGGAAATCATCGCCACCCTGTGTAAAGTTGCTGCGCCTGTTTCATGGTCTGCGGCAGCGCATCCCGGATAAACTCAAGTACCATAATAACGTTCAGACACCACTGTGCCGCAAAGTTAGTAGAAATCCAGGGTATTTCTGCCAGCTTTTCCTGATTGCCACAATCCTTCAGATACTGAATCTGGAAACCATCATGATTGCCCTCATGTATCATCGTCTGTAAGAGAATCTGCCATGTCCTGTCTGCCAGCCATGCATTCTTACCATACATTGCTCCATAAGCGCCCAATGCTGCACTCATAAATGGCAATGTGAACTCTCTGTCACCTATGATTCCATGTGATTCTTCTATCTGCTGCTCTCTTGGCAGATAATAGAACCTGCCAAGGTCTGCCAGCATTTTATGAAAGGTCTCGTCTTCCAGTAAATCCGCTAACTCCAGCCATACCTGCGGTGCCCCATGCATACCTGTAAGTGGCTGCCTCCCTGTGGTTCTCTCACCTATGTAACGCAAATGACAGGTAGCAGGATCAAATTCAAAATCCGGTATCCAGATATAAGCTGAAGCGGCGCCTTTTTAATATCCTCCAGTCCCACCGTGATCTTATCCCTGTACTTCGTATTGCCCGTTCTTTCCCAACAGGTCATCCAGTTTGAGCACAGAGAAGACCAGTCAGGTCCACTACGTGCATGACTGGGATAGGTCATATTCTGCCTGTCATAGAAATCCCCCAAAGGATCTTTGTTGAAGAAACTCAGTTCGTTGTCTTTTAGCTCATCAAAGATATCCTCCAGTCTTCTATCCCTGTCAGATAATAGAGAAATCTGTGATGTGCCGCCATTGCAATTCTTGCTTCCTTGCAGGGACAGCCCCAGTGACGCACATTATGCCTTGAGCCTAATCCCTTGTATTTGCCAAAATGATACACATCAATTTCAGAAGCATGTCTGGAAAGCTTCTCCGCAAGTGTAAATACATCCTCTCTTCCACTTCTCATGAAGTATAACCACAGCCACAGAGTCGGCACAAGTTCCGTATTGTCCCAGGCATAACCACCCATATCATAGCGCCACTGATGTCTCTGCGCATCATAGGTATGCATGAAAATCTCCATAATTGAACATTCCATACCAGCCTCTTTGATCGACCTCCTGCAAATAGAAATCCGCAGCCGTCTTCAACTGCTCTTCCAGCCACTGTTCCATCTCACTGTTATAAGAAGGCAAAGACCAGTAACCGAGAGCCTCATATCATGATAAAAACCGGGGTGTTCCTACATACAGTGCCGGTTTATCCACGTAATGGCAGAAATCCTCAATATCCTGATCTGAAGGAATCATTTTCCCCACTTAGTCTGATGGTACATTCATTGGTACATGCAATTCCCTACAGGATCTGCTCCTTTATAGTCATAGCCTTCATAGCACACCTGATTGTACCCACGATTGGCATAATGTCGAAAATCCATTGCCTGCGCCTGTGGACTCCAGAACCACATAATTGCCTGTGCCCAGTCCTTATCCAGGTTCTTCCATTCATAGCCTGTTGGATATTTCTGCCAGAAATCCCGGATACTCATGGTTATGCTGCCATTTTCACTGCCAAAGGCAGCACCTCCCTGTGTCCTCATTCCATGCAGACAGTCAATATAGCAGCAGTTATCATCCGCTATCTTCTTCTGGATGCTGTAATGGCTTGCACTGTCCTGGCATAAGCGGTATGCACTCCAATATGGTGTAGCTGCCAGCACCTGATCTGCAATGTCCTTCTCTGTTCCTGTAAGCTTCAACTCCTGCCCCGCACTCTGCGCCTCATAGATATGTTGTGGGACTCTTGGTCGCCAGGAACGAAGCGCAACCAATTCTTCATGAAAAATGCCATGATCTCCCATAAATTTCACATGTCTGTTATACAGTTCTCCCCTGCATGGCTACTTCTGATGCTATACCGATTCCCTTTAAATAATCCCGGTTCTCATCCCCATCATATAGAAAAGTATGTACAAAGTGGATATCTTCAAGCTCTGCTCCCACTGCCATGCGAATAATAAAGGGAATCTTCTTCACCCCTTCTCTGTTCACATGACATCCCTCATATCGTATCACTGTCATAAGCTCTCCACACTCTTCTACCTGAACCTGCTCAATGACACCGGTGTATGACTTGACAATATGTGCTTCCTCTTCGTTCCAGTTCATCGGCTCTTCCAATTGCAGAACCGGATGGACATTTCTCAGTCTGGTTACATTATTTATGACAGCCGTGTCAATTAAATTATTTCCCTTCTTTGCGATATGCAGTATCATATTTTTCGTATGGATGCAAAAGCCATTATCATCCTCTTTTTATTTTAACAGGATTCTGCATCTCCATATCTGGTTTGGTATCTGACAGCTCCATTGTAATGTGGCTTCCAAGCCTTTCTGCATCTGCTGTATGCGCAGACCATTTCACCGAACCATCCTGCCAGTATGCTGTGATTCTTGACTGAATGGATACCTTTTCCCTTTGTCATTCTGACATATAAAATATTTCCTGGCTCTCTGCTGTGTATCTGTAGGACACTCCCCTGCTTCCACATGCAGCCCCATGTTGTAAGTCCCTTTGCCTCACTTCTGATATTGTGAAGTTCCATTCTCTCTTCTCCTTCCTTATGCCTCTATTTCCTTTGTCGCACTCTTATGCTGCCCCTGCCAGAATATCTCATTATTATGAGGAGCTTCTTCCCTGACATAACAGATGAATCCCGGCAAGCCTCACCACTGGTCTGCGCAAATGGCTGACCTTTCTATATCCTTCTTTATATTCCTGCCATTCTTCCAACGTATCGGCTCCCCAGCAGGAGATAACAAGCAGCCGGACTGCTGTTATTTCATATTGCTTATCAAAATATATCCTCTGCGACAGGCTGCTGTTATGAAATTCACACTTGCATACTCTCTTCCATTCATTTCAGCCTTCGCCTTTATATACACTTCCACATCTTTGGGAAATTCTGCCCTTTTCCTCTCCCGCTGATCCGGCACATACAAAATCCCTCTGCAGCAATTGTCTTAGGCACAATGGTATCTCTATTTCTATCGGGAACTGTTCTTCCTCATAGACTGCGGATATCTGGGGATTCTCCACAATCAGGCTGTTGTCTTTGGCATTTTCCCCCACCAGTGTCTGCATCCTGAGTACAGGGAAAAGGCTTTCCTCTACATCCTCTATCCGAATATCCATCTGCGGTGCAAAAGACGTAGAGTGTGCATACCGCAGCAGCGACTGTCTTAGACAATATGCCGCCGGTCTGTCTTTGAAATCACCACTCAGATCGGCAGAAACAAGTAACAGCCTGCCCTGTCCTACCTTTGCCTCCAGCATAAGTGCCAATGGCAGATTCCTGTTCCAATCATCTATAATTCTGACAATCGGCGTCAGCGCATGCAGACTCTTCTGTAGGTGGAAGCCCCTGCATGCTGCAAAATATCTTCCCATTGCCAGCCTCCATCAACATCTGTCGGGAAATCATCAAATATCCTACATTCAGTATCTGCAATCATTCCCAATTCTCTGCCCCACGCAGGCCCCATCTGTCCATTCCAGAACACATTTCTCATAGACAGTGAAGGACACTCATAGCTTAAATCAGACAGAAACGGCGCATAAATAACCCTTCCTCCTGTTCAATACAGACTTCGCCTGCTGCCATTCCTGCGTATAGCATACTTCTTCAAAATTATTTTCCTCAAAGCAATCTTCTTCCTCCATCTTCCATATACATATATTTTCCATGTATTGAACGTAACATCATGGATATATAATTCAAGCAGGAAGCACTGATTGCCATGTTCGCTGGCATATTCACTGATTACTTTCTGATTCAGTTCCAAGTCTCCTATTAATGCCTTTTCTCCCTGATTTATACTGCATTCAATCTGCCCTGCATGACAACCTGATTCCATTCTCCTTCTCCTCTGGCATACAGCTTCCATTTTATGACACATGTGTCAATATCTTTTTCTCGAAATTACATACCATGACCGGTGCCTGAATCGTATCTTCCACCGTATAGACACATATCGTGGGAAAGCTGCCAGTATCACAACATCAGAACAAAACTGTCTAAATTCAGATGCATCCACATATCCCTTCTCCTGCCACACGGCATCCAATACCCCTACACACGCCGTTCCCTGCCCATGACAAATCACAGGCTTATCTGCCTGTTCAAGTGAGGGGGTGTAATTGCCGCCTCTCCATCCCACCGGTCCTCTGATACTCCCACAGGTAAGGTCATACGCTGATCGGTGAAAGTACAGATAATCAGTACCTTCTACCTGTGAAGGTGCGGTATCATAAAACCACCCTGATTGTGCCGTATAGACACGTCTGTTCTCATATCCGAGATATCTGTCATATTCTCTTGTCTCTTCCACCCATTTGCGAAGAACACCATACCAGTTACCGGAGGGTTCATTGGTCGGTGAGAACAGGACAAAGGATGGATGATGCCCGAACTGTTCCAGAATCCTTCTCGTTTCCTCTTTCAATACATCCAGCATAGGAATATTCTCTTCAAAATGATTCCACATCCCACATTCAGGCTGTAGATAGATTCCCATTTCATCGGCTGCTGCAAAGGCAGCCTCCGGTGGACAATACGAATGGCATCTCATGAAATTAAGTCCCCATTTCTTCATGATTGCAAACTTATCCCTCCACCAGGCTTTTTTTTTTATCCGTTACAGGATATCCCGTTAATGGATATTCACCGCCAAAATGTGTTCCTCTGAAATACTCCTTTCTGCCATCTACTATAAATCTACCGTTTTCTATTCTAATTCGTCTTATATGTTCCCTTTGCATACTGCTTCCTGTCCCTTATTCTCTTCTCCCAGACATCCTGTGTAAAAAGTGCGATTTCTCCTGCCATGCCATTCCAGGTCGCCCCCAGGGCATCCGATACACCATGTCCATCCGGTCTATATGGATATTGCATGGAATTATCCACTTCTACCTGAATGGTATGTATTCCTCTGGTCAATCTGCCACAATCCAGTCTGTGTGCAGTACACACCGAACAATCTTCTCCAGTCTGCATCCCATCAACAGATACCTTCGTTCTCCAATGCGTTACTTCTATATACAGATACCATGTATCACTATCTTCTTCCTAATCTCTATCTCTCTTTCATAAAGGACTTTTCCCAGAAAATGCCTGGGTGGCTGTGACAGAAAAGGGATTCTGCATCCATCTTCCTGTGCATACCTGTATTCCTCCCTCTCCCACCATTCTGCATCATGGAGACTGCTTACCCATGGTGTCTGCTTAGTAATCTTCCCTCCATACCCCTGTGCCTGGATAATCCCCCGGCAGTGAAACCTTTCCCTTTTGCGTTCCTTCTTTGGTTGTAAAGTGTAACCGTCCAGTCTCCTTCAGATTCAGATACATTGTCTTATC
>VOFC01000788.1_pt1 | contig 11498 bp, 16 predicted proteins | sample 5384161 | NCBI WGS metagenome assembly VOFC01 (sample SAMN12384722, study PRJNA508395) | human gut metagenome | isolation source: healthy gut B | host: Homo sapiens | reverse complement strand
TCAGTACTTCGTTCAGTTACGTATTGCTAATTGAAGAAATCATTCAAGAAAAAAACAGCAAAAAATCAATCAATCTGGTGGCTTTCTCCTGCCAAAAGAAAGTGTAATGTCCGTTGGAACTGTTCCGGCTCCTATTATGGGGAGAAACAGATCATTCATCTCATATATAATCAATCCCATTTACAATAGCAGATTCATCGCAAATTACGATTGACTTAACAGATGTAACGGACAATTTACCGTCGAAGCAATTGTTTCCGTGGGAATCTATCATACGTCGATTTAAACTTAACCAATTGTGACAAATGAGATTCGATACGATGCATTTTATTACACCTTCGGGACCTGCACTCATGCAATTAGAAAATAATAGACAATGAAAATACACTCAACTCTGATATATTAAGGCGACCTATTATGCAAGAACTCGTCAGTCAAATTTTCTCGGATTTACAATTTACCGGGACAAAGATTGAAAAATTATACTGCACGGCTGGAATTGCAGATCGAATCCCTCATGATTTTAATAACTAACGTGCAGGAATATGTTTATCTCTGAAGAACCGGAATTTGAATTACAAAGCGGATCGGAGAATGTGTATCGCGTTCTGGATCCCCAACAGTGGGAAATCAACGGTTTGCTCTGCACACTCGAAAATACGACCTGGCAACAGTTAGGTGCTTCAGAAAAGCCCACAGACGTGATACAGAATTTGCATGTTTAACTATCAAGAAAACGCTATAAAAGAGGAAAATAATTTTCCTCTCTTTTCAGTAAATCGTTATAGTTTGATACAAAAGGTAAAAATTTACCAAATTGATTTTCTGCAAAAAGGTTCATCTGTATTGATAAAAATATGATTAGTGGGAAGTTTGAATCAGAATCTTTAGGGCCGCCTTGTGGAAGATTATGAGACGGATAACCGTATATAAATTACTAAAGATTGATAATTACCATATGTAGTATTATCCTTTTCAATACAATTCCATTCACTGAACAAATTACCTGCTAATGCGGGTCCTTTACAGAGTGAGTCCTTGCCGGATTTAATATAATGTTTTTATCTTTCACTAGCAACGGTATCGAACTCTCCATTGGAAGCATCACAGTCCCGAAGCCGTAACGGTATTAACCTCCAAAGTCATCCGGTATATCCATGAAATCGCCCTCGATCTTTGAAGCGTCGGGGGTCCTTCGTCGTGATATTGCCTGTGAGCGATGGTCATCGATCCGACTCTTGACATTCAACGATGTGATTTCCACTTCGCCTTTATTGTAATGATCGTTGAAGAATTAATTGTACCCACGTTCATAACTCGCATCCATGGCTCCGTTGCCTGCGCATATAGCCATACGATCCCGGTCAGCATACATACTAAACGAATCGAATTCCTTCCATACCATGCCGACAAGGATTTTGCACCTACTGAAGTGAAATTCACTGCAACACTAAAAAGCTGACTGGCGGCGTTTGGCATCGCTGCGATTACCGAGCTGAGGCGATCCGCCCGCGTTGCTCGCCGGTTTCGCTTCAGGAATCGGTACGCCAGCTCGATCAGTCTTCTCCGCGGCTGTTTACAGTTTCCAATATTGACGAGTTGCGGCTATCGGATGCCGAATTTTTCTGAAGGAAATAGACTTGATCGTTTTCACAAAAGTTGTTGCAACCGTAAAGAAAATTCCAAATCGGCACCAAATATTATCCTGGGTTTGCGGCGTATAGGTGTCGGTGAAGAGGAAAACTCTGACCTTCGCATTCCGGAAAGCCTCTACAATGGCTCCGGCAGTGTTATTATATCTGAAAATTCGCATACCGGTCGGTGTCAAAACCGTCACGATATCGAATCCATCGCCCCGCGCGATATTCCGCAAGCTCGACGATACTTTTCGTTTCATCCGCGGCTCAGGCGAATCTGCGCCAGGCCTCGGCAGACATCGACCGAGGTCACCATGATCCAGAACCAGTGGAGCCGGTGATCTACGGTTTTCATACACGATTTGCAAGAAATTTCCGAACGAGGTTGCGCCGTTCGTCGTTTTCCAGTTGGCTGACGATGCCAGCATTGTCCGCACCGGCTTCATCAGCTGCGTTGTTTCCGCACCTGTTCCGCAACGCCCGGAGCGCGGTCGCTCATGGCGCTGGTGTTCCAAGGACGGGATGCCTGTTCCAGCGATCGGTTTTATACGCCGTTCTCCAGTCTGGACGGATTTCCGTCGCATCGATCTTCTTTCGCAAGCAATAGCGGTTTAATTGTTATTTACTTGGTCGCGATCTTCGCTGGCCCTCCCGCCATTCATTCTCAATCGATCTTCACCTGGGTCCAAAACCCTGAATCGGCCTGTCTGCCGGGATTTCGGCCTCATTCTTTTTTATAAAGATAGCAAATAAATTGTTGTGCATTCCAAACGAAACGATGCGCTATTTTTCGAAGATCAGGACAAACCGTTCCCCGTCCCTTTCCCGAACTTTCGAGATCGGCAATCCCCTGTAATATCGTCCGGCACTTCACCCGCCGCTTGACATTATATCGCCGTACATACAGCGGTGAAAGCCATTACGGTCTCTCGCGCCGTCCATCCGGCACGAAAGCCTATTCCCCTCAAGCATCGGTTCACCCGGAAACTAGGATATAACGAAAAATATGGAAGCTCCGCCAAAGGAACTTCCGACTACACATAAAGAGGATATAAAAACCCGTATTTCTAATATTGCTCCGACTCATTCGGGAAATCGCCCGATTGCTTTGGCCCTCAACATAAGACGAACCGCACCGGTCATCCACCTCATTGCAATCGGCATAACGGCGCAGGAAACGCGGCGAGAAATCGGCCTCGGTCTCCTTCATGATCCGGATCGCCGAATCGAGGGCCACCTTCGAGTTGCCCTGGTAGGTGCCGAACGGAAGGTCCACAACCACCAGCGCCCGGTTGACGGCGCGAACCACCGAACGCGCATGGTAGATCATCATATCGAGCGTGATGGGAAGCGTCGTCTCGTAACCGGCCATCGTTGGCCGCCGAGTCGCCCACCAGAATCACGTCGACACCCGCGGCATCGACGATCTTGGCCATCGAATAGTCATAGAGGTAAGCATGGCGATCTTCTCGCCCCCGCTGCTTCATCTCCGTAAGGCGGTAGGTCGTAACCGCCCGAACTGTACTTTCTACTGACATTTTTTTCTCAGTTTTTAAGTTTTTCAGCGCGGCAAAGATAGCGCTTTTTTTCATTCCGAATAGATTTGGCAAAAAAAAAGTCGCCACAGAACCACCCTCCGCTCACCGACACGTTGATCGAATGTTTCGTCCCCGCCTGCGGGATCTCCAGCGCTCCGTCGCACAGATCCACGGCCGACTGGCTCACGCCGTCGACCTCGTTGCCGAAGACCAGCGCATACTTCACCCCCGGTTGCGGCGTGAAGTCGTCGAGCATCGTGAGCCCTCGACCTGCTCCACGGCCAGCACCCGATAACCCGCCGCGCAGAAGTTCCCCGAGGCACGCCTCGGTCGTCGCGTAATAGCTCCACGAAACGGTCTGGTCCGCACCCAGCGCCGTCTTGTGGATCTCCCGCGAGGGCGGCGTCGCCGTGATACCGCACAGCAGGATCCGCTCCACGGCGAAGGCGTCGCCCGTGCGGAAAAAGGCCCCGACGTTCTGCGCCGAGCGGACGTTGTCCAGCACCACCGCAACCGGCATCTTCTCCCGTACGGCGAACTCCTCCGCCGTCGGACGCCCCAACTCCTCGTTCGTGATTTTTCGCATATTCCGTCGCAATGAGGATTTGTGCGGCAAAAAAGTAATCAAATAAAAAATATTTTGCCTATTTTTGAGGCCTCAATTCAGAAGATTCTATGTCTCGCAGAAAAAGTGCTGTCCTGGCCCTCGCCCTTATGATCTCGGGGGGGGTCTGCGCGCCCAGAAGATCCTCGTCGGGGCCGATTTCGAAACCCGCTTCGACAACCGCGAATATGCCAACAACACCTTCAACGAGTCGCAGACGCTCTTCAGCGCCCGCCTCACGCCCCGTGTGGGTATCGAGTGGCAGGAGAAGAACCAACTCTGTCTTCGGGGTCGAGATGCTCCAGAACTTCGGGCAGTACAACCCCCAGGGGAGACCCCTTCCTGAGCGATGTCAAGCCCTTTGATGTACTACCGCTTCAAAACCGAAAACGTCCAGGCAAACGCCGGTATCTTCAACCGCAAGGAGCCTTATGGGAGACTACTCCGCAGCCTTCTTCAGCGACTCCACCCGGTTCTATCACAACCGTCTGTCGGGATTCCTCGGACGATACGTCTCCACCGAACGGCCCAAAACCTACGTCGAGCTGGCTCTCGACTGGGAGGGCATGTACTGAAGCCTCCCGCGAGATGTTCCGCATCCTCTCCGCAGGACGCTACTCCACCCAGCCCGTTCTACGTCGGATACGCCTTCTCGATGTTCCACTTCGCGGGCTCGATGCTCAACGAGAACGTCACGGACAACCTCCTCGTCAACCCCTACGTCGGGTGGGAGTTCAACGCCTTCTTCGATTTCGACATCCGAGGCGGCATCCTTTCGCCCCGCAGCGCGGACGGAGCGTCGACCACGCCTGGCGCAAACCATACGGCGGACAGTTGGACGTCACGATCTCCCGCTGGGGCGTCAAGATCCAAAACAACCTCTACCTCGGCAAGAACCTCCAGCCCCTGCGCAACTACATCGCCAACCCCTCGACCGGGGGCAACCTACGGGCTCGACGGGCTCTATGCCGGAGAGTCGTTCTACGCCACCACGGAGCATATCTACAACCGCACCTGGGTCGGTTATGACCGCAAGTTCTTCCACGACACGCTCCACGTCGAGGCCGGCATGGTCTTCCATTACGACGGAACCGGCATGGGCACCCAGCAGGTCGTACAGCTCTCGGTCGACATCCAGCGCCTTTTCAACATCGGGCCCAAACGTCCCGCACACAGACACGGCCCCTTGCACTGATTCCATACATATTCCATACATACTTACATAGATTCCTACACGTAAAAGCAAACTCACGAAAAATATGGCAAGCGAAACCAATGAAACCCGGGAGAAGTCGCTGAACTTCCTCGAAGAGATCATCGAAGAGTCTATCGCCAAAGGCGAAACGCGTGTCCAGACCTGTTTCCGCCCGAACCCAACGGATACCTCCACATCGGCCACGCCAAGAGCATCTGCATCAACTTCGACTGGCCAAGAAGTACGGCGGCCGTTGCAACCTGCGCTTCGACGACACGAACCCCGTGAAGGAGGATGTCGAGTATGTCGATTCGATCTGTTTGCGACATCCACTGGCTCGGGTTCGACTGGGCTCAGGAGCGCTATGCGTCGGACTACTTCGACCAGCTCTCTACGAGTGGGCCATCGTCCTGATCAAGAAGGGGCTGGCCTATGTCGACGACCAGACCCAGGAGCAGATCCGCGAAAACCGCGGTACGGGTTTCCGTTCCCGGAACCCCTCGCCGTGGCGCGACCGCTCGGTCGAGGAGAACCTCGACCTGTTCGTACGCATGAAGAACGGCGAGTTCCCCGACGGATCGAAGGTCCTCCGCGCGAAGATCGACATGGCCCATCCGAACATGCTCTTCCGCGACCCGATCATGTACCGCATCATCCACGCCGAACACCACCGTACGGGCAACAAATGGTGCATCTACCCGATGTACGACTACGCCCACGGACAGAGCGACTCCATCGAGCGCATCACCCACTCGATCTGCACCCTCGAATTCGACGTGCACCGTCCGCTCTATGACTGGTTCATTCAGGCGCTGGAGATCTATCCGTCGCACCAGTATGAGTTCGCCCGGCTCAACCTCACCTATACGATGATGTCGAAGCGCAAGCCTGCTGAAACTCGTCCAGGAGGGTGCCGTCATGGGCTGGGACGACCCCGGATGCCGACGATCTGCGCCCCTGCGCCGCAAAGGGTTACACTCCGGCTTCGGTGCGCAACTTCGCCGAAATGGTCGGTGTCGCCAAGCGCGACAACGTCATCGATCTCGCCCTCGAATACTGCGTCCGCGAGGATCTGAACAAGGTTGCCGAGCGCCGCATGGCCGTGCTGAACCCCTGAAGGTGATCATCACGAACTATCCCGAGGGCAAGACCGAGCTGTTCACGGCCGTCAACAACCCCGAGACGAGGCGGCCGGCACGCGTCAGGTCCCCTTCTCGCGCGAGCTCTACATCGAGCGCGACGACTTCATGGAGAATCCTCCGAAGAAGTTCTTCCGCCTGCAGCCCGGCGGCGAGGTGCGCCTGCGCTACTCGTACCTCATCAAGTGCGAGGAGGTTATCAAGGATGCCGAGGGCAACATCGTCGAGCTGTTGCTGCACCTACGACCCGATGTCCGGGAACGGCTCGTCGAGCGACGGCCGCCGCGTGAAGGGCGTCATCCACTGGGTATCGGCTCAGGATGCGCTGGAGGCTGAGATCCGCCTCTTCAACCCGCTCTTCACCAAGGAGAACCCCGACGACGTCGGAGGAGGGCAGACCTGGGAGGACAACCTCAACCCCGAGTCGATGGTCAAGATCACGGGCTATCTGGAGCCTTCGCTGCGCGAGACGCCCATCGGTCAGGCCGTGCAGTTCGAGCGCGTGGGCTACTTCTGCCCCGACACGGACTCTCGACGCCCGAGCACCTCGTATTCAACCGCACCGTGACGCTCAAGGATTCCTGGGCCAAGATCAACAAGTAAGACGGAGTCATCCGCCGATAAAGAAAGACACCCACTTGACAGTCGGGTGTCTTTTTTATCTTCAGACAGAACGATCAATCACATCAGCCGCCCGAACGTGCGGCCGCCCAGCAGGTAACGCAACGATCGAGCCGCGATAGATAGGTCGGGCTTCGGACTTGCGCGCGCCGACTGAATTGCCCGCCGCTTCTTCTTCGCCAGCGACGGATGCCACTTGAAAAGTCCCGCCAGGCGCGGAATACCGCCCGGAAATTGTCGGCACGCCCCTGCGCCAGATACGACAGAGCAGCCAGCAGGTCCAGCGCAGGACGCAGGACGGCCACCAACAGCCGCTGCCCTGACGAAGAGCATTTATACAGCATGGCCAGATTGTTGCGGTGGTTGTAGAAGACCTTCGACGGAGAATCGGTCTGCAGCGTCCCGCCGCCCAGATGATAGACCCTGCCTCGGGGACCACCGCACGCGACAGCCCGCCAGCTGCATCCGCCAGCAAAGGTCGATCTCCTCCATATGGGCGAAAAAGTCGGCATCGAAGCCCCCAGCGTCCGGAACACCCTGGCCCGGCAGCAGAACGCCGCACCGCTCACCCAGAAGAGGTCCTGGCATCGTCGTACTGGCCCCGGTCCTCCTCCACCGTGCGCAGGATCCGGCCCCCCGGCAGAAGGGGTAGCCCAGGTAGTCGATATAACCGCCCGCGGCACCCCCGGCATATTCGAACAGCCGACGATCCTCCGACGAGATCAGTTTCGGCGAAACAACCGCCACGTCCGCGATTCCGGTCCAGCGTATCGAGCAGCGGCTCCAGCCATCCCGGCGGGTTTCCACATCGGAGTTCAGCAGGATGTAAATCCGCCTCGACCTGTTTCAACGCCCGGTTATAGCCCCGGCAAAGCCGTAGTTGCGGTCCAGAAGGATCACCCGCACCGACGGGAACCCGCCCGCAGAACCGCCACCGAGCCGTCCGTCGAGCCGTTGTCGGCCACGACGATCTCCACGCCGGCAGGCGCTGCCGCCACCACCGACGGCAAAAACGACGCAGGTGGCCCACGCCGTTCCAGTTCAGTATGACAATTTTAGCGACTGACATCCCGTTTTGTGTTTCCAGCGGCGGTGCGACCAGATCCAGAGTTCGGGCCGCTCGCAGATCACCGCTCCAGTTCGCGAACGTAACGTTCGGTAATCTCGTGTGCCACCTTCTCCTCGCCGTCATAGAGCGGGACGAACGACATCTCGTAACGCCCCCCGCGGCAACCGGTCCATCCGGACGAAATAGACCGGAAGGCGGCACCGAAGCGCCAGCTTCGCCGCCGTCGAAAAAGATCGTATCCTGGTTCAAGAAGCGGAACCAGTGGCTGTCGGGCGGCGCGGCGGATTCTGGTCCGCAATGAGTCCCATTACAAGTTCTTGCCGCGGATCCCTTTGTCCCGATTCCGCAGGTAGAACCGAAGGCTCTCCTTCATCGAAAACCGTCGTCGCGTAGTCCCCCTTGCGGAGGCGCTGGTACAAGGCCTCCATCACCCGGCTCCGCAACGGATGATAGACCGCCACAACGATCTGCGTCGGGGCGTAGAGACCCCAGAACGAACAGTATTCCCAGCAGCCGTAATGGGCCGTCATGGCGATCCAGTCGCGCCCCTCGACCCGTTTCAGATGCTCCTCCAGTCCCTTAACCTTCAGCGCAGCACGCCCTTTGGCCGGCGTCAGGTGCGCCAGGTCCAGCGTATCCACGAAGATTTCGGCCAGCGTACGGTAGAACCGCCGACGGATCCCGGCCAGCCCGTTCGCTCTTCTCCCGGAAACGAGTTACGCAGGTCTTCACCACCGACATCCGGTAGCGGATGCCGTAATAGAGCAGAAAATAGAACAGATTCTCCACCACGTAATACTTGAACCAACGCGGCAGCACCGAAAATACATACGCACAGAGCCAGAGCGTCTCCAGCCCTATCCGCTGCATGAGATTCAAATCCGTCCGTTTCATCCCTGCCGTCGCATCAAAGGTTCCACGAAGAGTTTCACGTTCGTCACTTTCGTCCGGATCCGCAGCCAGTTCTTCAGCGTCTCGCTGTCGACCGGCTGGCTCGGGTCCTGCGCGTCACCACGCAGATCAGCGTCGTGTCGCGCGGAGTCCCCGAAACGTCGAAGGTGATGCCCTTGGTCAGCGATACGGCCTCCACGTTCTCCATCAGCGCCCCCATCTCCCGCGAAACGTCGTTCACCTCCACGTCCGTAACCCGGTAGCGTTTCAGTTGCGACGACATCTCCTCGATCCGCCGGTTCTTCTCCGTCAGCAGCTCCTGGTAGCTCTGCTGCAGCGACGCCACGTCGATCCGGTCCTCCGTATTGGCCTGGCGGACGATCAGCTCCGTCCGTTCCAGTCGAAGCCGTCCAACTGCGCCCGGGCATTCTCGATCACCTCCTCGCCCAGCGGCTCGCCGATAAGCAGCAGCTCGATCCGCGAGAACTTCTGTCCCCCTGGGCATAGTGCTTGTTGCACTCGATCACCCGCGTGTGCGGGAAGTTGAAGACCTGTGCCACGTATTTGTCCGCCACGGCCTCGAAGACCGAAACCCGCACCATGTGAAAACCGATCACCACGCTCGGAATGAAGGTCACCAGCGTGATGACCATCATCAGCCGCTTGACGTTCCGCTCCCGGGACTTGTCGATAAAGACCTTCTTCTCATAGCCCAGGAACCGGACCACCAGGTAGGTGGCCAGCGCAATGAAGACCGAGTTGATGAAGAAAGAGGTAGAAGGCCCCGAGGAAGAAGCGGATCTGTCCCGTGGCCAGTCCGAAACCCGCCGTACAGAGGGGGCGGGATGAGGGCCGTGGCGATGGCCACGCCGGGAATGACGGTCGACGTGCGGTCCTGCCGCGTCTGCGCCACCATGCCCGCCAGGCCGCCGAACAGGGCGATCAGCACGTCGTAGGTCGTAGGCACGGTGCGCGCCAGCAGCTCGCTGCTGTTCGACGAGAGCGGCGAGATGAAGAAGTAGACCGTCGAGGTGATGATGGCGACGATGAACATCAGCGCCAGGTTGCGCAAGCGACTTTTTCAGCAGTTCGAAGTCGTTGATGCCCAGCGACAAGCCCACACCCATGATCGGGCCCATGATCGGCGAGATGAGCATCGCGCCGATGATCACCGCGGCCGAATTGACGTTCAGGCCCAGCGAGGCGATCATCGTGGCGAAGATCAGCACCCAGAGGTTGACGCCGCGGAACTCCACGCCCTTCGAGACGGAGGCCACGACCTCGTCGCGCTGCGCCTTGTCCTCGTCCAGGCTGAAGCGACCCTTCATGAATTCGCGCAACTCCCCGAGCCACGCCCCGAACGAACGGGGCGGCTGCGAAGTGGAGTCTTGCGTTCCGTTATTTTTCCGTTTCATCTTCCGTTTCGTTGTAATTGTCCGATTCCGGAGCCTCCTCCGGTATCTCTGAGCCCCGTCGCTGACGGGGTTTCCCGGCGACCACCAGCACGAACTCTCCCTTGGGTTCGTGCGTGCGGAAAGTGCTCCAGCACCTCGGCGATCGTCCCGCGCACGGTCTGTTCGAACTTCTTGGTCAGCTCCCGCGACACCGAGACCGCCCGATCCGCTCCGAAAACCTCGGCAAACTGCTCCAGCGTCTTGAGCACACGGTAGGGCGACTCATAGAAAATCATCGTGCGTTCCTCGCCGGCAAGCGCCTGCAACTGCTTCATCCGCCCCTTCTTCTGCGGCAGGAAACCCTCAAAGCAAAAACGGTCGCACGGAAACCCGCTCTGCACCAGCGCCGGAATCAGCGCCGTGGCGCCGGGCAGCGTCTCGACCTCGATCCCCGCCTCGACGCACGTGCGCACCAACAGGAAACCCGGATCGGAGATCCCCGGTGTCCCGGCATCCGAAACCAGCGCCGCATCGCGGCCCGCGGCGATCGTCCCGGCAACCAGTTCCACCGTGGCGTGTTCGTTGAATTTGTGGTGCGCATAAAGCCGTTTCTGCTCGATGCCCAGGTGGCGGAGCAGCAGGAACGACGTCGTCCGCGTATCCTCGGCCAGAATGAAATCGACCCCCGCAACACGTTGATCGCGCGCAGCGTGATGTCGTCCAGATTGCCGATCGGCGTCGGCACGATATAGAGTTTGGCCATGCGGATCAGGCGAATTTGCGTTCGAGAAGCTCCATGAGCAGCTTCGCTCCGTCGGAAGGTGGGGTTCAGGCGATCCTGCTCGCCACGGGTGAATCATGGCAGTCGTCGAGGTTGTGAAACCGTTGAGCGCATCGATGGCCCGCATCCGGCACGAGGGCCGTCGCCGCCGAACAGGTCGCGGATCAGCAGGAAAATCGTTCAGTCCGGATGGCCCGCCATCGCAGATCCGTCAACGGGTTCGCTGCGCCGCAGTTCCGGAGTTCGACGGCATTCGCGGGGGCGATCGTATCGGCCAGCGTCTGCATCGTCGTGGTTGATCGAGCCGGACTTCGCCCAGCACGGCTCCGATCAGCCGGCAGGACGATTGTCCGTTCTCCGTTGCAGCCGGCGTATCTTGCGGCGGCAGGTGCCGTTTCGACGTCGGGATCCGGAGCGTATGCCGGGGTCCGGATCGGGCAGCGTCTCGAAAGCTGCGGCCCAGGAGCCGGCATTTCGGAGATCCCGGAGTTCGGGCATCCGGCATCGAGGGTTCAAAAAGGTGCGGAAGCCGCCGGGGGTTTTCACCACCTCGAAAAAATCGGCGGTTCCGGGATCGGTGCGCCCGCCATCCGGGTCGGGACGTCGGCGAAACAACCGGGAAGGCATCC
>VOFC01001576.1_pt1 | contig 11508 bp, 8 predicted proteins | sample 5384161 | NCBI WGS metagenome assembly VOFC01 (sample SAMN12384722, study PRJNA508395) | human gut metagenome | isolation source: healthy gut B | host: Homo sapiens | reverse complement strand
AATGCTCCGTATACAATCTTCTGAGCTACGCCTTTCTTACCGTCTAACATAATGCTGTTAACAAGCTTTGTAACTACTTTGCTGTTGTACATTGGATCTGCTAATACGTCTCTTTTCTGAGTATGTCCTTTACGTGGCACGTTACTTCCCTCCTTAATCATGATATTTGTGGATTAATTCATCGGTACTCACATGTGTCTCTCTAATGTGTTCGTGCGGAATTGTATTCATAAAGTGAAATCCTGCATCTGCAGGTCTAATCCCAACACTAACCTACTTTTAGTTCTGTTTGTGATACACAATGTTGCTAAATTATTTAGCAGCTTTTGGTCTCTTTGCGCCGTACTTAGAGCGAGCCTGTTTTCTGTTTGCAACACCTTAAGTTGTGTCCCTCACCTGGAATATAGGAAGTAACTTCGATTCCGTTAGAAAGACGTACTCTGGCGATCTTTCTAAGAGCTGAGTTAGGCTTCTTAGGAGTAGCTGTTTTAACAGCTGTACAAACACCACGTTTCTGTGGAGAAGATGTGTTGATTGGCTTCTTCTGGAGAGAGTTATAACTTCTCTGAAGTGCTGGTGCTGTAGACTTCTTTACAGTTGTCTGACGTCCTTTTCTTACTAACTGGTTGAATGTTGGCATTAATTTCACCTCCTGTTTTATTTTAAGCAGTGCAATCTTATGCACGCTAAGATATTATACAAATCCTTGTCTGTTTTGTCAAGACCAATTTTGTTTTCAATATAATACAAGAAAGAAGTCCGGTTTCCCGGACTTCTTTCTTTTTGGTTTGTAACAGCTTCTGTAGCTTAAGTACAAACATCAGTAATTATTCTTCATCAACTGATTCAGCATCTTTATCAATGACTCCGACTGCCTCTTCCTCTGCGAAATCCGCAAAATCATCATCAAAAAATCAAGTGTATCGTCATCGTTTACATCGCTGTCAAGCTTGATATTACGATAAATCTTCATACCTGTTCCTGCCGGGATGAGCTTACCGATGATTACGTTCTCCTTCATACCGATAAGCGGATCAACCTTGCCCTTGATTGCTGCCTCAGTAAGAACCTTTGTGGTCTCCTGGAATGAAGCTGCTGACAGGAATGAGTTGGTTGCAAGTGATGCCTTTGTGATTCCAAGCAATACCTGTGAACCAACCGCAAGCTCTTTTCCTTCTTCTTCAAGTTTCTCGTTGAGCTCTAAGAAGTCAAGGGCATCAACCATGCTGCCCGGAAGTAAATCTGAATCTCCCGGCTCCTCTACGCGGATCTTCTGTAAGCATTGACGAACGATAACCTCGATATGTTTATCATTGATCTCAACACCCTGGAGACGATATACTCGCTGAACCTCGCGGAGCATATAATCCTGAACTGCACGGACACCTTTAATCTTTAAGATATCGTGTGGGTTTACAGAACCCTCTGTAAGCTCGTCGCCGGCCTCAAGCTCCTGTCCGTCTACAACCTTGATACGTGAGCCGTAAGGAATGAGGTAAGCCTTTGTCTCACCTGTCTCGTTGTTTGTAACGATAACCTCACGCTTCTTCTTTGTATCCTTGATTGTGGCAGTTCCGCCGAACTCTGTGATAATAGCGAGTCCCTTAGGCTTACGTGCCTCGAAAATTCCTCTACTCGAGGAAGACCCTGTGTGATATCTCCACCGGCAACACCACCTGTATGGAAGGTTCTCATGGTAAGCTGTGTACCAGGCTCACCGATTGACTGTGCTGCGATGATACCGATTGCTTCACCAACCTGTACTGCCTGACCTGTTGCAAGGTTTGAACCGTAACACTTAGCACATACTCCCATGTGTGAACGGCAGGTAAGCACTGTACGGATCTTAACCTGTGTGATTGGATTACCATTCTCGTCAACACCCTCTGCCATAACCTTTGCTGCACGCTTTGGTGTAATCATATGGTTGGCCTTAACGATTACATTGCCATCCTTATCGCAGATTGTATTGCAAGAGAAACGTCCTGTAATCCTCTCCTGAAGGCTCTCGATTTCCTCTCGACCCTCCATGAATGCCTTTACAACCATTCCCGGAATCTCACGTCCTGTTCCGGCGCAGCAGTCTGACTCACGAACGATCATATGCTGTGAAACATCAACGAGACGTCTTGTAAGGTATCCTGAATCGGCTGTACGAAGCGCTGTATCTGAAAGTCCCTTACGAGCTCCATGTGCTGACATGAAGTACTCGAGTACGTCAAGACCCTCACGGAAACATGACTTGATAGGAAGCTCGATTGTACGACCTGTTGTATCAGCCATGAGCTCGCATACCTGCAAGCTGTTTGATCTGCTTATCAGATCCACGGGCTCCGGAATCTGCCATCATGAAGATGTTGTTGTACTTATCAAGACCTGTAAGAAGTGCCTTTGTAAGGGCATCATCTGTATCCTTCCATGTCTCGATAACCTCTTTGTAACGCTCCTCATCAGTGATAAGTCCACGCTTGTACTGTCTTGTAATCTTATCTACAGTGTCCTGTGCATCAGCGATCATCTGTGGCTTGTGAGGTGGCACTGTCATATCTGAAATTGAAACTGTCATGGCAGCCTGGGTTGAATACTTGTATCCCATAGCCTTGACATTATCAAGAACCTCTGCTGTTGTTGTAGCTCCGTGTGTGTTGATAACCTTCTCAAGGATCTGCTTGATCTGTTTCTTACCAACGTGGAACTCAACCTCAAACTTGAGTGCATTCTCAGCCTTTGATCTGTCTATAAAACCAAGATCCTGTGGAATGTTCTCATTGAATATCAAAAGACCTACTGTTGTCTCTGTAAAACCTGAAACCTCTGTGCCGTCAGGAAGCTTTACTGTACGGTGTACAAAGATATTCTGGTGAAGAGTAATCTCCTTGTTCTCGTAAGCGAGCATTGCAAGATTAACACTTCCATAGTAACGGCCGAGAAGATCTATCGGTCTGCAAAGCACACGACGATTTCCGTCTGTGACATCCTCAAACCAGATGAGGTCATATAAGCCAAGCTCAGCCTTTCCTGTATTTTCATCAGGAGTTGTGAGCTTTCTAAGCTCATCAACATCATTGTATACAGTGTCTGATGACACCTGTGCAACCATCTTTGGATCATCCTTGTAATCAGCGAGCTTTCTCATTGTGAGGTAGTAAACTCCAAGGATCATATCCTGTGAAGGAACGGCTACAAGTCCACCATCAGAAGGCTTAAGCAGGTTGTTAGGTGACAGAAGCATGAATCTGCACTCAGCCTGTGCCTCAGCAGTCAGTGGAAGATGTACAGCCATCTGGTCTCCATCGAAGTCGGCGTTGAACGCTGTACATACGAGTGGATGAAGTTTGATTGCCTTACCCTCTACAAGGATTGGCTCGAAGGCCTGGATTCCAAGTCTGTGGAGTGTAGGGGCTCGGTTAAGCATAACCGGATGCTCTTTGATAACGTCTTCTAAGACATCCCAGACTTCTGTCTGGAGTCTCTCGACCATTTTCTTAGCACTCTTGATGTTGTGTGTGCGGTTCCGTTAGCGGCAAGCTCCTTCATAACGAATGGCTTGAAAAGCTCGATAGCCATCTCTTTTGGAAGACCACACTGATAAATCTTTAATTTTGGCTCAACACAGATAACGGAACGTCCCGAGTAGTCAACTCGCTTTCCGAGAAGGTTCTGACGGAAACGTCCTCCCTTTCCCTTGAGCATGTCTGAAAGAGACTTAAGAGCTCTGTTTCCGGGACCGGTAACAGGACGGCCACGACGGCCATTGTCGATAAGTGCATCGACAGCCTCCTGAAGCATACGTTTCTCGTTACGAACGATAATATCCGGAGCTCCAAGATCAAGAAGTCTTCTAAGACGATTGTTACGGTTGATAATTCGTCTGTAAAGGTCGTTAAGATCACTTGTTGCAAAACGTCCTCCATCGAGCTGAACCATTGGACGAAGATCCGGCGGGATAACAGGAATAACTGTCATAATCATCCACTCAGGCTTGTTTCCTGACTCACGGAAAGCCTCTACAACCTCAAGTCTCTTGATGATACGTGCACGCTTCTGGCCTGTAGCATTCTCAAGCTCTGCCTTAAGCTCTGCCGAATCCTTCTCGAGATCGATTGCTGCTAAAAGCTCACGGATAGACTCAGCACCCATTCCTACACGGAATGCTGAGCGGCCATAAGTATCGCATGCCTCCTGGTACTCTGACTCATTGAGAATCTGCTTGTATGCAAGCTTTGTCTCGCCCGGGTCAAGCACAATATATGAAGCAAAGTACAGTACTCTCTCAAGTACACGTGGAGATAAGTCAAGGATGAGTCCCATACGTGATGGGATACCCTTGAAATACCAGATATGAGATACAGGAGCAGCAAGCTCGATGTGTCCCATACGCTCTCTACGAACACTGGATTTAGTGACCTCAACACCACAACGGTCGCAGACAACGCCTTTGTAACGGATTTTTTTATATTTTCCGCAATGACATTCCCAGTCTTTCGTTGGTCCGAAAATTTTCTCGCAGAAAAGACCATCTTTTTCAGGCTTTAATGTTCTATAGTTAATAGTCTCAGGCTTTTTAACCTCGCCATGTGACCACTCTCTGATCTTTTCAGGAGATGCTAATCCAATCTGAATCGCATCAAACTGCATTGCCTGATTATTTTCTATATTATTTGTTTCTGGCATTTTGGCACTCCCTTCTAATTATTCTTCGTCATCAAGAACTTCATCAGCAAAAATATCGTCATCCGCTGCCTCAGGAGCCTCTTCCTCTTCTATGTCAACAAGCTCTTCGTTGTCTCAAATTCTTTCTTTGAGAAACCATGCTCTGCGAATGACTCACTGTCCTCGAATGCATAGTCCTTATCGTTTCCGATAATTGAGTTGATATCTGTATTACCGTACTCACTTGTCTCGATAAGCTCAACCTCTTCTCTGTTCTCATCAAGTACCTTGACATCCAGACCAAGTGCCTGAAGCTCTTTGAGAAGTACCTTGAATGACTCTGGAATACCAGGCTCAGGGATATTCTCACCCTTGATGATAGCCTCGTAGGTCTTGACACGGCCAACAACATCATCGGACTTCATTGTAAGGATCTCCTGTAGTGTGTATGCAGCACCATATGCCTCAAGTGCCCATACCTCCATCTCTCCGAAACGCTGTCCACCAAACTGTGCTTTACCACCGAGAGGCTGCTGTGTAACTAATGAGTAAGGACCTGTTGAACGTGCATGGATCTTATCGTCAACAAGGTGATGCAGCTTCAGGTAATGCATGTGTCCGATAGTTGTCTTTCCATCGAAGCACTCACCTGTTCTACCATCACGAAGCTGTACCTTTCCATCCTTGGAAATCGGAACGCCCTTCCATAAGCTTCTGTGAGCTCTGTTTGTTGAAAGGTATTCCATAACGTCCTCACGGAGTGTATCAACATATTTATCATAGAAGATCTCAGCATCTGCATTCCAGTATGGATGCTCCGCCTGTAAATCCTTCTCAAGCTCTTCCTTATCGAACGGAAGATTTACGTAATCATTTGCAAGCTCAAGTGTATCCTCGATATCTACCTCGTTAGCTCCGTCAAATACAGGAGTTGAGATATTGAAGCCAAGTGCCTTTGCAGCGAGACTCAGGTGAATCTCAAGGACCTGACCGATGTTCATTCGTGAAGGCACACCGAGTGGGTTAAGTACGATATCCAGTGGACGTCCGTTTGGAAGGAATGGCATATCCTCAACAGGAAGTACACGGGAAACGACACCCTTGTTACCATGACGTCCGGCCATCTTATCACCGACAGAAATCTTTCTCTTCTGTGCAATGTAGATACGGACTGACTGATTTACTCCCGGAGAAAGCTCATCGCCGTTCTCTCTTGTAAATACCTTGGCATCAACAATGATACCGTAAGCACCATGAGGTACCTTAAGTGATGTATCGCGGACCTCTCTTGCCTTCTCACCGAAGATTGCGCTGAGAAGTCTTTCTTCAGCAGTCAGTTCAGTCTCTCCCTTAGGAGTAACTTTTCCGACAAGGATATCACCGGCACGAACCTCTGCACCTACACGGATGATACCTCTCTCATCAAGGTCCTTGAGTGCGTCGTCGCCGACACCAGGGACATCACGTGTAATCTCCTCAGGTCCGAGCTTTGTATCACGTGACTCTACTTCATATTCCTCGATATGAACTGATGTATACACATCATACTCTACGAGACGCTCTGAAAGAAGAACGGCATCCTCGTAGTTGTATCCTTCCCATGTCATGAATCCGATAAGCGGGTTCTTTCCAAGAGCAAGCTCTCCCTGACTTGTTGAAGGACCGTCTGCGATAACATCGCCTGCCTTAACCTTGTCACCCTTAAATACGATAGGTCTCTGGTTGTAGCAGTTTGACTGGTTAGAACGTGAGAACTTTGTAAGGATATACTCTCTCTTGTTTCCGTCAGTCTCTTTTATGATAATGCGGTTTGACTCTGAAGATAATACCTCTCCGTCTGCCTTTGCAACTACGCAGACACCTGAGTCAACAGCTGCCTTTGTCTCAATACCGGTTCCTACTACAGGAGCCTCTGTTGTAAGAAGAGGTACTGCCTGACGCTGCATGTTAGATCCCATGAGGGCACGTGTAGGGTCATCGTTCTGCAAGAATGGAATCAGCGCTGTAGCTACTGAGAATACCATCTTTGGAGATACATCCATATAATCAAATGCTGACTTATCGTACTCCTGAGTTTCCTCTCTGTAACGACCTGAAACTGAGTTACGTATGAAATGTCCTTCGGCATCAAGCTTCTCATTAGCCTGTGCTACGTGGTAGTTGTCCTCCTCGTCGGCTGTCATGTATACAACCTCTTCTGTGACTACCGGGTTCTTAGGATCAGTCTTGTCAATCTTACGGTATGGAGCCTCTACGAAGCCATACTCATTGATTCTCGCATAACATGCAAGTGAGTTGATAAGACCGATGTTTGGTCCCTCAGGAGTCTCTACAGGACACATACGGCCGTAGTGCGTGTAATGTACGTCTCGAACCTCGAATCCGGCACGGTCTCTTGAAAGACCACCAGGTCCAAGGGCTGATAGACGTCTCTTATGAGTAATCTCACTAAGAGGATTATTCTGATCCATGAACTGTGACAGCTGTGAAGAACCGAAGAATTCTTTAACAGCGGCAGTTACAGGCTTTATATTGATAAGTGACTGAGGTGAAATTCCCTCCAAGTCCTGTGTAGTCATTCTTTCACGAACAACACGCTCCAGTCTTGAGAGACCGATACGGTACTGGTTGTAACAGCTCTCCAACCGCACGGATACGTCTGTTTCCAAGATGATCGATATCGTCATCTGTTCCTGCGCCCCACTCTAAGTGCATATTGTAGTTGATAGTTGCGAAGATATCTTCTTTAGTAATATGCTTTGGAATAAGGTCAGATATATCTCTCTTTATAGCCTCGATTCTGTCCTCAAGAGAATCATACTCCTCGAGAATCTGAGCGAGTACCGGATAGTAAACAAGCTCAGGTAACACCGATAGACTTAGGATCCTCAAGCTCAGGAATCCAGCTTCTGATGTCAACCATCATAGAAGAAAGAATCTTGACATTTCTTGTCTCTGTCTGAATCCATAAAGCAGGAACGGCAGCGTTCTGGATCTGTGTAGCAAGCGCACGGTCAACAACAGTACCTGCCTCAGCGATAACCTCACCTGTAGAAGGATCCACTACGTCCTCAGCTAAAACCTGTCCACTGATACGGTTCTTTAATGCAAGCTTCTTATTAAACTTATAACGTCCTACCTTGGCAAGGTCATATCTTCTAGGATCGAAGAACATAGCATTAATAAGGCTCTCCGCACTTTCGACTGAAAGTGGCTCGCCCGGACGAATCTTCTTATATAACTCTAATAAACCAGCCTCATAGCTTCCCTGTGGCTCACGCTCTGTGATTGCAGGATCCTTGCTGAATGATGCCTGGATCTTTGGCTCATCTCCGAACATATCGAGAATAGCCTGGTTTGTACCTACTCCAAGTGCACGTAAAAGTACTGTGATAGGTACCTTACGTGTTCTGTCTACTCTTACATAAAAAACGTCGTTAGAGTCTGTCTCATACTCAAGCCATGCACCACGGTTTGGAATAACAGTACAAGAATACAGGGTCTTTCCGAGCTTATCATGAGCAATTCCGTAATAAATACCAGGTGAACGTACCAGCTGGCTGACAATAACTCGTTCTGCACCGTTAATTACAAATGTACCGGTCTTAGTCATTAAAGGCAGGTCACCCATGAAAATTTCATGCTCATTAATCTCATCTGTCTCTTTGTTGTGAAGTCTTACTTTTACCTTTAAAGGAGCTGCGTATGTTGCGTCTCTTTCTTTGCACTCAGGAATTGTATACTTTACATCATCTTCGCATAATGTAAAATCTACAAAATCAAGACTAAGCTTTCCGCTGTAATCTGTGATTGGAGAGATATCCGCAAAAAGCTTCCTTGAGACCTTCGTCTAAGAACCACTGATAAGAATCCTTCTGGACCTCAATCAGATTTGGCATCTGCAGAACCTCTTTTTGTCTTGAGTAACTCATACGCATGCTTTTTCCGGATGTGACCGGACGTATTCTGTTTTTCTCCATTGACGTTTCACCTCTCGTTTTTATTTTAATCTAGCAAGTATCTAGATAATGATTCAAAAACCACCCCAGTTACTATATCTTGTGGTTTTTCTCTTGTGCACATATTTTTGCGAATGCATTTTAGTGTAATTTACCTATTGACAAATTTGCATCATTTAAAAAATTGCATAAAAATGCCACTGCACCACAATAGTGCAACGTATACTATACAACAAATATCCCGACACGAATGCAAGTGTTTTTTATTTTTTGAAATATTCAAAGTATTTGCGCAATAATTTTACAGAGCATCGGATAGGCTACGAGCGGAGGTCCCAAAAATGCTCAGGCATTTTCGGGACGCGCTCCGACTGTCGCGCAATAAAAACATAAAAAAGAGCCAAGGCGCAAATAGAATTTGCCCTTGGCTCTTTTTATGTTTTTACTCCGCTCGTAGCCTATCCGACTATTTAAGAGTAACCTTAGCACCCTCTGCCTCAAGTTTAGCCTTAGCATCCTCTGCTGAAGCCTTGTCAAGCTGCTCTTTGATAACCTTTGGTGCGCCATCAACAGCGTCCTTAGCCTCTTTAAGTCCAAGACCTGTGATCTCACGAACAACCTTGATAACCTTAACCTTGTTTGGTCCAACTTCTGTAAGCTCTACGTCGAACTCAGTCTTCTCCTCAGCTGCTGCTCCGTCAGCTCCTGCTGCTGCAACTACAACACCTGCTGCTGCAGAAACACCGAACTCTTCTTCACAAGCTTTTACTAAATCATTTAACTCTAATACGCTTAACTCTTTGATAGCATCAATAAACTCTGCTGTTGTTAACTTTGCCATTATAATTTCCTCCATTTAAAAATTTAATTATGATAATAAGGTTCAAATATAATATTTGAATTATTCTGCTGCTGGAGCTTCCTCTCTGCAGGTGCTGCCTCTACGGCTGCATCTGCAGCGCCACCCTGCTCTGCGATCTGATTGAGTACACGAGCAAGATTTGTGATAGGTGACTGAATGCTTCCAAGTAATTTTCCAAGAAGCTCATCTCTGCTAGGTACAGCGGCGATTGCCTTCATACCCTCAGCATCATAAAATGTTCCCTCAACTACACCTGCTTTAATCTCTAAAGCCGGAGCTGTTTTAGCGAACTTAGCTAAGACTCTAGCTGGTGCTGTTGCATCCTCTGTTGATACAGCGAATGCGCTTGGTCCTTCAAGTACATCCTTTAATCCCTCGAACTCTGTTCCCTGGATTGCACGGTTTACTAAAGTATTCTTGTATACCTTGTAAGTTACACCGGCTTCTCTTAACTGTTTACGTAACTGAGTATCCTCTGCTACTGTGAGTCCTAAGTAATCAACAACTACTACTGACTGTGCACCATTGATAACACCGGAAATCTCATCTACGATTGGCTGTTTAAGTTCTACCTTTGCCACGATTCATTTACCTCCTTTTTTAGATTTTCGCATAAAAGACATGAGGTATTTGATTTATTAATCAAAGAAACCCTCCTGCCTGTCGACAGAAGGGTACAAGTCAAAATTCAAGATAAATCTCGAAAATTCCCTCGGTAGGTTCTACGTTTACGCCTTGCGGCACCTACTGTCTTCGGCAATATGCATTGCAATTATATCAAACTATATTACGGATGTCAATTACTTTCCGCAAAACTTTGCTTGGCGTTTGATAGGTCTTGTAAATTGTTTTACTGTAACTGTTTAACTATCTTACTGTGTAATCTTAACCACGTTTAACTTAACGCCAGGTCCCATTGTAGATGTAAGAGTTGCGCTCTTAATGTACTGACCCTTTAAGCTAGCAGGTTTTGCTTTGTTGATAGCACCCATAAGGGTCTGGAAGTTGTCGTTTAACTGCTCTTCTGTGAAAGATGCTTTTCCAACTGGCACGTGGATAATGTTTGTTTTGTCCAATCTGTATTCAATCTTACCAGCTTTGATGTCGTTAACAGCTTTTGTAACGTCCATAGTAACTGTTCCAGCTTTTGGGTTTGGCATTAAACCTTTAGGTCCTAGTACACGTCCTAAACGACCAACAACACCCATCATATCAGGTGTAGCAACAACAACGTCGAAGTCTAACCATCCCTCGTTCTGGATCTTTGGAATTAATTCCTCTCCACCGGCGAAATCTGCTCCTGCTGCCTGTGCCTCGTCAACCTTTGCAGTTCCCTTTGCGAAAACTAAAACCTTAACTGTCTTACCTGTTCCGTGTGGTAATACAACAGCACCACGAACCTGCTGGTCTGCGTGACGTCCGTCTACACCCTGTTCTTAAGTGACACTCAACTGTTTCATCAAACTTAGCTGTTGCCATCTTCTTAACTAAAGCGATTGCGTCTGCCTTATCATATGAAGCAGATCTATCATAAATTGCCTTAACAGCGTCTTGATATTTCTTTCCTTTTTTCATTCTAAAAATAACCTCCTGTGGTCTTATCGGGAGCGACCCTCCCACTAAAATGTATAAATTATTCCTCTTTACTGTAACGCCCATTGAACGAGCTGTTCCACCAGCGATCATGCTCATAGCAGCTTCAAGGCTTGCAGCATTTAAATCCTTCATCTTAAGTTCAGCGATTTCCTGAACCTTAGCCTTTGAGATAGTTGCAACCTTTGTCTTCTTTGAGTTTGCTGAACCTGACTTGATGTTACAAGCCTTCTTGATAAGAAGTGCAGCAGGTGGAGTCTTAGTGATGAAGCTGAAACTCTTATCCTGGTAAACTGTGATTACAACAGGGATGATCATATCTCCCCTGATCTGTTGTTCTAGCATTGAATTCCTTTGTAAATGCAACGATATTAACACCCTTCTGACCAAGAGCTGGTCCAACAGGTGGTGCAGGAGTTGCCTTTCCTGCAGGTATCTGTA
>VOFC01006320.1_pt1 | contig 11518 bp, 26 predicted proteins | sample 5384161 | NCBI WGS metagenome assembly VOFC01 (sample SAMN12384722, study PRJNA508395) | human gut metagenome | isolation source: healthy gut B | host: Homo sapiens | reverse complement strand
TTAGATATAAAACAATATTGCATAATCAGTCATCCTTTCGCTTTTCATCGGTTTTTACGGTTTTGACGAAGATTTCTTATAAAAATCAGTACAAGTTCAGCTTCTTCAACAGTAAGTTGGTTAAATAGCTTTACCATTTTCAGAATATTCGTCATTGTTTGATTTATTCATATATGTACACTTCCTTTATTTGTATTACAGTTATTTTTACAACTCATATTACAAAAAATAAAGTTAGTTTTCGATAAAAATATCGAATTTTGATATATTTAACAGTAAAATAGGTATAAAAAATAAACAACTGATTATTTTACGGTTGTTTATTAAGATTTTGTGAAATTTATATTTTAAATCATCAATTATAATTTTGTAGGTTATCATAGTTATCCGCCATTGCTATTCGATTGATTGGTTTTCGATTACCAAATAATTTCGTACAAAAAAACGACCATTTGAAAATTAACGGCTTTTGAATTTATGGTATCCGAAAAAATAAGCTTTTACATATTCTAAAGCATTGTTTGACAAAGAATAATCGTATTTGTTGCACATCTTAACGAATATTAAATATAATTCTTCAGCTGAATAATCTGCAAATCTATAAATTTATTAAAACGAACGAAAGCCTGGATTCATTGAAAGAAACTTCTCCATTTCATCAGTATATCCGGCGGCAATTACAATAAATCAGCTCGACAATCTTCCATGTTTTTCAAAAGTATATCAACAACTTCGCCAAAATCGTTATCAGAATCACTGGCTAATGAATACGCTTCATCTATAAATAATATTCCGCCTTTTGCTTTTTTCAATTACTTCTCTTGTTTTTATTGCAGTTTGACCTACATAACCGGCCCCACTAAATCGGAGCGGTCAACTTCAATTAAATGTCCTTGTGACAGTATACCAAGTTCACGATATATTTTTGAAAGAGTTCCGGCAACTGTGGTTTTTCCTGTACCAGGATTACCGCAGAATACAAAGATGATTTGATACATCAGGTACTTTTTAACCCTTTTTTTGACGAATCTTTCTTATTTTTATTGTTTTATTAATGTTGACACTTCTTGTTTTACAGATTGTAAGCCCACAAGGTCATTAAGCTCTGCAAGTAAACTGTCTATGGATATATTTGACTGTGGTTCAGTATTAGACTACCGGATATTCAAGAATTTTTTACTATCTGATTGTGAAGATAATAGAAATGCTATTTTAGAAGTGATATTAAGTTGAACATACTTTTCAAGAATAGCACACTCAGATGATGCAATAATTAAATGAATACCTACGTTTCTTGCCGTATTTTAATAGTTTAATTATATGAGGATTAATTTCATCATAAACACTGAATAAATCAGATAATTCTTCTATAATAAAAAATCAGATTTGGAAGTTTATCATCAGTTATTTTTTTTTATTATACGATTCAATATTTTTTACCCCTATATTGTTAAACAAATCATATCTACGCATCATTTCATTTACAGTCCAACTAAGTCCACCTTCAGCTTTTATAGGCTCCGTTAAAACAGGTAGAAGCATATGTGGAATATCTTTATATACAACAAGTTCTGATGGCTCAGGGGTCAACCATTATAAATCTAATCACATCAGGTGTAGAGTTATATAATATAATCATAATAATAGAATGTATGCAGATGGACTTACCTGAGCCGGTTGTTCGAAAATAAGCAAAGATGACATTGTTTCTATATCACGAATAACAGGACCCGAGGGCATCCATACCGATACATACAGGTATTCCATAATTGTTATTGCGAAATTCATCTGATGATAAAAGTTCTATTAAATTTACCGGAGAAAATGTTGCATTAGGTATATCAATATTTACAGTACCATAACTATTTTGTGAAACCGTTATATATATGTCTAGTGAACCTGTTCGCATTGCAATATCGTCTTTCAATTCAAGAACTTCAGATAACTTTCCGTTAACAATTTTTTATTTCATATCTTGTCATAATGAGATTATGTGTAATTTTTAGTAGCAGTGCACAATTCCGAATCCCTTAAGCGATTCTAAAATTTCTTTCCGATTGACATTAAAGCTTCTTTGTTTTCTATATTATCAGAGGTTTTAGGGTTGCTCTAATAATGTTAATGGTGGAAATGTATAATTTGTTAATGTATTAGTATTCATCAAAGTATATCACTCCTTGGATGTCCGTTGGGATTTGATGAATTTTATATAATTTTCTATCTGATGTCTTTCTTCTTCAGAAAAATCTTTTTTAATGCTTCAGAAAATTCGTTATTTTGTTCTGGTGTAGGAACTGTCGGTATATCAGTTTTTCCTAATATATAATATACAGACACATTAAAAAAGTCTGCCATATATGAAACGGAATTTATATCAGAAAGAAAGATGCCACGTTCATACGCACTATAAGTTTGTCTTTTAATATTTAATAAATTAGCCATGTCATCTTGCGTCATTTTTTTTGCTTGTTCGTAACTCTTTTTAATCTATTTCCTAACATATCATATACACCTCGATTTAATTATAGCAAATATAATTTGCCATAACAACAAAAAAGCAAAATAAATTGCTAAAAATATTACGAAAAAGCAAAAAATAATTGCAAAAACTATTGACAATGCAATTTAAGATTGCTATAATAAAGATGAAAAGCAATTTCAAATTGCATTAGAGGAGGTGACAATATGAGAAAGTGGTTTATTGATTTGCGAAAACAGGCAAATTTAACACAACAGAAATTGGCGGATGAAATTGGAGTTACTCGACAGTTGATAAGTGCAATAGAAAATGGTGATTGTGAACCAAGCGTAACAAATCGCTAAATCGTTGGGTAAACTGCTTAATTTCCCTTGGACGCAATTTTTTGAGTCTTCTGTTTAATTTTCATTATCTAAATTATAACATGAAAGGTGGGCGGAATAAATGGGAAGTAACCCTACAAAAGCGGCCAACAATATGTACTGCAAGTGCAGATTAGCGGCGGCAAAGTACAATGACAAATTAAACAGTCGTGAGGGAGCGGCGGAAATGTTGGGATTGTCAAGTTCAACTTAGCAAGTTACGAACTTGATTTAACAAAAGTTGTTCCGGTCGAAAGTATTATGATGATGGCAGATGTATATAATGCTCCCGAATTGAAAAAATTGGTACTGTTCCAATGTTTGCCCTTTGGGTGCTGAATTTCCGAAAATTGAAATTGAGGATTTGGACAGGCTTACAATCAAAGCATTATCGACATTACGCGAGATATCAAATGTGAAAGAAGACCTATTAGATATAACCGCTGACGGTGTCATATCTGTCGAAGAACGACCGAAATTAAATAATGTCATAAAAACATTAGATGAAATCTCTAACGTGGCTCAATCACTGAAATTATGGGCGAAAAAGAATTTGTCAAAAAACAGAATAGGACAATTTGTGATGTAAATATATTAATTTAGGAGGTGGATTATATGAGTGAATTTGTTGAAGAATTTAAGATTGGTAACACCAATGTAAAATTGCAGATGATTATTGTCGCGACAAAACACCGGAAGATGTTAATGCAATTCTCAAGCGAATTGGAGCAAATGCTTTACCGCATTTTGCAATGAATAAACAAGATAAGGCAGGGTAGTAATTATGAGCGGTTATTTACGAAATAAAAAGAGAGCGTGACGCCCTATGCGTACACACTCCCACAACCAATATCATTATAACATAGCTCATTAATTATGTCAAACAAGAAACGGAGGATAACAATGATACAGATAGGTTTGGCAATGGTGTCATTTGGTATAGGTATATTTATCGGAATGAAAATTATTGGAGGAAAAAAATAATGGATGACGCAATGAAATTGATAATTGATATATGGAATAGCTTAAGTCCGGAGGGACGTAAGTTATGGATTGGAGAGGGACAGGTTTTACCTACACTTAAAAAACGGCAGATATGCAGCTAAGAAAAAAAGCCACAAATAATAAAACGCAAATTTGATGCGAAGTGGAATGCTGATACAAATCAAATTTTGGCAATTATAAACAAGTAAATAATAAATAAAATCTCGCAGGCAGATATGAGCCGTCAACTTTTAATATGTAAGACGTCCCATAAAACTTATTTTTAATAGGTTGGCGGTTCTGATGTGTCTGTGAGATATAGTACAAGCCTTATAAGCAGATACGGACAGGGTTGTTAAAATTATAAATTAAAACTAAATCCTATGAATTAATTTCCATACAGTTCTGCTGTTAAAACTATTACTTATTATCCGAAATAAATATGTATAGCAACCCTGTCTATATGTGCTTATAAGGTGCAAGAAAGTGAGGGGATTAAAACTGAAACAAAAGCAAGAAAAATTAGAGTATATCATATCAGTTGTTATATTCAGCATGATATTGATAGGCTTAGAAAGTTTAATGATGATAATAGGAGGTGGCAAATTATGAAATTTTTACTTTACATTCGGTTCAGAAAATCAACCGTTTAAAGGCGGTTGGGTGATTATAAATGCTGATAGTCGTGAACAGGCATGTATGTTATTCAGAGCAGCATTTCAGCTTGATGATGAAATGATAAATTGTTGTAACATATTCGGAGAAAAAAAGAGTTTAAAAGAACAAAGATGTACCGAGAAAATGATAACTTCGGTAGTGCATGTCATTGCGAATTGAGTTTAAAAATTGAAAAAAATAGACCGCAGAGTTGCAGCTCAATGCGGTCAATGCAATCAGGTACATAAAAATAATACCATATTTTTATTCTATCAGAAATGAGGTGAGTTGTCAATGATTTTTAATAGTGATAGCTATGACGCACTTATGGCAATGGAAGAAGCAAGAACAGGTCATTACGGCGAAGATTATTTTGATAATGGCAGACCGGATGATTATTGGGACGTAATGGCTGACGCAAAGTATGAGGAGGAACGAGATGAACGATAAAGAAGAAATGATTATCGTAAAAGATAATCCGGATTTAATAGTTATAAACCAACTTCCGGTCATATCGGAACAGTTGGACAAGGTGAAAGCGGAAATTCAAAGACGTATTGCATTTGCTGATACTGTTACAGTATCAGAGGAAAAACAGACAGGAAATCAAAAAAATGCGTGCGGCTATGAATGCTGAAAAATCAAGACTTGATGAAGTATATAAAACGGCACTTGAAAAAATTATTGCACCGATACAGGCAGTACAAGATAAATACAAGGATTGTGTAGGACTATATACCAAAGCCAATTCTCAACTGAAAGCCAAAATTGATGTTATCGAAGATGGATTAAAACTCGCAAAAGAAAATTCGGTAAAAGAGTATTTTGAAGAATTGGTTACTGCCAAAAATATTGATTTCATTTCATTTGAACAATTAGGCTTGAAAATAACATTATCAGTATCGGAAAAAAAGCTAAAAAGAGCAAGTAAATAATATTGTAGAGCGTGTAGCAACCGATTTAAAGGCTATTGATATACAAGAAGACAAAGAAGAAGTATTGATTGAATATAAGAAACATCTAAATGTGTCTGAGGCAGTAAGCACCGTTGCGGCACGTCATAAAGCCATTCAAGCTGAAAAAGAAAGAAAAAAAAAAGCAGGAAGAACAGCGTGCAAAGAGAATAGCGGCGGCACAAGCTGTTGCGGAAGCAGCAAGACAACAAGCACAGATGCAGTCGGAAAGTGACAATGAAGAACCTGTACAAACTGTAAAAGAGCCTGTACACGTTGAACAACAGCTTACACCTCCGCAAGTAGAATTAAACAAATATCCGTTTAATTTCTCTGCTTATATCGAGGCAACATCAAAAGACGAGGCAATCGAAAAAATTGAGAGAATTTAAACCAAAGCTAATTGAGTTTATGGAAAGAGAGGGTGTGCATTATGGCAAGTAATATGCAAAACCGAAATTCAGTGTAGCAATAACTACACCGGCATACAAAAATTGATTAATAACACGTTGAAAGACCCTCAACGTGCCAATAACTTTATAGCAAATGTATCAACGGTAGTTGCGAATAATCCACAACTGCAAGAATGTGAAGCAAGTACAATTCTTTCTGCTGCATTTTTTAGCAGATAGTTTAAATCTTTCTATGTCACCACAGTTAGGCTATTGCTATTTAGTTCCGTATGAAACGGCTCTAAAGGACAAATACGGAAAAACAATGTGGATGTTAGATGAAAACGGCAATCATATATTGGATAACAATGGCAAGTGGAAAAAACATACTGTGAAAAAGGCACAGTTCCAAATGGGCTATAAGGGATATGTGCAGTTGGCTCAACGTACAGGACAGTATAAAAAATTGTTGTCTTGCCGATAAAAGACGGCGAACTTATTCATTTTAATCCGTTGGAAGAAGAAATTGACGTACAACTTATTGAGGATGAACTTGAACGAGAACAAGCGAAAACAATAGGCTATTATGCCATGTTTGAGTATCATACGGGTTACCGCAAAGCAATATATTGGTCCATCAGAAAAATGATGGCTCATGCAGACAAGTATTCGGCAGCATTCAGTGCGGAAATGTACGAAAAAAAATACAAAATGGTGAAGTCCCTGAAAAAGATATGTGGCGATATTCTTCATTTTGGTATAAGAATTTTGATGATATGGCTATGAAAACAATGTTAAGACAACTCATTTCAAAATGGGGTGTTGTATCGATAGAGATGGAGAATGTCCTAAAGAAAGATATGGCTGTCATAGAATCTGAAACGGATTATACATACATTGATAATGATAGTGATAATGATAGTGATAATCAAATTCCGTTGTCACAACCTGAGCTGGATATGGTGCAAGATAGCGACAATGTAGAGCCACTGATACAAGAAAATTTACAACAAGAAATGAGTGGCAGTGAAACGTCCGAGCAGGAGGCGATAGATATTGATTCGATATAATATCATAGCCACAGGTTCTAAAGGTAATGCAGTTAAAATTGATGATATATTGATAGATTGTGGTGTATCTTTCAAAAAACTAAAAGATGTGTACAAGCATATAAGATTGGTCTTACTTTACACACGAACACTCGGACCACTTCCGACCGTCAACTATACGAAAATTGGCGGCGGAACGTCCAACTTTGAGATTTGGTTGTTGTCGTTGGATGGTTCCCAAGTTGATAGAATGTGGAGTTTCACCAACACAAATTGATGTATATGACATAGGAAAAAGATACGATTATAAGGTGTTTGCTCTGTCGCCTATCAAACTATATCATGACGTTCCGAACTGCGGATATAGGCTATATTTCGGACGAAAGAGAGTGTTGTACGCAACAGATACCCGAACAATGCAGGGTATCAGCGCAAAGGATATGATTATTACTTCATTGAAGCAAATTACAAAAAGAAGAAATTAAGCGTAAAATTGCAGACAAAAAAAGAACAGGGCGAATATGCGTATGAAGTACGAGCCATGAATGAACATCTGTCGCAGGAAGAAGCTGAAGATTTTATATATTCAAATATGACTTCGAAAAGCAGATATATCTTCTTGCACGAACACATTGATAAATAACAAGACAGATTACAACAGCAAAAATTGTAGAGTATGACGGCTGTAATATGCTGATAATTCCACAAGAACCGATAAGCCGTGAGATGATTAGAAAACAAGTGAAAAACGTTGAATTACGGTTATGCGACGGTCGGGAATGTACGTCTGAACAACGAAGAAAAAAATATTTGCAATAATCGGTGAGATAGCCGATTGGAGCGGACATGACAGTGAAGATTTGCGTAAATACTTTACATCAAATTATTGTATGGATAATGACCTTGAGTATTTCAGCTTATCCCCAAAAAACCTAATTTAGCGGATATGGAAACTGTAACAGGTTTTATATCTTATTTGATAAAATTCTGCTTTGAATGGAATGTACCGACACTCGATACCATGTTAATCGTGCCGAAGAAATCGGTAAATATTTATATATGTGCTTGGAGCATGAGGAAGTGTGCTATTTGCAATGATAAGGCAGAAGTACATCACTTAGACGCTGTCGGTATGGGTAGGGATAGAAATGATATTGTTCATGTAGGTATGAATGCTATTGCGTTATGCCACAAAGCACCATATACAGGCTCATAATATGGGCAAAAATGAATTTTTAAAACAGTATCATGTATATGGAATAATACTTGATTCGTACTTATGCAAAATATTAAATTTAGGACGAAAGACTGTATATAACGAGCTGTTTGAACGTGATAAACAGTTTTTTTGCAGCTTGAGGAGGTGAGAGAATAACATGGCAAGACCCTTGAAAGATGGGGTTGATTATTTTCCAAAAGATACTGATTTTTATGCAGATGATAAAGTGCGACTTTTAAGAGCGGAGTTTGGCTCAAAAGGAATGTATCTTTTAGACTACATATTATGTGACTTATACGGCAAAAATGGATATTTCATCAAATGGGATAAAAACAAGTGCTACCTTGTGTCAGACGGTGCGGGATGTGGTTGTTCTCCTGAGTTTGTTGCAGAGTTTATTTCCGGGTGTATCAGATGTTCTTTCTTTGATAAAAAGGGTGTTTGAAATGTTTGGAGCATTGACGTCTGTGGGTATCCAGCGGCGCTTTATAAGAATGTTAAACAGCCGCGAAAATTTCACATTTATTGAAGAATACTTTCTGCTTGATACATCTGATAAAAAGATGTTCCGCAAGGTATTCTTAATAAACTTGCATTCAAAAGGTTTCCGATAAAGAAAACGAAGTTAAAAGTAAAGATAACCCCAATAAAAAATAAAGATAATTCACAAAGTAAAATAGAAGAAAATAAAGTAGAGGAGAGTAGAGTAGAGGAAAGTATAATAGATGACTCTCACCGCTCGCCTGCACCGTATGAGCAAATCAAAGATATGTATAACAACATATGTACATCATATCCTAAATTACGCTCAATGTCTGATAGTCGAAAGAAAGCAATTAAAGCACGACTTAGACAGTACAGTATTGACGATTTCAAATGTCTGTTTGAGAAAGCGGAAAATAGCAGTTTTAAAAGGTGCAAATAATCGTAACTGGTCTGCCACATTTGATTGGTTGATAAAAGATTCCAATATGGCAAAGACACTTGACGGAAATTATGACGACAGACCTATGCAAAGAAATGATTATAATGCCGGTGCAAGAAAAAGCAATAATCTATTTCTTGATTTACTTGATAACGATAACGGAGATGATATATTATGACATTTCAAGAAACTGCTAAAATTATGGCGGTATTTAAGGCTGCATACCCACGCTACTATGCAAATATAGACGTGGAAGAAGCAAGACGGGTAACAACATTATGGGCGTCTATGCTTGCCGATTACAGCTATGAAACTGTTTCAAATGCTGCTAAGGCATTGATTGTATCAAGCAAGTTTCCACCGACAATAGCCGAGGTAATAGAAAAAAAATACAGCTATTAACCAAAGAACCGGAACTGACGGAGGGCGAGGCTTGGAGCATGGTGCGAAAAGCTATCCGTAATGGAATTTACGGATATAAAGAGGAATATAGAAAATAAACCCTCTGATGATACACGAATGGGCTAAGGTAAGTGCAGATGAACTCGATACCGTAGTAGCAAGTAATTTTATGCGAATTTTCGTTCTGAAACGAAAAGCAAACAGGAATATGAAAAGTTTGCCACAAAGCGTAAAAAAAAATTTGTTGAGGAAATATCCGCAAAAATGCCGAAACTGGAGGAAGTAAATGAGAGGAATAAATGATATAAAGAATAACCTTTGAAGAAAAAATCAACAAGTATGCCGTAAAGCAAATACAACCTCATATGATTAACGCACTTTGTAGTAATGTTGTGCGATGAAGCTGTAAATGAAACGTTATTTAGTTTAGACACAATAGAAAATATGGAGGAGAGCGCATGAAAAACACAGTTGCAGAATGACTGATACAGAAAAAAGAAATGCACGACAGAGCAGTTAAAATTCGCAAAATGACCGATGAGCAGTTGTGCAAGTACATAGATGATACACAAGGTAAGAACGATACACGGGATAAAAGTGTGAGTAAGTTTTTAACTTGTGTGGCAGGATTGAAAGGTATAGGTAAAACAACAGAAAATAAATTATATTATCTGGCAAGAGAAAAGGGGTTTATTGATTAATGCGTTGGAGTGAAGCGGAGTATGCACGATATATTCAGAATACGGAACAAAACACAAGTAGCCCAAAGCCTAAAAATAAATATTCTTCTCAAAAAACGTGGATTGATGGTATATGTTTTGATAGTAAAAAGGAAGCGGATTATTACTGTCAATTAAAAGCTACTTACAAGAGCCGGAGAGATAAAAAGGCTTCTGCCGTCAGGCAAGATTTGTTGTGACAGAGGGTGTAGGGAGTATAGAACGTGGTACTGAGTATGTTGCAGATTTTTGTTATCTTTAACAATGACGGAACAAGTCGCATTGTTGACACGAAAGGGGTGAAAACCAATGAATTCAAGTTAAAAATGAAATCATTCCGAGAAAAGTATCCGACTCTTAAAGTAGAGTTGGAATAAAGGAGTAGATAATTGATGGGTAAAATAAGAACTCGAAATCAACATCAAGCCGAGTTTGTGAAGTGTATTCAGAAATTCGGCGGTAAATATCAAACATGGGAAATATTCGCTGATTTCATATCAATGTTTGCCTGTGCTATATCGAATGGCATAGATAGGGTGCATTTCAAACCGAGAGAAGAAATGTATATGCAAATTATTCGCAAATACACAAATGAAGAACAGGCAATCTTTCCTGAGATGATGGGTCATGTCATTAATGGCATGGAGGAAAACAGGGATTGCGATTTCCTTGGTGAGTTGTATATGGCTCTGGACTTGGGAAGCCATTGAAAGGACAGTTTTTACACCGTATAGTTTGTGTAAAATGACTGCTCAATTACAAAAAATGATATAGAACAAGAAATAAAAAGCAAATGGATTTGTATCTGTAAATGACCCGGCATGTGGAGCAGGCGCATTGCTGGTTGCGGTAGCAAATACTGCGGCAGAAGAAATAAAACAATTTAATTGGCAAAATCACATCCTATTTGTTGCTCAAGATATAGATGCAGTTACGGCCAAGATGTGTTATATACAATTATCTCTATTGGGGTGTGCCGGGTATGTTAAGATTGGCGATACAATGGCGAATCCAATAACGGCAAACGAGGCATTGTATGAAATGACAAAAGAAGATAGTTGTTATTGGTATACACCAATGTATTTCAATGATGTTTGGAATTGGCGAAGAATGTTTCATATGTTTGATAAAACCATGCAAAAAAATATAACGATAACAAATAATGATGAAAGAAAAGACCATCTAACCAGTAGAAAACTCGCAAGATATAGATAGAAACGAGTTTAATACCGAAAAAGAACGGTCAGCTATCATTATTTTGAAAGGAGTTTGGATATGGAAACTACAAATCAAAATAACTTTAGATGAAATTATATCACAAGATACAGAGAAAATCAATAATGACGAACAGACAAAATCTGAAATCGTGTATATTGA
>VOFC01003070.1_pt1 | contig 11537 bp, 20 predicted proteins | sample 5384161 | NCBI WGS metagenome assembly VOFC01 (sample SAMN12384722, study PRJNA508395) | human gut metagenome | isolation source: healthy gut B | host: Homo sapiens | reverse complement strand
AAACCGTGTCCTGTTCAAAAGCATTTATCCTTTTTGACGAATTCATCATAGAACTTCGCGCGGCGTTTGTCAATCACTTTCGAACCTTTTTGTCTATTTTCGGCAGGCCGTATAAATCCAAGCCAAATTCTCACATTCTTTTTTGTATATTTTTCGCGCAAATTTCAGCAACTCTGCACAAAAAAAGGGACTCTCGTTTATAGAGAGTCCCCAAATTTTTCGATTTACTTGCTGTCCTTCGGCTCGGTCATGACTTCCTTGAACGAGGAGGCAAAGGCCCGCAAGGCTCTGGATCTCGCTCGGAATGATGATCTTGGTCGCCTTGCCGTCAGCTGCCTTGCCGAACGCCTCAAGCGACTTGAGGCGAATGACCTGCTCAGACGGCGCCGCATCGTTCAGCAGCGCGATAGAATCCGCAAGCGCCTTCTGCACGGCGAGCAGCGCCTCTGCTTCGCCCTGCGCTTCCTTGATCTTGGAAAGCCGGGTCGCCTCAGCCGCCAGAACGGCCGCTTCCTTTTCGCCCTCTGCGACCAGAATGGCGGACTGCTTTTTTGCCTTCCGCGACCAGAATGGACTCACGGCGTTCGCGCTCGGCCTTCATCTGCTTCTCCATAGATTCCTGAATGGCAGCCGGCGGAATGATGTTCTTCAGCTCCACGCGGTTGACCTTGATTCCCCAGGCATCGGTCGCCTCGTCCAGGATCGCGCGCATCTTGGTGTTGATGATGTCGCGGCTGGTGAGTGTCTGGTCAAGCTCGAGGTCGCCGATGATGTTTCGCAGTGTGGTTGCAGTCAGATTTTCGATTGCCGCCATCGGGCTTTCGATACCGTATGCAAACAGCTTCGGGTCGGTAATCTGGAAGTACACGACCGTGTCGATCTGCATGGTTACGTTGTCCTTGGTGATGACCGGCTGCGGCGGAAAGTCAACGACCTGCTCCTTGAGCGTTACCTTGCGCGCGATGCGCTCGAACAGCGGCACCTTGAAATGCAGGCCGGTGTTCCAGGTATCGCGGTAGGTGCCCAGACGTTCGATGACGTAGGCGCGCGCCTGCGGCACGATAACGATGTTGCTCTGCGATGAACGCGATAAGCAGGACAAGCAGAATGATCCAGATCAGGGGTCCGATGAAAAACAAAGGGGCATACTTTACTCCTTTTCTCCGTTGGTTTCGATTTTCTGAACGATTGCCTTGACGCCGCGAATTTCGAGGATCGTCACTCTGGCTCCGGCAGGAACGGGGAGCGCCGTCCTTCGTGCGCGCGGTCCATTCCTTTGCCGAGCACGCGCACCGCGCCGGTCTCACGCAGGTTGTCGATCGGCTCGCGTGACCACGGCGGTCTGACCGATAATGCGGTCGGCATTTGTCGCCTGTCTGCCCGCCTTGAGGAAGCGGCTGAACAGCGGACGCACGAGCAGCAGCATGACTGCGGACAGCAGGACAAAAATCACGAGCTGCATCCATATAGATGCGCCGAAGGTTGCCGCGACGAGCGCCGCCGCGCCGCCGGCCGCGAACCAGATGCCGCACAGACCAAGCGTCGCCGCCTCCGCCGCAATGCTGATAATGATGACAGCCAGCCAGAAATACAGGCTGTCTATGCCAAACAACATGCTCCATCCTCCCTTCCTTTTCCATCAGTATAGCATAACCCGAGAGAAAAGTATAGTTACAGCACGGATTTTTTCGGCAGCCTGAACAATTTTTACGCAAAGAAAAAAGAGCGCTGCATCAAACAGCGCTCCAGAACTGGTGGACATTAACGGGTTCGAACCGCTGACCTTCCGCACGTCAAGCGGATGCTCTTCCAGCTGAGCTAAATGTCCGAGATGGTGGACATTAACGGGTTCGAACCGCTGACCTTCCGCACGTCAAGCGGATGCTCTTCCAGCTGAGCTAAATGTCCAGATACAGGGGGCAGCGGACTGCCGTCCCCTGTGACCAGTTTTCAGTTGTGACCTTACTTCTTGCTGCGGCCCAGATACTCACCGGTACGGGTGTCGATCTGAATGCGCTCACCCTGCTCGATAAAGATCGGAACCTTAACAACAGCACCGGTCTCTACGGTAGCCGGCTTGAGCACGTTGGTCGCGGTGTTGCCCTTGAACGCCCGGCTCGGTCTCGGTGATCTCGAGCTCTACGAACAGCGGCGGCTCAACAGCGAATACGCTGCCCTTGTAGGAAAAAGAACCTTAACGTTCTCGTTCTCCTTCACGAAACGGAAGTCGTCGCCCAGAGTGTCCTTGCTGATCGGGATCTGCTCGTAGGTCTCGTTATCCATGAAGTAATACAGGCCGCCCTCATTGTACAGATACTGCATCTCGCGGCGCTCTACGAAAGCTTCCTCGAATTTTGCAGTCGGGTTAAAGGAGGTCTCAGTAACCGCACCGGTTACGACGTTCTTCATCTTGACACGAACAAAAGCAGCCCCCTTGCCGGGCTTAACGTGCTGGAACTCAATAACCTGCTGTACCTGACCGTCCATTTCAAAAGTTACGCCGTTACGAAATTCACCTGCGGTCATAATCGGTATCCTCAAAATCATAATTCCAAATTTCCGTTCAGAGTTCGCCCCCGAACAGTGCTTATTTAGAATACCACACTTCCTCCGCTTTGGCAAGAGGAAATCTGAAATTTTCCCGATTTTTTCCGAGTGTGACAAAAACTGCGTTTTCAGCCGGAGCGGCGCACACGGAAAAAGGCGGCGCCGCCCCTTCTCACGGGACAGCGCCGCGCGTGACTCAGCAGCCGCAGCCGCCGCAGCAGTTATTGTTGTCGCCGCAGCAGCCGTTCTGACCGCCGCATACCCAGATCAGGATGATGATGAGGATGATCCACCAAAAGCCAGTTATCGCCCCAGAGAGAGTTCGAGTTGCACATGTGTATTTCCTCCTGTCAGAATGATCAGCGCGCGGCTCCTGCGCCGCACCGCTTACACTTCATTCTATGGAGGAGGCTCCACTTTGGTTACTGACTGTCGCGAAACTGACGTTTCGCCGGCAATCCCATTACTCAACGATTTCGCCCTTTGAGGCCATCCTTATATAAGGTAGTGAGACGCACGCGGCGCGGCTGATTTTTGTGCACCTGCTCCCCTTCTATATATATCGGAAAGCCATAACGTCCGTGCGCGGCCCACACACCGCCCGCCGGGTGCTCCGGAAGCACCTCAAGCTCCCGTCCGATAAAGCCGCGGCGGCAGTTCTCGCTGAGCACAGCCGCGACGCGTTTCGCCCGTTCGGCTCGCTCTGTTTTGACCGTTTTATCGAGCTGCCCCGGCATATCCGCCGCCTTCGTCCCCTCGCGCGGCGAATACGGGAAAACGTGCACCGACGCGAACGCGCATTTCTCCAGAAAGCGCAGGGTGGTTTCAAATTCCTCCTCAGTCTCGCCCGGGAAGCCGACGATGAGGTCGGTCGTGATCGAGCAGTCAGGGAAGGCCCGCCGCAGGCGCTCACAGCACGCATGGAACTCAGCCGACGTATATCTGCGCCCCATGCGCTCCAGCACGCTGTCGCAGCCGCTCTGCATGGACAAATGAAAATGCAGGGCGAGGTTGTCAAAGCCGCGCAGCCGCTCGCAGAACGTTTCATCTATGATGCGCGGATCGAGCGAGCCGAGACGAAACCGGATGTCCGGCAGCGCCCCGAGCAGCTGCTCGAGCAGATCGATGAGCGTCAGACGCGGCGCAAGGTCGCGGCCGGAGGAGGCGATCTCGATGCCCGTCAGCACGATCTCGTGCACGCCTGCCGCGCCGAGGCGTCGTGCCTCGGCAAGCGCCTGCTCCGGCGGCAGCGAGCGTACCCGGCCGCGCGCATACGGAATGATGCAGTAGGTGCAGAAGTTGTTGCAGCCATCCTCTATTTTAAGGAGGGCGCGTGTGCGTCCCCTGCGGAATGCCGGCCGGCAGAGACTCATAGCCGCCGCTTCCCTGCGGCAGAGCCGCTTCTCTGCCCTGCACCGCCGCTTCACAGCGCTCAATGATCTGTGCGCGGTCCTGCGTGCCGCAGACGATATCGACCTCGCCGGTCGCCTGTACGCGCTCCGGGTCGATCTGCGCAAAGCAGCCGCACGCCGCGATGACCGCGCGGGGTTGTCCCGGCGGAGTCTGTGGAACGCGCGGATATTTTTATGGTCGGAGACCGATGTGACCGTGCAGGTGTTGATAATGACCGCATCCGCGCCGCTGTCTACGATCTCGTGTCCGCGCTCGGCGGCAAGCTGCGAGAGCGCCTGCGTCTCGAACAGATTGACCTTTGCAGCCGAGCGTAAAAAAAAGCAAATTTCATGCCGTACTTCTCTTCATAAGCCTGTCGAAAAACTGCGTTTTTTTTTTCCGACAGGCTTCTCTTCATTCTTGCTTCTGTTTATTGTAGCACAAACACGGGAAAGAGTGAAGAGCGCGGCGGTGCTCGGAACTGCGTTTCGGGTAATTGTTACATTTTTGTGAACAGGCGCATCTGTAACCCTTCCGCCATGCATTTTTCGGTATTACGTTTCGTATACCCTCCGGCTTATCACACAAAAAACCCGTCGAAAACGTTTGCTTTTGCGGTTTTAAGGAACTTTTTTTTATGACATTTTGAAAAAAGAACATTTGACAAAGCTATATCAGCGTGTTATACTGTAACCGTAATGTAACTTTGAAATGTAACCATTTTGTAACTATGTGCAGACTATAAGGAGTGCAGAAAATGCCTACCACCAGCAAGAAGAATGACCTTCTGGAATACAAGGGACATCCTCTGATGCGTAAGGACAACATCATCTACTACGGTTCGATGAGTGACTCCCATATCATCATGATGCAGATCCTTGACTCCGCTGACATGAAGGATCTTCCGGTTGCAAAGCGTGTTTCCGTACAGCTTCAGCAGACCGGCGCAAACGTCCGCAACAAGGACCGTATCGTAAAGAAAACCGAGAAGAACAGCATGTGGAGCGCGATGGACATCGCCTCGATCTGGCTCGACCGCGCACTGGGCAGCAGATAAGCGGCTCAACGGCGCACAACTTTCCGACTAAAAAACGGAGGCTTATTATGAAATCCACCAAAAACACTGTTTCGACTGCTCGTTTCCGGTGCACTGACCGCATCCATGCTGCTCCCCAGCTCGCTGGCTGTGTATCAGGCCAAGGTCAAGGCAGATTCGCTTTATCTGCGTTCTGCACCCGGCGGCAGCGTCATTGCGACGCTCTCTCAGGGCACGACCGTAGCGGTAACGAACAACAGCAGCGAATGGTACAAGGTGATCGTTGACGGCAAGGAAGGCTACGTAAGCGGCTCTTACCTGACCGGCACGACCGCGACCGACTTCTCCGTCGGCTCCGGCAGGATCACCTGCTCTTCTACCGTCAACCTCAGAAGCGAAGCGAACACCTCGTCCAGCATTCTCACGTCCCTGTCGAACGGCACTGCCGTCACCATCACGGGCGTCAGCGGCGGCTGGTACAAGGTTTCGGTTAACGGCAAGACCGGCTACGTTCACCCGGACTATGTTCAGGTAAGCAGCTCTTCCGCTTCCGCCGGCACCACGGCGTCCGCTCCGGCGGCCACCGCAGGCAAGGTATCCTGCTCCTCGACCGTCAATCTCCGCGCCGAGGCGAACACCTCGTCCGGTATTCTGGCATCCTCGCAAACGGCACCGCCGTTACGCTGGGCGCCAAGGAGAACGGCTGGTACAAGGTTTCGGTTAACGGCAAGTCCGGCTACATCAAGGCCGACTACATAACCACTTCGGTATCCTCGTCCGCCAACATGGCATCCTACTCCGGTCTGAGCGCAAAGCGCACCGCAGTTCTGGATTACGCCGCGAAGTTCCTCGGTGTTCCGTATGTCTACGGCGGCAGCACCCGTCCGGTTTTGACTGCTCCGGCTTTACGTCCTACGTCTACAAGAACACGGTCTGCTCGATCGAGCGCGTGGCGCAGGCGCAGTTCGACACCACGACCCGCGTCTCCCGTGACGAGCTTCTGCCGGGCGATCTGGTATTCTTTGGCAGCAGCGTTTACTCGATCAGCCATGTCGGCATCTATGTCGGCGACGGCCAGTTCATCCACGCACCGCACACCGGCGACGTCGTCAAGTATGACTCGCTCAGCGGCTCCTACGCTACCCGTTTCCAGGGCGGCGGCCGCGTGATCTTCGACTGATGGAACAATCTGCACCGACCTCCTTCGAGGCCGGTGCTTTTTCATGCGTAGATCTCTATCTCGCCATCGCTCCATGCAAGGCGCTGCGGCGCGACATTCAGCTCTTCGAGCTTGCGGTTCAGCGCATTCGCCATGGCGCCCGTCACAAGCTCCGCCGCCGTCTGCGGCAGGTCAGCATCGTTCAGCTGCGCGCTCAGGCAGGTAAACCGCAGCCTGCCCTGCTCCACCCGGACGCCCCATTTACCGGCAAGCGAACACCGCTCGGGCAGCAGCTGCGCCGCGGCGCGGAAATGGCCGGTGAGCAGACCGCTCTCCTCCAGCTCCGCCCTGTCGACACTCATGGACATCGACGCGGTTTCGTCCGTCCCGATGCTTACCGAAAGGCCGCGCGGCGTAAACGGCAGATATTGCAGCAGGAAATTCGCCAGATCACTCTCGCTCATCGTCATCACAAGCGAGCTGCGGCTCCCTGCTGCTCCTCGGGCACGGTCTCGACCGGTTCGGTGCCGTCCGGCGGCGCTTCGCTCTCCGACCGCCCGACCAGCATCCTGCCGAGCATCAGCAGGCACAGCAGCAGGCAGACGCCGAGAATGATGGTATACCGCGCGCTTTTCTCCTCTCCCATGTTTCTTCCTCCCTCCGGCTGACAGTCCAGTATATGCCGTCTATAAGAAATCTATACATAAAAAGACCATCCGGGCCGTTTTTTCGGTTCCGGATGGTCTTTCCTGTGTTATATGCTTTATTCGCCGCGCCACTCCGCGAAGATATCCTCCGCCTCCTCCGCGCTTGCGGTTTTCAGCAGCCTCTGCGCCAGCTCGCGGCACTCCGCATACGAATGCGCCGCAAGGTCTGCCTTGGCCGCCGGCATCGCGGACGCCGACATGGACAGATTGGTCACGCCCAGACCGCACAGCACGCTCGCCATGCCCGGCGTGCCGGCCATCTCGCCGCACACGCCGCACTCGATGCCGTTTTCGTTCGCCGCCTTCGCGGTCATGGCGATCAGCCGCAGCACGCCCGGATGGAGCGGACGGTAGAGGTACGAGATCTTCTCGTTGATGCGGTCGACCGCGCAGGAATACTGAATGAGGTCGTTCGTGCCGATGGAGAAGAAGTCGGCCTCCTGCGCGAGGACGTCGGCGCAGACCGCCGCCACCGGGATTTCGACCATGATGCCGACCTTGACGTTCGGGTTATAGGGAACGCCCTCTGCGGTCGAGCAGGTCGCGCGCCTCGCGGAGCACCTGCTTGGCGTTGCGCAGCTCGTCGACCGACGAGATCATCGGGAACATGATGCGCAGGTCGCCGTACCGGGCGGCGCGCAGCAGCGCGCAGCTGTACGAGGAACAGGTCGGTGCGGTCGAGGCAGATACGGATCGCGCGGTAGCCGAGGAACGGATTCTGTTCCTTCTCCAGCGCCAGTGCGGGCACTTCCTTGTCGCCGCCGATGTCCAGCGTGCGGATGATGACCGGACGGCCGTCCATGGTCTCGACCGCCTTTTTATACGCCTGGAACTGCTCCTCCTCGCTCGGCAGGTCGGGACGGTCCATGAACAGGAACTCCGAGCGGAACAGGCCGACGCCCTCACCGCCCAGCTCCGCTACGCGGACTGCGTCACCCGGCGTACCGATGTTGCCCTCGATGATGATGCGGCGGCCGTCGCTCGTCTCGCCCGGACGGTCCCGGAACGCCGCGAGCATTGCGCGGCGCTCATCATCCTTCGCCTTCTTTTCCGCGAACTGCACGAGCGTCTCCTCGTCCGGCTGTGCGACAAGCTCGCCTGCCGCGCCGTCCAGCAGCAGCTCCATGCCGTCCCTGACGGGGTCGAGGCTATCGCCCGCGCCCACGACCGCCGGAATGCCCATCGAGCGCGCCATGATGGCCGAGTGGCTCGTGCGGCCGCCGATTTTCGTGATGAAGCCGACCACCGGCTTGCCGCCCATCTTCGCGGTATCCGACGGCGTAAGGTCGTTCGCGACGACGAATGCACGGCTCAGTGATCGTGTCGAGCGGATTTTCCGCGATGCCCTTGAGGTTTTTGAGCCGCATCGAAATATCGCCGATGTCGGCGGCGCGCGCCTGCATATACTCGTCATCCATCGCGCGGAACATCGCCTGAAAATTCTCGCAGTTGACCATGCACGCAAACTCCGCGCACACGCTCTCGTCATGCGATCTCATTCTGTCATGCCCTCGATAAAGTCCGGGTCCTCGAGCATCATCAGATGCGCGTCAAAGATCTCCGCCTCCTTCGGGCCGATATTCTTCTTCGCGGTCTCGTCCCGCAGCGCCGCGATCTGCGCCTTGGCGTTTTCCACCGCCTCAAGAACGCGCTGCTGCTCCGGCTTCGATGTCCGGACCGTATTCCTTACCGACAGTCAGGTCGACGTCCCGGATCACGAGCGCCTTTGCGCGCGCGAGACCCTCAGAAACGCCGATCGCCTTGAATTTAACCATGGGGTTTTCTTCCTCCGTTTTTATGCGATTGGCTTTTTTTCCTTACAATTTTACCAACTCAAACCTATATTATATTGTCATCCCCATTTTCGTCAAGCAAATAAAGTTTTTTCTGCAAACCGACATTTATTTTTGAACGAGTGCCGTACTCGGGATTTGTCTGCTATAATAGAGGCATTCCACACGTTATTCTACTGGAGGAAGGATAATTATGGCTAATCGCTGCACTCGTATTCCCGAGATCATGTTTCCGCGTGAAGGCGTGGACCTGTCCAAATGGGCGGTCATCGCCTGTGACCAGTACACCTCTCAGCCCGAATACTGGGCGGAGACCGACCGCATCGTCGGCGACGCACCGTCTACCCTGCGTCTGACCCTGCCCGAGGTCTATCTCGAGGACGCAGACGTTGCTGCCCGCACGGAGAAAATCCATCAAGACCATGCAGCAGTATGTGCAGGACGGCACGCTGCGCACCCTGCCCGCCGGCGTCGTGCTGACCGAGCGCTGGTCCGGCGGCTCCTGCCCGCGCCGCGGTCTCGTTCTCGCGGTCGATCTGGAGGCCTACGAGTACAACCCCGGCTCGGCATCTCTTATCCGCCCGACTGAAAAGACGGTCGTTGAGCGCATCCCGCCCCGTCTGAAGGTGCGCAGGGCGCCTGCCTCGAGCTGCCGCATCATGATCCTCATCGACGATCCCGACCGTCAGGATCATCGAGCCACTGTTCGAAAAGACCGCCTCCTTCTCCAAGCTGTATGATACCGACCTCATGCAGAACGGCGTCCACATCACCGGCTGGTTCCTGCCGAACGGTCCGGAGACCGAGGCCATCGAGGCCAAGTCTCGAAGCACTCTGCGACCGCGAGACCTTCAACGCAAGTACGGCTGCACGGACGCACAGGCGCTGCCTCCCCTACGCAGTCGGTGACGGCAACCACTCCATGGCTACCGCCAAGGCATACTGGGAAGGAGGTAAAGAAGGGGCTTTCCCCCGAGGAGCAGGAAAACCATCCGGCCCGCTACGCGCTGGTCGAGGTCGTCAATATCCACGACGAGAGCCTGATCATCGAGCCGATCCACCGCGCACTGTTCGGCGTAGACGGCGATGAGCTGCTCGATGCTCTGACCGACTTCTACAACGGCGAGGGGCTGCAAGGCTTACGTTGCCGACGAGGCTCCCAAGAGTGAGAACGCACACTTCTTCCCGTTCTGCTCGGCGAACAAGTCCGGCGTGTTCGTTGTTGAAAACCCGAAGTGGGCCATCCCGGTCGCGACCATCCAGACCGGCCTGGACGCTTATCTCGAGACCCAACCTCCGCGAAGATCGACTTTACATCCACGGCACGGACGTTGTTGTTTCGCTGGCGGAAAAGCCGGGCAACTTCGGCTTCATCCTGCCGGACATCGCCAAGAACGACCTGTTCCGCGGCGTTGTATTCGACGGCGTGCTGCCGCGCAAGACCTTCTCCATGGGCGAAGCGCACGAGAAGCGCTACTACATGGAGGCAAAGACCATCGTAAAACACCGCACAATTAAAGGCAACACCGCACAAAATTTTGTGGGTCCTGAAAGCGGCGGGTGCCGCGTGCCTCGTCAGTATTTTACCTAAAGTTAATTATGCGGTATTACTTTTTCAGAGGACGCAGCCGCATCGGCTGCGTCCTTTTCCATTCAGAACTGCCGTGTTTCCTTCTGTGCGGCAAAGCACAAAGGCGGGCGCCAGTGCGAACGGCTTTTTCGGGTCGAACGGACATTGCAGACGCAGTCCGGTCTCGGTCGGCTGAATCTGCACGTTTTTCGCTGGCTAGAAGCGCGTCCAGGACCGTATCTCCGGTGACAAGCGGCGGCTCGGGCGGCGCATTGCTCTGCGGCAAAGGCTCCGGCGCAGATGCGAGATAGAACCGCTCGGGTTCGCCCTCACAGCCAGTCTCATGCAGCATTTGCCGCGAGAGATGCCGGCGCAGGCGCAGACGGCCATGCTCCGGTGCAGGCAGACCGACCCGCAGGATGTTTCCGTTCACAACCGCATAGCAGCGCAGCAGTTCGTCCCGCAGACGGCGCAGTCGAGATTGACCTGTACGCCGCAGGCATCCGGGGTCAGTCGATTGTACCGGATGGGTTGTTGTTACAGAATACGTCTGCGCGCATGGGCGGTTCTCCTTTCTGTGCAAATTTGAATTTTACTACTTGCTAAAGCATATAAAATGGGAGCCAACCTTTGGCTGGGATGTCCAAAGGATAGACACCAAGGTTTAGTGGCCTGCCGCGGGCGCAGGTGTCTATTCCCCGTCGGACGCGGCAGAACGGATCAATCCCATCTATACGCAAAAAGCGCATACCCTATAAAAGGATATGCGCTTTCTCCCGCCGTTATACGGCTTACCCCTGCACCGAGCCGGTCGAAGCTGACTGCCAGTGCTTCATCAACGTGCCGCATGGCTTTTTCGTCGAGCGAGCCCATTTTCTCGCGCAGGCGGCGTTTGTCCAGCGTGCGGATACGCTCGGTCAGGATGATGGAATCCTTGGTCAGTCCGTAGTTCGGCGCACCGACCGTGATATGCGTCGGCATTTTCGCCTTGTTGATCTGCGATGTAATAGCGGCGGCGATCACGGTCGGACTGTATCGGTTGCCGACGTTGTTCTGCACGATCAGCACCGGACGGATGCCGCCCTGCTCACTGCCAACCACCGGACTGAGATCGGCGCATAGTAAATATCGCCTCGTTTGATGTTGCTATCCACTTTGGTTCACATCCGATGAAATAGATTTACGGTGCTGCCTGATGGTTTTCCCGCAAACCTATTTTCCCCGTGTCACACAAAAATTATAACTGTATAATGCAGAAAAGCGGAGAGAAAAAAATCTCCTCCGCTTCAAAGCCTGTCGCGAAACTACAGTTTCGCCGACAAGCAGGAACGGA
>VOFC01007074.1_pt1 | contig 11550 bp, 18 predicted proteins | sample 5384161 | NCBI WGS metagenome assembly VOFC01 (sample SAMN12384722, study PRJNA508395) | human gut metagenome | isolation source: healthy gut B | host: Homo sapiens | reverse complement strand
ACCATCATAACATCACAGGTCCCGGTAAGGATTGGTATGACGTTATTGGAGAAAAGACGATTGCCGATGCCGTTCTGGACAGAATTGTGCATCAGGCCATACGCATTGAACTCTTCGGGGAGTCGCTGCGGAAATGTAAAAGTAAAAAATAAATGATATATTTGTAAACGAAATTTAATGTAGAACCCGGCATAACTGACAGGAAGAATACGAAGAAAACAAGAATGAACAGGATGAAGAATGGAAAAATTTAACAGGGGGTCAAATTGCTCTGAATTAAGGGGGCTACTTTGAGTGGATTTTCCAACATAATACCTAAGCAAGTTTTCAGTACAATGTAAAAACAAGCAACAAGTAATAATGCTGGAAATCAACATTATTATTTCATACATATATATGCTTTTAATTTTCATTTTTGAGTTTTTGCTTACAATTCAGTGTTTATTTCAATAGATTGCGTTCGCTGCCGCCATTTTTCCAATATTCCCATTTGATGAATGGCTATCTGATTGAGCTTGATAAGCCGTTCCCCCCTGCGGAATACCTTGGTCTATGAATACGGCGTTCAGGTTTTCCATATTGGAGAGGCAGATCAGTTCATTGATGGAGGCATAGTCACGGATATTGCCCTTCAGACCGGGATTCTGCTCACGCCACATCCTGGCGGTCATCCCGAACATGGCCACATTCAGCATATCGGCTTCATCAGGCATAGATGATACTGGCTTGTTTGGCTGTTACCTCTGCCGGGATAAGGTTCTGTTTGATGGCATCGGTATGTATGCGGTAGTTGATCTTTGACAGTTCCCGTTTCGCACTCCAACCTATCTGCGTTTGTTCCTGTTCTTTCAGACGTTGGAACTCTTTCAACAGATAGAGTTTGAATTGGGGAGAAACCCAAGAGGCAAATTCAAACGCCATGTCCTTATGGGCATAAGTACCGCCATAGCGTCCGGCTTTTTGCAATAAGCCCTCTCGATGGTCTTTTCAGTCCATTGCTTCACTGACAGAATAAACCGGTTCAGTCCGGCTTCATTTTAATTCCCTCGAATTCGGGGGAATTAAAATCCGGATTGTACATCTCCTCCCATATCCCAAGGAACTCTATCGTATTTTTGTTGCGTAACCATTTTTCGATAAGAGCCAGTCCATTCTCTATGTTACGCACCATATCCGTTAATGATATATAATCCTTATCATCGTGGTTGATGATAGTTATCTCTGTGTTCTGAACTTTAATTTTTGCCATTCTGTTGATGTTTCTTGGGGTTTCAGTCGCAAAGATAGTTACAATCCGTTGAATTATATCCTTTTGGAAGAGCTTTTTTTACGACTGGAAAGTTCATGTTTGTATAGACACATCGCCGAGACGAATCCCGGTAAAAAGCCGCTACTTCCGGCGATGTCTGCGCCTTTCCCTTATTTCAAGCATGTAAAATCACCACAAACGTAATTAGCCACATGCAATTCGATTCCGGGTATGCGGACAGGACAAACGCGGGAATCAGACTCCAGTCTATTATAAAAAATCTTTTTCATCTGTCTTTCGGTTTTAATAGATGCGGCAAAGTTCGCATCTTCGACTGGAACCGGACGATAACAAATGTAAAGAAATGAACTCTATCGCCTGTTTCTAATCCTCGACAGGGAAACGGCTGTAATTCCCAAATAGGAGGCAATATAATGCTGGGGAACCCGCTGTATGATAGAGGGTATTCTTTCAGCAGTTCTTCATACCGTTGTTGGGGGGGGCTTTATGCGGGTAAGGAAGAGCCGCTGATAGACATGGAAGCGTTCGATGATTTTTTCCTCGTATATCTGTCGTGACACGGGCTTCTGTCCGAGGTTGCTGAAAAAAATCTTCCCGCTTCATTACCGACAGTTCAGCCGGCTCTATGCTCTCCAAGGAAAAAGGCTCGGTGTCCGTTTTATACAGGCTGTCGAACGATGCGACGAAATCCCCTCGAAAAAGAACTGGAAAGCGATGTCTTACCCTTCGTTGTTGAAAAACAGGCGCAGGCAACCTTTCCGGATCAAGAACAACTTGTCCGCTATCCTGCCTTCTTCCAGCAATATCGTTTTGGGAGGAACAGATAATTCGGTTATTTCTGGAAGGGATAAAAAATAGACTCATTGGTTTTAATTGTCATCTTAAAGATTTATTTTTTATAACTCTGTATTCACGTGTATTTTTTCCGAAAGTTTTTGTTCGTCACGTACCCGGCACAGTTCCCGGTGTGCCTTTTCCTTGTATTCTAACCCCTCCGGAGGCTTATAACATTAATTCCATTTCATTATCTTTCTCGATAAACCCATATATGGAGTATAAGTCTTTTCCGTATTTGCTACTATTTAGCCATACTCTTTTTAATGCCTTGCTCACGAGCATACTTAATAATTTCCTGTAATAATGTCCCGGCTAACCTCTGTTTTCTAAATTCAGGATAAGTATATACATTCAAAATATAACCTTCTTTTCCTTTTAAATTCTCTTGGTATGGAATACGGTTAAACAAACATAAGGATGCAATGGATATTATCTCGTCGTTGTCGATTACTCCGTAGCATATAAGGCTTTTATTTATATTTGAGAGGAAATATTCTTTTGTCGAATTTTCTAAATCAATCAAATTTGTTTTAGTAGAAATTTCTCCTAATTCTCGCAATAAACAAAGTCTTAATTTCCAAAATTGGATTACATCTTTTTATCCAAAGTTATGATATTCATAGTTCTGTAGTTACATATAATTTTCCCGAAAGTCTTTTGTTCGTCACGCACCCGGCATAGTTCCCGATGTACTTTTTTAGCCTCGGCACAAATTCTGATAGAGACTCATCTACTTTAATAACTTGCGTTCGCTGCCGCCATTTTCCAATATTCCCATTTGATGAATGGCTATCTGATTGAGCTTGATAAGCCGTTCCCCCTGCGGAATACCTTGGTCTATGAATACCGCATTGAGGTTTTCCATATTTGAAAGGCAAATCAATTCGTTAATAGAGGCATAGTCCCGGATATTCCCTTTCAGTTCGGGGTGTTGCTCACGCCACATCTTGGCGGTCATGCCGAACATCGCCACATTCAGCATATCGGCTTCATCAGCATAGATGATACTGGCTTGTTTGGCTGTCACCTCTGCCGGGATAAGGTTCTGCTTGATAGCGTCGGTGTGTATGCGGTAATTGATTTTCGACAGTTCCCGTTTTGGCAGACCAACCGAGCAACTTTTGTTCCTCGGTTTTCAGTCGTTGGAACTCCTTTATTATATACAGTTTAAATTCAACGGAAATCCAACTTTGCAAACTTAAAAGCTATATCCTTGTGGGCGTAAAGTACCGCCGTAGCGCCCCGATTTGGAGAGTATGCCTATTGCGTTTGTCGTGCTTATCCATTTGGTCGGCGACAAAGTAAAGGCGTTCAGCCCGGCTTCCTTTTTAAACCCCTCGAATTCGAGGGGTTTAAAATCGGGGTTATAAAACTCTCCCAAATACCGAGGTATTCTATAGTGTTCCGGTTACGCAACCAGTTCCCGATAACCGCAGTCGGGTCATCGCTTTTGTATTTGGCTATGTCTGTCAGGCTGATATAGTCATTCTCATTGACTGATATAATCGTGACACTCGTGTCTTTTACTGTAATCTTTGCCATTCTATTGATGTTTCTTTGGGTTTCAGTCGCAAAGATAGTTGCAATCCGTTGAATTATATCCTTTTGGAAGAGTTTTTACGACTGGAAAGTTCATGTTTGTATAGACACATCGCCGAGACGAATCCCGGTAAAGCCGCTACTTCCGGCGATGTCTGCCTTTCCCTTTATTTCAAGCATGTAAAATCACCACAAATAGGTATTGTCCAGTCGATTCAAACCCCGTACTTTTTGCAAAAATATAAACGGAAACATCGTTCATTATTTATGCAGGTGCTCAAGGAAGACATACGCGGCCGTATATTGGCAGTCGCCGGACAGCGATTCGGGCAGCAGGGGTATTCCAAGACCTCCATGCGCGAAATTGCCGGGACCGTCGGTGTCGGTGTGGGAAACATATACAATTATTTCCGGAACAAGGACGAATTGTTCTGTGAAGTGGTTCGTCCCGTCCTGCACGCAATGGAAGCCATGTTGCAGGAGCATCACGGAATACGCGGCGAGGATGTGATGGCGATGCGGTCCGAAAAATACCTGAAAGCCTGCATCGACGAATACGTTTCGCTTATCGAAACGCACCGCAGCCTGCTGGAAACCTGCTGTTCCGCGCCCAAGGCTCTTCGTTGGAACATTTTCGCGAAAGCTACACCGACCGCTCGACCGGGCTGGTCAAGGCATGGTTCGCCGCCATGAAGAAAAAGTATCCGAATATAAATACGGGCGTGTCTGACTTCATCATTCATCTGCATACGGTGTGGATGTTCACGCTGTTCGAGGAACTGTTGATGCACGCGGTGCCCAGGCAGGAAATGGAATCCATTCTGCACGACTATATTCTGTTTGAAATTCAAGGTTGGAGGGCCATTATCAAGGTATGACGGATAGAAAATATACATACGGACAAGCTGCCGTAACGGGGCAGCGGGAAAAGAGGAAATCTTCACGGAGGTTTCCTCTTTTTTTATTCGTGAACAAATCTGAATATCGTTCATTAATAAACAACATAACAAATGAAACAGAAACATAAATTCGAGAGCATTGTCGCCGAGACATTGCTCATTCCGCTCTATTACAGGGGCGAAAGAGAGCCGCCATAAGAATCCTATCCTGAACGACGAGGTTGCGGAGAGTCTGGTGGACAGTCTGGAATACGACTACTCCCGTTTCGACGGGGCGAAGTTGAGCGAAGTCGGCTGTGTCGTGCGCGGGTGGTTTTTCGACCGTGCCGTGCGCCGCTTCATCGGGAAGCACGCCGATGCGGTGGTGGTGAATGTGGGGTGCGGTCTGGATACCCGGTTCCAGCGTATCGGCGGCGGAAAGGCCGTATTCTACGACATGGACCTGCCGGAAGTCATTGCGCTACGCCGCAAGCTGATTCCGGAGCAACCGGGCAATCCCTATATCGCGGCCTCCCTGCTGGAAACCGACTGGCTGGACGACCTGCGCAGGCGGCATACCGACGCGCATTTCATCTTCGTGGTCGAAGGCGTGCTGATGTATTTCTACGAAAAGAGCAGGTGAAGACATTCCTGCACCGTGTGGCGGAGCGTTTCGGGGGCGGCGAGCTGTGGTTCGACGTCTGCGGCACGATGATGAGCCGCCACGGGGGAAGCCCGATTCGCTCCGTGAACACGAGGCGCAAATCCGCTCCGGTCTGAGCGACGGGCATCTGGTAGAACAATGGGAACCCGCCTGCGCCTTCTGGAACAGGCCAACTACATGAAGTTCTTCCGTCCGCGCTGGGGTTTCTTCTTCGGGCAGATACTGGGACGGATGACACGGCTGTGCTACAAGTTCAGCTCGATGTTGGGATACGAGATAGAATCGAAATGACTGTGTGCAAAATCGGAAAAAGACAATGGATAAGACAAAAGAAGAAAAGAAGGTCTGTCCCGCCTGTTCGAGATAGCGGGGCAGAAGAAAGGGCTGCTTTCTTTCTGGCAGGCCTGCTGTCGGCAGGCAGCGCCGTGTGTATGCTCATACCCTATTGGGCGGTGTACGAGGTGTTGAAAGAGCTGCTGACGCACGGTGCAAGTCCGGCTTCAGTGGATGGTGCAGGCATGATTCATTGGGGCTGGATCGCCTTCTGCGGGCTTATCGGCGGACTGGTGCTGTTGTACGCCGCCTTGATGTCCTCGCACGTGGCTGCATTCCGCATTCTGTACGGTTTGCGCGTCCGGCTGTCCGAACATCGGCAAGCTGTCGCTGGGTTATCTCAACAACACCTCTACCGGAGCCATCAAAGAAGACGATGGAGCAGAACATCGAGAAAATCGAGGGATTCATCGCCCACACGATTCCCCGACTTGGTGAACGTAGTGGCGACAGTCGTGGTGATGCTCGTCATCTTTTTCTCGCTGGATACATGGCTGACAGTGGTCTGTCTGGCCGTGGTGCTGTTGAGCTTCGCCCTGCAATTCTCCACTTCATGGGAAGAAGGCACGGGGAGTTCATGCGTATCTACTATGACGCACAGGAAAAGATGAGCGCCTCCGCCGTGCAGTACGTCAGGGAATGCCCGTGGTGAAGATATTCGGACAGAGCGTCCGCTCGTTCCGGCAGTTCAACGCCGAGATACAGGCTTACAAGACGTTCGCTCTGAAATGCTGCGACACTTACCAGAACGGATGATCGCGTTCACCGTCCTGCTCAACTCGATGGTGACGTTCATTCTTCCCGTGGGTCATCCTGCTGATACAGGGAAATCCCCAGTCGCTCGCGTTGGCCGCCGTATGGCTGTTTTTCATCATCATGGGGCCGGGCGTGGCTTCGCCCATCTACAAACTGACGTTTCTGGGCGGAAACACCAAGGAGATCGACGAAGGCGTGGCGCGGATCGACCGCATTCTGGAGAAAAAGCCCGTTCCCGAACCGGAACGCCCCGAAGTGCCGCAGTCGTATGAGGTGGAGTTCCGCCACGTGTCGTTCTCCTACGAAAACACGGAACAGGGCACACGTACCGAGGCGCTGCGCGATGTCTGCTTCACGGCGCCGCAAGGCCGGATTACGGCCCTCGTGGGGCCTTCGGGAAGCGGCAAATCCACCGTCGCGAACCTGATTCCCCGTTTCTGGGACGTGGAACAGGGCGAGATTCTCATCGGCGGTGTGAACATCAGGAACATCGCCACGCCGCGGTTGATGGATACCGTTTCATTCGTATTTCAAGGAGACCTTCCTGTTCTACGACACGCTGTACGAGAACATCGCCGTCGGTTCCCCCGCCGCCACGAAAGAAACGGTCGTGGCGGCGGCCAAAGCCGCCCAGTGCCATGAGTTCATCGAGCGGCTGCCGCAAGGCTACGAGACGAGGATAGGCGACGAGGGCGTGTATCTGTCGGGCGGCGAGGCGCAGCGGGTATGCGTGGCCCGCGCCATTCTGAAGAATGCGCCGATACTGGTGCTGGACAAAGCCACGGCCTTCGCCGACCCGGAGAACGAATACAAGATGCAGCAGGCCCTTCAATCCCTGATAAAGGGCAAGACCGTGATTATTATCGCCCACCGGCTGTCGTCCATCGTCTCGGCGGACAACATCGTGGTCTTGCAGCAAGGGACGGATCGTACAGCAGGGGCGGCACGACGACTTGTCCGTCACCGAAGGTCTATACAAGAACATGTGGAATGCCTACACGAGCGCTTATCATTGGAAGTTGAACAAAAAATGAATACAGAAATAATGAAAAAGAATAGTTTCTTGAACGATATTCTACAGAATACGAGTTGTCCGCAGGGATTCTGGGGACGGATGATTTTGCGGGGAATGAACTGTTTTCACGCTTGCTGGCCCGTCGCGGCATGAAACAGGTGGACTGGCGGCCGGAGTGGAATGTGCTGGACATCGGGTGCGGAGGCGGCGCCAACGTGAAGCGTCTGCTGAAACTGTGTCCGCTGGGAAAGGTTTACGGCATGGATCTGTCGGAGGAGAGCGTCGCTTTCGCCCGCAGGCATAATGCGGGAGAAGTGGACCGACGCTGTTTCATTCGGCAGGGCGATGTCTGCTCCCTGTACCTTACGGGGACGGGGCGTTCGATGCCGTTACGGCCTTCGAGACCGTCTATTTCTGGTCGCCCGTCGGCAAGGCGCTGGCCGAAGTCTTCCGCGTGCTCCGGAAAGGAGGCTGCTTTCTCATCAGTCTGGAAGCAGGCGACCCGAACTCGGAAAGGCGTGGACGGAGCGGATAAAGGGAATGACGGTGTACAGGCCGAAGAGCTGAAACGGTTGCTGTCCCAAGCCGGCTTTTCCGACATTCGGGTGATTCGGAAAAAAAGAAGAGTTGCATATCGTCGCACATAAATGAAAGGAGTGGAATATGGATGCGATTAAAAATATTACGATAGGCCATACGGAGCGTCTTTACAAGCCCGTGGGCTATACCATGCTCGCCAATCTGGTCAATATCATACCTTTTGCCTCTCCATCGAGGCGGTGCGCATCATCTTCGCCGCATTCGACGGCAGTGGACGACCGCTCGACACGGCAAGGCTGTGGAGCATTTTCGGCATATTGGCCGTCTATATGCTGGCGATGCTCTGGCCGAGCGGGCCTCCTACCGGGCCAATTTCAGAGGGGCCTACGAAATGAGCGCATCGGGGCGTATCGCACTGGCGGAACACCTGCGGAAGCTCTCGTTAGGATTTCTTTCCCGGCGCGACCCCGGCGATCTTTCGTCCATGCTCGTTACCGATTTCACAATGGCCGAGACGGGCATTTCCCACCATTTGCCCCAATTGATGGGAGCCGTCGTCATGCCCGTGCTGGCGTTCCTCTCGCTGGTGTGGATCGACTGGCGGATGGCCATTGCCATGTTCGCCGCACTGCCGGTCGCCCTGCTTGTCCTATGGATGAGCACGAAGTGTGCAGAAAAAGGATTGAGCGGCAAGCAGATACAAGCCAAAATCAATGCCGGAAACCGCTTGAGGAATACCTGCAGGGCATTCGGGTGATGAAAGCCTACAACCTGCTGGGCGACCGCTTTGTCCGCCTGCGCGACGCTTTTGCGGAACTGCGCCGCGCCTGCATCCGTCAGGAAGCCCTGCTGGGTCCTTTCGTGCTGCTGTGCATTACATTGGTGCGGGCCGGGCTGACCCCTGATGGTGCTGTGCGGAACCTACCTGCTGTTGGGAGGCGAACTCTCGCTGCTCGTGTTCGTATTGTTCCTCGTGGTCGGCTCGCGCGTGTTCGACCCGCTGACTTCGGCATTGACCAACTTTGCGGAATTCCGCTACTTCTCCATTGCCGGAGGGCGTATTCTCACGCTGATGAACGAGCCGGAGATGGAAGGCGAACGGCAGGCTCCAGCCACCGGCGACATACGGTTCGAGCACGTGTCGTTCGCCTATCAGGACAAGAAGGTGCTGCAGGACGTTTCCATCACGTTTCCGAGGGACACGCTGACGGCCCTCGTCGGTCCTTCCGGGGAGCGGGGAAAAGTACGGTGATGAAACTTTGCGCCCGATTCTACGACCCGCAGCAAGGGGCGTGTCCTTTTCGATGGCGTTCCGATGACGGAAATAGAACCGGAAAGTCTGATGAGTCGTATTTCGATGGTGTTCCAGGACGTCTATCTGTTTCAGGACACGATACGCGACAATATCCGTTTCGGAAAGCCCGGTGCGACGGACGAGGAAATCATCGCGGCGGCCGAAAGCCTGCTGCCACGATTTCATCATGCGCCTGCCGCAGGGATACGACACGATGGTGGGCGAAGGCGGTTGCACGCTCTCCGGCGGCGAGAAGCAGCGCATATCCATCGCCCGTGCCATACTGAAGGATGCGCCGATCATTCTGCTGGACGAAGCGACCGCATCGCTCGACCCGGAAAACGAGGTGGAGGTGCAGAAGGCCATCGACACACTTATCAAGGGGACGCACCGTCATCGTCATCGCCCACAGACTCAAGACGATCATGAATGCGGACCGGATCGTCGTTCTGGAAGACGGACGGGTAAAGGAACAGGGGCACGCACGACGAGCTGATGCGGCACGAGGGGCTTTATGCTCGTCTGTGGACGATTCAGGAAAAGTCCGCAGGCTGGACCGTATAGAATAACGGAAAGCCCGGATAATAGGACTTTCACGAAAAGCCGGAAAGAAGGCACCCCCTCTTTTCGGCTTTTCCTTATCTTATCGGCATTGTCGTAAATCAGTACGACGGCATGGCTACTGTTTCTGACTGTTACAAAGACGTTGCGCTATTCATTGTTTGCTGGACCTTTCGGTTATGGCAGAGATAAGACCGTCTCCCGGCCTTCATATCCGTCGTTATACCGAAAAATTCCCTTTCAAGCCCATATTTCATACCCATTATATCCCGCTCGCCTTTCCTTTTTATTCATTCTCTCTCTTATCGCTCCCTGCCGTACTCCCTTGCCGGTTAGATTTTCCCATGCAAAGGTACAGCGTCATTCGGTCGTCAAGTACCGCTCCGCTAACTGGCTCGTGTATTTGCCCGGCAGCCTTCCCAAATCGAATGACTTTCCTGTCCCCGCCGTGCTGCGCTGTCGGGTTGGGTATTCCGTTCAATCCCCGGCGGTTTCCTTGCCTCTCCCTCATTTTCCCGCTGTCTGGCCTGCATGTAAAATCTATCCCGACAAGGAAGCCGGAACAGCTTCCGACAAAAGGGAAGAAAAAGTTTAACGAACCAATAAAAATTAGCGATTATGCCAAACTGGGCAAGTACAGCGTATGCGGTAGAGGGCGACGCACAGGAAATTAAAAACCTCTATGAGTTGATGAAAAATTTGCAGGAACGGAAAGAGCCGTCCGTGTGCCCGGCAGCCTTCCCAAATCAAAGATGGCCTTTCAGTTCCCCGACATGCCGTGCCTGTCGGGTTGGGTATTCCGTGAAATTCCCGGCCGTTTGCTTGCCTTTCCGTCCTTTCCCTACTGTCTGGCTTGCATGTAAAATCTCTCCCGGCAAGGAAAGCCGAAAGGCTTCCGAAGGGAGGGAAAAGAAAAACGATGTTTAATTTAACTTTTATGTATTATGCGTACAAATGTTAGTCAAATTACGGACAGGAAAATTTGGGACGGATAGGAAGTGTCTCCGAATGCTATGCTTTAAGCAGAATTTGGACAAACTGTTTGGTTGAAAAGGAATTGCAGCTGTTGGTAGAACCTTATCGACAAGTTCAAAATAGCGGATAGAAGGATATATTAATTTTTAATCTTATCAAAATATGAGTATAATATGTACACGATGTGGCGGCACGCAGGTAGTATGCGAAGCCACGATAAACCCCAACACTAAAGTGATAACGGAAATTTCCGACGATTCTTTGCAATTCGGCCGGTGCGAAACTTGTAAGGTACGAAGCGTCCTGACGGATGTAGAGAAGACAAAGGCCGCCATCAAGAGCGGATTTGCCGGATTTGTCGAGGCGAACGGCAGGAAGCCCCATTATGCAAGCTGTCGGATAGTATGGAAGTACACCAACGATTCCGAAGACGTAAAAATCCGGCTGCTGGAAAGCGGTGAAAGTATTGGAAACGACATGTTCTTCTCCTGCAACAGCCTCCATGCCCTCGAATCTCTGGCGAATTTCGGAAAAGAACCGTTCATCGTAACGCAATGTTACGGGTTCAAGACCTTTACAGAAGAAGAAATTTCCGATGAAAAGACGTATGAATACGAGTTCGGAGGCGAGAAAATCGTTGTTACAGGTAAAGAAGTACGTGCATTTTACTCGGAAGTATATAGGCTGACGGCACAGGACATCGAACAGTTTGCAGCCTATAATACGGCAAAACGCAAGTATTATCGGAAAAATGATTGTCAGCTTACCCCGGAGTTTGTCCGACGGCTGCTTGATGAAGAACATTTGATGAAAGCAGGTGAATCCGACAGTTTCACGATTCAGTTGTTCTTCCTGTGGTATGTGCGGATTCGGAGAGAACCTGAAAAT
>VOFC01006186.1_pt1 | contig 11557 bp, 12 predicted proteins | sample 5384161 | NCBI WGS metagenome assembly VOFC01 (sample SAMN12384722, study PRJNA508395) | human gut metagenome | isolation source: healthy gut B | host: Homo sapiens | reverse complement strand
CCAATATTCGGATATTAAATAAGCAATCAATAATATAGCCAAACTTCCACCAATGATATTGCGGGTAGCAGACCATTTCTTGCGATATACCCACACCATACCACCGGCAAATAATAAGATCAATAGTAATACGATAAATTCGCCCAGTGGTGTAGGAGTATCGGCGATAAAGACTTCATCAAAACGGATGCCGACCACAAAGTAGATTACCGCACATACGCCCGCAAAAAGCACTACTCCCGGCATTCCTTCACGATAAAGAACCAGAAAAAAAGCAAGATAAACCAATGCAGATCCTGTCTCCCGCTGACCGATAATCAATAACATCGGGAGAAGAATGATGAATCCCAGAATAAAGGCACACTTTTCTTTCTTGATACTGAATGAATAAGAATTCATGTATTTAGCCAACGCCAAGGCCGTAGCGAACTTGGCAAACTCGGCGGGTTGCAGGCTCACAGGCCCCATGACAAGCCAAGAGCGTGATCCTTTGGTGTCCGGTGCTATGAAGATGGTAACAATGAGCAAGAGAATCATCCCCACATATATAATGTACGCGAACATATCATACATACGGTCTTCCAACATCAACAGCACGAATCCGAGTCCGACCGAAGGAACAGATAATCCACACGAATTGCTTGCCGGCACGGGTTGAGAAGTCGAGGAAGTCGCGTTCGCCATAGTCATAGCTGGCTCCGCAGACGCTAAACCATCCGCCAACAATCAGGAGCAGGTAAATAAAAATCGTTACCCAGTCCAGCGTTTTCCACAAACTATCGTTCCTCGTTACCATATAAAATGATTCTGTTACTGATTTCTTCTGCTCTTAACTCGTTTTCCGGCGAGAGCTTGCCGTTCAAATACTGTTCCATCATCAGTGCGCCGAGAGGCACACCATAAGTAGCCCCCCCATCCGCCGTTCTCTACATAGACGGCAATAGCTATCTTAGGTTCGTTCATCGGGGCGAATCCCATAAACACCGAATGGTCGTGTCCACGGTTCTGTGCCGTACCCGTCTTTCCACAGGCTTCCAATCCGGAACCATTACTGACAGCATACGACAAGTCCCGCCTGTACGGCAGCTCCGCGCATCCCCTGCACCACCGTTTCGTAATGCCGGGCTTCTCAATTTGGTATACGTGGTACGCCGATAGTAAAGCTGTCCAACTGATTATCTTGGATTTCCTTTACAATATGCGGCGTGATAAAGTATCCCCTGTTGGCTATTGTCGCACCGAGATTGGCGATTTGCAAAGGAGTGGCGTTCACTTCGCCCTGCCCGATGGAAATACTGATTACGGTCAACCCGTTCCATGTACCGCGATAGGCTTTGTCGTAGAAAGGGGCATTCGGAATCAAGCCCCGTTTCTCTCCCGGCAGGTCAATTCCGAGTTTGTACCCAAACCCTTGCGAAACCATGTGATCTTTCCAGACCGTAATGGCGTTTTGCGGTGAACCGTATTTACGATCGCCAAACATACGGAACAATCCCCAACAGAAATAGGAGTTGCAAGAAGTCGCAATAGCCGGAATCAATGGCAAGGGAGACCCGTGAGCATGGCAGCCTACTGTCAATCCCGTAATGGAACCCATGGAACAAGGGAATGCCGGACTTTGTTCAGTGATGATTCCTTCTTGCAAGGAACGTCAGTCCTGCGCTGTCTTAAAAGTAGAACCCGGAGGATACTACTCCCATCAATGCACGATTCAGAAGCGGTTTCATCTTATCACGCTGCAACATCAGATGGTTCTTGCCACGCTGACGACCAATCATCAGATGCGGGTCGTAATTGGGTGAAGATACCAGACAAAGAATCTCTCCTGTCTCCGGCTCAATAGCAACAATACTTCCGATCTTATTCTTTCAGTAACCGTTCACCCAACATCTGTAAGTCAATATCCAAACTGAGTGTCAAGTTCTTTCCGGGAACGGAAGGACGGTCATATTCACCGTCCATATAATGCCCCTGGATACGTCCGTGCGCATCACGAAGCAGAATCTCAATGCCTTTCTCTCCACGCAGGTACTTTTCATACGATTTCTCGACTCCTAACTTGCCGACATAATCCCCACGGATGTAGTATCCTTCTTCATCCGCTTCCATTTCTTTTGCGGAGACTTCTCCTATATCTCCCAAAGCATGGGCGGCAGCATTGTACGAATATTGACGAATGGTACGCCGTTGGATATAAAAGCCACGGAAAACTTAAACAGCTTCTCCTGAAAGACACCACATTCTTCCGCCGAAAGTTGCGACATAAACAATTGATTAGTGTAGCGGGAATACCCCGGATTGCGGCGGCGGTCTTTCATGTCGCTCATGATTTTGCAGAAACTGCGCACGGGTGATATTCAGCGATTGGCATAAATCGAGTGTGTCCAGATTCTCTATTTCCTTTGGCACGAATCGTTATGTCGTATGCCGGCTGGTTGAATACCAATAGCAACTTCCGGTCCGGTCATAAATAGCACCACGCGAGGGGTATTGGATCTTATTCAGAAAAGCGTTACTGTCAGCATTCTTCTTGTAGTCATCCGTCGTTATCTGTAATACAAAAAGACGTATCAGATAAATCAGCACAATGGAGATAGCAATGCCCCGATTACAAATTTGCGCTTTCTCTAAGATATAATCTTTTGCCATCGTTACTTCTTAATCCCTTCTATAGCTATGATACAGGTTACAGTCAGAATAGTGCAAAATGAAGCACTGCTCGCAACAGTAACAGCCAAATGCTGGTAAATGAGAAGAACTCAATGGAGAGTAATGCCAGACTGTGCACAAAAACACTTGCAGTAGTATATTTTAAGAAAGGACTGATTCCCATCGTCTTGAAAGAGGGAATAAGGCTGTCCGGATTATCACGGGGCATGAACAGACGCAAGCAAAGAGGGACGGAGAAAGGCAAAAGCAATACGGTAGCTGCCGCATTCATTCCCGGAGTATCGGAGAATATGTCAATGGTCAGTCCGAAGAAAGAAAGCCCACAACATCAGTTCATTCCGGGAAGTGCCGGAATTGAACTTCAAAATAAAATAAATATAGAGAAAAGGAGTAGCATAGCCGGCAATATGTGGATTATTCAGAATTAGCACCTGAAGAAGTACCAGCCCGATAAACCATCCGATTCTATGTATATAGGTAATTATCATTATTTCGCAGCCTTGTTTTCCAGTTCTTTCTGTTCCTGCTGACCGTTCCGGGCTATCACCCGAACATCACTCAACTTACCGAAATCAGTAGCCAGCTTGATTTTCAACAGATAGGAAAGTCCGTCATTAGAGTCGGACATATCATCTACCGTCCCCCGACCATTATACCTTCGGGAAAGACAGTGGAGAAACCACTGGTCGACTACCGTATCTCCCAAATTAAACTCTGCATGACGAGGCAAGTCTTTCAGATAAGCATAGCGCGAATCTCCATGTTCCCATTTCAGGTAGCCGAAATAATCACTGCCGATAATCTTGCAACTGATATTCGACTTGCTGTTCAATACCGAAATCACGAGTGAGTACGAAGAGGAGGTTTCATAGACAATGCCTACTATTCCGTTTCCGTCCACTACTCCCATTTCGGAGCGAATACCGGAAGAGGAACCTTTATCAAGCGTTATATAATTATCAACCAGATTCAAACTGTTCTTTATCACATGCGCTTTAAACAACTGATAATCCGTCTTGCGGCACCTGCCGGATGCTGTTGATTGCCATAGAATCGAGCTGCTGCTCTTCAATGCTTTTTCCAGATTAGTGATCTGCTGTTCGAGCGCCATATTGCGATCCAGCAAGTCTGCGTTGACTGATTTCAGATGAAAATAAGAGGAAATCCCTCCCGAAACTTCATAAACTGCCCCCACAACCGTATTGGCAGAAGTGAAGAATGCACTCTGCTGATAACGGTTGAACCGAAATAACAAAACAAAACTGGCTACCTCTAATACGATGAAGAGGAACCAGTAATTGTATTTCAGAAGGAAGTTTAATAAATTCCTCATTCCCGGTTTATCTCATCAAGAAAGAGAAACGGTCTACATTCTTTAATGCCACACCTGTACCTTTGGCAACTGCGTGTAAAGGATCTTCCGCAATATGGAAAGGAATGTTGATCTTATCGGTCAATCTCTTATCCAGTCCGCGAAGCAATGCACCACCTCCGGAGAGATAGATACCATTGTGCACAATATCAGCATAAAGTTCGGGAGGAGTATTCTCCAACGCACTCAAGATAGCCGTTTCGATCTTGGAAATCGATTTCTCCAGACAGTGAGCCACTTCCTGATAACATACCGGCACTTCCATAGGAAGGGCAGTAATACGGTTCGGACCATGAACAATAAAATCTTCCGGAGCGTCTTCACCCAGTTCGGTTAAAGCAGCACCTACATTGATTTTGATACGTTCTGCCATACGCTCGCTGACTTTCACATTATGCTGACGGCTCATATATTCGCGAATATCCGCAGTCAAGTCATCACCGGCAATACGGATAGAGTTGTTGGAAACGATACCTCCCAAAGAGATAACGGCAATTTCCGTAGATCCACCACCTATATCGACAATCATGTTTCCTTCCGGAGCTTCCACGTCGATGCCGATACCGATTGCCGCAGCCATCGGCTCAAAAATCAAATAGACGTCACGACCACCGGCATGCTCCGCAGAGTCGCGAACAGCACGGAGTTCGACTTCCGTACTTCCCGACGGAACACCGATCACCATACGGAGAGAGGGTGAGAAAAGATGATTGCGGGTGTTTACCTGCTTAATCAGACCACGCATCATCTGCTCGCAGGCATAGAAGTCAGCGATTACTCCGTCTCTCAACGGACGAATTGTACGTATGTTTTCGTGGGTCTTTTCATGCATCAACTTCGCCTTTTCTCCCACGGCAATCATCTTTTCTGTACGGCGATCCAAAGCTACAACCGAAGGCTCATCCACCACGATTTTTCCGTTCGTGATGATGATAGTATTGGCCATTGTATCTCTTGTGTAAAAGAAAATAATCCCATTTTTTTATTTACTATTTGACAATTTACATTTACTATTTGAGAATAATCCCAATTCCATATTGCCGAACGGCTTCTTAAATTTTGTCAAATAGTAAATCGCTTTAGTGTTTAAAATGACGGATACCGGTAGTCACCATCGCCATACCGTGCTCATTGCAATAAGCAAATGATAAATCGTCTTTTACCGAACCTCCCGGTTGGATAACAGCCGTAATACCTTCCTGATCCGCAATTTCCACACAATCGGGGAACGGGAAGAAAGCATCTGAAGCCATTACCGCACCGTTCAGATCGAATCCGAATGATTTGGCTTTTTCAATTGCTTGTTTCAAGGCGTCTACCCGTGAAGTCTGTCCTACACCGCTTGCAAGAAGCTGTTTGCCTTTTGCCAGTACGATAGCGTTTGATTTGCTGTTCTTTACAATCTTGTTGGCAAACAACATATCTTCCACTTCTTCCGGAGTAGGAGTTTGTCTGTCACTGTTTTCAGGTCAGCTACCGTTTCAATATTAGTATCTTTATCCTGCACCAATACGCCATTCAGTAAAGCACGGAACTGCTTTTTAGGCAGTTTGGCCTCCTTACGTACAAGAATGATGCGGTTCTTTTTCTGTCCCAGGATTTCGAGTGCATCCACATCATAATCCGGTGCGATAATCACTTCGAAGAAAATCTTGTTGATTTCTTCTGCAGCTTCTTTGTCAATGACACCATTAGTAATCAGTACACCACCGAAAGCAGATACAGGATCACCTGCCAATGCATCTTTCCAAGCCTCCAACACAGTAGGACGGGAAGCTAGGCCGCAAGCGTTATTATGTTTCAGGATAGCGAAAGTGAGATCCTCGAACTCGTCGATCAAGTCAACGGCTGCGTTGATATCAAGAAGATTGTTATAAGAGATTTCTTTTCCGTGAATCTGATCGAACATTGCTTCCAGATTTCCGTAGAAATAACCTTTCTGATGTGGGTTCTCACCGTAACGAAGTTGCTTCTGGCTATTAACAGAGCAACGGAAAGCCGAACCTTCTTCGGCATCAAAGTAATTGAAGATAGCTGAATCATAATGTGAAGAAACGGCAAACGCTTCTTTTGCCATCCAACGGCGTTCTTCGAGTGAAGAAGTAGCACCGTGTTCCATCAACATATCCAATAATGGTTTGTATTGAGCTTGAGAAGCTACGATAATGACATCGTTATAATTCTTGGCAGCGGCACGAATCAGTGAGATTCCACCTATATCGATTTTTTCAATGATATCTGCTTCGGATGCGCCGGAAGCTACGGTAGCTTCGAACGGGTACAAATCAACGATAACGAGGTCTATCTCGGGAATTTCATATTTCTCAATCTGTTGCATATCCTGTTCCAGGCCGCGACGACAAAGAATACCTCCGAAAATTTTCGGATGTAATGTCTTCACTCTACCACCGAGAATAGAAGGATAAGTGGTCAAATCTTCCACTGCCTTGCAAGGATATCCCAACGATTCAATAAACTGACGAGTTCCGCCTGTTGACAAAAACTCTACTCCCTCTTCATGAAGTTTGGTAATAATTTCATCCAAACCTTCTTTATGGTATACAGATACCAATGCAGTTTTTATTCTTTTAGACTCTGACATTGAATTGCTTATTAAGTATTTGGTGTGCAAAGTTACGAAATATTGTTTATCGTACGTAATAAATAAGGTGTGAATTAATAAAAAAAAGCGTTGACTCTCCTCAACGGAAAATACAACGCCTCTTCGCATATATGCTATCTATTCAAAAACTATTACCAGATAGATACTCGTTTTTCTTTAGGTACAAACATGGAATCCTGTTCGGTGATATTGAATGCTTCGTACCAGTTCTGGATATGAGGTAATGCACCGTCCACGCGCCATTTTCCTAATGAGTGAGGATCGAGTTTCGTCAAACGGAGAATCTCTTCCGGACGAATATTTCCCGCCCACACATTTGCATAAGCAAGGAAAAAGCGTTGTTCCGGAGTAAATCCGTCAACAATTTCCAGCGGTGCGGCTTCTGTTGCATTCTTGAATGCCTGGAAAGAAACTTGCAAACCTCCCGTGGTCGGCGATGTTCTCTCCAAGTGTCAGGCTACCGTTTGCATGTACTCCCGGAGCGACCTCAATACTGTCAAAGAAGTTCACCATTACCTGAGCACGTTCTTCGAACTTTTTAGCATCCTCTTCTGTCCACCAGTCTTTCAGGTTTCCGTCTTTGTCATATTGACGTCCCTGATCGTCAAATCCATGAGTCATTTCATGGCCGATTACCACGCCGATTGCACCGTAGTTCATAGCATCGTCCGCATTCATATCGAAGAACGGCGGCTGAAGGATACCGGCCGGGAAGCAGATTTCATTGGTAGTCGGGTTATAGTAAGCGTTCACTGTTTGAGGAGTCATCAACCATTCATCCTTGTCTACCGGTTTGCCGGCTTTGGCAATCATTTCGTTGTAATCCCATTCGTTGGCACGCTCGATATTTGCCCAGTAAGAATCATCTTTGATCTCCAGTGCGGAGTAATCTTTCCATTTATCAGGATAACCTATTTTTAATGGAAGGTTGCCAGTTTCTCCAACGCTTTTTTCCTTGGTCGGTTCACTCATCCATTCCAGCGCTTTGATGCGTTCGCCCAGAGAAGTCTGCAAATTCTTCACCAGTCCAACCATACGTTCTTTGGCAGCGGCAGGGAAGTACTTCTCGACATACATCTGTCCTACTACTTCGCCAAGTACACCATCTACGGTGCTCACGGAACGTTTCCAGCGAGGCTGCATTTCTTTCTTGCCAGACATTGTCCTACTATAGAAGTCGAAGTTCTGTGCTACGAAATCATCGCTAAGGAAAGAGGCGGCGGCATCTATCAATTCCATTGAAGATATAGCTTCTGATCGTCCAGTGATACGGTATTAATCACATCGGCTACTTCCTTCATGGCTGCAGGCTGACCGACGTTCACTTCGTCCAAATCTTTCAAACCGGAAACGGTGAAATAAGTATCCCAGTCAAAAGTAGGGAAGTTCTTTTTCAGCGTCGCCCTATCCATCTTGTTATAATTAGCATGAGGATCACGCAATTCTACTTGTGAACGAGCCGCTTTCGCCAGGCGAGTTTCGATATTCATCACCGCTTTTACAGCTTTTTGTGCAGCAGCTTCATCATAACCAGCCAACTGAAACATCTTGGCAATATGTTCCTGATATTTATCACGGATATTCTTAGTTTGCTCGTCATTCTCCAGATAATAGTCACGCTGTCCCATTCCGATACCGCCTTGATAGGTCTGTAACCAGATTCATCGAACTGTTCATATCATCCGCACTTACAAACATGGTGAAGATAAGGACGGATGCCTTTCTTCTGGCTCTCTGCGATATATGCGTAATTTCTCCTTTATCCTTGAGAGCGTCGATCGCTTCCAGTTCAGCTTTAATTGGAGCAACCCCTTCCTGATTCAGTTTCACGCTATCCATGGCGATATTGTAAAGATCGCCTACTTTCTGCGCGGCACTGCTCGGTGCGTTGTCTTTCTTCGCTGCCAGTTCTGCGATTAGTTTTTTCAGTTGCTCGCGGCTTTTCTCGTGAAGCATGTCGAAAGAGCCGAAGCGTGAATACTCGTCTGTCAGCGGATGATCTTTCAATCCACCCTCCACAGGCATATTGATAAAAACTTGTACCCGGCATAGCCGTGGTATCCAGATTAGCAAGGTCGATACCGGACGTTAGCACGGCCTCTTTCTTACTGTTACATCCTGTTGTCATAAAGCATACGGCAAGAATTGGTAAATACTTAGTTACTTTCATATTGTATAAATAATTAAATAGTTAATCAACAATCATCCTACCCGCAGTCCGACACCGAGGAAGAAGGTGACCGACACCGAGGAACGCCTTTCCAACGAGAAACACCTGTTTCGACACCGAGAAACAGATACCCGCCAGGAATACCTTCTATCGAGTTTCTCTCACATATCGGAAGTATGCGTTTTGTTCTAGTTTTTCGTTTCTTCCAGTTCCATCGAAACCCGCTCCCACTTCTTCAACAATGCCATCCAACTGTTGCCAGTTTCTGATGCCGTTCATAGAATATCGATATTGCCGTTTCCATCTTCCGTCTCTTCGATAGCAATCGCGGATTCGGTTTCCTCTATTGAAGCTCAGCCGCCACCTGGCGTTCGAGTTTCTTAATCTTCTTATTCAAGTTCTTTCTGGGCTTCGTAAGAGAGCTTATTCTCCGAAGGCTGAACGGTTTCAGGTTCATTACCTTTAGCTGAAGCCGTGGGAGAAGCCGACAAAGTCCCTCCTTTTTGAAGCTCGTTCAAACTATCTATCTTTTTCTTTTGCAAGAATTCATAGATACCTCCAAGATGTTCTTTTACAATTCCTCCACCGAACTCATATACTTTAGTCGCAAGTCCGTCCAAAAAATCACGGTCGTGACTGACAAGTATCACCGTACCGTCAAATTCGCGGATAGCTTCCTTCAAAACATCTTTCGAACGCATATCCAAATGATTGGTCGGTTCGTCCAGAATCAGTAGATTTACGGGTTCCAGCAGAAGTTTAATCATCGCCAATCGCGTACGTTCTCCACCGGAAAGGACTTTCACCTTTTTATCCGAAGCTTCGCCTCCAAACATGAAAGCTCCCAGTATATCACGTATCTTCAGACGGATATCTCCTGTCGCTACCCGGTCAATCGTATCGAATACAGTCAGATTCTCATCCAACATTTGTGCCTGGTTCTGCGCAAAATAACCGATTTGTACATTATGTCCGATCGTTAATTTACCTTCGAAATCAATTTCGTCCATGATACATTTCACCAAGGTAGACTTACCCTCTCCGTTCTTTCCGACGAAAGCCACTTTCTCTCCCCTGTTGATAGTCAAGTTGACATCATGGAAAACGACATGGCTACCATACGCTTTGCGCACATCTTCGCAAATCACAGGATAGTTTCCGCTACGACTGGCTGGAGGAAATTTCAAACGCAAGGCCGAATTATCTTCTTCATCCACTTCGATACGGTCTATCTTTTCCAATTGTTTGATACGGCTCTGCACCTGCACGGCTTTGGTTGCCTTATAGCGGAAACGCTCTATGAAATCTTCCGTATCCTGAATTTGCTTCTGCTGGTTCTCGTATGCACGCAATTGCTGCTCACGACGTTCTTTGCGCAATACGACAAACTCATCGTACTTCACTTTGTAGTCGTAAATCTGACCGCAAGTAATCTCGATGGTACGGGTAGTTACGTTATTCAGGAAAGCACGGTCATGGCTGACTAATACGACTGCATTGGCACGAGTCGCCAAAAAGTTTTCCAACCACTGGATACTTTCAATATCAAGGTGGTTGGTAGGCTCATCGAGCAAAAGCACGTCTGGGCGACGTAAAAGCAGTTTTGCCAATTCGATACGCATACGCCATCCACCGGAAAACTCCGAAGTAGGGCGTTCAAAATCTTCCCGGCTGAATCCCAATCCAAGAAGCGTCCGTTCGATTTCCGCCTGAAAGTTCGTACCGCCCATCATCAGGAACCGGTCGTTTTCATGCGTGAAACGATCTATCAACTGATGATATTCTTCCGAATCATAGTCTGTACGTTCGGCCAATTCCTGATTCATCCGTTCCAACTTCGTCTGAAGCTCAAATATATGTTCGAATGCCAGTTCTGCCTCTCCCATCACCGTCCGGTTGTCGGAAAGAATCATGACCTGTGGTAAATATCCTATGGTTACATCTTTCGGAGCAGCTACCACTCCGCGTGTCGGTGACTGCAAACCTGCCAATATCTTCAGCATGGTTGATTTGCCCGCACCATTCTTGCCGACCAGAGCGATACGGTCTTTTTTATTTATAACATAGCTGACATCTGCAAAGAGCGGTGTCGCATTAAATTCTACTGATAATCCTTCTACTGAAATCACTTCTGCTTCTGATTTATAACATTTTGGACTGCAAAGATACTGAATATTTATTAGATACTACTTAGTATGATACGTTATGAAAAACAAAAAAAGCAGTCATTCTTATGAATGACTGCTCTCTATCTTAATCAATGGCTCTTCTTTAGAACAACTTAGCAGGATATTCACCGGCATCCACCAATGCCTGTATCTTGTCAACCACGCTCTGACGGTCTTCAGGATAAGTTACTCCAAACCACTTGCTGGTAGTATCCAGAACTTCAACGGTAGCAGTACCGTCGTTAATCAGTTTATCCACCATCAGCGGGATGAAGAACTCGCTCTTCAGGTTTTCCATATTTTTAGGATCGCTCAAGAATGCTTTAAGAATTCCTTGCTGTAAGCGAAGTAATCAGGAGTAAGCCCCAGAAGTTCATGCTCACCGGAGTCGTGTCAGGAGTAGCCGTCCATTCGCCGTCATCATCGATATATTTCACTTCACCATCCAGACGTTGGATCTTCGTACGTTCTACTACAGATGTCAACAAATCCTTTAGCATCTGTACTACAGATACCACGAGACACCGTACCGCTTTCACTCAATGTATTTCCTA
>VOFC01001959.1_pt1 | contig 11560 bp, 15 predicted proteins | sample 5384161 | NCBI WGS metagenome assembly VOFC01 (sample SAMN12384722, study PRJNA508395) | human gut metagenome | isolation source: healthy gut B | host: Homo sapiens | reverse complement strand
TGTTTTTCCAGCTTCTTTTCCTTCCGATGTGCCATATACTTGCTTATGGCAGCCTTAAACATTCTGCCGGTAAACTTTGTTCCACTGACAACCAGCGTCAAAGTTCTGTTTTCCACTTCTTCCTGCATTTTCTCGCCTCCTTTCCACGAAGTTTGCAGGGAATCTCTTTTTTTGCTAAGGCGGAACCACCAGCCGCCGCAGAAGATAACGCTTCATATCACCCTCCTTAGCGTAACTGGTCAGAATGGTCATAGTGCAGATTGCCCTGGCGTACCTTTGCGTGGCTCAAAATCTTAATCTGCCCCTTTTCCTGACTATCCAGTGCTTTTTCATAACCGGTATCCGACAGGAACAGGCGGGTTCGTTCGCCTTTCCAGCCAACAGGGGAATCGTTCGTCAGCACATCAAAAATAATCATGTGCCGGGTGTCCTCCGCAAAACGCTGGAGGTCCATATATCCATGACCGTGATAATTCTGCGCTCCTGCCTTTGCCCGCATTTCTTCCATCAGCTGCCCGATGGTCTTTCCCTCAGACATCATGCTTACTCCTTTCTCCCGGCACTTCCGGGCAATAAAAATAGCGACCATTTACCAGCCGCCATACAGATCGTGATTTACTTGTGAGGTGTAATGATTGCTTATCGTGGTCGGTGCATTGAACAGAACGGTCAGAAGATACTGCTTCATGTTGCGAATTTCCGTGGTGTTCTTCTGTAAACAGTCCATGACAAACTCAATGTGCGAGTTATCCAGCTTCAAGAATCTGGAACGAACGATTTCATGCGGAAAATCGCTTCCTGCAATACGGGTGGTCTTTCGCTTTGCACAGACCGTTTCCACGATCAGCTCCACAATCTCATCCAAATCCTCCCGATAAGTTTCATACTGCTGACACAGGTATTCATACCCGATATTCTCCTGAATCAATTCCCGATAACTCTCTATCTCTGTGAGTGACATCGCATCCCTTCCTTTCCGTTCCGGCAGACAATCTGCCGCGCAATCCCGGAAGGGAATGGAATCGGTACTTGATCCATAAATATTTTGTTTTTGAGTATTTGATTTCTCTATATTTAATTCTGCGGGCTTTTCCGTATCCGGTTTATCCATATCCGGGTTTTCCGTATCTGGTGAATCCGTATCCGGTTTTCTAAGCTGTGGCTGCTCGTATATGACATACTCTGTATCGCTGATGCGCCCCTGCCGGTCACGCATCTTGTGCCGCACAATGTAACCGGCAGCCTCCAATTCCCGCAACGCAGCGCCTATGGCATCCACGCCCTCCTTACAGATCTTTGCAAGACCACGGGTGGTGTAATTCCAGTCCTCTGGCAAAGATAACATCATGGAAAGCAGCCCCTTGGCTTTTAACGACAGGTTTGCATTTCGTAAATGATGATTGCTCATCACGGTATAATCACGGGTCCGTTCAATGCGAAAAACGGCCATCGACCTCACTCCTTCCGAATTTTGGGTACAAAAAAACCGCAATCCTCATTCCAAAGAATTGCGGTGTTCAACACTTTTCAAATTTTCTTGCATAGAACCAAAACAGCGGCTTTCGAGGACGCGCCTCTGTAAATGGCTCCTCCTGGGCGAAAGGAAGTGTTTGCATCACTCGGTCAATATCCGTTGAATCCATGTCATGCTGAGATTTGCAATCTTCCCGGATTGCTTCTTGAATTTCCTTTACCGTACACATAGTCATTCCTTTCCTTTCGTTGTATGGGTTTATGCGCGGCGGCGTTTTCCCGGTTTGAAATCGAGGATATGTCCCTCAATCACACGAGCGTAACGCTTGATCTTAATCTCCCGGCGCTGCTGGCTTTGCAGGACGGCCTGATACCCGTCCTCAGTCAAAAACAGCCGCATTTCCTCTCCGGGGCTGCCGTAAGCTGTGCTGGGACGCAGGACGGAAAACTCAATCATCCAGCGGGTGTTATCCCAAAACCTCTCTACGGCGAGAATGTTATGTCCTTTCAGCTCACGGGCTGAAATATCCCTCATAGGCGGCTCCTTTCATCGTTCCTGGTCTCTCTGACGCTTTTTCTGCCATGCCTCCAGCAGCTTGATGATGGTTTCCTGCATCCGCTGGGGCGTATAGCTTTTAGGAAAATACTTCCGCAAAGTGTCAGAGGTAAATGTCACTCGGTCCAGATCGCTTTTCTTTTCCTCACCCATGATGACACGCATCATATCGAGGGTCAGATGCCCCTCCTGACTGTATTTTTTGAGCCGCTGGGCTTGAGAAAGAGAAGGGGTAGCCTGTTCGCTGTCCATCGCGTCCAACAGGTCTACCTGTTCCTCCTTTTTGAGAAAGGACAGCTCATAGGCGGGATTTAAGGCAATTTTCTTTTCATCCACCATATCCAGCAGTTCGGGAATCAGCTCTGTCAGGCGGATATAGCGAAAAATCTGGTTTTTACTCTGACCTACTTGCTCTGCCAAAATCTCACTGGACTTCTTGCCCTCTAACTTGTTCCCAACTTGGGAACAAGTTAAATCAACTCGCTCTCCCTGATGTTTCATAGCATCCAGTTTCATTTTATAAGCAAATGCTCTTTCACTGGGGAGCAGACTTTCTCGTTGCAGATTGCTGTCAACCATAATAATTGTGGCTGCATCATCATCCAGATCACGGACAATTACCGGCATGGTCTCTTTTTCTGCCAGTTCACTTGCTCTGTGCCGTCTGTGTCCGGCCACCAGTTCATAACCACCCTCCGGGTCAGGGCGGGCAATCGCCGGAACCAGCACACCATACTGCTTGATACTGTCTGCGGTCTCCATCATGGCTTCGTCATCCTTGACTTTGAATGGGTGGTTCCTAAAGGGATGCAGTTCAGACAATGGAATTTCCTGAATCTTTTCCAGCTTTGCATCCTGGCGGCCTTCTTCGGTGGAGAACAGATCATCTACCGATGCCAGCTCTATTTTTTTCGCGCTGCTTTTCAAGTTTCAACACCTCCTTCGTCAGATTTCGATACCCCTCTGCCACTTTGCCGCCAGGGTCATGGGCGAAAATACTTTTTCCCTCTGCACTGATTTCCTTTGCCCGGACAGAGTGCGGAATCTCTGTGCCGAATACTTTGATCTTACTGCCATAGTTCTCCCGCAGGAGCGCAGCGGAATTTCTTTGGCAAAGTTGGTTCGGTTGTCCACCATCGTCAGCAAGATACCGTCTATCTGGAGCTTGGGGTTGATTTGCCGCTTGACCTTGTTTACCGTGGAGAGAAGCTGTTCCAGCCCTTTGGCAGGCAGATACTCTGCCTGCACGGGAATTATGATCCTGTTAGCAGCCGCCAGCGCATTGACCGTAAGCATCCCCAACGAGGGCTGACAGTCAATCAGGATATGGGAATATTGTCCCTTCAGTGTGTCCAGGTATTGCCGTAAAATCGTTTCACGGCTCATGGCGTTTACCAGAGAAACCTCCATACCGGAAAGCTGAATATCCGCAGGCATCAGGTCAACGCCTTCTGCATGATGCAGAATACCTTCTCCGGGGCGTATAGGCTGATCCATCAGAATTTTGCCCATTGCATCCGATAGTGTAAATGGCAGCTTGTCCGGTTGCGGATTTCCCAAGCTGATTGTCAGGCTTCCTTGTGGGTCCCCGTCGATCAGAAGCACTTTCTTTCAGTTTGGCGCGCGCGTATACAATGACTCTGGAAAACGCGCTTATTCTTTATATCACACGGCAAAACCGGTGTCAAGCGTGTTTTTCCTGGTTTTCAACGGTTTATCAAGAGAGCTTCAAAATACTCTTAAATGCTTCAAAATACTCGTAAATGCTCAAAATGCAAAAACAATACAATTTGGAGGAATTCGCATGCAGAATCTGATGGGCCGCATCCGCCGCTGCGCGGAGGATTATAATATGATTTGTGAGGGCGATAAGATCGCCGTCGGCGTATCCGGCGGCAAGGATTCGCTGTCGCTTTTATACCTGCTGGCCGCCCTGCGCCGATATTATCCTGTTCACTATGACCTGCAGGCCGTGACCATCGATATGGGTCTGCCGGGCATGGATTATTCTCCGGTAGCGGAATTATGCGCAAAGCTGGACGTGCCGTATCAGATCAAGAAAACGGAGATCGGCCCGATTATCTTTGATTACCGGCACGAGAAAAACCCTTCGAACGTTGCATGAGTAGAAATGACGCGTCAAGTACCGGTTGGATGGGAGGTTGCCGCCGGGCGAAGGAGTCTCTCCGCGGTGTCATTTCGCATCCGCTATAGCAAACTGAAATTGTACAGCAGTTTCTTTCTTGTTTGAAAGTCTATTTTGTACGAACCTCCTCCCATTGAAACAATAGGAGGCTTTTTTATGTCCAAAAACATGTCTACCGCCGCTGCGCAGGCTGCGCCGCACCACGGGCTGCAAAACGTGCGCACGCTTGTATCCTGCGCGCTGCTGGCTGCCGTTTCCGTCGTTCTGGCCCGGTTCATCATTCCGATGCCCAACGAGACGACCCGTTTCTCCATTGAGGCCGTGCCTATTTTCCTGGCCGGTATGCTCTTTGGCCCGCTGCCCGGTGCGCTGGTCGGCTTCGTGGCCGATTTTGTCGGCTGTCTGTTCTCCGGCTACGGCTATAACCCGATGTTCTGCGTGCCGCCCATTCTCTACGGGCTCTGCGCGGGCCTGTTCCAGCCGCTGCTGGTGAAGAAAACGTCGATTTTGACCATCGCCCTGTCGTTCCTGCCTGCCATCGCGCTCGGCTCGATCCTCTATCAGAGCTTCTCCCTCGCCTTTGTCTACGGCGGCGACGCAAAAATGGCATTCTTCCTGACGAAGCTCGCAACCCGCTCGGTGCAGTTCGGCGTGACGTTCGTCATTGACGTGCAGTGGTATGGCTGCTGTATAGATCCAAGGTATTTACCGCCGCTAAGCTCTGGCCGCCGGTGAAATACGAAAAGAAATCCGAAACATAAAGAAGGGATCCATCATGACGCTTGACGAAGCGCTGTATTATATCCATTCCGTCTGCTGGAAGGGCAGCGTCCCCGGCCTGGAGCGCATCAGCGCGCTTCTGGACAAGATGGGCCACCCCGAGCGGAAGCTAAAGTTCATTCACGTGACCGGTACAAACGGCAAGGGCTCGACCTGCGCGATGCTGGCCAGTATGTTCACAAAGGCCGGATACAAGACGGGCCTGTACACCAGCCCCTTCCTCATCCGGTTCAACGAGCGCATCCAAATCGACGGCGTGCAGATCCCGGACGAAGAGATCTGCGAGATCACGGAGTATATCAAGCCTCTGGCGGATTCGATCTTCGAGCAGCCGACGATTTGAAATGGTCACGGCGCTGGGCTTTGAATATTTCGCCCGCCATAACTGCGATCTGGTCGTGTGCGAGGTCGGCATGGGCGGCGAGTTTGACGCCACGAACGTGATTCTGCCGCCGGAGGTTGCAATCATCTGCAACATCGGCCTCGACCACACCGAGGTTCTGGGCGACACGCTGGAGAAGATCGCCGCGACGAAGTCCGGCATCATCAAGCCCGGCTGCGACGCGGTCATTTACCGTGAGCGCCCTCGGTCGAGGCCGTCATCGAAGCGCGCTGCAAGGAGGTCGGTGCAAAGCTGCACAAGGCGGACTTCGCCGACATCCGGCTTCATTTCCCACGACCTGACCGGTCAGGTCTTCGACTGGGAGCGCTTCAAGCGTCTGAAGCTTCCGCTGCTCGGCGATCACCAGCTGCACAACGCTGCCGTCGCCCTCACGACCGCCACCGTCATGCAGCAGCGCGGCTGGCACATCACGGACGAACAGATTCGCGAAGGACTTGCGGACGTCCGCTGGCCGGGCCGGTTCGACGTGCGGCGCAAAGACCCGCTGTTCATCATCGACGGCGGACACAATCCGCAGTGCATCCAGGCGCTCGTCAAGAACATTCAGGACTATCTGGCCGGCCGGCCGCTGACCATCCTCACCGGCGTGCTGGCCGATAAGGATTACAACTGCATGTACCGCAATGTCGAGCCCTACGCGAAGGAGTTCATCACCATCACGCCGGGCAACCCGCGGGCGCTGAACGCGCACGATCTGGCGGCCTATCTGTCCCAGTTCGGCAAGCCCGTCACGGCCTGCGACCAGGTCGCCGACGGCGTCCGCCTGGCCGTCGAGCACGCAGGCAAAGACGGCGTTGTGCTCTGCTACGGCTCCCTCTACATGATCGGCGAGATCGAAGCCGGTCTTCAGCAGCTTTGAATCGCGTTAAGCAGCCCTGCGCCAAACGGCGCAGGGCTGTTTCGCTATTTTGACCAAAACGGGCCGCGGTTTTTTGTAAAACATAGATTTTGCACACGCGGCTTGACAATGGCGCGAGGCTGCCCTATGCTTCAAACAGAAATCGAGAGAAAAGGATTTTTTACCGCATGGATACTTATACAAATGAACAGCTGATTGCGTTTTGTCAGGAGGCGCTGCGCATTCCCAGCTATTCCGGACAGGAAAAGGGCGTGGCGGAGCTGATGAAGCGCAAGATGGAAGAGTACGGCTTTGATGAGGTCATCATCGACCGCTTCGGCAGCGTGCTCGGCACCATCAACGGCAAACGCCCCGGCAAGACGATCCTGATGGACGGCCACATCGACACCGTCGACGTGATCGACGCGCCGCAGTGGAAGCACGACCCGTTCGGCGGCGAGATCGTCGACGGGACAGGATCTACGGCCGCGGCACCTCCGACATGAAGGGCAGCGACTGCGCCATGATCACGGCGGCGGCGCGCTTCGCTGAAAAGACCGGCAGAGACTTTGCGGGCCGCGTCTGCGTGTCGTGCACGGTGCATGAGGAGCGGTTCGAGGGCGTCTCCTCCCGCGAGATCACGCGGCTGGCAAAGCCCGATTTCGTCATCATTGGCGAGGCCACGAGCACGACCGTCAAGCGCGGCCAGCGCGGCCGGGCAGAGGTCGTCGTCGAGACCGAGGGCGTCAGCTGCCACTCCTCCAACCCGGAGAAGGGCGTCAACGCCGTCTATGAAATGATGGCTGTCATTGAGGAGATCCGCAAGATCGTCCCGAACGAGCATCCGCTGCTCGGCAAGGGCATTCTGGAGCTCACCGACATCATTTCCACGCCCTATCCCGGCGCATCCGTCGTGCCGTCTCTGTGCCGCGCGACCTTTGACCGCCGCACGCTCGTGGGCGAGGACGAGGGCGTCATCCTCGGCCAGGTCAAAGAAGCCATCGCCCGCGCGCAGGAAAAGCACCCCGGCCTCAAGGCCCGCTGCTATCTGGCCGAGGGCGAGGAGAAGTGCTGGACCGGCGAGACGATCCGTGCCAAGCGCTATTTCCCGGCCTGGGTCGTGGACGAGGACAGCGATTTGGTGCAAGCGCGCTGAAGGGCCTCAAAGATGCGGGCATCGAAGCGCCGCTGTCGCACTTCTCGTTCTGCACCAACGGCAGCAGCTTCTGCGGCGAAGCGGGCATCCCCTGCATCGGCTACGGCCCGTCGCTCGAAAGTCTTGCACACGTCCGCGACGAATACATCGAGATCGATCAGCTGACCAAGGCCTGCAAGGGCTTCGAGTCCATTCTCACGCAGCTGACACGCGAAAGCGCGTAATTTTGGAGAAAGCGCAACAAAATTTTTGTTAGCCTAAAAATATTTTTGAAAATTCCTTGCAATCTGCTTCTGATACTGGTATGATAGCTTTAGACTTCATTCGGGTATTAAATTTGGAGGTGATAGCAGATTGGACGCGAAATTACTGGAACTGCTTGAGCAGATCGCAAAGGCGATCGCAGCACAATTCGGCAGCAACTGCGAGGTCGTGCTTCATGAGCTTTCCGGCAAAAGCGCCTATTCCTCGATCGTAGCGATCGAAAACGGGCATGTGACCGGCCGCAAGGTGGGCGATGGGCCTTCGCATGTGGTGCTGGAGCAGCTGGGCCACGAGGACGACAGTGCGGAGGATCAGCTTGGCTATCTGACGCGCACAAAGGACGGGAAGATTCTGAAATCCTCTTCTGTGTACATCCGGGACGAGAACGGAAAGGTCACGGGGATTCTGGGGATCAACTATGACATTTCCATGATGCAGCTGTTTGAAAACTCCCTGCACGACTTTATTTCTGCCGACCAGCATGCGAGCCGTGAGCCCGAGCGCATCACCCTTAACGTGGCCGATCTGCTCGACGACCTCATCCGGCAGGCAGATGAACTTGTCGGAAAGCCTGTCGCGCTCATGACCAAGGACGACAAGGTCAAGGCCATCCGCTATCTCAGTAATTCCGGCGCACTTCTGATCACAAAATCCGGCGATAAGATAGCGAAGCATTTCGGCATCTCCAAGTACACTCTCTATTCATACTTAGACAACAGTAAAACAGGAGGAACAAACGAACTATGAGCAAGATCGATCTGACCATCAACCGTGAAGGCCTGGCCCACAACATCCAGAAGGCCAAGGAAAACAACATCATCATCCCGACCATCGCCCAGATGCAGAACCCGGACCTGATTCCAGAGAAGATCAAGGAAAAGCTGACGCACACCGGCCTGTGGGACGTTGACCCCGTCAACCTGTTCCGCATCAGCTGGCACAACGAGGCCAAGGAGTCCGGTGGCCTGTATCAGAAGACCCCGAACTATGTTGAGATCCCGTCCTCCGTTTCCGGCGTCCCGTGCCGCATTCTGGCCATGTCCGGCAAGTGGTTCCCGACCGGCTGCCATAAGGTCGGCGCTTCCTTCGGCTGCCTGGCCCCGCGTCTCGTGACCGGCCAGTTCGACGCCACCTATCATCACGCTGTTTGGCCCTCCACCGGCAACTACTGCCGCGGCGGCGCGTTCAACTCCAAGCTGCTGGCCTGCGACTCCGTCGCCATTCTGCCGCAGGATATGTCCAAGGAACGCTTTGACTGGCTCAAGACCATCGCTGGCCAGATCATCGCCACCCCGGGCTGCGAGTCCAACGTCAAGGAAATCTTCGACAAGACCTGGGAGCTCAAGCAGGATCCTTCCATGATGATCTTCAACCAGTTCGCCGAGATGGGCAACCCCCTGTGGCACTACAATGTCACCGGTTACGCGCTGTCTGACCTCTTTGAAAACACCAAGAAGCCCGGCCAGAGACTCGCTGGCGCCTGCTTCACCTCCGGCTCCGCCGGCACGATGTCCGCGGGCGACCTCCTGAAGGAGCGCTATCCGGGCATGAAGCTGGCCGTCGGCGAAGCGCTGCAGTGCCCGACCATCCTCGACAATGGCTTCGGCGGCCACCGCATCGAGGGTATCGGCGACAAGCATATCCCTTGGGTCCACAACGTCAAGAACACCGACATGGTCATCGACATTGACGACGAAGATTCCCAGAGACTGCTCCGCCTGTTCAACTGCAAGGAAGGCCAGGCGTACCTCAAGTCCCTCGGCCTGTCTGACGAGCAGATCGAAAAGTTCACCTGGATGGGCATTTCCGGCATCGCAAACGTTCTTTGCTGCATCAAGTTTGCCAAGTACTATGAGCTGACCGAAGATGACGTCGTCGTCACCGTTCTGACCGACTCCGCTGTCATGTACAAGTCCCGTGTCGAAGAGCTGAACGAACTGTACGGCGCCTACTCCGCGCAGGCTGCCGAGCTGGATCACAACCTGCACATCCTGAACCTCAAGACCGACAACATGATGGAGCTCACGTATCCGGAGCGCAAGCGAGTCCACAACCTGAAGTACTATACCTGGGTCGAGCAGCAAGGCATGGACGTCGAAGACCTCAACGCCCAGTGGTACGACGTCAAGAACACTTGGGATGCCGTCCACGCACAGGCCAAGGAGCTCGACGAGCTCATCAATGCCTTCAACGACGAAGTCGGTCTGCTGAAGGCGCTGTAAGCCGAAATTAAGCCAATATAGAACCAAAATGGGGTGGGGGAATGACCCCACCCCGTTTATTCATCCTTTGCGACAAACGCTTCCTCGGCGGCCTGTTCGCCGTCGATCAAAAAAATTTGTTTCGCAAGCCCGTAATTTTGCTGTTCCAGCGCTTGAATCGCCTGTTCTGCGGCCTGAAATAAAATGGTGTAATATTCGGGAATTTCATTCATAATACATGCGCCTCCTTTATTGTTGCACATTCGTGCTACGTTTATATTACAATGTTCGGCGCATAATTGCAATACAATTTGCATTACGAAACATAATGCGAGGTGCATTGCGATGAAGAAATTCCGAATCCCGAATATTCCGCCCACGACAAACAAAAGAGCATCCGCTTCCCCAATGACGTGATCGATGAAATTGAGGACGCCATCAAGGGGAACGGACTGCACATTTTCTGCGTTCGTGGTCGAGGCTGTGCGTGTCGCGCTGGAAAATCTGAAGGAGGATTCTGAATGAAAAACGTCAAATGTGCGCGCTGCGTGCGCTGCGGCAAGGAATATGAGGCTGTGCCGAACCTGACGAACTGCGAGTGCGGCGGCATTCTGGACATCATTTACGATTACGACTACATCAAGGCACATTTCACCAAGGAGACGCTCAAAAACCGCGTGAACCCCACGATGTGGCGCTACCGCGAGCTGCTGCCGGTCGAGGAGACCACGCCCGACACGCCCCTTCGCGTGGGCTGGAGCCCGCTGTATGAGGAGCCGAAGCTGGCAGAAATGCTGGGTCTTGGCCGTCTGTGGGTCAAGGACGACGGCATCAACCCGACGGCGTCTCTGAAGGACCGCGCCTCCGCCATGGCTGTCGCCAAGGCACATGAGGCGGGCGCGAAGATTATCGCCTGCTCGTCCACGGGCAATGCGGCGTCCTCCCTCGCGGGCAACGCGGCGGCCGCAGGCTTCAAGACCTACATCTTCGTTCCCGAGCGCGCCCCGAAGGGCAAGGTCGCGCAGCTGATGATCTTCGGTGCGAACGTCATTTCCGTCAAGGGCAACTACGAGAGACATTCAAGATGTCTGCCGAAGCCATCGAAAAGTGGGGCTGGTATAACCGCAACGCAGCCATCAACCCGTACCTGTCCGAGGGCAAGAAGACTGTTGCCCTCGAAATTGCCGAGCAGCTGGACTGGGAAATGCCCGATTATCTGGCGATCTCCGTCGGCGACGGCTGCACCATCGCGGGTGTGTGGAAGGGTCTGAAGGACCTGTACGCCATCGGCTTCATCGACAAGCTGCCGCGCCTCATTTCCGCACAGTCTACCGGCTGCTACCCCATCAACCGCGCCATCCAGGAGAACAAGCCCTGGGAGCCGATGGAGGAGAACACCATCGCCGACTCCATCTCCGTCGGCGTGCCGCGCAACGCCGATAAGGCCCTCATGGCCATCCGCGAGTCCAACGGCCTTGCCATCAACGTGACCGACGAGGAGATTCTCGCCGCGCAGAAGCTTTTCAAAAAACTGCCTGTTTCCATGGCTGTTTCCGCCTCCTGTTTTTTGCTGTTTGTATGTTATACCATGTTGGTTTTCTGTTTGCCAGTTTGGTTTCACTTCGGAATCCTACAATAATTCCAGAAATTTTTCGTTGTTTGCATTGGAATCATGTTGATTTCTGCGCGAGTTTGGAGTATGATAGGCATATGTTTGAGACATACGAACGCGGTCCATTGAGT
>VOFC01003222.1_pt1 | contig 11581 bp, 18 predicted proteins | sample 5384161 | NCBI WGS metagenome assembly VOFC01 (sample SAMN12384722, study PRJNA508395) | human gut metagenome | isolation source: healthy gut B | host: Homo sapiens | reverse complement strand
CCGTATAGTTCTTGGTATCCACGTGTGGCGTCTCGTCGAACTCCGGATACTCACGTAATAAAGCGTAGGTAGTCTCAGCCCATGATTGATGCCCCAAGAGATTGATCTGGGGAGCGATACGTATTCCGTTATCCCGGCAAACCTTTACGATCTTTTTTTCACATCCTCTCGTGTGAGTGGGGTCGGATCCCTCAGTTCTGGATGGGACTCATAGGCATAATTCCAGTCTACCCGTAGAATCAACAAGTTGAAATGACTGGGAGCCAGTTCCTCTTGGACGAACTTCAAGAATAGATCCAACTTCTGTGCGGATGGAGCGGCGATGGCCAAGCCTCGTACGGGCATGATACTATCTAAACGGTTTGTCTCTGATTGGGCGGAAACTTGGGCTGAACCTATAGCCCATATAAGCAAGAATAGTCCGATAATCTTTTTCATATAGCGATATGTTTTAATGTTTAAATTTTTAATTTGATGTACGCTTTCGAAGATCATCACGCACATCGTGACGGCCCGGAGGATGTCGATGGCTATGTTACGTTGCGTAAAATCTATTGGTTGATCGCTCATAATATATTTAGACTAAAAGGTGAATTTAATACAAGACAAATATAATCAATAAGAGACATATCATTACATTTGTGCCTTATAAATATGAATAATAATTAAAAATGATAGACATGATAAGACGATTGATTTATTGGGTTCTCCTACTTTTCGTTTGTATGGGCGCCCATGCCCAATTCCGGGTGACAGCCCATCAAGAGGGTTTGGGACCGGATTCCTCCGCAAGCGCAAAAAAGACGGCTTTTTGGTTTCAACAATCCGTTTTAGCGAAGATGGATGATGATGCCGCTATGGAAGAGGTCATGCTTTTCAACAAATGGGCGTACTTTCGACCTGTTTAAGTTTTATTACGTGATCGTGGATAATTATACGAAAGAGATCCAATATATATCGGATGAGATCTATGTGACGGATAAATATGCGCTTACGGTGGAGGATCGCAATAATGACGGGATCTCCGAGTTATATATCGATTATTTCAAGGATGGGAAGTTTACGGTTGATGAGCGAGGATATAATTTTGCGGACCACCCGTTGCTACGACCGTATCGAATGGAGCCCCGAGAGTAAAAACATTAAACCCCAACAACCATGAGAAAGTATATCTATTTTATAGCGCTTATCTGTTGCGCCTTATCAGCCTCAACCTCTTACGCCCAGAAAAAGGTGATAAAAACGATGATGATCGCCGGGCAAGATGGCAGTCATTATTGGCGAGGTGCTTGCGAGGCCATGAAGCATGATCTTAGAGAAACAGTGGAATGTTTAAGGTGGATTTCGTCTTTACCCCGGATTTCCGGAGGAGATATAAATACCTTTAAGCCCGATTTCGCTAAATATAACTTGGTTGTTGTTAATTACGGAGGTGCAGTCTGGCCCGAGCCTGTCCAAAAGCTTTCGAGAACTATGCTAGCGGATGGTGGTGGGGTCGTGATTATCCATTCCTCCGTGGTACCTATGGCCGGTTGGAAAGCGTACAACGAGATAATCGGCATGGGAGCTTGGGAGGTCGGAACGAAAAGACGGCCCTTACCTGTATTGGAAAGAGGGCAAATATGTATACGATTATACCACCCGGTCATGCGGGTTATCATGGCTTGCAGCATGAGACGATCCTAGAGCATCGTGCGCGGAGGCACCCTATTTTGAAAAGGTCTGCCTATAAGATGGAAACATTTCCAAACGAGATTTATACCCGCTTGCGTGGTCCGGTACGGAATGTGGAGATATTGGTTACCGCTTATGAGCGTGGACGCCATGAACCGTTGATGTGGACGGTAGAAGTGGGGGAAGGGAGCGTGTCTTTGTCGATCTGTTGGGGCATTGCGGCAATGACCCGAATATGATTTACTCGATGGAGTGTACGGGTTTCAGGTAACCTTACTAAGAGGGGCTGAATGGGCAGCCACCGGGGAAGTGACGCAAGAGGCCTCAGGATTTCCCATTGGAAAGATACCTGTACGCTCAAATTCAAAGATTCTTTCCATGCGACGAATTAAATGCCTTAATAAGATGGTGTCTTTCGACAGAATAATCAAATTGACAAATTATGTTAAGTGAGAATCGGATTTTTCAGGACAAAAGTACAACTCGCTCCTAAATACGCAAGAAAAATCAGTAATCGTCTGTTAAATAGATAGATGTCAAAAACAGCCTTTCATTCTAGCGAAATTAGTTCATCGTAATTCATATCTTATGGGTTGCTTTTGGGCTATCTCATAGAGAAATTTTGATAGGGGAAATGATAGGGTTATGATGCCTATTCATGACAATTTCATAACCCTATTCATGACTGCTTTCGATGCCCAACGTGACTATCTGGCGTTGCCTAACACGACTAGTTGCGTAGGCTTTCGTGACCTATCGTGTATAAAAAGCATGCTGAGTAAAAGCGCCATATAGCTATCCTCTTTCTTCCTCTACTTGGTAACCTCTCTCAAAAGGTAGTGTTACAAGATACGCTTTATATATTAAAAGACAGGGGATAGATCGTATCTTTTGTCATTCGTTCATTAAAAGTCATTGGTTATGTCAAATCAAGAATATATCAAGATCGGGGAGCTTATGAGAGAATAACTTGAAACATCTCTCTGGATATTCCGAAGAAGACAAATCACTATATTCACCGGGGTCTCGGGTTCCGGGAAATCGTCGTTGGTATTGGATACCATTGCCGCCAGTTCCGTCGGGAGTTGAATGAGACGTTCCCCAGTTTTCGTGCAGCAATACCTGCCCAAATATGGCCGTCCGCATGTAGACCGGATCGGGGAATCTGCCGGTCGCTATCGTGATAGACCAGCGGAAGCCCGCTCCAACGCCCGTTCTGCAGTGGGGACTTATACGGATATCTATTCGTTGCTCCGTCTGTTGTTCTCACGGGTGGGCAAACCCTTTGTCGAGATATTCGGATACATTCTCCGCTTTAATCATCCGCAAGGCCGTTGTACCCGTTGTGACGGATTGGGGAGATTCGTGAGCTGGACGTGCATAAGCTGGTTGATTTTGATAAATGCCCTGAACGATGAGGACGATCCATTTGTCACCTTTCCAGCCTGGCCAATGGCGATGGATACGTTATGCTTGCGGCGGCCTTTTCGATCTGGATAAGAAGATCCGGGATTATACGCCGGAGGAGTTGCGCTTTATTCCTTTATTCCCCCGCAAACCGTTTGAAGAATCCTCTGCCGACTGGCCGAAGACTGGCGAGAAATATGAGGGCTTGGTAACCCGTATGTATCGCAGCATCATCAATTTCCGAGGAAGGGAAGATCCATCAAAGGTCTTGGAACCATGGTTACGATGGGAATCTGCCTGGATTGCGGTGGGACCCGCGCTTGAACGATAAGGTACTTTCTTGCCGGATCAACGGGAGAAATATAGCCGAAGTAACTCATATGGCGATCCCCGAGATAATCGCTTGGCTTCGGGAGATTGATGACCCGTTGGCGAAAACATGAAGCAGGCGATCGGAGGCCGGTTATCCGCCTTATTGGAGATCGGTTTGGGGTATTTGACGCTGGATCGCTCCATGGAAACCCTTTCCGGCGGGGAGGCGCAACGCTGTAAGATCGCTAAATATATCAACTCATCTCTTTCCGATATGCTTTATGTGTTGATGAGCCGAGCGTGGGCTTGCATAGCCACGATATCCATTTATTGAAAGCCTCGGTCCGAAAGTTGCGGGATCATGGGAATACGGTCTTGCTGGTGGAACATCATAAGGAAATGATACAGATCGCCGATCATATCGTGGATATGGGGCCGGGTTCGGGTATGGAGGGCGGCCGTATCTTGTACGAGGGAGATTATGCGGGCTTACTCCGTAGCGATACCTTGACCGGCCTTATGCTAGGAGAAAATACCCCTCTGAAGGAAAGCCTCCGGATCCCGTCCGGTTGGTTTACGGTAAAGCATGCCCGTCTTCATAACTTGAAGGACGTGACGGTAGATCTTCCTATGGGAGTACTGGCGGTGATCGCCGGTGTAGCCGGTTCAGGGAAAAGCTCGTTGATGGAATGCTTCCGCCGGGATTTCCCCGAGGAGGTGATTTATATCAGCCAAAAGAATATCGGGATCAGCTTGCGTTCCACTCCGGCCACTTATCTGGGGAGTTGCGGATGATATTCGTAAACTTTTCGCTAAGGAAAGTAAGGCTGGGCTTAGTATGTTCACGTTTAACGGAAAAAGGCGGTTGCCCGGTTTGTGGGGAAAAGGCGTGATCGTGTCTGATATGGCTTTTTATGGATTCGATCGAGACCGTTTGTGAGGCTTGTGGAGGATTGCGTCATTCCCCGGAAGCCTTGCGGTATACAGTGGATGGTCTTACGATCGCCGAGGTGATGGACTTGACAGTCCGCAAGGCTTCCCTTCGTTTTGCGGGAACGGTGATAGCGGAGAAACTCCGTCCGCTTATGCTGGTTGGTCTGGGGTATTTGCATTTGAACCAAGCCTTATCCACATTATCGGGAGGTGAGTTGCAACGGGTGAAACTGGCGTCTTATCTAGGAACCCAAAGCAAGGTCTTTGTCTTGGATGAGCCGACGGATGGCTTGCACGTGAAAGATGTCAGGCATATTATCTCCTTATTCGATTCTATGGTAGATCAAGGCAATAGTGTCTTTTTGATCGAACATAATCTGGATGTCTTGAAAGCGGCGGACTATGTGATCGAGATAGGTCCTGGAGGCGGACTAATGGGGGTGAGATCTTGTTTAGTGGTACTCCCAAGGAGTTACTATCCTGCGAGCGTTCCGTTACGAAAGACTATCTTGTTTGATGATTATGAATATTATAGGGGAAAGAGACGCAGCACGCTGCGTCTCTATGTGAATATACGTCAAAAAGTGAGGTCGCTTACTCATCATACGAGATATTCCCTAATTCCTTAATCTTCGAATCTCCGACTTGATGCGTGAATAACTCAATCAATTGAGCGGGCGTTAATGTCATCTGAGGCGAGAACTCTGAGGAATCCATATAACTTAATAAGCTATGGTATAATTGGCGGACTTCCGGGTATTCTTGTTGGGTTTCCAAGTCTGTCATACAGATTAATAACTTGCCCGGGCCGACATTGAATTCTTGGATCATCCCTAATTTATGATTACGCTCCACGTTATCGATCACCTGTACGATTGGCCTGTAATTATCCGGAAGCTGGTCCAGTATCAACGGATGGCTATTCTTTATCATCGTGAACCATTGCCAGTTTGTATGGAAATCCGTCGGGAAATGAGCGAAAACCGGATGAGAGGATTCATTAATAATCCGAGGGTACCCGGAGAGACCGGTTTCTTTACCCATTCGCAGATGGACTTAAACATCCGGTAATTCCAGTAATCTGTCTGGAATAATCCTTCTACCGTCACGTTCTTGTAAGTCTTGGCATCCGGGAACCACAATACTTTCGCCCCGTTCGCCAATAAGTTCTCGGCCTGTTTATCCCATTTCTTAATAACATTGATATCCGTAGGGATTTTGCACGTTATTATGTTCCGGATAAATCCATAACGGATAATGATTGTGATAATCCGTGCCCTCGATCGCCAGCCGTAAAGTATAGGTCTCAGCCTCTTGAATGGCAGGTAAAGCGATATTTAATGGGCCTACCTCGGCCAACGTACCTTGATTGATTTGCAGCGGTATGTTGTTTTTGGGCGATTACTTGATCTTGACTATTCGTCAAGGTCCAAGTTAGATGTTTCCCTTTTAAAGTGGTAGGTGTATAGTTCGCTACCTTGATGGAGCCTTTGAGCGCCTCATTCCCAGAGTAACAGAATTTAGGTAGGAGAGCCAGTAATACGACATCATCGCAAGACTCTTTCCATTCCTTGGCGGTTATCAAGCCCTTATTATCCATAAAAGCGTCCAAGATACCGACTAACGCCGTGCCCCTGTCCCGGATAATCCTGTAAACCAATAATTGGAAGCCGGCCATTCCCGGAGTACGGAACGCCATTTCCATCTCGGCCCGGTAAAGTTGCGCCATCCATTTACCGGAAGCCTTGAAGAAATCATCCGCTTGTCCGGCCATACCGGACTCGCCCAGTCGTTTGCGGAATATCTCCAGATTCCAAGGTTTTAGTGCCCCGGTATATTTCTTGATTTCCTCATAATTCGGATAACATTGAATTGCCCGGTCTCATGTCCGATGATAGGCAATGAACATTGTTCGATAGCGATTCGAAATTCATGACCGAGTTTGGATAGGTACGGTTGATATAACCGCCATCCTCCGCATCTGCGAAAGAGAAGGAACCCCGGGTATGGTTGCTGAATACGTTAGCGCCGGGGACTCGACAGGTCGTGAAGTAATCGTCACCCGCCGCAGGGCCGTTGAAGCCTAGATAGTCATTCGATCCAGATGCGTATAAATGCCGTCCGTCCTCACTACGGAAACGGGCGATCATGTCTACCATCGCTTCTTGATCCCCGGAAAGCTCGTTGCCGATCGCCATCATGACGAAAGAGGCGTGATTCCCGTAAGCCTCCTGTATTTGTAATCCTTCTTTGGTGAGGAAATGGATCAAAGTGGTATCGCCCTTTTTCCATCTTTCCCCAGAAAGGTAGTTCCGTTGGAGGTAAAAACCTTCGATATCGGCCGCCTCGAAACAAGCTTTAGGAGGACACCATGAATGGAAACGGCAATGATTGATACCGTATTCCTTGGCGATGCGGAAATAGCGTCTCCATGCTGCGGTATCCATTACATGGCCTGTAAGCGGAAATACGCAAGCATCGTGTTTTCCACGAAGGAAGGTGGTCAATCCGTTGATGTTGAATTGTGTTCCTTCTGCTTTGAAATCTCTTAATCCGAAAGTAGTACTTTGGCTATCTTGGATATTCTCTCCTTGATGTTCGCGGTCAAGCGATACAGGGTAGGGAGAACTCGCTCCATTCAAGGCGTCATCACCCATCGGTATTTGGAATATGATCTCGTCTTGTTGAACTACGATATTCTTATTGAATTTGATATGGTGCTCTTAAGCCTGTGTTGAAAGCCTCCATCTCTATTTGAACGGCGGCTACGATCATTTGCTCGAATGGATTTGAAAGCTTTATTTTTACGTCCACCGTTTTTTGATCCGCATGTGGATATACTTGTATCCGGCGGATATGGAATTGTGGACGGGCTTCCAATTTCAGGTCTCGATAATACCGTTCCAGTTTGTCTGCGTGGATTCCGTATAAGCGTGAATTGTCCAATAATTGGGGCGGAACGCTCAAACCGTTATCGACTAGAATAGTCAAGTGATGCTTCCCAGCCCGGAGATATGCGGACAGATCGTATTCTTGAGGGTGGAAATATGGTCGGATGAACCGACATATATGCTATCTACCCATATTTGGGTCGGTTTTTGTTCGCTCCAAGATTAACCAAATGCTTTTGCCTTCCCAATTCTCTGAATCGTGATCTCTTTCTGATACCAAGCCTTACCTTGATAGCGGAAGGGCCTAGACAAATGAGTTGTCTCCTCCTTATCATTGTTAGGGTATCCTTTTGGTTGGTGTCCGTGGTACCCGGTAATTGAACTTGCTCGGTGACATCTGTTGAATCCAATCGTAATTCCCAGCAACCGGCAAGCGATAATTCCCTCTCTACTCTTTTGGGAGTTTGGCATGCGAATAGCATGAGCATAAGTGGAATACTCCAAAATCTCTTCATGGTAATGTTTTTTACTCTAAATATGGTTTTACTTAATTAATAGTGTACAAAGGTAGTATTTTTGGCTTTTTATTAAGGAGAAGATATGAAAAAAGAAGAAGATTTTGTTATGGGCCTGTCCATCTACATGGCTTGTCTGCGTGAGAAAAAACGGTATTCCACGGCGAAGAGTTATCAAGATGCATTGAACTCGTTCAAGTGTTTCTGTGGTATGGAGAAGATACCTTATTCCTATATTAATAGGGATACGCTCTTGTGCTATCAGTCATGGTTGTTGGGTAAGGGGGCGTTCGTTGAATACGGTGTCTACCTATATGCGTCGGATTCGTCACATTTATAACTTAGCCGTGGAGGCGAACGAGGCTCCCTTTGTACCCAACCTGTTCAAAGATGTCTTCACGGGCGTTGAAAGCAAGCGGAAGAAGGCGTTGCCGCGAGAGATGCTGGAGCGTATGTTTAACGCTGAATTGAGGATCCGTCCTTGCGGCGTGTACAGTTGACCGTTCGGTTGATGTTCGCGTTCAGCGGGATAGCGTTTGTGGATCTTGCGCATTTGAAATGGGAGAATATCCGGGATGGGATATTGCAGTATCACCGACAAAAAGAGCGGGTCTCATACAGCTGGAGATTCCCCGGGGCGTTGCGGCTGTTGGATGAGTTGTCCGCTTGTACGGCAAAGGAATCCTTTTATTTATTTCCTTTTTGAGTGGAAGGAGAACCGGTGAGGCAGCCTACAAAGAATATAACAGGACCTTGTCCCGCTTTTTAACCATGACTTGAAGTTGTTGGCGGAGATCGACGGGCGTTACGCTTCCGGTCACCTCATATACGATCCGTCATTCATTCGCCTCGTTCTTGAAGGAAAACAAGATGATCGATCTTGAAGAGCTTCTCGTTGGAACGTTTGTCGACAGTGAACCGGAATTGTTTTGAGAGCGTGTGTAAACCGATACCCAAAGTGGGGTAAGAGGCTTGCTACTCGGGAAGTAGCGTATTCTTTCACGGCGCAAAAGTAATAAAAAATAACAAATAACAAGCAATCATAAGGCTTTTTGTTCATTAGTTTGTGCTCCGACCTTAATTCTCTTTAAATCTTCGTTCTTATTCTGATGCATAGACATGGCAATAGAAACGAAATGGTCTCGTATTTCCTACATCATCACGTCCCTTCTAAAAATCGAACATACATTCTTGTAGAGACGGGGCGTGCCCCGTCTCATCCCCTCCAAATGGTATTTTAAATTACTGTCAGACGGTGGGAGACGGAGCGTGCTCCGTCTCTACAACTGGGTAATTACCATTTCCGCAACCTTTTAAGCTACTTCCCGAGTAGCTTAATATTTCAAGCGGTGGTGATTTTCAGAAAAGCCATTTTTAGAAAGACATAAAGTGTTGTTTATCAGGAGTAAATAGATGGTGCTTCTTGGTAGGGCTTTGAATTGTCGTGAGGCTTGAGTGGGAGATCCTGAATAATCTTAGGAAAAGATAATCATAATGATGAATGTTTTGAGAGACGGTCGCTCGGAGAGGGGTTTCACGGCGCGTGTTGTGCAAGCGACGTGACCTGGAGGCTGTCCGCTGGTACGTGCTCACGCTCCCTACTACGGGCGTGGCACGACGTGACAAGATCAGCCCCGCTAAAAGCTTGGATGCCGAGCTTTCCCGCCGTGACGTCGGGGGAGGCGTTGTTCGAGTATTTCTCCCCCTCCTATGTCGAGGTGAGGGAAGGTGGACGGAAAGATGGTCAACACGAAGCGACCCCTGCTGTTCAACTACGTGTTTGTCCGGTCCTCGGTTGAGGAGATCTTTCAGATGAAGCGCACGCTTCCCCTACACAATTTCCTTCCCCGGGTCTCTTCCGGAGGGAGGACTCATTTCCCTTACCTCTCGGATGTCGAGATGGGGACCTTACGTTGGGTCGCGGCGGCTTATTCCAACGAGCTCCCGGTGTATGTGCCGGACAGTACCCGCCTGCTGAAGGGGTGATCGCGTACGCATCACGTCCGGCCCTTTTACCGACATGGAGGCGGAGGTGGTGGTGCAGCCGGGTGGTGGGCATAAAGACGTGATGGTGCGTATCCTCGACTGTCTGTGGGTCCCCTTGTTGGAGGTGAGGCGGGGGAGTATGAGTTGATCGAGCTGAACACCGGGGGCAAGCACGTGTATACCCATTTGGACAACGACCGTTTGCGGGAGGGTTTGCACGATGCCTTGGGACGTTACCATGCCTCCGGCAGCGTATCAGAGGAGGATACTCGTTTGGCCCGTGAGGTGTTGAGATCCTATGGCTCGCTCCGTGCGGAGACGGACGTGATGCGTTGCAAGATCTACTCATTGCTTCTTTCTGCCTACAAGTTGTTGGGCGATGAGGAGGAGTTCACACGTTTGCATGACACGATGCGTGGTATGCTCCCGGTGGTGAAAGCTCCGCAATCCCGTGCTTTGTTGCTGGTGACGCTCTACGGTTGCACGGACAGCGCCCTTTACCGGCAGATGGCGCATGAGGTGGTGGATCCTTGGCGGTGGTGAGTCTTCGCCCAAGAAAAGCAAGTTATCCTTGATCCGCCGGCTGGACGATTACGACCGGTGGCTCAACCATGAAATAAGTTAACAGTAGACAAGTGACAGTTGACAGTTTAAATCATAAATCAAAAATCAATGTCTTCCCTTCCTTCCGGCGTTCGTTTGGTGCGGTTGCTGAACGAGCATTTAAATGATATCATGAGCCGCGAGCGTACGAACAACGCTTCGATTCACCTGTATTGCACGGGGCCTTACTGGGTGGCGTTCGAGTACTCAGCCTATCAGTTGCGCCGTGCGTTCCCGGACAGCGAAGTTACGCCGATGCGCTTGCTCGGCTACCCGTTTCCTGTGGTGATGGTATCCGTGACGGATCGTTCGCTCCGCTCGTATGCCCGCAAGCACATCTTGCGAAGAGACGATAAGGATTACAAACAGTTGACCGTCCCCGGTTTTTCCCTCGTCTGATTACCAAGGCTGGCATAAGAGAGAGGTGGAGGGATTGCCATTGCTAAGCGAGACCGTATGAGTGTGGCATACGTATAAGGGCATCGTTTTACACGTATATCGACGTCCGCCCCACACGTATATCGGTGTAGGCTTATACGAACGTAGGCGTGGTCGATGCCGATATACGTGCGGGATGGAACCGATGCCGGGGGAAAGCAGGTGCAAGATAATGCAATAATGCAGCACCTTTTTCCCACACACGCACGTGTACATTATATATGTCGAATCAAACTTTCATACGGCTATCCAGCGTTTCTCATCCGGATCGTTCCATGCCTTGTTTGTGATCGTTTAGTGTAAAATTCTTGTTTTGTATAATGTACGCACGTGTGTGGGGAAAAAGGTGCTGCATTACTTGCGTTATTTGCATTACTTGGGTCTCCATAAGGACTGTATAAAAAATAATAACAAACCAGACATGTATCACTAAACAATCATTTCCCCGTTTGGGCGATTACATCGCCACGGTTTTGCAAGTCACCAGACTGACAAAGTCCATTATCCGCATAAGCGGAGGTCTGGGCAGTGACACTTTTACAATTCTTTTAAAAAGGCAAGACATGCATTTTAGCGTTTACTATCGATTGGTAGATCTCCTTTGGGACCATCTGTCGGACGAGGAACTTTTCCGCCGTCTGGCACGTGAGGCCTTGGAGCGGTATATCGATTATAAGAAAGAGGAGGAAATGAACGGAGGAAAGAAATAAATACTTAAGATGGGCTATGCAAATGATTAAGTTTTAACCTCGTGCCTGCCTTCATCGACTAATTAACTACAGGCCATGATTTTAGAAGAGAGTTTTGGAAAATCTACTGATT
>VOFC01004685.1_pt1 | contig 11583 bp, 11 predicted proteins | sample 5384161 | NCBI WGS metagenome assembly VOFC01 (sample SAMN12384722, study PRJNA508395) | human gut metagenome | isolation source: healthy gut B | host: Homo sapiens | reverse complement strand
AAGGTGGTGGATAATAAATGAAAAGAGATGAATATTTTAAGCTTATAAAAAATTATAACTGGAGAAGTGTGTTCTTCAGTTATTTTACTTTATTTTTTGAGTCTGTTAATTATAATAAGCTTTTTTTGGTATTTATACGGGTTGCAAATGACAATGCAATAAAGAAATTGACGGATAATTCAGTGCGGCAATCATTTTATAAAAAATACACAACAGTAAATCAGGTTTTTCGAGAGATAAACGGAAGACATACAGAAATTGCTACAGATACTGACTTTAAACTGTTTTTATGCTGCGATGATATTAATGAGTTTAACACGCAAAAAATCTATAAAACGATAAACAGTTATACAGATGTTACCGATTATTGGGATTCTGTTTATATATACGGAAGAAAAGAGTAATTATGTTTTGTCTACGAAAAGTTCAAATTATATTGATAGATTTTATTATAAGTCATGGTTTAATACTTTTGAAAATGCGCATGAATGGTTTTATGTAACAAGAGGAAGCGTACCGGAAAATACAGATGTTATAACCTGTATGTATGACATGAATTTGGGCTGGGGAAATGTTTCGGACGGTATTTTTGTTGTAAATATTAATATGAATAAATTTGAACGGCTCATATTTGATGATGATTCATATCAATATGAGAAGGTGTATCTTGTAAACAGAGATGGAGCGGTTATATATTCCAATGACCGGCAAGCACTTGATGGAGAGGCCGGGTTTGATAAAAACCTGAAAACAACATTAAGTGAAATAAACGGCAATGACATTTATAATATGAGAACAAAAACAAAAATGTATACGGGTGTAACTTTAGATAACGAGGTAAAGATGGTTATGGAAACTGACCTTAAGTATTATTCGGTAGATACATCGTATGAGAGAAGTATGTTCATTATAGCGATGCTGCTTTCGGTTTTGCTGACACTCTTTTTTCTTTTTATATATCTATGAAATTTTATAAAAACCTGGCATCGATAATTTTAAGATTGAAAATCCGCTGTTTGACAACAGAACGGGCCTCGCGAAAGAAGACGAGGTTTCCTTTCTAACGACTAACATGATTAGCATGGTCAAAAATAATGAACGAATGGAAAATGCGCTGGTTGATAAGCTTCAAATGTTAAAAAGGCACAGATAATAGCGCTTCAAACTCAGCTGAATCCTCATTTTCTTTTTAACACACTAAATCTTGTAAATGTAATTGTGATGAGAATAACAAAAAAGTGAAAAATGATGCATCAAGAGTGATTAGGTTGTTGAGTGACTTGTTAAAAGCGTTTCACTTGATACAAAGACTACAATAGTCACGGTTGCGGAAGAAATATCATATACCAAAAAGTATTTAGAGATAGAAAGCATAAAAGAAGGAACAGTTTTGATATTGTATGGGATATGGATGAATCGTTGTATGATTTGAAAATAATAAAATTCATATTACAGCCGATTGTTGAAAATGCCATTGAACACGGAATTAAATTTCTTTTGGATAAAAGAGGAAAATTGAAATCAGCGGGCATATAAACAACGATGCGATTGTATTTGAGGTAAAGGATAACGGACCGGGGATTTCACCGCAGCAATTGGAACATATTATTGACTTGATGAACTCCGAAGATATTCAGGAGAATAAAAATATCGGTCTTTCAATGTTCATAGGAGAATAAAACTGATTTATGGAGAAAAATACGGGGTAAATATAGAGTCGAGCGGTGAAGGAACGGTTGTATTTATAACAATACCGATAAAAAATTCACTATAAAATCAATACTATTTTAAAACTAAAAATAACGGAATATACCATGATGATTCCTTACAGAACAGTGCCGTACGACGGCAGAATGGAGATGCATAATGATAAAATTACAAAGAAGGTTGTTGCGTTTGTGATGACAGTTATAATATTGTCAGCTATTATTATTTCCGGCTGCAGCAATCAAAACAAAGCGCAAAATGATAATGTGCCGGTAATTACTTGGTATGTACCCGGCCCTCAGCAAAATGATATAAATATTGTGATGAGAAAGCAAACGAGATTCTTGAAAAAGAAATAGGGAGCAAGGCTTAACTTGGTATTTATAGATTTTACTGTTTATGCGGAGAAAATGAATATGTATATGGCATCAGACAGTAAGTTTGATCTCTGCTTTACGGCTATACCAATTCGTTTGGACCGGCAGTGCAGCGCGGAGGATTGCTGGAACTCGATGAACTTTTGAAAACAACACCTAAACTAAGGAAGCAGTACCTGATTATTATTGGAAAGTCGCTACTGTAAACGGAAAAATTTATGCAGTACCCAATCAACAGATTTTGGGGGCGCCGCAGTGTATTATCGTAAAGAAAGAGATGGCTGACAAGTATAATTTTGATGTGAACGGGATTACAAAATTAGAAGATGTTGAGCCATTGCTTCAAAAAGTCCAGGGATTTTGAAAAGATTTATATCCCATAAGAACCAAGGAAGGGTTGCCATTTAATTTAAATTATAGCAGATAAATTCGCATATGGCTAGTTCCGGGAGTGAATGTTGTCGAAAGCGGAAAGTGATGTTGAAATTGTGTCATATTACGAATCTGATGATTATTATGATGGTGCTAAAAATTATATGATTGGTTTAAAAGGGTATATAAGAAATGATAACGCGAGCGTTATGGATGATACCGCGGAATACAACAGCGGAAAATACGCTGTATGGGTAACTTACATAAACCGGGCATTGAGGCGGATACAAAAGCGGCATTAGGATTTGATGTTTATACAGCAATTATTTCAAAACTTTATGTTAATGTCGGTGGCGGCAGAGATACTATGATAGGCATTGGCAAAAATTCAAAAAATCCGGAATTGGCAATAAAGCTTATTGAGCAGATGAACACAAATAAAGAGCTTTATAATTTAATTTCTTTCGGTATTGAGGGTAAACATTATAAAAAATTGACGATGTCCACATTAGATATGTTAATAATGCGGATATGCGCCGAAGGCCGCATGGAAGTTTGGAAATCAGTTTAATGCGTTTTCTGAGGGTCAAGCTGACGATGTTTGGGAAGAAACGAAAAAAACTTAATGATTCGGCATATAAATCGGCATTGATTGATATACCGCAGATACGGCACTTATAAGAACGGAGATTACGCAAGAGTCTGTTATTGGTGAGTATTCAATAATAACTAAGGGGTCAAAAAATACCGGATACATATTATAATGATTTTAAATTAAAACTTAAGGATGCCGGGATTGACAAAATAGTTGAAGAAATAAACAGGCAGGTAAAGGAATTTTTGCAATCGCAGAATAAATAATTTGTTAATAAAATGGATTAAACAGATAGCGTATCCGGTGATGTGATTTTGGAAAAAAAGCAAAATATTTTTCAAATTTTCATTATGATGTTTATGTTGTCACATGTGAGAAAATGTTAAAACACACAGCATCACTGGCGGACCTGGAGTGATGCTGTGTGCTTTTCTTAGGGGTAAGCCAAAAAATAAAATTGATAATGTGAATTTGGCGTCAGCCGCCGAACCATTATCAACGACATCATAGAGCTCACCCGGTCATATCCGCTTAGAAACTGTCGAGGCAACGGAGGCTGTGTTCGAGTTGCAGAAGGATACTACATAGGCAGAAAATATCTGAAACCTGCACAGAAAGAAGCGCTGCTTGACGCAATATCCAATGCAGACGGCGAAACTCGAAATGCCTTGGAATCCATTTTGCGTGACTTTTCACTTTAATATACCGATCCACAAAAAGGAGGAAAATGATGCACGCAGTTATTAAAGACGGCAAAATCCTGTTATACGACAGCTATATCTTCAAAGAAAGCATAAAAGAAATACCCGGTCGGCAGTGGCATCCGGAGGAAAAGGCATGGAGCGTTCCGATTTCAAAGCAGAACATTGAAACGCTTGACCTGCTCGGATGTGAATTATTGGACGAGCTTGCAAATATTCGTCAAGAATTTGCATCGGAAAATACCACTGATGAAAATACTCTTCTTCCTGCACCGCTTAAAGTTTCACCATACCAACATCAGCTTAAAGGTTACAATCTTGCTTGCCGGAGTATGGGTATTATCGGTAACAATGGTGTGTCTCCCAGGTTTTGCGCTGCTCATGGAAATGGGGACGGGAAAAACCATAACATCAATTGCCATTGTCGGGAAAGCATATCTGACAGGAAAAATAAAGCGTTTGCTTATCCTTGCCCCGAAATCCATCGTTGCCGTATGGGAGGACGAGTTTTCAAAGTTTGCGGATTTTCCGTATTCAATTTCGGTGCTAGCGGGAACTTCGTCAAAAAGGTGGAGCAGTTAAAAACCATACCACATAAAGGATTGAAGTTGCCGTTGTAAATTATGACAGTATATCGCTCATTGAGAAGGAACTTGCAGCATGGTACCCCGATTTTCTCATTTGTGACGAGAGCAGCAAGATAAAAAATCCTACGGCGAAAATGAGCAAGGCAACATACCGGATTGCAAAGGTATGCAAATACAGATTGATTTTAACGGGAACACCGATACAAAATAACCCTCTTGATTTTTTCTCGCAATATAAGGTCTTGGACGACAGTATATTCGGTAAAAGCTTTTATGCCTTTAAGAATGAATATGCGGTACTCGGCACATACAATCAGCCGATTGGCTGGCGCAAACTGCCGGAGCTTGTGAAAAAAGCACACGGCATTGCGTTCCGCGTTACAAAGCCGAAGCACTTGATTTGCCCGATACAATTGATGAAATCCGACCGGTTGCATTGGAGGGCAAGGCACAAAAAATTGTACAAAGCATTTGTGAAGGAAAGCTATATGGAGCTTTCAAAGGGTGAAGTTACTGCAACCAATATTCTCACAAGGCTTCTGCGCTTGCAGCAGATAACAGGCGGATTTATTCGCCCGGATGAGGAGTCGGAGCGGTATGAACAGGTATCTTCGGCAAAGCTTGATGCGCTTGAGGGATATTATCGATACCGCAATTTCCGAAAACAAAAAGCTTGTGGTTATCGCACGATTTATACCCGAAATTAAAGAAATATGCAAAATGCTTGATAAGAAAAAAATCAAGTATGCACATATTTGCGGGCGAGGTCAAGGACAGAGCGGCGGAGGTCGATGCTTTTCAGAACAATCCTGAATGCATGGTATTTGTGGGGCAGCTGCAAACGGTATCAATGGGACTTACGTTGACTGCTGCAAACAATGGTGTTCTATTCGCTTTCATATAACTTTGCCGATTATTCACAGGCGAAAGCAAGGATTCACCGTATCGGGCAGAAAAATAACTGCCTGTACATACATCTTGTTGTGAAGAATACAGTTGATGAAACTGTATTAAAAGCATTGGAACAAAAGAAAATATAGCAGCAAAAAATTGTAGACGATTGAGGTCGATTTTAAAATGACAGATGAGATGTTTATGTTAGCAGACCGGCTTAAGGAACTGAAAGAGAAAAGGCAGAGCTTGCTGATATGGTGAAAAGAAAATAATGCTGAAATTGAACAGGCAGAATTTCAACTGTCGCAGCTTATGGCAAGCACCGAAACGCAGAGCTTTCAAAGAGCCGGGACGCTGTTTTATCTTACAACTAAAACATATGCCTCTGCCGACAAAGCTCATAAGGACGAGTTGTTTAAAGCACTTCGTTAACTGAGGGTTATGGCTCACTTATCACAGAGAACGTTAACGCAAATTCCCTGTCTGCTTTTTGTAAAGGAACAGATGGTGGATAATGATGATGTACTGCCCGATCGGCTTGAAGGTAAGGTAAATGTATTTTTGACGAGGTTACCATAGGAATAAGGAAATCGAAATAAGAAAGGAAAATTGTATTATGAGTAATGAATTAACAAAAACAAAACACCGGATATATAGTTCCGAACATGAGTAATGATGTAACCGATGGCATTATGGAGGAGCTGAACGGCTTAAACATAAGTCTTGACAAAGGTTAAAATCCCTGCCGGCGGTGGCTTGGCATTTGAAGTTCCGGGTGAAGATCCCGATTCTCCCGACAGTGAAAAAAGAGGTTATCGGCGTCATAGTCGACCATTATCCGTTAAACAGCTTTTGGACGGAGAAATATAACGGACAGAATGTTGCGCCGAACTGTTATTCAACCGATAATCGTATCGGAATAGGGACTCCCGGCAGCGAATGTGCAAAGTGCCCGTATAACAAATTCGGAAGCGGCGAGGACGGACAAAGTAAAGCGTGCAAAAATGCGCATAGGTTATACATTCTTCGCAGCGGCGAGCTGTATCCGGTAGTGATAACTGTGCCGCCGACGTCGTTAAAATCACTGTCTGATTATCTGGCAAAGAGAATTGTAACAAAAGGCTTGCGTTCATACGGCGTTGTTACAAAACTCACTCTGAAGAAGGCAACAAATAATACGGGAATTACATATTCACAGGTGCAATTTTCACTTTCTGGAAAAGCTTACACCGGAGCAGACTGAGGTAATGAAAGCCTATGGTGAAAGCATCAGAACGGTTACAAGAAATATTGACTTGACTGAAAAATGATGTTGATGAAGCTGTAAACTATAAATACAGAAACCGGAGAAGTGGTTGAACCTCTATAATTAAAATATTAGTGCAGGGGGGCAGAAAAATCTGTCTCCTGCAGAAAGGAAAATATAATGGAGAAATATATACTTGCAAGAAGTGCGGATGATGTGAAAGACTATTTGAACGGTGCAGATGTTGTGAGCTTTGACTTCGAAACTGCTCCAAACGATGAATACAGGGATGAACCTATGGCAGCAATCGATCCCCATAAATCGCACATAGTCGGAGTTTCATTTTCGGTAAAAGAGGGAACAGGAATCTATGCTCCCATTGCACATAAAAATACAAAATTAAATCTTGATATGTTTGAAATACTGCGAGGATTTTGGTAGAGAGCAAAGTAATCAAAACAGTACATAATCTTGCGTTTGAAGCAATGTTTATGTATTCAAATAATATCCTGATACAGCCGCCTGTGTACGATACCATCCTTTGCGGCGATGATGACGCTTAAAACAAAGACAGAGTTCAGAACTTTATCGGACAGCGGTCTAAAAACCATAGTGCCGCAGTTACTGCACATTGACTTGCCGAAATTTTCAGAGGTTACCGCCGGCAGGCACTTTGACGAGCTTGATCCGAAGATTATGAAACCATACGTTATGCTTGTGCAGATTCGGATTATGCACTTCAGCTGTATCATATGTTCAATAACTGGTTTGACAAATATCTTCCAAAGCATAGGCAGATAATTGAAACAATAGAATCTCCGACTGCTATATTTTTGTGGGACTTATGAAATACAACGGTGTGTCCGTGGATAAGGCCTTGATGTATCGGAAGCAGTTTGATGCGGGCGATAAGATATTAGAGCTAAAAGGGACATTAAAAGTATAATTGGAAAAGATATTGATATCAGTGCAAATGCGTCAACGGATGCGTTCAAGAAATATCTGTATGAGGATTTAAAACTGCCGGTGCTTAAAACTACGGCAAAATATCAGGCGGCGGCAGATGAGGAGAGCCTGATACTTTTAAAAGACTGGTGCAAAAAAATAAGCCTGAAATATTACCGTTTTTGGGCTTGATACATGAATACCGTAAATGGAACAAGATAAAATCAACATACATTGACGGATTTTTGGACGCAGTGAACGTTGAGACAGGGAAAATACATACATCATTCTTTTCAGCTGGGAACGGATACCGGACGGTTTGCATCACGGACACCGAATCTTCAAAATATGCCGAGAAAAGGATAATGACCCAATGGTATCCGTGATTTTCTGATACCGAATGAGGGGGACACATATTTATTGATTTTGATTTCTCACAGATAGAACTGCGTGTCGGTTCATGGTATTGCAGGGACACTAAAATGCTTGAAAACATATAGAAATGACGGAGACATTCATGCACAAACAACCTCTGTCATTTACAATATCCCATTTGACGAAGCCATAGACAAAAATGCTCCGCATTACAAGGAGCGCCGCTCAATAGCGAAGAACTGTAATTTCGGTGTATTTTACGGGTTGTTCCGAACGGGCTTATGCGAAACCTCAAAAAGCCGGGATTGAAAAAACAAAGCAGGAATGTACAGACATTATCAAATCCTTAAAAATGGTTATCCAAAGTTAGCAGAGTGGCAGAAGAACACAAAGCAAGACGCATCAAAATGCGGATATTCGGAAACTGCATTCGGCAGACGGAGAATTTTAAAGGCATATATTCACCGGATATGGGGACGCGTTCCTACTGGCAGCGGTGTGCGCTGAATACTCCGATTCAGGGAACTGCCGCAGATGTTTTAAAGCTTGCAATGGTACGAATCTTATCAAAGCTTGAGAGAATACCCGTACATAAAACCTCTACTTACGATACATGACGAAATCTTGTTTGAAGTGCCAAGAAACAAAGCCGATGAAGCTTGCACAATCATAAAAGAGTGCATGGAAACACGGCCTTTTGATGAGTTTGATGTGCCGCTTAAAGCAGAAGGCGCAAAGGGGCACAGTTTTGGGAATATGGAGGAACTGGTACATGGCGGAGTATTTTAATCATGAAAATATCCTGATCCGACATCTTATGCCGTCTTGGAACTTGAAGTTCAGAAATTGCAAACGGTGAGTGGTTCATGAATGGATATACAAGTCCGTCACCTCTCAAACAAACATTCAGAATGCAAAGATGTATGCAAGATTTTTCAAGGCAAAAGCTGTTTGGTGCCGCCATTTGTTTTTTACACAATTTTTGCGATGCATCAAGGAAAAGAGAAATGGACTGGCTCTTGGATTGCAAATTACTTAAATTCAGAGAAATGATCCCGTATTTGGAGGCATATACAGCCATTAAGAATATGGCAAGGAAAAGGTTTGCTGAAAAAAAATTCCAATAAGATAAATAAACCGCAAGGAGGCAAAATGATATGGACATTAAAACATTTTTATCTGCATTTTATTCGGAGAATGACGAGGCTTGTATCCGTGTATTTTCCGACCGCAAGGCAGAAGATCCGGGATACAAAGGGAATAAATACACGGAGAAACTAAAAAATATTGATATTTTTGCTCCCGACACTTAAACAGCACAACGCAAAACACCGCGGCATATTCTTTGTTGTAAATTCCGGAGGGACATACTGATGAGGAAATAACAAGGATAAATGCACAGTTTGTTGAGATGGATACCGGGAGCTTTATGAAGAACAGCATGGAGAAAATCAACGCATTTGCTCTCCCGCCGTCAATCATTGTGAAAACAAGGAAATCACTGCATTGCTACTGGCTGATGCGGAGACGCGGAAGTATCAAAATTCCGTGAAATACAGCTTCGTTTGGTAAAACAATTTACAGGGTGATTCAATGTGCCAGAACGAAAGCCGGTGCATGAGGATACCGGGGTTTATCACTCGAAACAGGAGCCGGTACTCGTTGGAGTGTATAAATTTGAACCGCAAATTCAGTATACGCAGGACAGAATTGGCTGAATATTTGCCGGAAATTAAAATACCCGGAATATGAAGGTTTACGAGAACAGAGTTTAACGGCGAGGTCGGCAGCGGTCAAAGGCTTATGGACAAATGCGAGTTCTGCAGATACTGCAAGGAAAATGCCGAAAAACTTTCAGAACCCGAATGGTATGCGTTTGTTACAAATATGTCGCTTACAAAAGGACGGAGCGGAATTTGTACATGAGGTTTCAAAACCATATCCGAGGTACAGCAAAACTGAAACCGATGATAAAATCCGTCATGCGATAAATGAGCATAAACCACATACTTGCCGGTATATACAAGAAAGGCTCGGCTTTAAGAACTGTAAAGATTGCAGCGTTAAAGCACCGGTTGCCTATGCTGTTTTGAGTATGGCAGAACAAGGCAGAGGAGCTTGCCGACGGTGACATATCCGAGGATATGATTTTTGATACAAAACAATCGAGCTTATGGCATATGCAAAAAGAAAAACGCTCCTGCGGCATACGGCAAGTTTAAGCAAAAAATCAAAGGGAAATGTTCTATAAAGGATTTTGAGAAGGCAGTTGATTTTCAAAACCGCTCTGTATACTGTGGTAGAGGATACCGATATGCCTTTTAAACCTTCCGGAATTGCTTTAAACGGTGCGGTTCAGCCTGCAAACTGGAATGTTACAATGGAGCATGGGATACAAAAACGATGTAAACATCGGTGCTGACAGTACCAGTTATAACAAGTTTGTCCATCGCCTGTGGTAATCTAAAGAGATTCAAAAACGTAGATGCTTGTTCGGAAAAGGTGGAGCTGTCCGTGATAATTTGTGGGACAAGTATCGTGGTGTACAAATTAAGTCCCGAAGAGAGGGCAGCGGAAAAAGAACGCAAGGAGAATTTGCGCAACATCATGAAAGGGCTGGATGTAAAGAATTTTGATGACCTGAAAGATGTGTTTAAGATGATGGTCGGAGAAATGCTTGAAAACGGTCTTGACGGAGAGCTTGATGATGAATTAGGCTATACAAAGTATGATTATTGCAACAAAGAGGGCGAAAACAGCCGTAACGGGTATTCTAAAAAGACCCTTAAAACAAGCTTTGGCGAAACGGAAATCAAAGTGCCGAGAGACAGAGACGGTGAATTTGAGCCGCAGCTGGTTAAGAAGAACCAAACAACGCTGACCGGTGACATTGAAGAAAAAATCATATCTATGTATGCAAAGGGTATGACCACAAGCGATATAGAGGCTCACATCAAGGATATTTACGGTTTAGACTGTTCCGATACAACCATAAGCAGGATAACCGATAAAATACTGCCTGTAGTGCGAGAATGGCAGTCAAGACCGCTTGAAGAAATCTATGCGGTTGTATTTATGGATGCCATACACTTTCATGTCAGAAGTGAAGGACAAATAATTAAAAAGGCTGTATATATCGCAATTGGAATCAATATGGACGGACAGAAGGAAGTCCTCGGAATGTGGGTTGGCGAAAATGAAAGTGCCAAGTTTTGGCTTTCGGTATTAAACAGTATAAAAGCTCGCGGTGTCGAGGATATACTGATCGCCTGCATTGATGGGCTGACCGGCTTTACAAACGCAATAGAAGCAGTATATCCTAAAACAGAGATACAGCAGTGCATAATCCATCAAATCCGCAATACAACAAAGTTTGTATCATACAAGGATATTAAGGCTCTAATGGCTGATTTGAAGAGGGTTTATGCAGCGGTTGACGAACAAACTGCACTTTCGGAGCTTGATAGCTTTGATGAAAAATGGAGTGGTAAATATCCCAAGATAGCAATTTCGTGGCGGGCAAATTGGGCAAATTTATCGACATATTTCAAGTATCCGGAGGCGGTCAGAACCTTGATTTACACAACGAATGCAATAGAGGGATTTAACCGACAGCTTCGCAAAGTTACAAAAAGCAAAAGCGTATTTCCGACAGATGACAGTCTTTTAAAAATGCTTTATCTTGCAATGATAGACATTACGAAAAAGTGGACAGGCAAGCGCAAAGACTGGGGGCAAATCCACTCACAGCTTGAAATATTCTTTGCCGACAGATTACCGCAGT
>VOFC01002363.1_pt1 | contig 11586 bp, 29 predicted proteins | sample 5384161 | NCBI WGS metagenome assembly VOFC01 (sample SAMN12384722, study PRJNA508395) | human gut metagenome | isolation source: healthy gut B | host: Homo sapiens | reverse complement strand
CTTTAATTGTTTTGTTTTGGGTTTTAAATCGACCATGAATTTTTGCACTTCTTCTGGTGTTTTAATTTTCTATCATGCCAATCGGTTAATAGCTTATCAAAATAATCAAACGTTGGGTTTGCTTTTGATGTAGTTTTCTTTTTAATGCAAGGTTAATTACATCTAGGCTGTAGCCATAATCAATAACCCATTTTTCAATATATTCTTCTTCAAATTCAGTAAAGGCAGTATAACGACCAAGTTTTTTGGCAATAGCCTTTTTCATTTTTGGTCATATTATCTCGTTTTTGATAGTAGTTTTCCAAATCATTAAATGTTTTAATATTGTTCTTAGACCATGCTTCTGCAACGGTTTGAACATAGTTTTTATGAAGAGCAGATTTTCCAAAGCAGTAATCAAATAAAGAAACCATAACTTGCTCATCAAATTCATATTTTTTAAACCATAAATCTATATCACTATACCAAGATGGAGACATAATACCCTGGAAGTATTGGTTATTAATACTTTCAATAGCTTTTGCCCTATATTGGCTTTTACTGTTATTTTTAATAGCTTCTGGTGTTAGTGTTAAATTAGGTGTATAAGACTTATGAAGCTCAATCTCTTGCAAACTATTTAATGTATAACCAGTGGGTCTTTTTTGTAATTGCTCCATTTTCTTCCCAAAAAGTAAGCCCAGCTTGAATAACATTAAAAGGAATATTAAGTTTCTTAGATAAATCTGTAATCTTAATGTCTTTATCGTATTTAGATAGAAAAAACTAAACACAAGTATATTTTAATAAAATCTCCACTAGCTGAGGATAAATACTCAGTAAAAAAAAAAACATCTGGTATTTCTGTGTGTGAAAATAAAATAGATTTATCCTTATAATCTAACTTCATAAAATCTCTCCTTTAGAATAAATATTATATCATTTTAGATGGGGAGAAAACAAGAAAAAAAAAGTATTAAGTTAGAAAAAAATACAAAAATCAAAAAAAAATGTTTGAGAACACTTGACATTTAACATAAAATATGGTAAATTATATAGGCTATGTTCTATAAGTTGGGAGCATAGCTTAAAAACGCATCGTTAAAACCCGTAAATAAAAGTTGGAGGTGGAGCTAAAATGGCTGCAAAAGGACCTAGAGAAAATATTACATTAGAATGTACAGAATGTAAAAGAAGAAATTATGTAACAAGCAAAAATAAAAGAAACAACACAGAAAGATTAGAGTAGAAAAAATATTGCAAATTCTGCAAAAAGAACAACACATAAAAAAAAAATAAGGCAATAAGCTATTTTTAGGAGGAAATAAAATGGCTAACGAAAAAAAGAAACCAAAAACAAAAAAGAAGTGAACAAAAAGCTTCTTCAAAGATTTCAAAGCAAATTAAAAAAAAGTTATTTGGCCAACACCAAAGCAACTTGTAAACAATACAATTGCAGTTGTAGTTGTAATAATTACAGCAGCTATAGTTTTTGTGTTAGATGTAGCTTTTGGCTTGTTAAATAAATATGGAATTAATAATTTGAAATCACACATTAGAGGATACAATACTGTAGAAATCACAGATGACCACCGACCACGACTTCATGACCATGATCCACGATCATGAAGGTGAAGAAGAAAAAATGCAAGTGAAAATACTGTAGAGAATAATACGGCTGTAAAAAATAATGTAACTGCTGAAGAAGTAACAGCAAATGAATAATTATAAGGTTTTATATTACTTTAAAAGGAGGCTCAAAATTAATGTCTCAAGTAGAAGAAAATTTAGAACCAAGATGGTATGTTGTTCATACATATTCAGGATATGAAAACAAAGTTAAAACAGACCTTGAAAAACAGTTAAAAATAGGGAACTTGAAGATTACTTCTTTGATATTGTTGTCCCAATGGAAGAACAAATAGAAATCAAAGATGGAAAAAAGCAAACCTAAAAAAAAAAGTTTTCAGGATATGTTTTAGTTAAAATGATAACTGAAGAATCTTGGTATATAGTTAAGAAATATACTAGAGGAGTTACAGGCTTCGTTTCTGGCTGGATCAATACCTCTTACAAACGAGGAAATAAGAAGCATGGGATTTGAAACATCTGTTGTGAAATCAACTATGATGTAGACGACTCAGTTAAAATTTTAAATGGAGCACTAGCAGGATTTATAGGTACAGTTCAAGAAATAAACAAAGAAAAAGGAAAAGATAAAAGTTCTTGTTTCAATGTTTGGTAGAGAAAACACCTGTAGAATTAGAGCTTGCTCAAGTTGAAAAATATAAAAAAAAATATAAATTATTTTGAAAGGAAGTTTTTAAAATGGCTCAAAAAGAAGTTACTAATATAGTAAAATTACAAATTGAAGCTGGAAAAAGCAACACCAGCACCACCAGTAGGACCAGCTTTAGGTTCAAATAGGTATAAACATTATGCAATTCACAAAGAATTCAATGAAAAAACAGCAAATCAACCAGGTATGATAATTCCAGTTGTTATAACAGTATATTCAGACAAATCATTTACTTTTTATAAAAAAGTACCACCAGTTGCTGTATTAATTAAAAAAGCAATTAAAATTGAAAAAGGTTCTGGAAAACCAAACAAAGAAAAAGTTGCAACAATTACAAACGAACAAGTAAAAGCAATTGCAGAACAAAAATGGAAGACTTAAATGCTGCATCTGTAGAAGCTGCTATGAGAATGGTAGCTGGTACAGCTCGTTCAATGGGTGTTGTAGTTAAAGATTAAGATATATTTTAAAAGAAAGTATATATAAAAATAATTTGGGAGGAGAAATCCGTTAAAACAAAAAGGAGGATAATATGAAAAAGGAAAATTATATCAAGATAGTGTAAAGCTAATTGATAAAGCAAAAATTATGATGCTAAAGAGGCTATTGAGTGATTAACAAATATGCCTAAAAGAAAATTTGATGAAACATTAGAATTACACGTAAAAATTAGGTGTAGACTCTAAACAAGCTGACCAACAAGTTAGAGGAACAGTAGTTCTTCAAAATGGTACAGGTAAAACACAAAGAGTTTTAGTATTTGCAAAAGGTGATAAAAGCTAAAGAAGCTGAAGCAGCTGGAGCAGACTTCGTTGGAGCTGAAGAATTGGTTCAAAAATCGAAAAAGAAAACTGGTTCGATTATGATGTAATCATAACAACACCAGATATGATGGGTGTTATAGGAAGATTAGGTAAAATATTAGGACCTAAAGGATTAATGCCAAACCCAAAATCTGGAACAGTTACAATGGATGTAACAAAAAGCAATAAACGAAATTAAATCTGGTAAAAGTTGAATATAGATTAGATAAATCTAACATAATTCACTTAGGATTTGGTAAAAAGTATCTTTTTTGAACAGAACAAACTATTTGAAAACTACGAAACAGTTATGGATGCTATAATAAAAAGCAAAACCAGCAGCAACAAAAGGACAATATATTAAGAGTGTTGCAATTACTACAACAATGGGACCAAGCATTTACGTTGGTTAATTAAAATAAATATCGCCAAAGACAGTAGGCATTAAAATAAGTCCTACCGAGGTAAATTTTTAGAGATATAAAGCTCTTGTTTGCCTTGGAGATTTGGCATTCAAGAGTTTTTTAATTTTAATCTATATAAAATGTGGAGGTGAAAATAAAAATGGCAAGCGAAAAAATTCTAAACCAAAAAAAAAAGAAGTTGAAGAATTAGCTGAAAAATTTAAAAAAGCTAAATTAGTTCTTTTAACAGATTATAAAGGAATTAGTGTTGAGGATGTAACAAAAAATTAAGAGCATCTTTAAGAACAACAGATACAGAATACAAAGTTATAAAAAACAATATAACAAGAAGAGCACTTGAAGCATGTGGAGTTGAAGGTCTAGAAGATCAATTATTAGGAACAACAGCAGTTATTATGGGATATGAAGATTACTTAGAACCATTAAAAGCAATCTACAATTATTCTAAAGATAACGAATTCTACAAAATAAAAGGTGGAATTATAGAAGGTAAAAGTAGTTCCAGTAGAAGAATTAATCACACTAGCAAAACTTCCATCAAGGGAGACACTTATTGCACAACTTGCTGGTGCATTACTTGGAAATATTTCAAAACTTGCAGTTGCACTTAATGAAGTTGCAAACAAAAAGAAAGTGCAAACGCTTAAAACAATAGGGTTGTGACCGACACAAAATTTAAAAATTATTTAAAAAGGAGAGATTTTAAAATGGCAGACATTGCAAAATTATTAGAAGAAATAGATAGCTTAACAGTTATCGAATTATCAGAATTAGTAAAAAAATAGAAGAAAAAATATGGAGTATCAGCACAAAGTAGCAGCACCAGTAGCTGGTGGAGCAGCAGCTGCAGCTGAAGAAAAATCTTCATTTAACGTAGTATTAAAAAGAAGTAGGAGCTAACAAAATAGCAGTTATAAAAGTTGTTAGAGACGCTACACAATTTGGAAAAGGAAACTGTTACGGAATAATTGGAGCTAATGGTGCTGGAAAATCAACTTTTTTGAAAGTTCTTTCAGGAGAATTAGAACCAAGTAAGGGAGATGTAACTAAAGAAAAACAAGAAAGGATTTCTGTTTTAAAACAAAATCACTTTGAATATGAAGAATTTACTGTTATGGATACAGTAATCATGGGAAATAAAGAATTGTATTCAATAATGAAAGAAAAAGAAGAAATATATGCTAAGCCAGATTTTTCAGAGGAAGATGGAATGAAAGCTGCAAAATTAGAAGAGAAGTTTGCTGAATTAGATGGGTGGAACGCAGAAACAGATGCAGCAATGTTACTAAATGATTTAGGAATTAGTCCAGAAAAACATTACAAATTAATGAAAGAACTAGAAGCAAAAGAAAAAGTTAAGGTATTACTTGCACAAAGTTTATTTGGAAATCCGGATATTCTATTATTAGATGAGCCTACAAATGATCTTGATTTAAAGAGTATAAACTGGTTACAGGAATTTTTAATTAATTTTGAAAATACAGTAATTGTAGTATCACATGATAGATTTATTAGAAGTAGAAATACCAGCATTGGGGCATAACTATGAAAATAAAGTATGCACAAGATGTGGAGAAAAAGAACCAGGATGCGAAAACCATACATTTGGAGATTGGGTAATAACAAAAAATGCAACATGTGTAGCAGAAGGCTCAAAAAAGAGAACATGTACAGTATGTGGAGTAGAAGAAGTAGAAACAATACCAGCAACAGGAGTACATACATATGGAGAATGGCAAGTAACAAAACAGGCAACATGTACAGCAGATGGAACCAAAACAAAAACTTGCACAGGATGTGGAGCTACTCAAACCGAAGTAATTGCAAAACTAGGGCATAGTTTTGTAGAAGGAAAATGTTCAGTCTGTGGGAAAAACAAGAACTAGTTATAGGAGCAAATATTAATTACCATGAATATGTAAGTGAAAGTGGAGGCACAGTATCTGCAAGTTATACGTCAACAAAGGCAAAAAGAGGAAGTACTAATAGTGGAGATTCGAATTCAACATATTCAATAGTAAATAATAGTGGAATACAATGGATAGTGTTAGGGGAAGAAAATGGGCAAATAAAAATAACTACAAAAAAAATATAGTACAACCAACAAGTGGGGATATACAAGTGGGAAAGCTTTAAATATTTAATGATTACAGAGGTCAAAATGGCCATATACAAATTTTATAGATGAATTAAATAAAATAAGTGCAGTATATGGAAAATCAAGGGAAATCATTATCAACAACTGCAAATTCATATGCAATGATACAACAAAATTTGTCAACAGAGGTAAGTAAGGCACATATTAATCTTGACCCAAATTTCTTAAAGGTCAAAAATGGATTTTAAATTAATTCTTTATTTTCTAAAAAGATTTATGTCTTAACAAATCCAAAATAAGATTAAAATTTAAATTTTTAAAAATGGGTTTATCCCATAATAAGCCCATTTAGAGAGGAGACTTTATGAATGAAAAACAAAGTTTACTAGCTCAAGGGAAACTATTAGAACCTAAGCTAGATGTGGTGTTCCATGCACTTTTTAGAGAAGATAATAAAGAGTTATTAGGTGCTTTAACATCAGATATTTTAAGAGAGGAGGTAAAGATTAAAACAACAGATAAGAATAGATATGTAGATATAGAAGAAGCAGATGATAAGTTAGGCATAATGGATTTAAGAGCAGAGCTAGAAAATCGGAGCACATTGTATAATAGAAATACAATTAAAACATTGTGAAAATGAACCAGAAAGAATACTATACTACTGGGCAGATGCATATTCAAGACAAATTAAACAGAGGAGATAGATTTGGAAGATTAGAAAAACAATCAGTATAGCAATACTAGACCACGAATTAGAAGAATTAAGAGGAATGGAGGAAATAGGAGTAAAATGGCAAATAAGAGATGAAATAACAGGAAAGAGAATATTGACAGATAGACTAGAATTAATTATAATTGAATTGCCAAAGGCAAGGAGGATGTATAAAATATCAAATCCTAGTAATACCATATGTCAATGGATGTTATTTTTAGATAACCCAAACCAAAAGGGGTCGTTCAAATTATGAAAGAGAATAAGGATATAAGGAGTAGAGAGTAAAATAAACTTCACTCCAAACCCACCTACAATCATAATGCTAGTAGGCCTACAAGGTTCTGGTAAAACTACAACTTGTGGTAAGCTTGCTAATCTATTTAGAAAAGAAGGTAAAAAGCCATTACTTGTTGCATGCGACGTTTACAGACCAGCAGCTATTAAGCAATTACAAGTAGTAGGTAGCACAATTAAATATTCCGGTATTTGCAAATGAAAATTCAAAAGATGTAGTGCGTATAGCAAAACAAGCAATATCTGAAGCTTATTCAAAATTAAATGATGTAATTATACTAGATACCGCAGGACGACTTCATATAGATGAAGAACTAATGCAAGAGCTAAAAAATGTTAAAGCAAATGTTAAACCACATGAAATACTATTAGTAGTAGATTCTATGACTGGTCAAGATGCTGTAAATGTAGCTCAAACATTTAATGAAAATTTAGGAATAGATGGAGTTATTTTAACAAAGTTAGATGGCGACACTCGTGGTGGTGCAGCACTTTCTGTTAAAAAAGTTACAGGAAGACCAATAAAGTTTATTGCTAACCGGAGAAAAGCTTAGCGATATTGAAGAATTCCACCCAGATAGAATGACATCAAGAATTTTAGGTATGGGAGATATGCTTTCAATTATAGAAAAAGCTGAAGAAGCTTTTGATGAAGAAGAAGCACTGAAACTCGAGAAAAAACTTAAAAAACAAGAATTTGATTTAGATGATTACTTAACACAACTAAGACAAGTAAAGAAAATGGGTTCTTTCTCATCTATTTTAAAAATGATACCAGGTATGAATAAATTTGGAGATATAAAAGTAGATGACAAAGAATTTGTAAAAATTGAAGCTATAATATGCTCAATGACAGCAAAGGAAAAGAAAAAAATACAAGACTTCTTAATGCAAGCAGAAGACAAAAAAGAATTGCAAAAGGAAGTGGTACAACAGTACAAGATATCAATAAATTTATAAACTCATATGAAACAACACAAAAGCTTATGAAGAAAATGCAAAATAGTAAAGGTGGCATGAAAAAATGCTCTAAAAGGCTTTGATATGAACAGCCTTAAAAACTTAAAATAGTTATTAATTTTTTTAAATTTAATATAAAAAATAAAAGAGGAGGATTTTAAAATGGTAAAAATAAGATTACAAAGAGTAGGAAAGAAAAAAAGCACCTTTTTATCACATAGTTGTTGCTGATTCTAAGTCTCCAAGAGATGGAAAAATAATTGAACAAATTGGAACATACAACCCAATGACAGATCCATCTGAAGTTAACTTTTGACAAAGAGAAAGTTGAACAATGGATTAAAAATGGAGCAAAACCAACAGATACAGTAAGACGTTTAATTGAAACAAAATAAGAAAAGGCTTTAAATAAAGGAGGCAAATATGAAAGAAACATTAGAAACAATAATCAAAAGCTTAACAGAATTTCCAATAACAAGTTTCAATAAATGAAATTGATGGAGAAAAATCAGTTGTTTTTGAAGTTAAAGTTGCAGAAACAGATATGGGAAAAGTAATTGGTAGAGAGGGAAAAATAGCTGCTGCTATTAGAACAAACAGTTATGAAAGCTCTAGCTAGCAAGGAACAAAAAGAGTTTCTAGAATTTATAGGATAAGATATGAAAGAATATTTAGAAGTTGGAAAAATTGTTAATACAAGTGGTCTAAAAGGTTTATTAAAGGTTAGCCCTTTAACAGATGATATTACTAGATTTGAAGATTTAGAAACAATATATATTCAAAAAGCTAAAGAACTTATAGAGTTTAAAATTCAAGATGTTAAGTATAATAAGAATATGGTACTTTTTAAAACTTGAAGGAATAGACGATATAAACAGAAGCTGAAAAAATATAAAAATTGCTATATCAAAATAAATAGAGAAGACGCAGTAGAACTTGAAGAAGATTCTTACTTTATTGTAGATATTATCGGTTCAGAAGTATTTACAGAAGAAGGAGAAGATTTAGGTAAAGTTGTAGATGTATTCAAACAGGAAGTAATGATGTTTACACGGTAAAAACTTTAGAAGGTAAAGAAATTCTACTTCCAGCAATAGAAGATGTTATAAAAAACGTTGATATTGAAAATAAGAAAATAGTAATTCATTTAATGGAAGGTTTAATATGAGAATAGATATATTAACTCTTTTCCCAGAAAGCTTTGAACCATTAAAACAAAAGTATTATAGGAAAAGCAGTAGAAAAAGAATATAATAGATATTAATTTAATAAATATTAGAGACTTTTCAAAAGATAAGCACAAAAAAGTAGATGATACACCATATGGTGGAGGAGCCGGAATGGTAATAAGACCAGATGTTGTATATGATGCTTATAAAAGTGTTTATGAACCAAATGCAAAAGTAATATATTTATCACCTCAAGGCAAACTTTAAACCAGAATATAGTTCAAAAGTTTAAGCAAAGAAGAACATTTAATTCTACTTTGTGGACACTATGAAGGAATAGACCAGAGAGTTATTGATGAAATAAACCCAGAAGAAATATCAATTGGAGATTATGTACTAACAGGTGGAGAGCTTCCAGCAATGGTACTTGTAGATTCAGTTTCAAGATATGTAGAAGGGGTTTTAAATGAAGCTTCAATAGAGGAAGAATCTTTTTTACCAATAACTTACTTGAATATCCACAGTATACAAGACCAGAAATATTCTTAGGAAGAGAAGTACCAGAGGTACTAAAATCTCGGAAATCATCAAAAAATTGATGAATGGAGATTAGCAAAATCGTTAGAAATAACAAAACAAAAAAGACCAGATTTAATAAATAAGTAAGAAGGGAGGATATCAAATGGATATCATAAAATCAATTGAGCATGAACAAATGAAAAACAAAATACCAGAACTAAGAGTTGGTAACACAGTAAAAGTTCATGTTAGAGTAAAAGAAGGAAACAGAGAAAGAATCCAAGTTTTCGAAGGAACAATAATAAAAAAGTACAAGGTGGAGGAGTAAACCAAACATTTACAGTTAGAAGAATAGCTTCCAGGTGTGGGTGTTGAAAAAACATTCTTAGTTCACTCACCAGCAGTTGAAAAGTAGAAGTAACAAGAGTAGGTAAAGCAAGAAGAGCTAAATTATTCTACTTAAGAGATAGAGTTGGTAAATCAGCTAAGACTAAAAGAAAAAGTTAGACAAGAATTCAAACAAACGAAATCGTTTTTAAAAAGAAGAAGCAGTAGAAGCAGCTCCAGAAGAAGCTCCTGCAGTTGAAACAGAAGCTCCAGTTGTAGAAGAAAACTGTAGATACAGTAACAGAAGAAACTACAACAGAAGTAAAAGAATAATAAAAGTTATAAGTACAAGCGTACTTGAATAGCCTATTAATGTAAGTTTAGGAGGAAAATATGAACTATTTACTTAAAACTACATTGATAGGTTTATTTTTTTGGCACTTTTGGAACCACAATAGGAGGAATTATTGGCGTTACATGGAAAAAAGAAACTCCAATAGGTTTTTAAGCTTTATATTGCAACTTGCAGCTCGGCCTTATGATGGCAATTATATGTTTTGATTTAATACCAGAGGCAATAGAAATGGCAGGACTTGGAAATACAATTATAGGAACATTAGCAGGAGTTGTACTAATGCTATTTTTTTGATAACATTGTTAAGAAAAAACATAATGAAAAAAAAATAGTAATTCACTTTTAAATACTGGAATAATTGTTGGTATAGGGTTAGCACTTCATAACTTTCCAGAGGGGTTAGCAATAGGTTCTGGGTTTGGAGCTTCAATTAAACTTCGGGTATTCACTAGCTATTGCAATTTTGCTTCATGATATTCCAGAAGGATTATCTATGTCAGTTCCTATGAAAAACGGTGGAATGAGCAAAATAAAGGCTTTAAACTATACATTCTTATCAGGTGTTACAACAGGAATAGGTGCATTTTTGGAGCACTTGCAGGTAAAATATCAGATGGAATGATAAGCATTTGTTTAGCAATTGCAGCAGGGGCTATGCTATACATAGTTTCAGGAGAGCTTATACCAGAATCTAATAAATTATATAAAGGACGAATTGGTTTTGTTGGAAATATTATTGGTTTTGTTTTAGAATAATTGCATTTAATGTGTAAAAAAAAAATATCAAAATTTTATATAAAAAATACATAATTCTATGTAATACTACAACCATAAGCAAAAGAGAAAATATTACCAGAAAACATTACAACTTTATTACAAAAATATTACAAAAATATTACAAATACTCTTGACTTTTTCCAAAAACATAATATTATAATAGCGGTAATTTTAATAAATGGAGGAAGTATTTTTGGCTATAGGGGATGTAATAGTAGGGTATAGATATTGGAACCTCCAAAGTCTCAAGTGTTATTGCCGAGATTAATAATTTTAATCAATTAGAAAATAATTGCGATAGCAGAGTGTAAGTGCTTTTGGAATGAAAAAACTAAGATAACAGATGAAGATGAAATAGCCTCTGCAATAGGAAAACAATTTCAGAAGTAGAAGCTCAAGGAAATATAAAAATAAATTCAGCTTATGTTACTATACCAGGTAAGTATGTGCAAATAGTTCAAAATAGTATAGTAAAAAGAGGCTAGAGATAAGTTTGCTGGAATTACTTCAAAGGACATAAATTCAGCCATGTTACAGCTAAGAGACATAGACCTTCCAGATGATAAAGTAGTAATTGATTTAATCAAAAAATCAATTTATATTAGACAATGGAAGAACTGTTGAAGACCCTGTTGGGGCACTTTAGTTCAACAGTTACAGTTACAGGACAAGTTATTCTTGCTGATAAAGACTATGTAAGACAATTAACAAACATATTTAAAAAGGCAAATATAGAAATAGATGGAATTATACCAAATGTTTTAGCAGAAAGATCTTTTAATCTTAGATGTAAATGAAATGAACGACAATGTAATGATATTAGATATAGGGGCAGGAAACACAGATATTGGTGTATTTAATGG
>VOFC01000952.1_pt1 | contig 11589 bp, 19 predicted proteins | sample 5384161 | NCBI WGS metagenome assembly VOFC01 (sample SAMN12384722, study PRJNA508395) | human gut metagenome | isolation source: healthy gut B | host: Homo sapiens | reverse complement strand
AGCCACTTCGTTCAGTTACGTATTGCTGTCCAGAGGAACCCGACCGGTTTATGGATGGACGTGATCCCAGGATATTTCGTATGCCGGTAATGAACAGGTATGAATATAACAGGCATTACATAGATGATGATATGGTTACAGAAAGTGGGACAGTTCCTTATACGATTATTTCCCGTGGGGATATAAAGGTGATAGAGGACATTATCCTGCAGGAGATATCCACAGTGATGGAGCTGTGAGGATCATGGAAAAATTATCGGTGCTTGGAAATATTTTCGCAGAGAAATGATATATACTTCTGGAAAAAAAATGCAACAGTGCTTGGAAACATTTTTACACAGGGCAACATTATATTTGAAGAAGGCGCCAGTGCAGGCCAGCCGAATAAGATTACTTCAGTTGTCGCCCGCGGAAAAATAACATTTTATGGAGGTAATAATATTTATGGATATGTGGTTTCAGAGGGTGGTGGAAAAATTCTGAAATCAGACAGAGAAATATCATGGAGAGTATTGTTTTCCAGGAGAACCTGTTCATAAAGAAAAGATTACTTTCCATGATCTGTCAGAATATGAAAATGTTGATCTTCAGGGATTTCGAGGAGATATATATGTAAAAAGAAGCGATTATTCCTGAAGGTGCATCAGTCATTCCGAAGAGTCAGTTTTTTTGAATGCAGAAGTCTTGAAAAGGTGTATCTGCCGGAGAGCGTTTCTGTTATTGAGGACTATGCATTTGCTGACCGTCATGTGCTGAAAGTACAGGAAAGCATAGAAAAGCTTTCGCTGAAATCAGTAGGGATATCAGCTTTGAAAACTGTTATGCATTGGAATTGTAAGTCTTCCGGATTCCCTGACTGTGATTGGAGGAGCTGCATTTGCTGGAATGCGTGTCAGTTAATAAACTGATATTTTCAGACACCTCACTGTTAAAGAAAATAGGTGATCATGCATTTCGCGGGTGTAGGAATCTGAAAAGGTATATCTGCCGGATAGTGTGGAATATGTGGGAGTCAGTGCATTCAGAGATTGTAGTTCTCTTGAACAGATTTCGGTATCAGAGAAAATAAAAAACCAGCCGGGTATTGCAGAATTAGAGAAAAATTGCCCAAAACGCCAGGATCAGGTTCAGGGAGGTGAATTCAGTTGAAAAAAAAGAATAAAACCGCAGAACTGTTTCTTGTTTTTACTCATTTTGACCGTAATGTCTGTAGGAGTTTTTATCCTCCAGAATGGAATGGAAAAATTGCAGAATGTTAAGCAGCAAAGCGTATATGTTCCGGAAACAAGAGATTTGTATAATAATTATGGCTTAAAAAATGACCAGTCTCTTTCAAAAACCAAAATTTTGGAAACACAGGATCAAGTGATTTATACGGATCGCATCTTTAATATAAATCAGATTTCTGAGGATCAGATTTCATATGCGGCAGATATTATGAAAGCATTGCAGGAAAAGAGTGGAAAAGATGCTTATATTATGCCGATACCGGAAAGAGCGGTATTTGAAAGTGGATATGAAAATGAAAAGGAAAAATACAGTGATTTTATAGAAAAACTGGAATCTTCTTTTTACAGATCCTTCAGTGGTTTTAAATCCGTTGTCTGAACTGGAGAAACATCAGTCTGAATATCTTTATTTCAGAACTAAAAATAGCTGGACAATGCGTGGGGCATTTTACGGGGCGCAGGTGATTTTTGGAGAACTTGGATATAATAAGGAGAACCTGAATGCTTACCGGGAGTATGTTTTTGGAGTTTTTGATGGAAACCTTCTTTTTTGGAAGCGTCAGAAAAGTATACAGCAGACGAAATAAAGAAAGATATAACAGACATGGAACGGGATCCGTTCTATATTTATATCAATGGTTTAAATCCCAATCGCGAAGAATTAACCTTTGAAAACAAAGAAGGGCAGCTACAGACACTAAAAAGACAAACGATACAGTTTAATGGCAGCGGAAATCGGGCAGTTATCGGCACGGATTATGAGCATAGTATAGTGGAAGGAAGAGGAAAAGGACAGAGAAAGGGAAATCTTCTTCTTATTGCAGATACAAGAGGAAAGATGATGATATCTTATCTTTCAGAGGTTTTTGAAAAGGTTTATGTGTCTAATATTTATGAGGATGCAGATCTGATACAGAATCTGGATGAAATACTGGAAAAATATAATATCGAATATATTGTATGGGGCACAGGATGTTGCTGAAACAGGAAACAGATCCTATATGAAAGCATTGAATCCACTTTTAAAGGAAGGAGGGAGTGTCTGATGTCGGAACTGATTCTTAAGGGAACTGACCTGTTTATGAAAAAACGGGAAGTGCAGACAAGCTTCATATAAGCGGAAATACAGAAAGAATACTGTTTCTGATTCTGGGGATTTTGCTTGTTTTTACAGGAGCTAAGGTGTATCGTCTGATCGCTTCTTTTATAATGTTCTGGGCAGTGACGATTGCTCTATGTACTGTTATGAACGGAAAATCAGGATTGGGGAACGATTGTAACTGCATTTACAATACTTGGATGTCTGATGGGATATATGGCATTTAAGTGGGACACGGCAGATTCCATGATCTTGTCTGCTATGACTGCTGCGGCAGTTGTATGGATGTGTTATCCGCTCTGGTGGGTTGCAGTTATTTCTGCTGTAGGAGTTGCAGCTGCAGCGGCGTTTTTTTTCCTCTGGAGGGAGCAATCCTTTCTTCTGTTGCAGTGGGGATGTTCGCTTCTTCATGAGACGGGAGTCAGATATGTGGTTTTGCTGACAGTATGCGGACTCCTGTTTCAGATAGTTCTGTTTGAACGAAAATCAGAGAGGGGGCGTAAAATTTGGAAACGGTTTTTCGTAAAAGAAATCAAATATCTGATCAGCCGCAGAGAGGCCATGATTCTTCAACAGAAGCTGGATAGCATTATGGAAAGAGACATTCATGGAGAAAATGGCAGATACTTTATTAGATCTCAGTACTATGATTCCATAGACGATCAGGATTTATGGGATAATCTGGATGGAATGTATGAAAAAAGGAAGATCCGTTTAAGAATTTATTCACTGGGTGATTTATCTGCAAAGCTGGAGTTTAAATGCAAAAACGGATTTGACGGAGTGAAATATTCCTTATCTGTCAGCCGTGAACAGGCACTTCGGATGGAACAGGGAGATGCGTCATTTCTTCTGGAATATGAAACAGAGCTGGCTATGAGACTGTATTTGCGGATCACACAGGGCTGTTATCGCCCAAAAGACGATCATAGATTATCAGAGGCTGGCATTTGCTTATCCTGCAGGTGATGTAAGGATCACTTTTGATACGGATATCAGAGGGGCTTTATATCCATATGGTCTGTTTGAGAATGTGGGAACAGATGCGCTGGGAAGTACAGAGCAGGTACTGATGGAAGTAAAATATACAGGATTCCTGCCGGACATGATCGCAGAGATTTTGAAAAAACAGATGAGCTGTCCACCAGCCACAGTAAATATTCAGAGCCAGAATGAGATGGCTGTAAATTTTGTATACGGCAGACTGGAAATAGTTGATAAACCGGATGCCGGGATTGGAGAAAGAGATGAGAGAATTTATTGTAGAAAATTTAACAAATACAGAAGCACTGAGCGTGACTGTGATTTTAATGAATAATATAATCGCACTGATTGTTTCCTTTTTTATTATGTTTATATATAAAATTTCTTATGTGGGAACTGCATACAGTAGGAAATTTAATATTTCAATCGGAACGATTACAATTATTACAGCTATGATCATGAGTATCATTAGTAATAATATTGCATTATCCCTTGGTATGGTTGGTGCTCTTTCTATCATAAGATTTCGTACTGCTGTAAAGGATGTAAGAGATGCTACATATATTTTCTGGGCAATCGCAGCAGGTATTGGCTGTGGTGTATCTCAGTATGCGCTTATTGTTATTGGTTCAGCTTTTTTACTTCTTTTTCTTATTATTACAAGGAAAGGGTTCACATCTTGTAATAAACTGATGGTTGTTCAGGGAACACCTGACTGCTTACATAAAACAGAGGCAGCAGTAGACAGCTTTTTTTTCTGGAAAAGTACATATTTCTATGAGAAATGTTACAGAAAACAGCTTTGAACTGGTCTATTCTATTGGAGAGGGAATTCTGGATAATGCTGCAAAACAAAATCAGATGGATATTTCAGAGAAACTGATTAAAATTGATGGTGTGAAAAGGGGTAAATATAGTTGACCAAGAAGGATGAACTTTCGCAGTAAAAAGGCTGCTTGACAGAGGGGTGATGCTATGAAAAGGATAGGACGTATCCTTTTATGTATTCTGATGATAACAGTTCTCTTTGGAATATCCATTATGGGAAATTTTGTTGTAAAGTCAGAAAATAAGTCAAAGGAAAAAAAAAAAGAGAACTGCTATCACGAAAAAAGAAATGAAGGAGTGGGCTGCACCGGACGAAGAGACGCTGAAATATTATGATCTGGGAAAGTTCTCTACTACACTTCCGGTAATCTATATGAATACAAAAGGGCCAGCAGATCCTGAAGGAAAATGTAATCTGTGGAAATATTGCTTTGTTGGATGGAAACGAAGAGGCACAATCTGTTTCTGCGGTTCCCAATTCTATATATCGTGCTACGATTAAATACAGAGGTGCCTCTTCTTATAGTAAATTTGATAAAAAAACAATATCGCATTAAGTTTTACAAAAATAGTAAAGAGAATGAAAAAAAGTGTCACTTGCAGGAATGGGAGCAAACAGTGAATGGGTGTTAAATGGTCCTTATCTTGATAAGACACTGATCAGAAATAAATTGGTATATGATCTGGCAAGAGAATTAAATGGATGGGCTCGGACACTCGGTTTGTGGAATTGTTTGTCGATGGAAAGTATCAGGGAGTTTATCTGGCGGTAGAACCTGTAACAAACGGAGAAAGCAGATTGCGTCTTGCAGAATTTGGTCTGTTGTCGGGAGAAACTGCATATGTGGTAAACAGAGACAGGATCGATACGGGAACTGAAGAAATAGAAACATGGGGAAAGACGAAAGGATATACCTATAACGCTCTGTATATAAGATATCCATCAAAAAATAAAATAACGGAAAAACAAAAAGAATATATAAAAAATGATATCTCTGAATTTGAACAGGTTCTATATGGAGAAATTTCAAGGATAAAAGAAGCGGCTATCAGGAATACATCGATATGGATAATTGGGTAGATTATTTTATTATCAATGAATTTGCCATGAATTATGATGCTGGTAATCTTTCTACTTATGTGTATAAAGAACTGGGAGGAAAGCTACAACTCGCTGCATGGGATTTTAACAATGGATTTGATAATTATCAGTGGTTTCATACAGAAACAGATCGTCTTTATACAGTGGAAAATTCATGGTTTGACAGGCTGTGGCAGGACGAAAATTTTAGAAAACATGTCTGTGAAAGATATGTGCAGCTGCGTAAAACCACACTATCTGATGAACATATTGCTGACAAAATAGCATCTTATCAGGAGGAACTGGGAGATGCTGTGGACAGAAAACTTTAAAGTGTGGGGATATTCTTTTGTAATGAGGCTCTGTTAGCCGGAACCGGTAAGGAGGGCACGTCGAGGGGTATCAGAAGTTATGAGGAAGCTATGAAACAGCTGACAGATACGATCCGCGAAAGACTGGCGTATCTGGATAAAGAACTGGGAGGAAATTGAAAATGAAAAAAGTACTGGTAATTTTTGGAACAAGACCGGAAGCAATTAAAATGTGTCCTCTTGTTCTTGAACTGAAAAAAAAGTGAAAAACTGGAAACGCTGGTGTGTGTTACGGGACAGCACAGGGAAATGTTGAAGCAGGTTCTCGATATTTTTAAAGTGGTTCCGGATTATGATATGGCGATCATGAAAAAAGGGCAGGATCTTACTGATGTGACAACGGCTATTCTTACAGGAATGAGGGAAATCCTGAGAAAAAGAAAAACCGGATATTGTACTGGTCCATGGAGATACATCTACTGCATTTGCTGCATCTCTGGCCTCATTTTACCAGCAGATTCCGGTAGGACATGTGGAAGCGGGACTTCGTACTTATAATATGAAATCTCCTATCCGGAAGAATTTAACAGGCAGGCCATTGGACTTACTGCCAGCCTGCATTTTGCACCGACCCAGAAAGCAGCGGATGCATTGCTGAAAGAGGGTAAGAATCCAGAGCAGATTTTTGTCACAGGAAATACAGGAATTGATGCTTTGCACTATACGGTGCGAAATGATTTTTATCATCCGGAGATAGAATGGGCAAAGGACAGCAGACTGATTGCTGTGACAGCACACAGAAGGGAAAATCTGGGAGAACCCATGCGTGATATGTTCCGGGCTATACGCAGAATCGTGGAGGAATTTACAGATGTGAAGGTTATTTATCCTGTACATTTGAATCCGCAGGTCAGGAAGATCGCAGATGAGGAATTTGGTGGATGCGAGAGAATACATCTGATCGAACCATTAGATGTGGTGGAATTCCATAACCTGATGAAAGCCAGTTATCTGATCATGACAGACAGTGGTGGAATCCAGGAAGAAGCTCCTGCACTGGGAAAACCTGTACTGGTCATGCGGGATACAACAGAACGTCCGGAAGGTGTGGAAGCCGGAACCTTAAAGCTTGCAGGCACGAAGATGGAGGATATTTACAGAGAATGCAGGAGGCTTCTTACAGAGCCGGAGATTTACAGAAGGATGAGTGAGGCCAGAAATCCTTATGGTGATGGAACTGCAAGTATCAAGATCAGAAAAATCCTGGAGGATATAGATGCATGAGCATAAACAGAGCCAATGCAAAAGAAAAGTGAAACATCGAAAGAACTTGATGGGACTTATTATATTTTGCATAACTGTGTGCATTGTGTTTATTGTTTGCTTATTATCAGAACCTGAGAAAAAAGAAATAGATGTCCGTCAGAAATGGCTGGAAACAGTCCTGATCGGAGAAAAAAGGTGGATCCTTGAGAATCAGGGCCCTGAAGGCGAAATCTATATGAATGGAAGTAAAGCCGGAGATGTTAATCCATACTTTGCATGTATGGCTGCACTGGGGCTTCTGGCAGAAACAGAGAATTGCCCAATGACTGAAACCGAGAAAAAGCTGTTGGCAGATATCTGGACTGGCATACTGGGATTTTGCTGGAAACAGATGGAAAAATGGGAATCTACAGGAAAGAGAGTGGGAAACTTATTTATAAAGAAAAAGGCTGATTCCGAAGACGGGTATCTTGGTATGTATCTTTTTCTTATGGGAAAATACCTGGAAAAGACAGAAAATACAGATTTGCCGGAATACTGGAAAAAGGGAATCAGCCTTGCATTAAAAAGATTCAAAGCCTGATGCAGGATGGAATTACACAGGTCTCAGAAGAAAATACAACAGTTTATCTGATGGATAATCTGGAAGTATGGAAAGGTCTGTACAATTGGAATATGCAGGACTAAAAGATGTGCAGGCAGTCAGTGAAATGCGTAAAAAGCTACAGGCACAGATAGAAAAGCTATTCTGGGATGGTGCGAATCAAAGATGGAGAATTATTGGAAACAGTGATCTGTATCACCAGGCAGAATTTTATCCGGATGGTGTTGCTCAGATTTATCCGCTAATCTATGAATTTCCGGTAAAAGAGAAGAAAAAGCAAAAAATATTATATGATCAGTTTACGGAAAAGTTTCAGTGGCAGAAACTGAATAAAAAAAAGAACCGGCTTTTTGTGGGCAATGACAGGAATGGCCGCTGCACAGATGGGGGATATCAATAACCTTGAGGAATTAATAGAAAATTATGAAACAGAATACTGTGAGAATCGAAAATATCCGCTATATACAGGCGAAGCAGGATGGATATGCATGGAATGTGAGAAACTGTATGGATTATATGAAAGAAAAATAAAAACAGGATTTATACTGTGTGCATGATTGCGGGGGCGCGGATGTCTAAAATGAACCTGTCAGAAACTGTGACTGCTGTGAGATAAACCAGAAGTCGTTGTCGTAAAATGTGGTAAGAAAATCGAGTGCGAAAGAGAATGTTATGCCATGTACAGCTCGGAAAAGAGTTCCCTCGCTGTAGGGCTGTCGCCCTATAAAATAGCAAAAAAGACGCCTTTGCAGGGCGTCTTTTTTCACCATTTTGCATGGCTTATAGCGTTCACAAATTCTTCACAAATAATTAGCACTCACCTATTGATAATGGAAGTTGATTTTTGTCTTGTCTTGTGTATCACGGAAGTGCCTGTTTTACAGGCTTTCCGGGACATCAGTCAGTTTGTCTGGTATTGTAACGCAGTGTCAGATTTGTCGTAGATGTCGTAAATTTGTGGTCAAAAAATGATGAGAAATGGAGAGTGCTAATAAAATGAAATTAACGTATACAAATGTAAATGGATATCTAATCCCGAATCTCACCTATAAATCCGGTGAACAGATGGAGCAACTTGGCAAGTATGGTTTTCTTCGCAGAGATTATCTGAAAACCATCGAAATTCAACCTATCAGGTGATGCTTCTGCAGGATACAATTGGAGAACATCTTCTGGAAGTGGACAAGGCGGCCAGAGAACGGGAAGAAGTGATTCTGAAACAGTTGGAAGAAAAAAGAACCATTACCGGATAAAGAGAAAGATCAGATGGCATGGGTAAGAGCTGCTAATCAACACAGAGCGATTGCGGAAGAGATTATCCTGAAAGAATTGATTTATGTATAAGGATTGCCAGTAACTAATCTGGCAGGTAACTGATAAAAATAGAATATTGTGAGCGAAGTAAGGCGTGAGTCATAAGATATGGCTTGCGTCTTTTTCTTTTTGAACTGGAAAGGAGGATGGGAGCATGGCACAGATTTTTCGTGTAGAGAGAACTAAGAATTTTACGGTAATGAGTAATCACCATTTCAAGAATAAGAATCTGACATTGAAAGCGAAAGGTCTATTATCGCTGATGTTAAGTTTGCCAGATGACTGGAATTACAATATGCAAGGACTGGCAACATTGAGCAGAGATGGGATTGATTCTGTTCGTTCTGCAATTAAGGAATTAGAGCATCATGGATATGTGGAACGTCATAGATTGCGTAATGAGTATGGCTTTTATGGCGATACCGAATATATTATCCGGGAAGTTCCATTAGGAGAAGAAAATGATTAAGTGGAGAAGAGAAGTGCCTAAGGGTGGATAGTCCAATTTTGGACAATCAGGTCATAGAAAATTTCTATCTCCGGACATCAGAAAATAGGAAAACCAGATATGGTAAATCCCATACTGGACAAACCGTTGCTATTAATAATCCATGTTATTAAATATGAATTATTAAAGAACCAGTAAATAAAATATCCATCTTATCAATTCACGTAAGTATTAATAGGATTGGATAAGAAAAAGAAAGTATGAGGTATGATTATGAGAATGATGAAAAACAACAAAATGAGACAGTTATGGTGATCGGGATTGATCATGGGTATGGAAACATGAAAACAGCCACCAGATGTTTCCCATCCGGTGTGGCCAGATATGACAAGGAGCCAATCTTCCAGAATAATCTTCTTGTTTACAATGGCATGTATTACCAGATCGGAGAGGAACATAAGGAGTTCTGTGCGGAGAAAACGCAGGACGAGGACTATTATGTGCTGACACTGGCAGCTATTGCAAAGGAACTGGATGGGAAAGGAATGAATCGGGCAAAGGTACATATCGCAGCCGGACTTCCCTTACCTGGGTAGCTACACAGAAAGAAGACTTTCAGAAATATCTTCTCCAGAATGAATGTGTGGATTTTACATTCCGTAACAAAGACTATCATGTGGAGTTTGCAGGAGCTGATATTTACCCACAGGGATTTGCAGCAACCTTTTACCGCTTACAGGATTTTAAGGGAATCAATATGCTGGCAGACATTGGAAATGGAACTATGAATATTATGTATATCAACAATTCCCGTCCATTAGAGAAGAAATGCTTTACAGAGAAATATGGAACACATCAGTGTGTGCTTGCTGTAAGGGAATCCCTGCTGAAAGAACTGGGAACAGTGGTGGACGATCTGGTGATTGAGCAGGTGATCCGTACCGGGACAGCAGATATTGGTGAGAAATATCTGACAGTCATTCGTAAAGCTGCCGGAGATTATACGAAAGAAATTTTCCATAAGCTGAGAGAACGGGAATACAATCCGGAATTGATGCGTCTGTATGTGGTAGGCGGTGGCGGTTGTATGATTCAGAATTTTGGAGAATATGACAAGAGCCGGGTAACGATTGTACGGGACATCTGTGCCACAGCGAAAGGCTATGAAGCAATGACCGTAAGGAAAATCCAGAGAAACGGAGGGATGCTTGTATGAGAAAAAGAACGGAAAATCATCAACACAAATATCCGTTTGAATCTTTGTGATGAACAGGACAGGCAGGCATGGGAATATTTGCAGACGATGGACAGGAAAAAATATAAATCGTACACCAGAGCAGTTGTAGTTGCTTTTAAACGATTATTTTTCCAGAGAGTACCGGAATGAAGCAGATCCGTATCTGGAAACCAGAGAAAAAGGAAGATGCTTTTTCTGGAAAGGGTGGAAATAGCTATCCGGGATGGAGTAAAAGAATCCGTTCCGATGGCTATGGCGAAGAACCTGATTGAAATGCTTGTACCGTTTGTAAAAGAATCGGTAGGAGAAATTAATCTGTCGGACAGAACACTAACAATGGAGAAAACGGATGGAGAGATCGCAGAAGATAATCTGGACTGGGAGAAAGAAGCTGATATGGATGCAGCACTGGATTTTGCAGACAGTTTTTAGATGGTTATGAAATAGCAGTAACAGGAAAACAGACTGACAGTAAGGAATAGCTTTACAAAAACAAAATAGCAGAAAAAAGAGACAATGGCAGTGGTGGCATTTCAGACATTATGAATTGGAGAAATGTTTATGACTGCTATTTTTATGTCTTTTTAGCAGAAATGGAAAGAGATCCAGAAAGAAAGACAGAAATTACGGAAAATATAACAGAAAAGCGTTGGCAGATGGGTGGATTGAACAAGCAAGGCGAAGAAAAGAATAGAGTGCCGGATACGGCACATGATTGTCCGATACTTCGCATCGGAGTGATGCAGAAACAGCCTGTTTCAGAAAGAGAAAATCTATCGAAATAGGGAGCTTTTCTCTTTCTTCCACAGTCTGTCCCTGCACCACAAAACCACCGTCATCTCCATTTAGATTTGATAATGCAGTGGGGAAATGTTGCTTGGCTGGTATCGGTTTAGTAGTGGGAGATGACAGGCAAGTTTCGCAAAGTGGCAAGCCACTCTGCACCGGAGCCAGCCTTTGGGCTGTTCCTAAACTTGCCAGGGGGCTCTGCCCCTTGGAACCCCGGCACGTCAATGGCGTAAGTATTCCTGCGAAATGTCCACCGGACATTCCTACGGAACACTTACTGATTGACTAGGACGCTGTCCTGCACCTGTATAAGAGAGCGTTGCACTCTCTTATAAATCTCCTACCAATATGCCCCAGAACGCTGTGGCTGTTAACAAAGAATAAAAATCAAGCAATGAA
>VOFC01003856.1_pt1 | contig 11597 bp, 16 predicted proteins | sample 5384161 | NCBI WGS metagenome assembly VOFC01 (sample SAMN12384722, study PRJNA508395) | human gut metagenome | isolation source: healthy gut B | host: Homo sapiens | reverse complement strand
AACCGGATTGAACAGATTTATGACACACCCATTTGAAACGCTGTGAACGATTTTTGCCGCCGCTTTTGCCGAGAAAGATAAACGGAGTCTTGTCCAATGGGCATAGCGGAGTTCCGTATTCATCAAAGTCAATGCGGTTGGGTTGAGTGTTACGGCGGTTCAGAGGAATACAAACACGCTTGAAATGAAAATCATTTTTAAGCATTGTATAGTTATCATATGAATCAAAAGCGCTGTCACCCAAGAAAGTAGAAAAAGACATATTGGGGTGAATTGCAAAGAAATCCGATAATACAGGTTTAAGTGCGTGAGAATCACTGATTTCCTTATCAATATCCGGATTATCGCTTTTCTTGGATACCAAATCGGGATGCAGTTTTTTAAAGCTGTCATCAAAGAATGAGATATCACGAATGATACCAATGCCATTGGTCATAACGCCCATTTTATGAGCATAGCAATAATGCCCGTTGATATACTGCTGTTTAACCTCCGCATTAGCTTTGGATATATCCGGCAGCATAGAATACATGCCTATATAGGGATTGTATTCAGGGTGAGTTTTTGAAAGCTTTTTAGCTTCTTTGAGCTTGGTATTTAAGAATTTAGGATTGTTTTCAGCAACATATGGTTCGATGCCGGTTGTATCAAAGATTAAGTAATCAGCTTTCTTAGAGTCAATTTCACGGCAAATCGGTTCTGTAACATCAACGAGCCTATGAAACATATCGACAAGATAATCGCAGTATCTTTGTTTGAACCTTGTAAAATATGAGCCGTCGGGAACTTTGTCAAAACCGCAAAAATCACGAAGAGTATTGGAGTTTTTCAAAACAAGAATAAGCTGAGAATCCAAATTGAAAGCAAAAAGCTTTTGAATAATCAAAGCTTTAATAAAACTTTCAAGATGATATTTATGTTTTCTGCCGATATTGCTGTAAAAGGCATGGTGGAATTCATATGAAATCAAGGAAGAGAAATCTATGTGTTTTTCCAATAAGGATACAAGCTCAGATTTCTTTTCGGTAAAGGATGTGTTTACATCCTCGTAAATGTCAAGCAGTGATATTTGCGAAAATTTATTATTAGGCATGATTTTTTCTCCGTTTCTGGCTTGTTATAGAGGAAATGCTCCGTCAAAGAATACAAGGCGAGAAAAGTAAAGAACGAGGAATTTTGATTCCGGGTGTTTGATTACACCCTGCATTCCCCAAGCTTATATATGTGCTTGAAGAAGATAATATCCATGAGGACTCAAAGTACTGGTATTTAACTTCCCCAAGCTTGCGGCAAATGCACCGCAAAAAGAATGGTTCCGACTATATTTCGAGAAAATAATGCTGCGCCTTAAAATTGATAAAATGGCGAAGGACATTGCTATACCTGTATGGGTTGCCGCAGCTTTTGACGCCGTATGTGGACGAAAACGGAAAACCCAAGTATTACGGCAGATTTAACCAGGAGTTGTTACGATTAACCTTGTAGATGCTGCCTGTACCGCGGCGGAAAACGGCGGCGATCTGGATAAGTTCTGGGAGGTTCTCAACGAGCGGCTTGAGCTTTGCCATAACGCTCTGCAATGCCGTCACAACAGACTTAAAGGCACACTTTCCGATGTTGCGCCTATTTTGTGGCAGCATGGTGCTTTGGCGCGCCTAAAAAAGGTGAAAGCATAACAAAACTGCTTTACGGCGGATATTCAACGCTTTCTCGGCTATGCCGGATTGTGGGAGTGTGTTTATGAACTGATACATAAAAACTTACCGAACCCGAGGGTGAAAAAGCTCGGACTGGAAATAATGCACACCTTAAATAACGCCTGCAAAAAGTGGAAGGATGCCGAAAATATCGACTATTCGCTTTACGGCACACCGCTTGAATCGACTACATACAAATTTGCAAAATGTCTGCAAAAACCGTTTCGGAATTATTGAGGGGCGTAACGGATAAAAAATTACATAACCAATTCGTACCACGTTCACGTTACTGAACCTATTGACGCTTTCCGCAAACTTGAACTGGAATCAAAATTCCAGGAGCTGTCCCCGGGCGGCGCAATAAGCTACATAGAAGTTCCGAATATGCAAAACAATATTCCTGCCGTGCTTGAAGTGTTAAAGTTCCTTTATGACCATATCATGTATGCGGAGCTTAACACAAAAAGCGACTACTGTCAACAGTGCGGCTATGACGGTGAAATTAATATTGTGACCGATAAAGACGGAAAGCTTGTGGGGAATGTCCCAACTGCGGCAACCGCGACCAGACAACCATGAATGTTGCGCGCCGCACCTGCGGATATATCGGAACGCAGTTCTGGAACCAGGGACGGACGCAGGAAATTAAAGAGAGGGTGCTTCATCTGTAATGAATTACTGCGAAATAAAAACTGCGATATTGCAAACGGCGAGGGTGTTCGTGTTTCTTTTGTTTGTTGCAGGCTGCACGCATCATTGCAAGGGCTGCTTTAACAGCGAAACATGGGATTTCAACGCAGGCAAACCTTTTACCGCCGAAACGGAGGAAATGTTAATAAAACTTCTTGAACCGTCATATATAAACGGACTTACGCTTCGGCGGCGAACCGTTTGAGGTGCAAAATCAACGTTGTCTGCTGCCGTTTTTAAAAAGGTTCGCAGCCTTTTTCCGCAAAAAACATATGGTGTTACACAGGATATACGTATGAAACGGATTTACTCGGCGAAAGCCGTGCGTGAGATGCGAGGTGACGGACGAGATGCTGTCGCTTATAGACGTTCTTGTGGACGGAGAATTTATAGAAGATAAAAAGATATAAGCCTTGCGTTTCGCGGTTCGTCAAATCAGCGGATTTTGAGACTTAATAATTTAACCGGCACTGCCCTTTCGGCAATGCCGGTTTTTCAAAAAATTTTAAAAATAAATGAACCGTTTTATGCCCCAATACATCTAATTAACGTAAAACAAAATTATCGGAGAGGTTTAAGCATGGATAAGAGTACATTTCAAAAACAATGTTCTTGAAGCCGAAACCACTATGTACCGCATTTCAATGTCAATGCTCCAAAATGAAGCCGACTGCGCCGATGCTGTATCGGAAGCTATTTTAAAGGCATTCAAAAGCTGCCGTCGCTCAGGAATGAACGTTATTTTAAAACGTGGCTCATTCGTATTCTGATAAACGAGTGCAACAAAATCCTTCGTTCAAAACAGCGTTTTTGCTCCGCTGGATGAAGAAACAGGATTTTGCGAAAACGATTATTCGGATTTATACGAAGCATTGAACAAAGCTTGATACAAAGCTCAGGCTCACTGTGACGCTTTACTACATGGAGGGTTATTCGGTAGAAGAAATCAAAAATATTTTAAAAATACCCGCCGGAACGGTTAAAAGCCGTCTGGCAAGAGGTCGAAAATTACTCAAAGCTCATTTGAGGTGTAACTATGTATAAAAAATTCCTTTCCTGAACCAAGCGAAAAATTTCATCAAAGGGTTATGGACACATTATCTGCCCTGCCCGAACAAAAGGAGAGTTCTGTTATGAAAACGGTTAATTTCAAAAAAAAATTATTATTGCTGCGGCGGTTATTCTTACGGTCGGCTGCGCGGCGCTTGCATCTTCAAAAATGGCAACTATATACGGTTCATCAAATGCCAAACCGGAATACACTTCTATGCCCTCCGCTGCCGAATGAAAAAATTGTTAAACCGAACCCACACTTCCCGAACAATTCAGTAACGGATATGCTTTCTCCGACTGCTCGGTAGAGAAGAAAAAATACGAGGATGAAAATGAAACAATCAAATTCAAAGACTGAATTACCGCTACAAAAAGGACAACAGCCGCATAGAAATACACATACAAAAAGCGGCATATATCCCGATGAGAAAAACACACCGCCGACATATTCACAAAACGGTGTAGATATGTATTATGTTCAATCGGATATGAAATTCGTTCCCGAGGGTTACACTCTGACCGATGAGGATAAAGAAGATGAAAAGTCGGGAAAATACATTTTCAGCTACGGTTCGGATTCTGTTGAAATTCATCATACCGAAAGCCTGACGTTTGATTTTAACGGTACAAATCATTGTATTTTTTGCTATGGACAACACCGATGCAAATTCCGAAAGAACTTTACCGTATGGCGCTGAAATTATAAATTCATAAAGAATCACTGCCGATATTAAAATATCGGCAGTGATTCTTTTACTTTTTCAGTTCGTTAAATTTCTCCGCCATAGTCGGATTGTGCCGTGTCAGACGTTTTATGGAAAGCTCCTCTGCTTTATTGTTCGCAAGTCTGAGATTATTTTCAGAAGAAAGCAACGCGTCCTTTGTCTTTTGAAGATGGTCGATGGTTTTGTCGATTTCATCTATCGCCTTGCGGAATTTCTCACTTGCAATTCTGTAATTCCGCGCAAATTTATCCTTAAAAATCATTCATATCTTCTTCAAAATGCGAAATATCTATATTCTGATTGCGTATAATCTCCAATTCCTGACGAATTGCAGAGAGTTGAGCGCAGCATTTTCTTAGTAATGTAATCATCGGTATAAAAAACTGCGGACGTATAACATACATTTTGGGATATTTATATGAAACATCAACAATTCCCCGAATTATACAACTCGCTGTCCGCCTCCAAAAGCGATACAAGTATTGCATATTCACAGTCTTTTTCGTTTCTGTCCTTGTCAAGCTCTTTGAAAAAGTCCTCATTTTTTTATGCTTTGATTGCGGTTGTATCCATTTCGTTTTTCATCTCAAACATAATGGAAATAAATTCCGTACCGTCCTCGACGCTTCACGAAAAAAATAAAATCGCCCTTTACTGCCGGTACGCGCATCGTTATCCTTTTCAAAATAAGCGTTTTGAAACCCTGTCGCACGCAGTCTGTTAAATTCATTCTCACAATGCTGTTCGAGTGTTTCACCCACCATTTTGGTGGATTGCCTTGCCTTTTAAGTCCTTATAATATGCAATCTGTTCATCTTTGTCTTTGAGCTTTTCCTCATAGCTTTCCTTAATCGTCTGTTCTTTAAGCTTTGAGGATTTTCACTCGTTTCAAGCTGTCCGTTAAGAAGAATAATTTTTTCGCGCTGTTCGGAAAGCTCCCTCTCCTTTTCAGCCAGTGCCTCATTTACGGCAAGCTTTCTTTTTATTTTCTTCGGCGTCAAGCTTTAGCTTTCAGCTCGAAATTTCCGCCGTTTTTGCCGCGATTTCATCTTTCAGACTTTCTGCCGTTTCCGCCTTTGCTATTTTTACTGCCGAGTCTTTTTTCTTTTTCCAGACGTTCCTCACGCTCGTGAATTTCTTTTGAAAAATTCCTTTTTTATCCCTGACCTGTTTTACAATAGCCGCATATCCCGATTCATCAACTCTGAATACCTCTCCGCACTTAGGCATTTTATCTCTTGCATAATTTGTTCCTTTTCTTTGTTATTTCATCAGTCGAAAATCACTTTATCAAAATCATTCCAAAATTCCTTTACTGCCTTTTCGTATTCATATCTGTTCACATAATAACTCATTGCGTGATTTGCACCCGAACAATCAGCAGACGTTTCGGCGAAGCACACGCTTTATAATTCTCATACGTCATTTCAACAGGCACAAAACGGTCGTCCGAGCCGTGTATAAATAAAACCGGAATATGAGTTTTTCAAAGCGTCTATTGTCGAATGGTCTCCCCGAGCCTACATTTATCTTTTTGACGGCACATTGCATCAATCAAAGCGCTTATACCGTATGCCATATGCAGATTATTTTTCGCAACATACCTCCATATAGCCTTGGGTGAAGTAAATCCGCAGTCCGCCATAATGCCGCAGATATTACACTGTGGAAATTTCAGATCGGACGCCATAAGCACCGTAGCCGCCCCATAGACACTCCTGCAAGGTATATCGGCATACGCTTTCCGCAGCGGCACATCGCCCAGTTAATCCAATCAATGCAATCGTAACGCTCCGTAAGTCCAAAGCCCATATATTCTCCGCCGCTGCCGTTCTGTCCGCGCTGGTCAACATACAGTATGCTGCAATCGTTTTATGCCAGAAACCGATATAAGACCGTAGTCATACAGCCACGATGAACGCCAGCCGTGAAACGCTATAATAACCCTGCGCGAATTTCTGCACGGATAAAAGTGTCCGATAAGCTCCACGCCGTCACTGCCTGTGATTTTCACCGTTTCAAGCTCTTTTGATTCCAATTCTTTTTGCGGCTTCTTTTGTCGCATTTTCAAAATCCGTGTCTTTTTTTTCCGCCCGCTATCCGGCTCATGGTCTTTTTAACTAATTTCGGGTTTCTTCCCTATCGAGTGCAATTTTAACCCATAGCTTCGTTGTTGCATATGCCGCTATTCCGCTTACTGCCGTTATCGCTGCGGCTGCGCACCGGCAGTTAAAATTTTTTCGTGACTTCTTTCATAAATAAATCCTCCTTTGATATATAGGTGTCATAATTTATTATTTCACTTGATTCTCTTTTTAATTATATTATCTTTTGTATACCCGAAATTATTTCATTATAGCGTTTTTTCAACCTCCGGCAGCTTTTGCGCCGCTTTATCGGTTTCTTTTTTGCTCTTAAAACTTCGGTAATATCATAGCTTGCCTCATATAATCTGTCAAATCCCAAATTCATACATATACCTTTCAGCGTATGAGCTGCTCTGAAAGCAGTTTCCGTATCACCGTTTTCCATTGCCGATTTCAGCTCAAAAAAGCTTTTATCTTCCGCAAATTTTTAATAAACCGCGTCACTATACTTTCTCCGCCCAGCCTTTTTAATAACGCTTTTGGCATCACTGCCTATCTCTGAATAAAAGTTTTCAATCATTGTCTGCTCCTCCTTCTGTTTTTTCATGCAGTACCCTTAACAAAGTCTCCGTAAACTTATTTAAAACGAACGGTTTTGAAATGAAATCATTCATTCGGCTTCCCTGCAAAGCTGCCTATCCTCATCAAAGATATTTTGCGCTCAACGCTATAATCGGCACACTGTCCGAACCTTGTTTTTGCTCTGTCTTATACGCTTTGCGGCTTCAAGACCATCCATTACCGGCATCATAATATCCAACAGTACAGCGTCTATTTCGCCCTGCTTTGAATTTTCCCATATTTCAACCGCTTCGGCGCCGTTTTGCGCATTTATTACCGTTGCTCCCAAATCCCCAGCATAAACTGCGCTATTTCGGTATTGAGCTTGTTGTCCTCTGCTAACAGTATTTTAAGTCCCGAAATTGATTGATTAAACGTTTCTCCGTCTTTGCTGTTTTCCCCGTGTATCATTTCATTAACAGGCTCAAGCGGTATTCCTATTGTAAAGCACGTTCCCTCGTTTTGCCTGCTCTCCACCCTGATATATCCGCTCATCTTATCGGTAAGCTTTTTTTGACAATTGACAGTCCCAAACCTATACCCGAAAATCCCATATCATTTTTGACATCCTCCTGTGCGAAAGGTTCAAACATATGCTTTTGAAATTCCTCGCTCATTCCTATACCTGTGTCTTGGCAAATAAACTCAATCAGCCTTGGCCACCGTCCGACTGTGCTTTTTCGCCAAACGACAGCTTTATTTTTCCGCCCGGCGGCGTATATTTAACCGCATTTCCCAGAATATTTACAAGTATCTGTCTTAAATGCAGCGGACTGCCCGTGAACATATACTCTTTAATATCAAGGTCAGCCACTTCAAATTCAATTTTCTTTTTTCCGCCGCCTGAACTTCAGTCATAGACTTTACTTCGTTCACAATATCCGCCAAGTTAAATTTTTTTTTTCCAGTTCAAAAAAGCTCCCCGAATCAATTTTATTTATTATCAGTACGTCGTTTACCAGTTCAAGCAGCATTGATGAGGCTGATTGTATCTTATCACGGCAATATTGCAGTTTTGGGGGTCATTCAGGGAACCTATTCCCTATTGCAACCATACCCATAATAACGTTTATCGAGTGCGTATATCATGGCTCATACGGCGCAGAAAAATCGGTTTTTGCATCATTTGCACGCATTGCCTCCTCAGTTGTTTGCATCAGCTGTTTCTGATAGTCTAATTCCTTCTTCTTTTGTTCATCAATATTGATTGAAACAACAATTACAGAGGATATATGCCCGTTTTCCAGTTTTTTATGAGGAACAATTATATTTCTGAACCACACTCCGTTTCTGCTGCATTCATTAAATTCTATGTATTTTTGCCTTTGAGTCTTTCATCTATCGAATTAAGGTTTGTAAAATCAAGATACGTATTTTGATAATCTTTTGAAATATATGTTTCGGATATCTTTTTAAAACATTTCCGACGCAGAAGTCTTAGGCGTATCAAGCGCACGTATATAATTCGGCGCAGTGATTATCTCTGGTTTCTGTCAGCATCCACAAGAATACTTATCGCATACATACCTTATGGATTTTATAATATGCAGTTTGTCATTGACATCATTTATATGACGCTTTTCCGCATCAACTCTGATTAAATACACAAGCATAGACAAAATTATGTATATGCCGGCAAAGGTAAGCGTTATCACTATTCTTGAATTGAAAAATCCCTCTCCGGCAAAAAATGCATACAATTCATAATCCTATAGCTGGATTTCATGCCGTAATATATTCCGTTCATACACGTAATTGTTTTCATTTTCGCTTTACAGGTGGATTTTTTATTGCGTCTATAAGTTCAGTGTCCTTTTTCCGTCCTTGTTATAGTTATTTGTTCCGTGTATAACGCCGTCGTCGCGCACAACACACAATACCGTCGGTCTAACTTATAGCCTGCCATAAAGATTTTCGTACAGTTCCATATTAACTGCAATTATTTCGGAATTTTGGTATCTGTAGCAGCGAGATTATACCGTTTGTATCGCGCCTCGCTACAAGTGCCGTGTGTCATAGTAATTATAATTTTTCAGTGTACGTTCCAATATATCTTGTTTTTGTAATAACGTATATTGGAATGTGTTTCACTTTTTATTTCGTTTCCCAATCATAGAAAGATAAACTTCCGTCACTGTATTCGTATTGAGGATTAAGGTTTTCGTCAAGTACAATTATTCCGGCAAGCCGTTGTTCTTTCGCATAAGCTTCTATCTTTTCAGCCTCTATCATTTTGAGGATCATCTGCAATACATCTGCTTATTTCCACAGCCTGTTCCTGTAAGCCGTACCAGACTTTTTTTGCCCTGTCCGACATCATAAGTCTGTCGCCAGCTTACGCACTGACGCTTGAGATGCGTTATTATCGGAAATATCAGCGCTTCGGCTGCTTCTTTAAAACAGCCTTTGATGATAAAAAATATTGACGCAGTGATACATATTCCGAGAAGTATAATAATAGTCAGAAGATTTCTTTCAATAAATGATTTTGAAATGTTATTTTCCGCCAATGACACTCACCTCCGCAGCATTTTCTGCACTTACGTTATATTTTTCAGCAATTTGCGCAATAATTCCTTCATTCCTCATATCTGCCAAAGCGTTTGCAAGTTTCCAAAAACTCTCTGTTCTCATCCTTTCTGAATTATTCCTTCTGGACTGTGCAAGCGGTTCATCAATTATGCGATAGCTGCCCGCTCCTTTTATAAAATCACGCATAGCCTCGTCATGCCGGCGCAGGCGTCGACATACCCTTTGCTTAATGCTCCGAAAGTTTCTCCTATTTCCGAAAAATATATTTTATCGGCATTGGGTATGGTATCATACGGGCGTTTCAGCAAAAAGCACCGCAAATTTCTTTCCTTCCCAAGTCACCGAGACTCTTAATATCTCCGTTGCTCTCACTACAACCGATTGGGCACTGTACATATAAGGGCCTATCCAACTGTATTTGTCTCTCTGTCATCCATCGAAAACAACTCCATATACAGTCAATATCTCCGGCTGATAAAAGTTTTTCCTTTTCCTCCCACTTAATCCGTTCAAATTTTTGCTTTATAGCCTATTCTTCTGCAAGCTTCATCCGCCAATTCCACATCAATCCCCGAAAAATTACCCTCATCATCGAAAAAGGTGTAAGGTTCATATATATCACACGCAATAATCAATTCCGGCAGCTGCTCCGTTGTTTTTGAAGAATCTGAATTTGTACAGGCGCAGACAGATAAGATAAAAAGCGCTGCCGAAGCTAATCTTACAAGTTTTTTTCAAGTGCATACATATACCCCCTATACAATTTCCGTACTGAGCTCATACTGAATATCTTTAAGACACTCCAAAAGCAGCGGATTAAACGCGCCGCATTCACCGGAAAGTATCTTTCGAATTGCCTCCTCATGCGTAAACGACTCCTTATACGCACGTTTGCTCAATAAGCGCGTCATAAACATCTCCACCGAAACTACCTGTGCGCTTATCGGTATATCATCACCCGATAAGCCGTCGGGATAGCCTTTGCCATCATATCTTTCATGATGCCATCTGCAAACCTCCGCCGCTATTCTTACTATTTTCTCGCTCTTATATTCGGGAAGTGACGTAACATTTTTGCGCCGAGAGTCGTATGCGTTTTCATGATTTCAAATTCTTCCGCGGTAAGCTTCCCCGGCTTATTCAGTATTTTTTTTCATCAACGCATATTTTGCCTATGTCATGCAGTGAAGATGCTATTTTTATCAGGCTTCTTTCTTCCCACGAAATATTGTATTTTCCGTCTTTTTTATCAGACTGTCCAAAAGCAGCTCGGTTATACGGTTTATATGCAAACATGAAGTCCGCTTTCGCCGTTTCTGAACTCGACTATCTGGCTTAAAATTTCCAGCATTACACGAATGTTTTTCTCTGTCACGAATTTGTCCCGACACAAGCGAAATAAGCTTTCGCTGTTTCATGCATTTTTATTATATTTAAAACTCGTCTTTGTACAACTCTTGTATCAAACGGCCGCGATATATAGTCCGAAATTCCCATTCCGTAAGCCCGTTCTTACCATTTCATCGGAATTTTCGCTTGAAATCAATATTACGGGTATGTCATCTATTATGCCTGTTTTATTCAGAAAATTCAACACGTCAAAGCCGTCCATTCCGAGCATTACTATGTCAAGAAGTATAAGCGATATTCCCGTTCCGTACTGCTGAATTTTTTTCAAGGCACTCCTCGCCTCCGTCAGCCGTAAGTATTTTAAAATCTTTTCCGAGCATTTCCGAAAGTATATCGCGGTTAAGCTCCGAATCGTCCACAATTAATATCTGCTGCTTTACGGCTTTTTCTGCCGGAATGTTTTCGTCATCTGCGTTTAATTCCGTAATAACCGTATTCTTCCTGTTCTTTGCCTGATACATAAGCCCGTCAGCCCTAAATACCGCATCCTCGACGGTTTCATTATCGGCAATTACGCCACCGATACTTACCGACAGTCTTATATCCGGAAAATTTTCCATATAGATTTTGCTTATTAAACTTTTTATGCCATTCAGCGTACTTTCAAGCTTATGCGCATCGGTAATATCTCGCATAAACAGAAGAAATTCATCACCGCCGTATTTTACAAGAAAATCGTTTTCTCCTATGCAGTCATTTAATATTTTTACCAACTTGGTAAGCGCCATATCTCCCGCCGAATGACCGTAAATATCGTTACACAGCTTGAAATCGTCAATATC